>Ga0307508_10000379_pt1 | contig 53710 bp, 42 predicted proteins | sample 9_EM_MG_FD_203089 | JGI IMG/M metagenome (GOLD analysis project Ga0307508, IMG submission 203089) | Populus trichocarpa ectomycorrhiza microbial communities from riparian zone in the Pacific Northwest, United States - 9_EM | ecosystem: Host-associated > Plants > Roots > Unclassified | place... | reverse complement strand
TGCGCCGCAAGGTCAGCACCGGGCCGTTGCCCTGGATCTGCGTGCCCTGCACCTGGGCCGAATTCAGCGTGCGCAGCAGTTCGAAACTGAGCGCCATGTCGTCCAGCACCTGGTCGGCGATCTGGTCCGTGCGCTGGCTTTCCAGCCCGGTGATGCGCGCGACACGCAGCGCCAGGCCCGGCAGCGCCGGCAGGTGACCGACACTGCGCAGCCGGTCCACCAGCAGGGCGAGTGGCCCGCCGCCGTCCTGCGCTTGGGCGTCGAGCCAGCCGGTCATCGCGCCCAGCAGCGTGCGGGCGTTCTGGTAGCGCAGCCGCTCCTGGCTCGAGGTGCTGCGGTTCGCGATCGCCCGCAAGGCTTCGGGGACCGGCAGCGGCGTGCTCCAGGGCAGGCGCACGAGTTCGCGGCCCTGCGGCGCCATGCGCGCCATCGCCAGTGCCGTGTCGGGCTGGTCGAGTGGTGCCTGACCGGTCAGCAGGTGGTGCAGCAGCAGGCCGCAGGCCAGCAGGTCGCGGGCCGCGGCGGCGCGCTGGGCGCGCAGCTCGCCGGGGTCCATCGCCATCGAGCGCTCGTTCGAGCGTGCGATCGCGGCGGCGCGCTGCGCCCCCGCACCGTCGCCGGCACCGCCCAGCGCCATCAGACGCACACTGCCGCGTTCGTCGATCAGCACGTTGTGCAGTTGCAGGTCGAGGTGCGGCACGCCGGCTTCGTGGGCGTACGCGAGGCCTTGCAGCAGATCACAGAGCCAGCCGACGACCTCGTCGGCCGGCGGGTTCGGGTGGCCCGCGACCCACTCCTTCAGCGTCACGCCGTGGACACGGTCGACCGCGATGAAGGGCCAGTGGTCCTGCACGCCGACTTCCGAAGCAGGCGCCAGGTTCGGATGATCCAGGCGCGCCGCGAAGCGCGCGTCGCGCAGCCAATGCTCCAGCGCCGCGGCATCGGACGGCTGCACGCGCGGCATCGTCAGCATGACCTCGTGGCCGCCGGCCGGGTCGAACGCCAGCCACGCCATCGTGCCGGCACTCTTGCCCAGCAGCTGGCGCAACTCGAAGCGGCCGAACGCCCGTGTGGGGTTCGTATTGGCAGTGGGCAAGGCGTGAGCGACCATCGCGGCGAAGATGAAGTTCTCCGATTGGAACCCGCTCGGCACCGTCGCGGTGCGTGGATCAGGCGGCGCAAATCCGGCCAATTGGCCGGATCGCGGGCCGAGCGCCGGGCCGCTCTCAAGCCGGCCGCGCCAGCCGCGAGACGCGGCTGGCACTCCAGCCGTCCAAGCCCGCGCAGGCGGGCTTGGAGCCGCGGCCTACGTTCCCCCCCGGGGGATCGGCGAACGTACTCGTTCGCCGAGGGGCTCAACTTACACCACCTCGATCAGCGCCCCGCTGCCGGTGACAAACGCACAGCGCACGACGGCGCCGGGCTGGACCTGCTGCACGGCCGCGCGGTAGCGGCGCAGCTGATCGCGGTAGGCCTCCAGCTCCTGCGGCGCATGGCTGAGCTTGTAGTCCAGCACCCACCAGGTGTCGTCCAGCTGCACCAGTCGGTCGATGCGCAACACCTCGCCATCCACCGTCACCGGCACCTCGTTGCCGGCCCAGCGCAGCGCCGTGCCACCGAAGAAGTGCGCGCAGTCCGCGCTGTCGAGGATGCGGCGCGCGAGCCGCTCGGTCGCGTCGGGCGCGCTGTCGAACTCGCGGGCGGCGGCCTGCGCCAGCTCGTTCAGCGCGATGCCGCCCGCGGCCGCAGACAGCGCGCCGGCGGCCGCGTAGACCGCCCCGCTCGTCGCCCACTCGAGCGTGCGGTGCACCGCCTTGCCGAGGCGGGTCGCGTCGGTGTCGGGGCTGCGCGGCGCGACCGGCGCCGCCGAAACCGCGCGCGGCGGCAGCGGGGCGATGGTCCTGAGCGTGAATTCCGCCGCAACCGCGTCGGCGGACGCCGCGACCTGCGGCGCGTCGATCGATGGCCAGGGCATCGCCAGCGGGGCCACCCGATCCCACCACGCGCTGACCGGCGCGGGGCGCGACGGCTCAGTCGCACTGAACACCAGCCGCTGCTTGGCGCGCGACATCGCGACATACAGGCCATTGAGTTCCTCGCGCTGCCGCGCCTGCACTTCGACGGCCAGCAAGCCGCGCAGCGACTGCGGACACGCGCCTTCGGCGTAGACGAACGCACAGCGCCGCGGCCACTCGGCCTCGACCGGCCAGTCGATCAGCAAGGTGGCGGTGTCCGGGTTCTTGGGCTGCGGCTCGGCGTCCATCACGAACACGGCCGTGGCCTCCAGCCCCTTCGCGCCGTGCACCGTCAACAGCTGCACCGCATCGGCCTGCTTGGGCGGGGCGACCTTGATCGCGCGCCGCTTCAGCGCACGCACGAAGTTGTACGGCGTCGCATAGCGCGCCCCGTCGAGCGTCAGCGCCTGCGCGAGCACGGCATCGATGGCCGCGAGCGCCGCCTGGCGCTGCACCGGCGGCACGGTGGCGGCAACGCGCTCGCGCAGGCCACCTTCGTGGACGATGCGGTCGAGCAGGTCGTGCGGCGGCAGCTGCTGCGCCGCGGCACGCCAGCGCGGCAGCCACTCGCGCGCGCGCTGCAGCGCCGGGCTCAGCGCCGCGTCCTCTTGCATCAGCGCGCCCCACCAGTCGCCGTCGGTCGCACGATGTGCGAGCGCGATCAGGTCGTCGTCGCTGGCGCCGAACAGCGGGCTGCGCAGCGCTTGCGCCAGCGACAGGCGGTGCGTGGTCGAGACCAGCGCGTCGAGCAGCGCGACCAGGTCGCGCGCTTCGGCGGCCTCCATCAGCAGCGTGTCTTCGACCGCCGCGTACGGCACCTGCAGGCGCCGCAGCGCTTCGGCGACCAGCCGCAGCGATTCGCGCTTGCGGCTGAGCACGAAGATCTCGGCCGGCCGCAGCGTCTGCGCCGCGACCAGCTCGTGCACGGCCTGCGCCACCAGTGCCGCTTCACGCTCGCGCAGCAGCTCCTCGGGCTCGTGGCGCGGTGTCGTCAGGCTGTCGCGCCAGACCCCGCCCGGCGCCGCCGCAGCGCGCGCCGCGCGCGGTGGCCGCAGCACGCGCGGCAGCGTGAACACGCCCGCGCCGGGCGTGCGCCCGAGCTCGGTCGTGTGGGGACGAAAGCCGCCGAACTCGCCGGCGCGCTGGGCCTGCACGAACACCTCGTTCAGCGCGTCCAGCAGCTCGGGCGCGTTGCGCCGGGTGTGGTCGCAGGCCAGCATGTCGCCGCCGAGCGCCTCGACGACGAACGCGCGCGCCGCCTCGAACACGCGCGGCTCGGCGCGCCGGAAGCGGTAGATGCTCTGCTTCGGATCGCCGACGATGAACACGCCGGGGGCGCGCTGCCCGCTGGTGCCGCCGCCCGCGCCGGCGTAACCCGACAGCCAGGTGTGCAGCGCGTGCCATTGCAGCGGGCTGGTGTCCTGGAACTCGTCGATCAGCACATGGCGCAGGCGCGAATCGAGCCGCTCCTGCACCCACGCCGCGAGCGTCGCGTCGCGCAGCAGCGCGAGGCCGCAGCGCTCGAGATCGGCCATCTCGGCCAGGCCGCGGCTGCGCTTGTAAGCCGCGAGCTCGGCGAGCAGCACGCGCGACAGCCGCACCATGCGCAGGTGTTCGAGCTGCGCGTCGAGCTGGTGGATCTGCGCGCCGATGTCGTCGAGGCCGCTCTGCACGGCGGTCAGCAATTCGAACTGGCCCAGCTTGCGCGGCTCGCCCCGCTGCGTGAACAGCGCGGCGCGGCAGATCTCGAACATCGCCAGCGCCTCGGTCTGTTCGAGCGCGCGGGCGATGCCCGCGGCCGCATCGCGCGGGCGCGCCCCGCCGAGCGCGAGCACCGCGGCGAGATCGCCCAGCAGCGCGCGCCACGGCAGCGTGTTCAGCGCCTGCGCCGGATGGGCGGGTGTGCCGGGCGGCGCCTCGACGCTCTCCTCAAGTACGCCGGCCGCGTCGGCCAGCTCGAACTCGACGCGCTTGCTCCACACCGCGTCGAACCACGCGAGCGCCTGGCTGCGGCCGCGCTGCGCGATCAGCGTCGCGTGATCCGCGCGCAGCGCAGGGTCGCGCAACAGCGCGGCGTGGAAGCGCCGGAACACCTCGGGCCGGTGGTCGGCCAGGTCCTCGATCAGCTCCACGTCCTGCTGCAGGCCGAGCTCGTTCAACAGCTCCAGCGGTGCCGCGCGCAGCAGCTGTGCGAACCAGGCGTGGAAGGTGCTGATCTGCACCGCGCGGCCCTCCCGCAGCACGCGCTCGTGCAGCAGCGCGAGCTGCGGCGCGAGCTGCACGGCCTGCGCGTGCGGCACGCCGCGCTGCACCAGCGCCTCGATGCGCGCCGCGTCCGGCGTGTGCGGCGATCCGAATTCGCGCAGCCACTCGCCGAGGCGGTCGCGCATCTCGCCGGCGGCCTTGCGCGTGAACGTGATCGCGAGGATCTCGTGCGGCGCGGCACCGTCGAGCAGCGCGCGCAGGATGCGCGACACCAGCATCCAGGTCTTGCCGGCACCGGCGCAGGCCTCGACGACGACGCTGCGCTGCGGGTCGCAGGCGAGCGCGTAGAACGCGTCGCGTTCGATCGCTTCGCCGTTGGCCTGGTACGCCGCCAGCGTCACGCAACGGTCCAGTGATCGCGCCGGCACACGCCGCGCGCGGCGCAGTAGTCGCAAGTGCTGCCCTCACCGAGGGCCGGCAGACCGGCACCGTCGCGCAGGCGTCGCAGCTCGTCGGCCAGGCCGTCGACCAGCGCGGCGGCGCTCTGTTCGACGTGCGGGTGCGGCACCTCGTCGATGCCTTTGCTGCCGTCGACCGCGAGATACATCGCGCTGAGCGGCAGCGCGGTCTGTGCGCGCATCAGCGCGGCATAGAACGCGAGCTGCGTGTCCTCGAGCGGCTCCCTGACACGCTCCTTCAGTCCGGTGGCGCCGCCGGTCTTGTAGTCGATCATCTGGATCGTCGCGCCGCCTGCGCCGCGCAGCTCGTCGATGCGGTCGAGCACGCCGCGCATCTCGATGCCGTCGAACCCGGCGGGCGCGAGGCTGACGTCCGCCTCGCCCCGCAGCCAGTGCGCGCCCGCGGCGTCACGCGCGTGCAGCCACGCGATGTAGCGCGGCGCGAAGCTGGCGAACGAAGCGGCGAACGGCAGGAAGTCGGCGTCGGGGATGCCCTGCTCGGCGCGGCGCGCCTCGGCGACCTCCCCCAGGCGCACGATCTCCGTGTCGACCGGCGCCGGCGCGGCGCGGGTCGCGTGGAAGTCGTGCAGCACCGCATGCAGCCAGGTGCCGTAGTCGCGCTTCTCGATCTCGCGTTCGAGCTCGTCGTCCTCGCGCAGGCGCAGCATGTGGAGTGCGAAGAAGCGGTACGGGCAGGCGCGCAAGGCTTCGCAGGCACTGGCTGACAGGCGCCTCGGCAACAGATCGGCCGCGCGCGGCGCGCTCATGCGGATCGGCGTCGGCTGCAGCGCCAGGTCGATGCGCGGATCGCGCCAGGGCTCGAGCGCCGCGCCACGGGCCGCGAGCGCGAGCACCAGGCGCTCGACCAGCGGGCTCTCGGCCAGCGGATCGCTGCCATCGGTGCGGCGGCGCATCAGCGTGAACTGCGGCGCCTCCAGCAGTTGCACGAACGCGAGCAGTTCGGCGTGGCGGCGCTGCGCCAGCGTCGGCAGCCCGAGCTCGCCGGCGAGCGCGTCGCCGAGCAGCGCATCGGGGGCCGGCGTGGCGCCGAGCCGGCGGTCGTCCGCGCCGGGCAGCACGAGCGCCGCGAACGGCCTCAGCATCGCACGCGCCAGCGGCGTGATGACGACCTGCGCGGCGATGTCGTTTGGTGCGGGCGGCATGAAGCTCGCCTGCTCGAGGACGCCGTCGATCCAGTCGCGGAACGCGTCGAAGCTCATCACGACCTGGCTCGCACCGAGCGCCCAGGCGCCGGCGGCCTGAGCACCCGGCGTCAGGCGCAGGGCGGCCAGCAGCTGTCGGCCGGCATCGTCGGCCTGCAGCGCACTCAGCACGCCGCAGCGCTCGAGGGCCTGTGCCAGCGCGGCCAACCATGCGCCCAGCGCCTGGCGCCGGGCCGTGGCGAAGCCCGCAAGCACCTCGGAGGCGGTCGCCCACAGGCGCGCGGCCTGCGGACCCAGATCGACGTCCGCCAGCGCGGCGATGCGTGCGACCTGGCGGCGTCTGCAGGTGGTCTCGAGCTGCATCAGCGCGGCGTTGTCGCCCGAGCGCGTCCACGCGGTGCCGTTCTTGAGCCAGTCGAGCAAGGCATCGGTGCCGGCGTCGGCGCGCGCCGCAGCGAGCAGGCTCATCAGCTGCGCTGCGGCGCGCGTGGTCGACAACTTCCAGCCGGTCTCGTCGAGCAGCGCGACCTGCGCGCGCTCCAGCAATGCGCGCACGCGCCGCACCAGCACACGGTCCTGCGCGATCAGGGCGACCGGCACCTCGCCCCGCCGCACATGATCGAGCACCTGCGCGGCGGCGCATTGCGCCTCGCGCTCAAAGTCGTCGCACAGCGCGAGGACCGGCACACGCAGCGGCGCAAAACGCGCGAACGGGTGTTCGGCGGTCGCGTCGGTGTCGATCACCAGCGCGCGCGACACCGCCTGCGCCAGCAGCGAGCCGGTCAGGGCTTCCGGCCCGCCGGCCTGCACCACGATCCAGGCGGACGGCGCCGGCATCGTGAACAGCCGGTCGGTCGCCGGGTTGGGCGCGAGGGCCGCCCATTCCAGCGCGACCCGCGCCAGCAGGCGCTCGGTCGCGCCCGGCCCCGCCATCGGTGAGAGCGCCTCGCGCGCCGCCGCCCAGTGTGCGGCGCGGGCGGCGGGCGGCAGCGCAAACGCGGCCTGGGCGAGCGCGTGGGCCGTGGCCGTCAACGCCGCGGCAGCCTGTTCGAAACCGCGCGCATCGCGCCGCGCCCAGGCCGCGCCCCAGGGCCGATCGCGCAGCAGCGTCGCCGCGTTCAGGCCATCGACCGCACGGTCGAAGCTGATCTGGCCTGCCGGCACCGCCGCGGCCGGGCCCAGGCTCGCCGCCAGCGTCGCCGTCGTCTCGATGCGCGGCTGCCAGCCGCCGGCGCGTGCGAACGCGCGGCGCGCCAGCGGCAACAGCTGCGCGAACGGCAGCAGCACGACGGCGTCGCGCAATGCGATGCCCTCGGTGCGCGCCCAGTCGGTAGCGGCGATCGCAATGGCCTCCCAGCGATCCCTGCCGGAGGTGTCGATTTCAAGACTCAGCCGTTCTATCGTTGCCATAGGAAGGAAGACGGCCGGAAGCGGCCCCACGGACCACCAGAATCGGGGCAATGTGTCAGAATCATTGTGCCTTGCCACCCACTTCAAGCGGTGGCACCTTAAGGACAAACCATGAGCAGTGAACTGATCAAACACACCTCCGACGCCTCGTTCGATGCCGACGTGCTGAAGGCCAGCAAGCCCGTCCTCGTCGACTATTGGGCCGAGTGGTGCGGCCCGTGCAAGATGATCGCGCCCATCCTCGATGAAGTGTCGAAGGACTACGACGGCCGCTTGCAGATCGCCAAGATGAACGTCGACGAGAACCGCGACGTGCCGGCCAAGTTCGGCATCCGCGGTATCCCGACGCTGATGCTGTTCAAGGACGGTCAGCTTGCCGCGACCAAGGTCGGCGCCTTGTCAAAAGCCCAATTGACCGCGTTCCTCGACGGTCATCTATAATTCCGCTAAACGCGGCGGGAGCCGGCGCTTTACCCAAGCCGCCGGTTTCTCTTGTTAAGCGCCTGCCGCCAAGAAATTTGCCACCACGTCCTGAGGCTCGCTGAAACGGTTTCAGCGGCCGCACCGCCCGACCCGACGGCGCGTGGATCCGGCACCCCACTCCCGTTGCCTGTCTCTCGTTTCCTGCGAGCTTGCGTGTCCTGTCCGGCGCGAAGGTTGTCGCTCTTCACTCCAGGGTCATTCGCCCATGCATCTGTCAGAACTCAAGTTGATCCACGTCTCGGAGCTCATCACGATGGGCGAGGGCCTGGAGATCGAAAACGTCGCCCGCATGCGCAAGCAGGAGCTGATGTTCGCGATCATGAAGAAGCGCGCCAAGGCCGGCGAGCAGGTGTTCGGCGACGGCGTGCTCGAGGTGCTGCCCGACGGTTTCGGCTTCCTGCGCTCGCCCGATGCGAGCTACATGGCGTCGACCGACGACATCTACCTGAGCCCGAGCCAGATCCGCCGCTTCAACCTGCACACCGGTGACGCCATCGAAGGCGAGGTGCGGGTGCCGAAGGACGGCGAACGTTATTTCGCGCTCGTGAAGGTGGACCGCGTCAACGGCGTGGCCCCCGAGGAGAGCAAGCACAAGGTCATGTTCGAGAACCTGACCCCGCTGTTCCCGAAAGAGCAATTCAAGCTCGAGCGCGACATCAAGTCGGACGAGAACGTCACCAGCCGCATCATCGACCTGATCGCACCGATCGGCAAAGGCCAGCGTGCGCTGCTCGTGGCCCAGCCCAAGACCGGCAAGACCGTGATGATGCAGCAGCTGGCGCACGCACTGGTCGCGAACCACCCCGAGGTCTACCTGATTGTGCTGCTCGTCGACGAGCGCCCCGAGGAAGTGACCGAGATGGTCCGCACGGTACGCGGCGAGGTCATCAGCTCGACCTTCGACGAACCCGCGGCGCGCCATGTGCAGGTCGCCGAAATGGTGATCGAACGCGCCAAGCGCCTGGTCGAGATGAAGAAGGACGTGGTGATCCTGCTCGACTCGATCACACGTCTCGCGCGGGCCTACAACAACGTGCTGCCGTCCAGCGGCAAGGTGCTGACCGGCGGCATGGATTCGAATGCGCTGCAGCGCCCGAAACGCTTCTTCGGCGCCGCCCGCAACATCGAGGAAGGCGGCTCGCTGACCATCATCGGCACCGCACTGATCGACACCGGCAGCCGCATGGACGAAGTGATCTACGAAGAGTTCAAGGGCACCGGCAACTGCGAAATCCACCTGGATCGCCGCATGGCCGAGAAGCGCGTCTACCCGTCGATCCTGATCAACAAGAGCGGCACGCGCCGCGAGGAGCTGCTGCTGCAGCCCGAGATCCTGCAAAAGACCTGGATCCTGCGCAAGCTGCTGTACCCGATGGACGAGATCGAGGCGATGGAGTTCATCCTCGACAAGATGAAGTCGACCAAGAACAACCACGACTTCTTCGACATGATGCGGCGCGGCGGCTAGCCGTTTCCGCTGAGCTATAATCGAAGGTTTTCCGCTTTTGGAAAGTGCGCCAAACGGTTTGGCGTGGCTACCTAACAATGGCGACTTTGTCGCCGAAGCAACTCAGCCGAGGTTCCCATGAAAGAAGGCATTCACCCCACGTACCGCGAAGTCTGCTTCGTGGACTTGTCCAATGGTTTCAAGTTCGTGACGCGTTCGTGCGCCACCGCGAAGGAAACCATCAAGATGGACGACGGCCGCGAATTGCCGCTGTTCAAGCTGGAAACCACCAGCGAATCGCACCCGTTCTACACCGGCACGCAAAAGAGCGTTGACTCGCTCGGCGGCCGCGTCGAAAAGTTCCGCAACAAGTTTGCGCACCTCGGCGCCAAGAAGTAGTTCTGTTGCCGCTCAGTGCTCTAGGACAAAGGCAGCTTCGGCTGCCTTTTTTGTTGATGCCGCGATGGCATGATCCGCGCCTGACCCCATTCGCCCCGAAGTGAACTCGCCCAACCCCGCCCTCGTCACCCAGCGCGCCGCGCAGCGGCTGCCGCGCCTCGCGCTGCTGCTGTTCTGCGCCGCCTACGTGCTGCCGGGCGTGTTCGGGCGCGACCCGTGGAAGAGCGCCGACATCACCGCGTTCGGCTACATGGTGAACATCGCGAACGGGCAGACCCCGTGGCTGGCGCCGACCGTCGGCGGCCTGCCGGCCGATGCCGCGCTGCTGCCGTACTGGCTGGGTGCGGTCTTCATCAAACTGCTCGGACCGTGGTTCGGTCCGGCGCTGGCGGCGCGCATTCCGTTCGCGCTGCTGCTGGTGCTGGTGCTGGTGCTGACCTGGTACGCCACCTACCATCTCGCACGCACCGAGGCTGCACAACCGCTGCCGTTCGCATTCGGCGGCGAGGCCGATCCGATTGACTATGCGCGCGCGATCGCCGATGGCGCGCTGCTCGCACTGGTCGCCACGCTGGGCCTGCTGCAACTCGGTCACGAGACGACGCCCGAGCTCGCGCAACTCGCGAGCGTCGCGCTGTTCGTCTATGCGCTCGCGGCCAGTCCGTTTCGCGGCGCCCCGGCCAAATGGGCGGTGCTCGCCGCCCTGCCCGCGTTGGCCGCCAGCGGCGCGCCGAGCATCGCGCTCGCGCTCGGCGTGGTCGGCGGCGTGATCTGCAACGCCTCGTCGTACGAGCCGGCGCGACGCTTCATGCGCTGGATCGTGGCGAGCACGGCACTGGCCGCGCTGTTCGCCACCGTGCTCGGCGCCTGGGGGCTGCGCACCAGTGCGCTCAGCCTGTCGCTAGGCGGCGCGTGGGAGTTGCTGCGGCTGCTCGCCTGGTTCACCTGGCCGGCCTGGCCGCTCGCGCTGTGGACGGTGTGGCGCTGGCGCGAACACCTGTCGCACCGCCACATCGCGATCCCGCTCGGCTGCGCTGCGGTGAGCGTGCTGGCCTGCGTCGCGATGGGGGGCTCGGAGCGGGCGCTGATGCTCGGCCTGCCACCGCTCGCGGTGCTCGCCGCGTTCGCATTGCCGACCTTGCAGCGCAGCACCGCTGCGGCGATCGACTGGTTCTCGGTCTGTTTTTTCACGATCTTCGCCGCGGCGATCTGGGTCGTCTACACGTCGATGCAGACCGGCGTTCCGGCGCAGCCCGCGGCCAACATCGCACGCCTGGCGCCCGGCTACGTGCCGAGCTTCTCGGTGTTCACGCTGGCCCTCGCCGCGCTCGCCACGATCGCGTGGCTGTGGTTGGTGAAATGGCGCAGCGGCCGCAACCGCCATCCGCTGTGGAAGAGCCTGGTGCTGCCGGCCAGCGGCGTGGCGCTGTGCTGGCTGCTGTCAATGACCTTGCTGCTGCCGCCACTCGACCAGGCGCGCAGCTACCGGTCATTGGTGCAGCGCGTCGCCAAGATCGTGCCGGCCGGCTCCTGCATCGCCGCGCCGGAGCTGTCGCGCGCGCAGGTCGTCGCGCTGGAGTACCTCGGCGGCTTCCACGTCGATGCCGTGACGCCGGCCGCCGGCGCACGCTGCGAGTTCCTGCTGCAGCTGCAGACGCGTCAGCCGACGCGCTCGCCCGGGGCCGGCTGGAAGCTGCTCGCGCGCGAGCGCCGCAACACCAGCGACGAAGAGATCACAGCGGTGTATCGACGAGCAGTCCCCGCGCCGCGCCCAGCGCCGTAGCGCAGCGCACCCGCACCGCCGGGAAGACGAGTCGGAAGGTCGAGCCGCGCCCGAGCTCGCTCTCGATCGCTAGCTCGCCCCCGTGCCGCTGTGCCACGTGCTTGACGATCGCCAGGCCCAGCCCGGTGCCCCCGGTGTCGCGCGAGCGGCTGCCGTCGACGCGGTAGAAGCGCTCGGTCAGACGCGGTAGGTGCTCGCGCGCGATGCCCAGACCAGTATCGGCGACCGCGATCTCGCCGGCGCCGTCGGCCAGCTGCTTCCAGCTCAGCTCGATGCGCCCGCCTTCGGGCGTGTAGCGCACGGCGTTGTTGACAAGGTTGGTGATCGCGCTGAGCAGCTCGTTCTGCGCCCCGGCGATCTGCACCTCGATGCCGGACGGGAACACCAGCGTGTGCCGGCGCGCCGACAACACGCGGGCGTCGGCCTCGACCTGGGCCAGCAGCGGTGCCAGCGCGATCCAGCGGTCCGTGTGCGGGCGCGGGCTGCCTTCGAGTTGCGAGAGCGTCAGCAGGTCGCTGACCAGCGTGGCCATGCGATCCGCCTGCTGCGTCATCAGTGTCAGCACGCGCCTGCGCTCGACCTCGGTGAGCGGCAGGTTCGTCATGGTCTCGATGAAGCCCGCCAGCACCGTCAGCGGCGTGCGGATCTCGTGAGACACGTTGGCGACGAAGTCGCGCCGCATGCCGTCCGAGCGCTCACGCTCGGTGATGTCCTGCGACAGCACCAGCTTCAGGTCGTCGCCATAGTCGCGCACCAGGACCGACAGCTGGCGCTGACCGCGCGGATCGGGGATCAGCACCGCGTCGTCGAAACGCTTGCCCTGCAGATAGCCGACAAAGGCCGGCGCACGCACGAGGTTGGTGACCCGCTGGCGCCGATCGCGCTGCGGATCGAGTCCGAAGTGATCGGCGGCGAGCGAGTTGCACCATTCGATCTGGTCACCCGCGTCGAGCAGCATCACGCCGTTCGGCGACGCCTCGATCGCCGACAGGAACTGGCTCAACCGTTCGCGCTCCAGCGCCGCGCCCTGTTCGCGTCCGCGGATCGCGCGCTCGACGCGGTAGCCCAGCTCGCCCCACAGCCCGGCATCGCGCGGCGCCGGGCCGTCCTGGGAGCCGCGCAGCCATTCGATCAGCCGATAGCCGCGCAAGGTGTCGCGCACCGCGACCACGCCGAGGGCACCGGCCATGCCGAGCAGCGCACCGAACACCGGGGCGCTCCAGTTCGTCAGCAAACCGCCGATGACGCCGCCCAGGACCGTCGCGATGACGGCGGCCAGGACGCGCGGCAGCAGCCAGTTCATCGCAGCACCCTGGACCTCACGCCGAGAGCGCCTGCGCCGCGGCCTGCTGGGTCAAGCGGTAGCCCGCGCCGCGCACGGTCTCGATCATCTGGGCGCACTGCACCGGGCTCAGCGCCTCGCGCAGGCGCTTGACGTGCACGTCGACCGTGCGCTCCTCGATGAACACATGATCGCCCCAGACGCGGTCCAGCAGTTGCGCGCGGCTGTGCACACGCTCGGGGTGCGTCATGAAGAAGTGCAGCAGGCGGAACTCGGTCGCACCGACCTTGACCTCGGCATCGCCGCGGCTGACACGGCGCGTCGCCGGGTCGATCTTGAGCGCGCCCACCTCGACCGCCGAATCGAGCGCCTCGGGCGCCTTGCGGCGCAGCACCGCGCGGATGCGGGCCATCAGCTCGTTGGTCGAGAACGGCTTCGTCAGGTAGTCGTCGGCACCGGCGTCGAGCCCGGCGATCTTGTCGGCCTCGTCGGCGCGTGCCGTCAGCATGATGACCGGCAGCTCGCGCGTGCGCGTCTCGCCGCGCCAGCGCTTCGCGAGCGCGAGACCGGATTGGCCGGGGAGCATCCAGTCGAGGATGATCAGGTCGGGCAGCACGCCGTCGACAGCAGCCTGGGCCTGCTCGGCGGTCGCGGCGATCGTGACCTCGAAGCCGGCGTGGCGCAGGTTGATCGAGATCAGCTCGGCGATCGCCGACTCGTCTTCGACGACAAGAATGTGGCTCATAGGTTTGCCTCAAGTGTTGTCGGACCGAGCGCCGGGCCGCTCCCAAGCCGGCCCGCATCCCCTCGGGGGATCGGCCGACGTACTCGTCGGACGAGGGGCTTCATCTCACCAGCGACTCGACCTCGCCCACCGAGTTGTGGCGCACGTCCGTGCCCTTCACGATGTAGATGATCTGCTCGGCCAGGTTCTTCGCATGGTCGCCGACACGCTCGATCGCCTTCGCGACGAACACCAGGTCGATGCTCGACGAGATCGTGCGCGGATCTTCCATCATGAAGGTGATCAGCTTGCGCATCAGGCCCTCGAACTCCTGGTCGATCAGGTCGTCCGCCTTCAGCACCTCGACCGCCTTGTCGACATCCAGGCGCGCGAACGCGTCGAGCGCCTTGCGCAGCTGCGACACGGCCAGCTCCGCCTCGTAGCCGAGATCCTTGACCGGCAGGCGCAGCCGGCTCGACACGCCGGAGTTCAGCAGCCGCTGCACGGTGCGGGCGATGCGTGCGGCCTCGTCTCCGACGCGCTCGAGGTTGGCGATCGTCTTCGAGATCGCGATCAGCAGCCGCAGATCCCGCGCGGTCGGCTGGCGCCGCGCGATGATGGTCGACAGATCGCGATCGATCTCGACCTCGATCTGGTTCACGCGCTCTTCGGTCATCAACACGTCGGACGCGATCTCGGCGCTGAAATTGGTGAGCGCATAGACCGAGCGCGCCACCTGCGACTCGACGATCCCGCCCATCTCGAGCACGCGCGTCGAGATGCCGCTGAGTTCAGCGTCGAACTGCGTGGAAAGGTGTTTGTCGCTCATGTTGCAACTCCTTCGGCGTTCAGCCGAATCTCCCGGTGATGTAGTCCTCTGTGTCCTTCTTCTTCGGCTTCATGAAGACATCGGACGTGGGGCCGAACTCGATCAGGTCGCCGAGGTACATGTAGGCCGTGTAGTCGGAGCTGCGCGCCGCCTGCTGCATGTTGTGCGTGACGATCACGACGGTGTAATCGGTCTTCAGCTCGTGGATCAGCTCCTCGATCTTGCCGGTCGAGATCGGGTCGAGTGCCGAGCATGGCTCGTCGAGCAGCAGCACCTCGGGCTTGATCGCGATGCCGCGCGCGATGCACAGGCGCTGCTGCTGGCCGCCCGACAGGCCCGAGCCGCTCTGGTTCAGCTTGTCCTTGACCTCGTTCCAGAGCGCGGCCTTCTTCAGCGCCCACTCGACGCGCTCGTCCATTTCGATGCGCGGCAGCGTCTCGAACAGCTTCACGCCGAACGCGATGTTGTCGTAGATCGACATCGGGAACGGCGTCGGCTTCTGGAAGACCATGCCGACCTTGGCGCGAATCAGCGACACGTCGTCCTTCGAGGTCAGGATGTTCTCGCCGTCGAGCAGGATCTCGCCTTCGGCGCGCTGGTCCGGGTAGAGCTCGAACATGCGGTTGAAGGTGCGCAGCAAGGTCGACTTGCCGCAGCCCGACGGGCCGATGAACGCGGTGACCTTGTTCTCGGGGATGTCTAGGTTGATGTTCTTCAGCGCATGAAAGCTGCTGTAGTAGAAGTTCAGGTTGCGCACCGAGAGCTTGGGCTTCTCGGTGACGGGCAGGTTGACTTTGGTGTCCATCAGAACTCCGGTCTCAATCAATGTTTGTTGCGCAGGAACGTGCGCGCAAGGATGTTCAGCACCAGCACGCCGAGCGTGATCAGGAAGACGCCGGCCCACGCCAGCTTCTGCCAGTTCTCGTACGGGCTCATCGCGAACTTGAAGATCGTGACCGGCAGGCTCGCCATCGGCGAACTCAGGTCGCTGGTCCAGAACTGGTTCGACAGCGCGGTGAACAGCAGCGGCGCGGTCTCGCCGGCGATGCGCGCAAGGGCGAGCAGGATGCCGGTGAGCACACCGGCGCGCGCCGACTTCAAGGTCACCGTCATGATGACCTTCCACTTCGGCGTGCCCAGCGCGTAGGCCGCTTCGCGCAGCGCATTCGGGATCAGCGACAGCATGTTCTCGGTCGTGCGGATCACGACCGGGATCACGATCAGCGCCAGCGCCAGGATGCCGGCCCAGCCCGAGAAGCTCTTCATGCGCGCGACGATCACCGAGTAGATGAACAGGCCGACGACGATCGACGGGGCCGCCAGCAGGATGTCGTTGATGAAGCGCGTGACACTGCCGAGCCAGGTCTTCTGGCCGTACTCGGCGAGGTAGATGCCGGCCAGGATGCCGACCGGCGTGCCGATCAGCGTCGCCAGCGTGACCATCGTGACCGAGCCGAAGATCGCGTTGGCAAGACCACCGTCTTCGGCCTGCGGCGGCGGCGTCATCTGCGTGAACAGCGACAGCGTCAGACCGCCGACGCCGAGCCGTATCGTTTCGATCAGGATCCAGATCAACCAGAACAGGCCGAAGGCCATCGCGGCGAGCGACAGCGTCAGCGCGATCGCGTTGACACGCTTGCGGCTGGCATGCTTCGCCACGCGCGAGGCCTGCAGCGCCGTGGCTTGCGCCGTCATCGTGGTGGTCGAGTTCATTGGCAAACCTCTGTGCTTCGCACGCCGGTATTCGCCTTGGGAGCGGCCCGGCGGCTCATGCCCGTGCCCCCTCGCCCTTCTTCAGCTGTGCCAGCAGCAGCTTCGAGCAGGCCAGCACGACGAAGGTGATAAAAAACAGCACCAGCCCGAGGTAGATCAGCGAGGCCTGGTGCAGGCCCTCGCCCGCCTCGGCGAACTCGTTCGCGAGCGCCGAGGTGATGCTATTGGCCGCCTCGAACAACGATGCCGAGTTGAGCTGGTTCTGGTTGCCGATCACGAAGGTCACCGCCATCGTCTCACCGAGCGCGCGGCCCAGCCCGAGCATGATGCCGCCGACGACGCCGGTCTTGGTGTAAGGCAGCACGACCTTGAACATCACCTCCCAGGTCGTCGAACCCAGGCCGTAGGCCGACTCCTTCAGCAGCGGCGGCGTGACCTCGAACACGTCACGCATCACCGACGCGATGAACGGAATGATCATGATCGCGAGGATGATGCCGGCCGACAGCAGGCCGATGCCCACCGGCGGCCCCGAGAACAGCGCCCCCACGTAGGGCACGCCGCTGAACAGCGACTGCAGGGGCTGCTGTACATAGCTCGACAGCAGCGGGCTGAACACCAGCAGACCCCACATGCCGTAGACGATGGACGGGATCGCCGCGAGCAGCTCGATCGCCGTGCCCAGCGGGCGCTTCAGCCACGCCGGCGACAGTTCGGTCAGGAACAGCGCGATGCCGAAGCTCACCGGCACCGCTATCAGCAGCGCGATCAGCGAGGTGACGAGCGTGCCGTAGATCATCACCAGGCCGCCGTACTTGTTCTGCACTGGGTCCCAGTCGCTCGTCCACAGGAACGACAGGCCGTATTCCTTGATCGCCGGCGCCGCACCGATGACGAGCGAGATGATGATGCCGGCGAGCAGCGCCAGCGTCAGCCACGCCGCGGAGTGGGCGAGGATCGAGAACAGGGTGTCGGCCCAGGGCGCGACACGCCGTGGGGCGGGCGGACGCCCCTGCGACTGGGTTCGGTCCATCTTCGCGGGCTCGTTGTACGGTGTCGCGGGAAGTGTAGCGGCCACGTGGATTCCCTCGAGGTTCAGTCGCAGGTGGCCGGCTTATTTGGCCGCGACCGTCTTGCCCGACGCGTCCTTGATGTTGTCGGACCAGAGCTTGTGCACCAGACCCTTGACCGAATCAGGCATCGGCACGTAGTCGAGATCGGCCGCCATCTTGTCGCCGCTCGCATAAGCCCAGTCGAAGAACTTCAGCGTGTTGGTGGCGTTGACCGGCTTGTCCTGCACCTTGTGCATCATGATGAAGGTCGCGGCGGTGATGGGCCACGAGTCCTTGCCCAGCTGGTTGGTCAGCACCTGGTAGAAGGTCTTGTTCCAGTCGGCGTTGGCGGCGGCGGCCTTGAAGGTCGCGTCGTCCGGGGCGACGAAGCTGCCAGCCTCGTTCTTCAGCAGCGTGTAGGCCATCTTGTTCTGCTTCGCATACGCGTATTCGACGTAACCGATCGAGTTCGGCAGGCGCTGCACGAAGGCCGAGACGCCTTCATTGCCCTTGCCACCCGCGCCGGTGGGCCAGTTCACGGCCGTGCCTTCGCCGACCTTGGCCTTCCATTCGGCGTTGACCTTCGACAGATAGTTCGTGAAGTTGAAGCTGGTGCCGGAGCCGTCGGCGCGACGCACCGGGGCGATGGCGGCATCGGGCAGCGCGACGCCGGGGTTCAGCGCGGTCAGCGCCGCGTCGTTCCACTTCGTGATCTTGCCGAGGTAGATGTCGCCCAGCACCTGGCCGGTCAGCTTGAGCTGGCCCGGGGCGATGCCCTTGATGTTGACGACCGGCACGACGCCGCCGATCACGGTCGGGAACTGCACCAGGCCGCTCTTGGCAAGTTCATCGTCCTTCAGCGGCGCGTCAGAGGCGCCGAAGTCCACAGTCTTCGCATTGATCTGCTTGATGCCGGCGCCCGAGCCGACCGACTGGTAGTTGATGCGCGCACCGGTCGCCTTGTTGTAGGCATCGGCCCACTTGGCGTAAACCGGGGCGGGGAACGAGGCACCGGCGCCGGTCACGTCCTGGGCGAAGGCGGCGGAGGCGCCAAAAGCAGCGATCAATACAGCGGAACGAACGAGGACAAGTTTCACGGCACACCTTTCTGGGTGATGGATCTGAATGGCCGCGACTCTAGGGATGGCGTGTGACACGACTGTGACAGCGCCCGCAGTGTTGTCACACAGGATTCACGGCATTGTCACGATCGCTGCATAAGCTGCGACCCGAACTGATCACCACCCTCGGAGACCCCATGCACAGACGCCCCTGGATGACACTCGCCCCGCTGGCAGCCGCGCTGCTCTTCAGCGCCTGCGCCACCACCCCCGCGCCGACGACGGTCGCGCAGACGATTGCCGCCAATCCGCAATTGACGACCGCCACCCGGCTGATTCAGGAGGCCGGCCTGACCGAGACCCTGCAAGGCGCCGGCCCATTCACCGTTTTCGTCCCAACCGATGCGGCCTTCAAGGCGGTGCCGACGGCGATGGTCGAAACGTTGGGCAAGGACAAGGCGCGCCTGAAAGCGGTGCTGAACTACCACGTCGTGCCAGGCACGCTCATCTCGGGCGACGTGAAGAACGGCCCGATCAAGACCGCGCAAGGCGGTGACCTGTCGCTGTACCGCGCGGGCACGTTCGTGACCGCCGACGAAGCGGTGGTCACGACGGCCGACGTGCGGGCCACCAACGGCGTCGTGCACATCGTCGACAAGGTGCTGATGCCGCCTCGATAAGCGCGGACGACAGCTCAGCGCAAGGTATCCGCCATCCGTTCTGCGCAGCGCTGGGCCTGGGCGGCGTCACGCGCCTCGACCATCACGCGCAGCAGCGGCTCGGTGCCCGACGGCCGGATCAGCACCCGGCCGTGCTCGCCGAGTTCGCGCGTCACGTCGGCCTGGGCCTGAGCCAGCGCGGCGTTGGTCTTCCAGTCGCTGCCGGGCTTCAGGCGCACGTTCACGAGCGTCTGCGGGAACAAGGTCACCTCGGCCAGCAGCTCGGCCAGGCTGCGGTCGGCGCGGCTCGCGGCCTGCAACACCAGCAGCGCGCTGACGATGCCGTCGCCGGTGGTGTGCTTGTCGAGCGCGAGTAAATGACCCGAGCCTTCGCCGCCGAGCTCCCAGCCGCGCGCGACGAGTTCCTCCAGCACGTAGCGGTCGCCGACCTGGGCGCGCACGAACTCGACGCCGCGCCGGCGCAGCGCGAGCTCGACGGCCATGTTCGTCATCAGGGTTCCGACCGCGCCCGGCACCGCCAGCCCCTGCGCGAGGCGATCGGCGACGATCAGGTAGAGCAGTTCGTCACCGTTGTACAGGCGCCCGGCCGCGTCGACCAGCTGCAGGCGATCGGCGTCGCCGTCGAGCGCCACGCCGTAGTGCGCGCCGTGCTGCTTCACCGCCGCGACCAGCGCTGCCGGCGCGGTGGCGCCGAAGCCGGCATTGATGTTGGTGCCGTTCGGGCTGCAGCCGATCGCGACGACCTCGGCGCCGAGTTCGTGGAACACATCCGGCGCAACGTGATACGCCGCACCGTTGGCCGCGTCGACGACGATCTTCAGGCCTTTCAACGACAGCTCGCTGCTGAACGTGCCCTTGCAGAACTCGATGTAGCGGCCGCGGGCGTCGTCGATGCGCTTGGCCTTGCCGAGGTGCGCCGAATCGACCCACTGCGCCGGCTCCTCGAGCGCCGCCTCGACCTGCCGCTCCCACGCGTCCGGCAGCTTCTCGCCGCGCGCGGAGAAGAACTTGATGCCGTTGTCGCCGTACGGGTTGTGCGACGCGCTGATCACGACGCCCAGGTTCAGCCGCAGCGCCCGCGTCAGGTAGGCCACGCCCGGTGTCGGCAACGGACCGCTCAGCAGCACATCGACGCCGGCCGAAGCGAAGCCGGCTTCCAGCGCCGACTCGATCATGTAGCCCGAGATGCGCGTGTCCTTGCCGATCAGCACGGTGGGCTTCTTGTCGCCGCCGCGCAGCACGCGGCCGACCGCGTGCCCCAGGCGCAGCATGAAGTCGGCGGTGATCGGAAACTGCCCGACCGCGCCGCGTATGCCATCGGTGCCGAAATACGTTCTCGTCATGCTCTTGCTGCTCATCTTGTTTGTCTCCCTGCCCGTGGAAGGCTGCGGATTATCCGCGCGTCAGCCCGGCCGCGGCCCACACCTTGAGTGCGTCGACGGTGGCCGCAACGTCGTGCACGCGCACGATGCGCGCGCCCGACTGCAGCGCCGCGAGCGCGGCGGCCACGCTCGCGGCCTGGCGCTGCGACACGTCGCGGCCGGTCAGCGCGCCGAGCGTCGACTTGCGCGACCAGCCGACGAGCAGCGGCCGGCCGATGGCCAGCAGTTCGCTTTGCCGGCGCAGCAGGTCGAGGTTGTGGGCGACGCTCTTGCCGAAGCCGATCCCGGGGTCGAGCACGATGCGTTCGTCGGCCACGCCGCGGCTGCGGCACGCGCGCAGGCGCTCATCGAGAAACTCGCCGACCTCGTGCAACACGTCGTCGTAGTGGGGCCGCTGCTGCATCGTGGCCGGGTCGCCGCGCATGTGCATCAGGCAGACGCCGCAGCGCGCGTGGTCAGCCACCGCGTCGAGCGCGCCGGGCGCCTGCAGCGCGTTGATGTCGTTGACGATGTCGGCGCCGCGCGCCAGCACCGCACGCATCACCTCGGGTTTGTTCGTGTCGATCGAGACCGGGCAACCGAGCGTCAAGGCCGCCTCGAGCACGGGCAGCACGCGCGCGAGTTCTTCGTCCAGCGACACCGGCATCGACCCCGGACGCGTCGATTCGCCGCCGATGTCGAGCAGGTCGGCGCCCTCGGCCAGCAGTTGCTCGCAATGGCGGATCGCAGCGGTGCGGTCGGCCGCGAGGCCGCCGTCCGAGAACGAGTCGGGCGTAACGTTGACGATGCCCATCACCTGCGGGCGCGCCAGGTCAATGCGGAATCGGGTGGTTTGCCAGAACATCGGGAAAACGCATCAAAAACGGGGCCGAAGCCCCGTGTGCACGCTGCTGGCCGAGCGAGAGGGCCAGCTCAGGCGGCGGCGGGGGCGCTGCCGGGCGTGACCGGCGGCACCGGCGGCACGGCCCGGTTGATCGACGGCGTCCAGTCTTTCGGCGGGCGCGGCGGCTTGTCGTTCATGATGTCGTCGATCTGCTCGGTGTCGATGGTTTCCCATTCGAGCAGCGCGTTCGCCATCGCGTGCATCTTGTCCTTGTTGTCCTCGATGTGCCGGCGCGCGACCGCGTACTGCTCGTCGAGGATGCGGCGGATTTCGTGGTCGACCGCCTGCATCGTGCGCTCGCTCATGGTGGTGGTCTTGGTCACCGAGCGGCCGAGGAAGACCTCGCCTTCGTTCTCGGCATAGACCATCGTCCCCAGCGCGTCGGTCATGCCGTAGCGCATCACCATGTCGCGCGCGATGTGGGTCGCGCGCTCGAAGTCGTTGCTCGCGCCGGTCGTCATCTCGCCCATGAAGACTTCTTCGGCGATGCGCCCTCCGAACAGGATCGCGATCGTGCTGAGCATGCGCACCTTGTCGGTGCTGTAGCGGTCGCCTTCGGGCAGCTGCATCGTGACGCCCAGAGCCCGACCGCGCGGGATCACGGTGACCTTGTGGACCGGATCGGCCTTGGGCACGAGGCGCGCCACCAGCGCGTGGCCGGACTCGTGGTAGGCGGTGTTGCGGCGCTCTTCCTCGGCCATGACCATGGACTTGCGCTCCGGCCCCATCATGATCTTGTCCTTGGCCTTCTCGAAGTCGGCCATCTCGACGACCCTGCCGTTGCGGCGCGCGGCGAACAAGGCGGATTCGTTGACCAGGTTGGCCAGATCGGCACCCGAGAAACCCGGGGTGCCGCGCGCCAGGATGTCGGCGCGGATGTCCTGCCCGACCGGCACCTTGCGCATGTGCACGTTCAGGATCGCCTCGCGGCCGCGCACGTCCGGCAGCGTCACGTAGACCTGGCGGTCGAAGCGGCCCGGACGCAGCAGCGCCGGGTCGAGGATGTCGGGACGATTCGTCGCCGCCATCACGATCACGCCGAGGTTGGTCTCGAAGCCATCCATCTCGACCAGCATCTGGTTCAGCGTCTGCTCGCGTTCGTCGTTGCCGCCGCCCAGGCCGGCACCGCGGTGGCGGCCGACCGCGTCGATTTCATCGACGAAGATGATGCAGGGCGCGCTCTTCTTGGCCTGTTCGAACATGTCGCGCACACGGGCCGCGCCGACGCCGACGAACATCTCGACGAAGTCGGAACCCGAGATCGAGAAGAACGGCACCTTGGCTTCGCCGGCGATCGCCTTCGCGAGCAAGGTCTTGCCGGTGCCCGGAGGGCCGACCAGCAGCACGCCACGCGGGATGCGGCCGCCCAGCTTCTGGAACTTCTGCGGGTCTTTCAGGAAGTCGACCAGCTCCTTGACCTCCTCCTTGGCCTCGTCGCAGCCGGCGACATCGGAGAAGGTGGTCGTGTTGTTGGCCTCGTCCAGCATGCGGGCCTTGCTCTTGCCGAAGCTGAACGCCCCGCCCTTGCCGCCGCCCTGCATCTGGCGCATGAAATAGATCCAGACGCCGATCAGCAGCAGGATCGGGCCCCAGCTCGCCAGCATGCTGAGCAGGAACGACGGTTCCTCGCGCGGCTTGACGTCGAACTTGACATTGTTGTTGATCAGGTCGCCGACCAGACCACGGTCAAGGTAGGTCGCGGTGGTCCGCAATTCCTTGTCGTCGTTGGTCTTGGCGCGGATTTCTGTGCTGCCGCCGGCGCCTTCCTGGAGCTGCACGCTCTTGATGCGCTTGCCGCGCACCTCCTCGAGGAAGTCCGAGTAGCCGATCATCCCGCTTTGGGTCGTGGTGCGGTCGAACTGCTTGAACACGGTGAACAGCACGAGTGCGATCACCATCCAGACAGCAACTTTAGAGAACCATTGATTGTTCACCGCATCTCCATTTTCGGGCCACGACCGCGAAACGCAGCCATGTTCAAGGCACCCAGGTTTTGCCCATGTGCGGCCGATTTTAGTTCACTCAAGGTTCCAATACCGATTTCCGCGGTATTCCCCGGTCAGGCCGCAATATCGGCCCCGGACGCGCGGGCTTGAGCCGGGGCCTTGAGGCCGATGCCGACCAGGAAGGTTTCGGACGACTTGTCGCGCGAGGCCTTGGGCTTGATCGGCTTGACGACGCGGAACGTGGTCTTGAACAGCTTCACGAGTTGGCTGTAACCGCTGCCGTGAAACACCTTGCACACCAGCGCGCCCTGCGGCGTCAGGTGATTCTGGGCGAATTCGACCGCCAGTTCGACCAGATGGGCAATGCGCGCCGAATCGGCGCTCTCGATGCCCGACAGGTTCGGCGCCATGTCCGAGACCACCACGTCGACCGGGCGGCCGGCGACGACCGCCTCCAGCGCCGCCAGCACCGATTCCTCGCGAATGTCGCCCTGCAGGAAGGTCACGCCCTCGATCGGCTCCATCGCCAGCACGTCCAGCGCGATGATCGTGCCGTTCAGCGCACCGGCCGCGGCCCCGCCGACGCCGACCTCCTTGGGGGCGAAGCGGCGCCGCACGTACTGGCTCCAGGCGCCCGGCACCGAGCCCAGGTCGACAACGATCTGCCCAGGGCGGATCAGGTGCAGTTCCTCGTCGATCTCCTTCAGCTTGTACGCCGCCCGGGCGCGGTAGCCCTCGCGCTGCGCCAGCTTCACATAGGTGTCGTTCAGGTGGTCGTGAAGCCACGCCTTGTTGACTTTCTTGCTTTTTGTTTGGGTCTTCATTGCACAGGGATAATACGGGCATGACTGCGATTCAACTCACCCCTGCCCAGCGCAAGGAAAAACGTTCCGAAGCCCACCACCTCGACCCGGTGGTGATGATCGGCGGAGACGGCCTGACGCCGGCCGTTCAGAAGGAAGTGGACGCGGCGCTGAATGCCCACGGCCTGATCAAGGTGCGGGTGTTTTCCGACGAACGCGCCACCCGCGAGACCATTTTCGCGTCGCTCGCCGACACGCTGGGCGCGGCACCGATCCAGCACATCGGCAAGCTGCTGGTGCTGTGGCGCCCGATGCCGCCGAAAGAAAAAGTCGAGCGTGAGGGCCGCGGCGCCGGCCCGAAGGTCGTGAAGATCCTGAAGTTCTCGAAGAGCGGCAACCACCGGGCCCAGGTCAAGAAGGTCACGGTGGTCGGCAACATGCGCATCGCCGCCGGCGGCGAACTCAAGCGCGCGACCAAGCGCCGCACCAGCGTCAAGAAGTCTTCGCAGCAGAACTGAGCCGCCAGGCCAGGGCCAGCACCAGCAGGCCCTTCAGCGCAAACAGGCTGGCCGACATGGCATGCAGCGTCCCGAACGACAGCGTGCCCTGCCCGGCCCGTGCTGCGGCCACCATCGGCTGCACCGCGAAGTAGCCGGCGATGGTGCAAAACAGCGTTCCAAGGAGCAGCACGAGGTTCAGGCTGAACACCGAGCCGGCGCCCGCCGAGGCAACCTGCCGCGTGCGCTGACGTTCGATGACAAACAGAACGATGGCCACGCCCAGGCTCAGGTAGGCCTCCTGCATGAACATGCGGGACACGACGCCGCCGGCGTCGGCCGGCACCAGCGTTGCAAAAGCAGAAGGCGCCGCGATCGCACCAATGCACAGCAGAATGCCCGCCCACAGGCCCGCGACGACCGCGGCAAAGCGCGCAACCACGAGGCTCAACCGTACCTGACCGCCATCACCTCGTAGTGCCGCAGCCCGCCCGGCGCCTGCACCTCGGCCACATCGCCCTCGACCTTGCCGATCAGCGCGCGCGCGATCGGCGAGCTGATCGAGACCAGACCCTGCTTCAGGTCGGCCTCGTCGTCGCCGACGATCTGGTAGGTGACCTTGGCGCCGCTGTCTTCGTCTTCGAGATCGACGGTCGAGCCGAACACGACACGACCCTCGGCATTGAGCGTCTTCGGGTCGATGATCTGCGCGGCGGCGAGTTTGCTTTCAACCTCGAGGATGCGGCCTTCGATGAAGCCCTGCTTGTCCTTGGCGGCCTCGTACTCGGCGTTCTCCGACAGGTCACCCTGGGCGCGCGCTTCGGCGATCGCCTGGATCACGGCGTGGCGCTCGACATTCTTCAAGCGCGCGAGTTCTTCCTTGAGTTTTTCGGCACCGCGAACGGTCAAAGGGATGGTGGCCATGATGTGAAAACCCTGCAGCAGAAATAGTTCCGCCGCCGGGTGCACCGGCGGCGGCTTGGATGAATGCAATTTTAGTGCAGTTCGCGGTGCAGCTCCTGCAGGGACAACACCACCAGATCGTCCTCGTGCTTCATGCCTTCGACGGCCGCCTCGCAACCCGCCATGCTGGTGTAGTAGGTGACGCGGTGCGCGAGCGCCGCCTGGCGGATGTGGCGCGAGTCGGCGATCGCGGTGCGCGTTTCGTCGACGGTCGTGAACACGAGCTGGATCTCGCCAGCCTTGACCATGTCGACGATGTGGGGACGGCCGTCCTTGACCTTGTTGATCGCCTTCACCGGCACACCGGCCTGAGCGATCGCCGCCGCCGTGCCCTTGGTCGCGACGATGTTGAAGCCGAGGTCGACCAGCTCGCTCGCGACCTTCACGGCGCGCGCCTTGTCGCTGTTCTTGACCGTGATGCAGACCGTGCCGCTGGTCGGCAGCTTCGAGCCGGCGCCGAGCTGGCTTTTCAGCATCGCCTCGCCGAAGGTGCGACCGGCGCCCATCACCTCGCCGGTCGAACGCATCTCCGGCCCGAGGATCGGGTCGACGCCGGGGAACTTGTTGAACGGGAACACCGCTTCCTTGACCGAGAAGTACGGCGGGATCACCTCGCGCGGCACCTGGCCGTCGCTGTGGCGCTGGTCGCGCAGCTTCTGCCCGACCATGCAGCGCGCGGCGATCTTCGCCAGCGGCTGGCCGGTCGCCTTCGAGACGAAGGGCACGGTGCGCGATGCGCGCGGGTTCACCTCGAGCACGTAGACCACCGCCTCGTCGCCCTCGCCTTGGATCGCGAACTGGGTGTTCATCAGGCCGACGACTTTCAAGGCCTTGGCCATCAGCGTGGCCTGGCGGCGCAGTTCGTCCTGCAAGGCTGGCGACAACGAGTACGGCGGCAGCGAACAGGCCGAGTCGCCGGAGTGGATACCGGCCTGCTCGACGTGCTCCATGATGCCGCCGATCATTACCTCGGTGCCGTCGCTGATGCAGTCCACGTCGACCTCGATCGCGTCGTCGAGGAAGCGGTCGAGCAGCACCGGCGACTTCGCGCTGACCTTCACGGCCTCGCGCATGTAGCGCTCCAGGTCCTTGTCGCCGTGCACGATTTCCATCGCGCGGCCGCCCAGCACATAGCTCGGGCGCACCACCAGCGGGTAGCCGATCTCCTGAGCGAGCACCAGCGCCTGTTCTTCAGTGCGCGCGGTGCGGTTCGGCGGCTGCTTCAGCCCGAGTTCGTGCAGCAGTTTCTGGAAGCGCTCGCGGTCTTCGGCGATGTCGATGCTGTCGGGCGAGGTGCCGACGATCGGCACGCCGGCGCGCTCGAGGTCGAGCGCGAGCTTCAGCGGCGTCTGGCCGCCGTACTGCACGATCACGCCGACCGGCTTCTCCTTGTCGACGATCTCGAGCACGTCCTCGAGCGTGACCGGCTCGAAGTACAGCCGGTCCGAGGTGTCGTAGTCGGTCGACACGGTCTCGGGGTTGCAGTTGACCATGATGGTCTCGTAGCCATCCTCGCGCATCGCGAGGGCGGCATGAACGCAGCAGTAGTCGAACTCGATGCCCTGGCCGATGCGGTTCGGCCCGCCGCCGAGCACCATGATCTTCTTGGCGGACGTCGGTTCGGCCTCGCACTCCTCGTCGTAGGTCGAGTACATGTACGCGGTCTGCGTCGCGAACTCGGCGGCGCAGGTGTCGACGCGCTTGTAGACCGGGCGCACGTTCAGCGCGTGGCGCTGCTGGCGCACCTCATGCTGGTTCGTGCCGAGCAGCGTCGCGAGGCGGCGGTCCGAGAAGCCCTTGGACTTCAGAAAGCGCAGCTCGTCGCGCGACAGCTCGGCCAGGGTGCGGCCTTTCAGCGCCTGCTCGTGCTGAATCAGTTGCTCGATCTGCGCGAGGAACCACGGGTCGATCGCGGTCTCCTCGAACACCTCCTGCAAACTCATGCCGATGCGGAAGGCGTCGCCGACGAACAGGATGCGCTCCGGCCCGGCCTCGCCGATCTCCTGGATGATTTCTTCGCGGTCGCTGCTGCGCTCGGTCAGGCCGTCGATGCCGGTCTCCAGGCCGCGCAAGGCCTTCTGGAAGCTCTCCTGGAAGGTGCGGCCCATCGCCATCACCTCGCCGACCGATTTCATCTGCGTCGTCAGGCGCGAATCGGCCGCGGGGAACTTCTCGAACGCGAAGCGCGGGATCTTCGTCACGACGTAGTCGATGCTGGGCTCGAACGACGCCGGCGTCGCGCCGCCGGTGATGTCGTTGCGCAGCTCATCGAGCGTGTAGCCGACGGCCAGCTTGGCCGCGACCTTCGCGATCGGGAAACCGGTCGCCTTCGACGCCAGCGCGGACGAGCGCGACACACGCGGGTTCATCTCGATCACGACCATGCGGCCGTCCTTCGGGTTGATCGAGAACTGCACGTTCGAGCCGCCGGTGTCGACGCCGATCTCGCGCAGGATCGCGATGCTGGCGTTGCGCAGCAGCTGGTATTCCTTGTCGGACAGCGTCTGCGCCGGCGCCACGGTGATCGAGTCGCCGGTGTGGATGCCCATCGGGTCGAGGTTCTCGATCGAGCAGACGATGATGCAGTTGTCGGCCTTGTCGCGCACGACTTCCATCTCGTACTCTTTCCAGCCGATCAGCGACTCCTCGATCAGCAGCTCCTTGGTCGGCGACAGATCCAGCCCGCGCTTGCAGATCTCTTCGAACTCGTCCGGGTTGTAGGCGATGCCGCCGCCGGTGCCGCCGAGCGTGAAGCTCGGGCGGATCACCATCGGGAAGCCGGTGCCGCCGATGTCGTGCGTGATGCGCTTTTGCACCGCGAGCGCTTCCTCCAGCGAATGCGCGATGCCGCTCTTGGCCGAATGCAGGCCGATGCCGGTCATCGCGTCCTTGAACTTCAGGCGGTCTTCGGCCTTCTCGATCGCGGTCTCGTTCGCGCCGATCATCTCGACGCCGTACTTCGCGAGCACGCCGTTCTTGTGCAGGTCGAGCGCGCAGTTCAACGCTGTCTGGCCGCCCATCGTCGGCAGCACCGCGTCGGGGCGCTCCTTCGCAATGATCTTCTCGACGACCTGCCAGGTGATGGGCTCGATGTAGGTCACATCGGCCATTTCCGGGTCGGTCATGATCGTCGCCGGATTGCTGTTGACGAGGATGACCTTGTAGCCCTCTTCGCGCAGCGCCTTGCAGGCCTGGGCGCCGGAGTAATCGAACTCGCAGGCCTGGCCGATGATGATCGGCCCGGCGCCGATGATGAGGATGGATTTGAGGTCGCTGCGCTTAGGCATTCTTCTTCTCCGCGTTCTTGTCGGCCATCAGCGCAGTGAAGCGATCGAACAGATAGGCAATGTCGTGTGGGCCGGGCGAAGCCTCGGGGTGTCCCTGGAAGCAGAACGCCGGTCGGTCGGTGCGCATCAGCCCTTGCAGCGTGCCGTCGAACAGCGACACGTGCGTGGGGCGCAGGTTCGCCGGCAGCGTCTTCTCGTCGACCGCGAAGCCGTGGTTCTGGCTCGTGATGCTGACGACACCCGAGTCCAGGTCCTTGACCGGGTGGTTCGCGCCGTGGTGGCCGAACTTCATCTTGAAGGTCTTGGCGCCGGAGGCCAGCGCGAGGATCTGATGGCCCAGGCAGATGCCGAAGGTCGGGATGCCGGTTTCGATCAGTTCGCGCGTCGCACGGATCGCGTAGTCGCAGGGCTCGGGGTCGCCCGGGCCGTTGCTCAGGAAGATGCCGTCGGGCTTGAGCTCGAGCGCGGCAGCGGCCGAGGTCTGCGCCGGCACCACCGTGACGCGGCAGCCGCGGCTCGCAAGCATGCGCAGGATGTTGCGCTTCACCCCGAAGTCGTAGGCGACGACGTGGAAGGCCGGCGCGGTCTGCTTGCCGTAGCCGGTGCCCAGTTCCCATTCGGTCTGCGACCACTCATAGGGCTCGGTCTCGCTGACGACCTTGGCCAGGTCGAGCCCGCTCATGCTCGGCGCGGCCTGGGCTTTGGCGATCGCTTCGGCCTGATGCGCGTCGGTCAGCGCCTCGCCCAGCGGCAGCGTCAGGATGCAGCCGTTCTGCGCACCCTGCGTGCGCAGAACCCGCGTCAGGCGGCGTGTGTCGATGTTGGCGATGGCAACCGTGCCTTCGCGCTGCAGGTACTCGGACAACGTCATGTCGCTGCGAAAATTCGACGCGAGCAGCGGCAGGTCCTTGATGATTAATCCGGCGGCGAACACCTTCTTCGCTTCGACGTCTTCGGCGCTGATGCCGTAGTTGCCGACGTGCGGATACGTGAGCGTCACGATCTGCCGGCAATAGCTCGGGTCGGTGAGGATTTCCTGGTAGCCGGTCAGCGCGGTGTTGAACACCACTTCGCCGACCGTGTGGCCGGGGGCGCCGATCGAGATGCCCCGGAACACCGTGCCGTCTGCGAGTGCCAGAAGGGCCTGGGCTTGGGGGAACAGCAGTTGCGGCGGCACCGGCAATCTCCGTGATGTGCGCGCCCAGCGCAGCTCTGTCGGCATGGGGCCGCAGGGACTGGCTGCTGGTGTGAAAACCGATGGAGTTTTCGGTGCAGAAACCGCTGCTTTCCCGACCAGATTCTGGTCGACAAGTCGCGTGAGTTGTGCGGGGCGCGCGGGTGTGTGGATGGTTAAGGGTAAACCTTCGAATTATAGACCACGCGCTCGCGCTGGCCGACTGCCACAAGGCCACCCCGTAGACTCGCCCGCATGCTCGTTCCCCCGCCACCGACCGCCACCCGAGCGGCGCGCCACGACGCGATTCCATTGTTGTGCGCCGCGCTCGCCGCCGCCAGCTTCATCAGCATGGACAGCATCATCAAGCTGCTGTCGACACGCTTCGATGCCTTGCAGCTGAGCTTCTTCCGCTTTGCCGGCGGCAGCGTGTTCGCGATCGCACTGTGGCTCTGGAAGCGTTCGTCGCTGCCGACCCGGGCCGCGTGGCGGTTGCACTTCGTGCGCAGCGCGTTTCTGCTGTGCTCGCTGGTCGGCTACTTCTATGCGCTGACGCAGCTGCCGCTGGTGCAGGCGCTGACGATCTCGTACCTGGCGCCGATCTTCGTCGCGGTGCTGTCGATTCCGGTGCTCAACGAGCGGCCCGCCGGATCGATCTGGCTCGCGCTTGCCGCCGGCCTGAGCGGCGTGCTGATCTCGGTGCTGCCCGAACTTCGCGCGAGCCTGTCGGGCTCGGGCGGCACGCAGCTTCTCGGCATGGCCAGTGCGGCCGTCGCCGCCGTGTCGTTTGCCGGCGTGATGCTGCTGGCACGCCGCCAGTCGGGCACCGATTCGATCTGGACCATCCTGCTGGTGCAGAGCGTGCTGCCGCTGCTGCTGCTGGCCGCCCCGGCCTTCTGGTACTGGCGCCCGCTCGAGAGCGGCGACGTCGCACTGATCCTGTCGGCCGGCGGCCTGGGCACGCTCGGGCTTCTGTGCCTGACCTTCGCGTTCACCCGCCTGGAAGCGAGCCGCGTCGCCCCGCTGGAGTACACCGGTCTGGTGTGGGCCACGGCGCTGGGCTACCTGCTGTTCGGCGAACTGCCGACGCTCAGCACGGCGGCCTCGGCCGCGCTGATCGTCGGCGGCTGCCTGCTGTTGCTACGCCGCTAGCGCGGCGATCCCGGCTTTCGCGATCTGCGCATCCTCGTTCGACTTGACCCCGCTGACACCCACCGCGCCAAGGCACTGGCCGTCGACCATGATCGGCACGCCGCCTTCGAGCAGGCCCTCGATTTCGGGCACGGTCATGAACGCGTTGCGGCCGTTCTTGATGATTTCTTCGTAGACCAGGCTCTCGCGCCGGCCCAGCGCCGAGGTGCGGGCCTTCGCGGGCGCGATGTGGGCCGACAGCGGCGCCGCGCCGTCCAGGCGCTGCAGCCACAGCAGGTGGCCGCCGTCGTCGACGATGGCGATCGTGACGATCCAGTGGTTGGCGACCGCTTCGGCTTCGGCCGCGGCGGCGATGCGCTTCAGGTCGGCCAGCGACAGATAGGGTTTGGTGTTCATGGAACTCGGCTCTGGTGTTGTGGGATTGCGGCCCCAACTGTACGCACGAACGCCTATGCAACATCCGCGCCGACGGAACTAGAATCCGCTGCACGGGTCATATCCCGCGTTGTTCACCACCAGGAGTTCTGATGAACCAACCCCTTCAAACCCAATTTCCGGGCTATGCCGGCGGCGTCACGTCCGTCGACCAGCGCGAACGCGTGCTGCGCAACACCTACTGGCTGCTGGCGCTGTCGATGGTGCCGACCGTGCTCGGCGCCTGGATCGGCGTTTCGACCGGCATCATGGGCGCGATGGGAGTCGGCATGAGCGCCATCGTGTTCCTGGGCGGCGCCTTCGGCTTCATCTTCGCGATCGAGAAGACCAAGAACTCCGCGGCCGGCGTGCCGATCCTGCTCGCGTTCACCTTCTTCATGGGCCTGATGCTGTCGCGCCTGATCGGTGCGGTGCTCGGCATGAGCAATGGCGCCGGGCTGATCATGACGGCCTTCACGGGCACCGGCGTGATCTTCTTCGGCATGGCGACGCTGTCGTCGCTGATCAAGCGCGACCTGTCGTCGATGGGCAAGTTCCTGTTCATCGGCGCGGTGATGCTGTGCGTGGCGGCGATCGCGAACATCTTCCTGCACTCGAGCGCACTGATGATCACGATCTCGGTGCTGGCGATCGGCATCTTCTCGGCCTTCATCATCTATGACCTGAAGCAGGTGCGCGACGGCATCGAGACCAACTACATCAGCGCCACGCTGAGCATCTACCTCGATCTGTACAACGTCTTCCAGTCGCTGTTGTCGATCCTGGGGTTCGCGAACAGCAGCAGCGAATAAAGAAAGACGCTCGCAGCGACCACCGCGGCGGGGCCCTTCGGGGCCCCTTCTCTTTTTTGGGCTTCAGCGGGAGGCCGGCTCCGTCAGGTGCGCGATCGAGTTCGCGTAGTACGCCAGGACCTTCAGCTCGGCCGGGTGGGCGCTGAACAGACCCGCCTGCTCGGTTACGAGGTGGCGCAGCGTCAGCATGCGCAGGCCGACGGTCAGCGCATAGTCGCGATCGGTACGCGGCACGTAGACATGTGCGCCACGCGCCTCGACCCGTTCGATCAGTGCCAGCACATCGGCCTTCAGCTCCAGCTCCGACAGCGCGCGGGCCGGATCGCACATGAAGACCGTCGCGACCAGCGGGACCGGCAGCACCGGGACGATCCGCCCGATGACGTGCATCAGATCGCGGCCGACCTGCGCCACCGCCGTGCGCCGCGCCGCATCGTCGAGCACCCGGAAGTCCAGCTGCGCGCGCTGCAGATGCGCGCGCATCGACACCGGCTTGCCGAAGTTCACGCAGGCATAGCCGTAGCGGTAGCGCCGTCCGGTCAGCGTGAACACAGCCTGGCGTGCCAGGTACGCGCCCGTGATCGCGAGCGTGCGCGCCAGGCCGCTGCGCTGCGGCTGAGTATCGAGGCGGCGCAGCAGCGTGCGGTCCTCGATCACGCGGTCGTAGTTGATGCCCACCGGGATGAACACCAGATCACGTTCGCCGTCGGGGTTGAAGCCCTTGAGCATGTAGTCGAGCAGGCCGAGCTTGGGTTCGCGCAACCGGCCGTCGATCGTCAGCCCGCCCTCCGGGTACATCGCCTGCGGCACGCCGCCTTCGGTGGCCATCTGCACATAGCGCTGCAGCACCATGCGGTACAGCGGGTCGCCCGAGTTGCGGCGCACGAAATACGCGCCCATCGCGCGGATCAGGCCCTGCAACGGCCAGATGCGCGCCCACTCGCCCACCGCGTAGCTCAGCGCGACACGCTCGGCGGCGAGAAACGAGACCAGGATGTAGTCCATGTTGCTGCGGTGGTTCATCACGAACACGACCGTGGACTTCGGGTTGATCGCCGCCAGCGAATCGGCATCGGTGTAGCCCAGCCGCACGCGGTAGACGAGCCGCGCGAAGGTCTTGGCCATCCAGTAGCCGACGCGGAAGTACACATAGGCGTTGAACGCCGGCACGATCTCGCGCGCATCGCGGTGGACCTGCCGCATCACGTCGGTCAGCGGCACGCCGGCCGTGGCGGCGTGCGCCTGCGCGGCGCCGAGCACGCGCGGGTCGCTCATCAGCCGGTCGATCAACGCGCGGCGGCGCGTCAGCTTGAACGCCGGCAGATCGATCTTCAGGCGCACGCGGATCTCGTCGAGCACGCCGCGCACCTTGCGCCGGAAATACCAGCGCGCAACGGGCAGAAGCGCGCCGAAGGTCAGCGCCAGCACCGCGAGAACACTCGTCGCGACGAACAGCCACAGCGGTATCGAGATGGTCTGCGCCAAGGTTGTCTCCCTTGGCCGGAGTATCAACCCTTCTCGAACACCGCCATGCTTTGGCTTCGGCCCACGCCGCTACGCGGCATTACCCTGCGCCGAAGCACCGCGGTCGAAGACCGCGATGCTTTCCACATGCGCCGTGTGCGGGAACATGTTGACCGCGCCCGCCGCCGTGCAGCGGTAGCCGGCCTGGTGCACCAGCAAGCCGGCATCGCGCGCGAGCGTCGCCGGGTTGCAGCTGACGTAGACGATGCGCTGCGGCGCAACGAAGCCCGGCGCGAGCGTCGGATCGGCATGCAGATCGGCGAGTGCCTTCGCGAGCGCGAACGCGCCCTCGCGCGGCGGGTCGACCAGCCACTTGTCGGCGTGGCCGTAGCTCGCCAACTCGGCCGGCGTCAGCTCGAACAAGTTGCGCGCGACGAAGTTCGTCTTCGCGACCCCGTTGACGAGCGCGTTCTCGCGCGAGCGCTGCACGAGTGCCTCGCTGCCTTCGATGCCCAGCACCTCGCGCGCCAGCGTCGCGATCGGCAGCGTGAAGTTGCCCAGGCCGCAGAACCAGTCGATCACACGCTCGTCGCGGCGCGTACCGAGCAGGCGCAGCGCGCGCGTCACCAGCGTGCGGTTGATGTGCGGGTTGACCTGCGTGAAGTCGGTCGGCTTGAACGGCATCGTGATGCCGAACTCGGGCAGCGCGTACGACAGCGCCGGGCCGAGATCGTCCAGACGGCAGACCGTGTCCGGCCCCTTCGATTGCAACCACCACTGCACGCCGTGCTCGGCCGCGAACACGCGCAAGCGCGCCAGGTCGGCATCGGTCAACGGCTCGAGATGGCGCAGCACCAGCGCCACGACCTCGTCGCCGACTGCCAGTTCGATCTGCGGCAAGCGGTCGCGCTGGTCCATCGCCGCGACCAGCATGCGCAGCGGCACCAGCATCGCGCTGACTTTCGGCGGCAGCACCTCGCAACTGTCCATGTCGGCGACATAGCTCGACTGGCGCTCGTGAAAGCCCACCAGCACCTTGTCCTTCTTGACGACGAAGCGCACCGACAGCCGCGCGCGGTAGCGGTAGCCCCAGGCCGGCCCTTCGATCGGCCGCAGCATCGTCTCGGCCTTGACCTTGCCGAGGTGCCACAGCGCGTCCTCGAGGGCACGCTGCTTGGTCGCGATCTGTGCGCCGATGTGGAAGTGCTGCATCTTGCAGCCGCCGCAGGTGCCGAAGTGCGGGCAGCGCGGCGTGACGCGCTGCGAGCTCTCCCGGCGCAGCGCGACCATCGTCGCCTGCTCCCAGTTGTTCTTGCGCCTGTTGACCTTGACCTGGACTTCCTCGCCCGGCAAGGCGCCGTCGATGAAGACGACCTTGCCCTCCAGGTTGTGCGCGACGCCTTGCGCGTCGAGGTCCATCGACTCGACCGTCAGCCACTCGGTGGACAGTGGCTCGTCGGGTTTCGCGTGTTTTGCTCTGCTCATGGTCCGCGATTATCGATGCCGCTGCTACACTCGCCTCCGTCAGGAGAGAGCTTCCCCGTGAAGCCGCCGAAGGCGCAGAGCCCGAATGAGAACTCGGGGTCGAACGCTCAGGCAAAAGGACTGGCAAGCGCTTTCGAATGGAGGCGTTCCTCGCTGGAGAGAGGCCCACCCCGAGTGGGTCCACCGAAGGGGCAAGCGGTGCGCTTCAACAGGGCGCGCCGCCAATCTCTCAGGTAAAGCGGACAGAGAGGGCAATCGCGGTGCGATCATGGGTCGCACCGTTCGGATGAATTGCCCTTGGAGACCGCCATGACCGAGACCGCTTCGCTCGCCCCGCTCGCCCGCACGCCGCTGCACGCGCTCCACCTCGAGCTCGGCGCCAAGATGGTCGCGTTCGCCGGCTACGACATGCCCGTCTCGTACCCCGACGGCATCCTCAAAGAGCACCGCCACTGCCGCGAGGCCGCGGCGCTGTTCGATGTGTCGCACATGGGCCAGCTGCGCCTGATCGGCGACGATGCCGCGCGGGCGCTCGAAAGCCTGGTGCCGATGGACGTGCTCGGTCTGGCGGTCGGCAAACAACGCTACGCGTTCTTCACGAACTCGAGCGGCGGCCTCCTCGACGACCTGATGATCACGCGGCGCGAGGACCACCTTTTCCTGATCGTCAACGCCGCCTGCAAGGAGGCCGACACGCGCCACCTCGTCACCCACATCGGCCACCGCTGCACGATCCAGCCGCTGCCCGATCGCGCACTGCTCGCGCTGCAGGGCCCGCAGGCCTCGAAGGCCCTGGCCCGGCTCAACCCGGCCGTGACCTCGCTGACCTTCATGAGCGGCAGCACCATCACCCTCGCGGGCGCCGACTGCTTCGTCACCCGCTCCGGCTACACCGGCGAGGACGGCTATGAGATCTCGGTGCCCGCCGCGCAGGCCGAGATGCTCGCGCGCGCGCTGCTGGCGCTGCGCGAGGTCAAACCCGCCGGCCTGGGCGCGCGCGACACGCTGCGGTTGGAGGCGGGCCTGTGCCTCTACGGCCACGACATCAGCGAGACGACGACGCCGATCGAGGCCGGCCTGACCTGGGCGATCCAGAAAGTGCGCCGCGCCGGCGGCGAGCGCCACGGTGGCTACCCCGGCGCCGCCGCGATCGATGCTCAGCTCGCCAGCGGCTGCAGCACCAAGCGCGTCGGCCTGCTCGGCCTGGAGCGCGTGCCAGTGCGCGAAGGCGCGCCCATCGTCGATGCGCACGGCCGCAAGCTCGGCCGCGTGACCAGCGGCACGCTCTCGCCCACCATCAACGAACCGATCGCGATGGCCTACCTCGCCGCCAACCATGCGCTGCCGCACCACGAGGTGTATGCCGAGGTGCGAGGCAAGCGCCAGCCGATGCGCGTCAGTGCCATGCCGTTCACCCCCCACCGCTACTTCCGCGGCTGACCCACTGTTCGTCCTTCACCACAGGAGCACACCCATGACGACGATGTACACCGAAGACCACGAGTGGATCAACATCGAAGACCACGAAGCCGCGACCGTCGGCATCACGCACCATGCGCAGGACGCGCTCGGCGACGTGGTCTTCGTCGACCTGCCGGCCGTCGGCACGAGCTTCAAGAAAGGCGAGGTCGCCGGCGTCGTCGAGTCCGTCAAGGCCGCTGCCGACCTGTTCATGCCGGTCAGCGGTGAGGTCGTCGAGGTCAACGAGGCGCTGCGCGCCGACCCGTCGCTGGCCAACACCGATCCGCTCGGCAACGGCTGGTTCTTCAAGGTGCACGTCACCAACATGGGCGAGTTCGACCAGTTGATGGACGGCCCCGCTTACGACGTGCTCGTCAAGAACAGCTGACGTGCTGAAAGGTTCCGCGATGTTGATGTCTGCCCACAAGCCGCTGCGCGAGCTTGAGAACGCTTCCGAATTCGTCTCCCGCCACATCGGCATCGAGGCGCAGGACGAGGCTCACATGCTCTCGGTCATCGGCGCCGCATCGCGTCGCGCGTTGATCGAGGCCATCGTACCGCGCAGCATCGTGCGCGCCAAGCCGATGGCACTGCCCGCGCCGCTCAGCGAAGCGCAGGCACTCGCCGAACTCAAGGCCATCGCGGGCCGCAACCGGGTGCTCAAGAGCTTCATCGGCCAGGGCTACCACGGCACCCACACGCCGGGGGTGATTCTGCGCAACGTGCTCGAGAACCCGGCCTGGTACACCGCGTACACGCCGTACCAGGCCGAGATCTCGCAGGGCCGCATGGAAGCGCTGGTCAACTTCCAGACCATGGTGTGCGAGCTGACCGGCATGGCGATCGCCGGCTCGTCGATGCTCGACGAAGCGACCGCGGCTGCCGAGGCGATGACGCTGGCGATGCGCGTCGGCAAGAGCAAATCATCGACCCTGTTCGTCGCCGACGACGTGCTGCCGCAAACGCTCGAGGTCGTGCGCACGCGCGCCCGGCCGATCGGCGTGACCGTGCTCACCGGCCCGCTCGAGGCGGCCGCGCAAGCCGATGCGTTCGCGGTGCTGCTGCAATACCCCGGCGTCAACGGCGTGGTGCCTGATCTGAAACCGGTCATCGACGCGGTCCACGCCAAGGGCGGCCTCGCGATCGTCGGCGCCGACTTGCTTGCGCTCGCACTGCTCGCGCCGCCGGGCGAGATGGGCGCCGACATCGTCGTCGGCAACACGCAGCGCTTCGGCATGCCGATGGGCAATGGCGGGCCGCATGCCGCCTACCTCGCGACCCGCGACGAGTTCAAGCGGGCGATGCCGGGCCGGCTGGTCGGCGTCAGCGTCGATGCGCACGGCACGCCGGCCTATCGCCTGGCGCTGCAGACCCGCGAGCAGCACATCCGCCGCGAGAAGGCGACCTCGAACATCTGCACCGCGCAGGTGTTGCCTGCGGTGGTCGCGAGCATGTACGCGGTCTACCACGGGCCGCAGGGGCTCAGGCGCATCGCGCAACGCGTCGCGAGCTTCACCGCCGTGCTCGCCGCCGGGCTCAAGCAGCTCGGCCGCACGCTGGCGCACGAATCCGCGTTCGACACGCTGACGCTGAACACCGGCGACCACACCGACGCGCTGCTGCAATCGGCGCGCACCGCCGGCTTCAACCTGCGCCGTGCTTCTCCGACCTGCATCGGCATTTCGCTCGACGAGACGACGACCCGCGAGGACGTACTCGCGCTGTGGAAGCTGTTCGCCGCCGGCCACGCGCTGCCCGACTTCGCGCCGTTCGAGAAAGGCATCGCGCCGCTGATCCCGGACGCGCTGCAGCGCCACAGCGCCTTCCTGACGCACCCGGTCTTCAACCGGCACCACAGCGAGACCGAGATGCTGCGCTACATCCGCAGCCTGTCCGACAAGGACCTCGCGCTCGACCGCTCGATGATCCCGCTCGGCTCCTGCACGATGAAGCTGAACGCGACCAGCGAGATGATCCCGATCACCTGGCCCGAGTTCGCGAACGTGCACCCGTTCGCGCCGCAGGATCAGCTCGCGGGTTACGACGCGCTGCGCGTCCAGCTCGAAGCCTGGCTGTGCCAGGCCACCGGCTACAGCGGCGTGAGCCTGCAGCCCAATGCCGGCTCTCAGGGCGAATACGCCGGGCTGCTGGTGATCCGCGCGTTCCACGAGGCACGCGGCGAGGCGCACCGCAACATCTGCCTGATTCCCGAATCGGCCCACGGCACCAACCCGGCGAGCGCGCAGATGAGCGGCCTGCAGGTCGTGGTGACGAAGTGCGATGCCGAGGGCAACATCGACCTCGACGACCTGGCCTCGAAGTGCGAACAGCACAGCGCGAACCTGGCCTGCATCATGATCACCTACCCGTCGACCTACGGTGTGTTCGACACCCACGTGAAGGACATCTGCGCGCTCGTGCACCAGCATGGCGGGCGCGTCTACGTGGACGGCGCGAACATGAACGCGCTCGTCGGCGTCGCGGCACCGGGCGAGTTCGGCGGCGACGTGAGCCACCTGAACCTGCACAAGACTTTCTGCATCCCGCACGGCGGCGGCGGCCCGGGTGTCGGCCCGACCTGCGTCGTCGCCGACCTGGTGCCCTACCTGCCCGCACACCGCAGCGCGGGCATAGGCTCCGATGCGCAGGTCGGCGCGGTCTCGGCCGCGCCGCTCGGCAACGCCGCGGTGCTGCCGATCAGCTGGATGTACATGCGCATGATGGGCAGCGAAGGGCTGCAGGCCGCGACCGAGACCGCGATCCTGTCGGCCAACTACATCGCCGCGCGCCTCGCCGACCACTACGACATCCACTTCAGCGGCAACATCGCCGGCATCAAGGGCGGCGGGGTCGCGCACGAGTGCATCCTCGACCTGCGGCCCTTGAAGGACGCAACCGGCGGGGCGAACGGCGTCAGCGCCGAGGATGTCGCGAAGCGCCTGATCGACTACGGGTTCCATGCGCCGACGCTGAGCTTCCCGGTGCCCGGCACGCTGATGGTCGAGCCGACCGAAAGCGAAGGCCTGGCGGAACTGGACCGTTTCTGCGACGCGATGATCGCGATCCGCGGCGAGATCGCGCAGGTCGAATCCGGCGCCTGGCCCCAGGACGACAACCCGTTGAAGGCCGCGCCCCACACCGCCGCTGCGCTGTTGAAGAGCGACTGGCCACACCCCTACACGCGCGAGGAGGCCGCCTACCCGGTGGCCGCGCTGCGCGGCAGCAAATACTGGTCTCCGGTCGGCCGCGTCGACAACGTCTACGGCGACCGCAACCTAATGTGTTCGTGCCCGCCGCTCAGCGATTACGCCGCCTGAGTAGCACCTGATGGCCGTCTCGGTTTTCGACCTCTTCAAGATCGGCATCGGCCCGAGCAGCTCGCACACCGTCGGGCCGATGCGGGCCGCGCGCCTGTTCGCGCTGCGGCTGCAGCACGAAGGCCACCTCGGCGCGACCGCACGCGTGTGCTCGCAGCTCTATGGCTCGCTCGGCGCAACCGGCAAGGGCCACGGCAGCGACAAGGCCGTGCTGCTCGGCCTGTGCGGCGAGGAACCCGACAGCGTCGATGTCGAGAGCATCGCGCCGCGCCTGAAGCACATCCGCGAAGCCAAGCAGGTGCCGGTGCTCGGCACGCACGAGGTCGCGTTCAATGAAAAGACCGACCTGATCCTGTACCGCCGCGAGACCCTGCCCTTCCACCCGAACGGCATGCGCTTCACCGCCTTCGATGCGGCGGGGGCCGAACTGCTGATGCGGGTGTACTACTCGGTCGGCGGCGGCTTCGTCGTCAGCGACGAGATCGCGCACGACGGCACGAAGCAGAAGGTGATCGCGCCCGACACGACGGTGCTCGCGCACCCGTTCCACAGCGGCGCCGAGTTGCTGGCGCTGGCGATGTCGGAGGGCTGCAGCATCGCCGAGCTGATGCGCCGCAACGAGCGCCACTGGCGCACCGATGCCGAGATCGACGCCGGCCTGCTGAAGATCTGGGCCGTGATGCAGGCCTGCGTGGTGCGCGGCTGCGCCACCGACGGCGTGCTGCCCGGCGGCTTCAAGGTGCGGCGCCGCGCCGCCGATCTGCACCGCCAGCTCTGCGCCAATCCCGAGGCGGCGCTGCGCGATCCGCTGCAGGTGCTGGACTGGGTCAACCTCTACGCGCTCGCGGTCAACGAAGAGAACGCCGCGGGCGGCCGGGTCGTCACCGCGCCCACCAATGGCGCGGCCGGCATCGTGCCGGCGGTGCTGCACTACTACACGCGCTTCGTGCCGGGTGCGACGGAAGCGCGCGTCATTGACTTCCTGCTCACCGCCGCCGCGATTGGCATGCTCTACAAGGAGAACGCGTCGATCAGCGGTGCCGAGGTCGGCTGCCAGGGCGAGGTCGGCGTCGCCTGTTCGATGGCCGCCGGCGCGCTGTGCGCAGTGCTCGGCGGCACGCCCGAACAGGTCGAGAACGCGGCCGAGATCGGCATGGAACACCATCTGGGCCTGACCTGCGATCCGGTCGGCGGGCTGGTGCAGATCCCGTGCATCGAGCGCAACGCGATCGCGTCGGTCAAGGCCATCAACGCCGCGCGCATGGCGCTGCGCGGCGACGGCACGCACCATGTGAGCCTGGACAAGGTCATCAAGACAATGCGCGACACCGGCGCCGACATGATGACGAAGTACAAGGAAACGGCGCGCGGCGGGCTCGCGGTGAACATCGTCGAGTGTTGAGCGCACGAGCGGCTTGCGCCGGCCATTGCCGCTACGCCCCACGCTCCGTGCGGCTTTGGGCGCTCACGCCGATGGACACCGGCGGCGCACCCGAGAATCTGCCGGCTTTCATCCCGCCGCAACTCATGACTTATCTTTCCGACTTCGCCATCACGAAGAAGTGGCCCGCCCAGCATCCCGACCGCCTCCAGCTCTACTCGCTGCCGACCCCGAACGGCGTCAAGGTCTCGATTTTTCTCGAGGAGACCGGCCTGCCCTACGAACCGCACCTGGTGCGCTTCGACACGAACGATCAGTTGTCGCCGGAGTTCCTCTCGCTCAATCCCAACAACAAGATCCCGGCCATCATCGACCCCGACGGTCCCGGCGGCAAGCCGCTGGCGTTGTTCGAATCGGGTGCGATCCTGATCTACCTGGCCGAGAAAACAGGGCAGCTGATGCCCGCGGATGCGGCCGGCCGCTACGAGACGATCCAGTGGCTGATGTTCCAGATGGGCGGCATCGGCCCGATGTTCGGCCAGCTCGGGTTCTTCAACAAGTTCGCCGGCAAAAGCTATGAAGACAAGCGCCCGCGCGACCGCTATGTTGCGGAATCGCGGCGCCTGCTGGCGGTGCTGAACCAGCGGCTCGAAGGACGCGCCTGGATCATGGGCGAGGCCTATTCGATCGCCGACATCGCCAGCTTCCCGTGGGTCAACAACCTGATCGGTTTCTACGAAGCCGGCGAGCTGGTCGGCATCAAGGACTTCCCACACGTCACACGGGCGCTGCAGGCCTTTCTTGCGCGTCCCGCCGTCGTCCGGGGGCTCGGCATTCCGAAGCGCGTCTAGGGGTGCGGCGCCGGTCCGGCACTGGAACACCTTATGCATGCTGCGGGCGCACATTCAACCCGCCGCAGGAGGATTGCCCCATGTTGGACAAGACGACCACGACCTTCTCGCACGTCAAACCCGCCGACACGAGCTGGCGCAGCGATGGCCTGCGCGACTTCTTCCTCTACAAGGACCTCGGCGTCGCCGAAGCGACCAAGGGCCGCGTGATCGCGCATCTGGTGAAAGCGAACATGGCACCGGAAAAGGGCACCGGGTGGCACCGCCATGAAGCAGAGTTTCAGATTGTGTTCATGACCAAGGGCTGGGCCAAGTTCATGTACGAGGACGAACTCACCCTCGTCGAGGCCGGCGACTGCGTGCACCAGCGCCCCGGCATCAACCACTACCTGTTCGACTACTCGCCCGACATGGAGTACCTCGAGGTCGTCGGACCGGCGGATTTCAAGTCGATCGAGGTGCCGGCGGTCTGCGACGTGCCCGCGGCGACGGCCTGGGACTGATCAGCCGGCGGGCCGAGCGCCGGGCCGCTCCCAAGGCGGCCCGCATCCCCCGGGGGATCGGCGAACGTACCCGTTCGCCGAGGGGCTCCATCAGAAGTCCATGTCGAGCTCTTCGATGTCGTCGGGCTCGAGCTTTGCGGCGGCCACCCACTCCTTCATCTCGGGCATCGCCATGATGGTCTGGCAGTACAGGATGCAGGGTTTGGTCAGCTTCACGTCGTAGGTCAGGAAGCGCGTGACCACCGGCGCAAACATCGCGTCGGCCATGCCGCGCTGCTTGCCGAACAGGAACGGCCCGCCGTAGGTGGCCAGGCACTCGGTCCAGATCTCGACGATGCGGTCGATGTCCGGCTGCGCCCCGGCCCAGACCTTGTGGCCGGGGAACCTGCCCTTCAGGTTCATCGGCAGCGACGCGCGCAGGTTCGCGAAACCCGAGTTCATCTCGCCGCTGACCGAGCGGCAATGCGCGCGGGCGATGCGGTCGGCCGGCATCAGCCCGGCGTCGGGCTTGATCTCGTTCAGGTACTGCGCGATCGCCAGCGTGTTCCAGACCTTCGCGCCATCGTGCGTCAGGCACGGCACCCGGATCGAGGGCGCAAGCAGCAGCAGCTCCTTGCGCGCATCGGCATCGTCGGGCGAGACCATCACCTCGGTGAACTCGAGCCCGGCGAAGCGCGCCATCAGCCAGCCGCGCAGCGACCACGAGGAGTAGTTCTTGCTGCTCAGCGTCAGCGTGGCCTGGGCTTTGACAGCCTTCGCCCCGGGCTTGGCCGCCGGCTTGCGCGTGGCGGCTTTCGACTTGGTGGATGCGACGACAGGCATGGGACTCTCCGGCGTGGTCTCGGCGATCGAGCAAGTGATGTGCCACGCCCACCGTCGCTGGCGCGTTAGTTGCTCAGTTGGACCATCAGAGCCCGTACACGGAGAATCCATGATGTATCAGGCCTACCAGGCTCAATCGGATCTGATGTGGCCGCTGCGCACCCTGGCCAGGATGTCCTTGCCGATGCTGCAGGATCCGAGCTTCGGCCTTGCCGGCCAGTCCGCGCTGCGCCAGGCCGCCGCCGCGTGCCGCGTGCTCGAGCTCGCCGAGGTCACGCACAAGCGCCCGCCGTGGCGCATCGATCAGGTGGTGGTGAAAGGCAAGAGCATCGCGGTCGTTGAAGAGGTCGTTCTCACCACGCCGTTCGCCACGCTGCTGCGCTTTCGCAAGCCGGGCGCGCCGGTGCAGCCCAAGGTGCTGGTCGTTGCGCCGATGAGCGGCCACTTCGCGACCTTGCTGCGCGACACCGTGCGCACGGTGCTGCAGGACCACGACGTCTATGTCACCGACTGGCACAACGTGCGCGACGTGCCCTTGTCGGCCGGTCGCTTCGGGCTGGACGAATACACCCAGCACCTGATCGACTTCCTCGCCGAGATGGGCCCGAACGCGAACGTGATCGCGGTGTGCCAGCCCTGCGTGTCGGCGCTGGCGGCGGTCGCGATCATGTCGGAAGACCGGCACCCGGCGACGCCCGCGAGCCTGACGCTGATGGCCGGCCCGATCGATTGCCGCATCAGCCCGACCGAGGTCAACAAGCTCGCGACGAGCCAGCCGATCACGTGGTTCGAGAAAAACCTGATCAGCCACGTGCCGTGGCGCCATGGCGGCGGCGGCCGGCGCGTCTACCCGGGCTTCGTGCAGCTCTCGGCGTTCATCAGCATGAACAAGGACCGTCACGTCAACGCCTTCAAGGACTACTACCAGCACCTGGTCGAGGACGAATTCGACAAGGCCGAGGTCACACGCACCTTCTACGAGGAGTACATGGCGGTGGCCGACCTCTCGGCCGATTTCTACCTGGAGACCGTGAGCCTGGTGTTCCAGCAGTACGCCTTGCCCAAGGGCGAACTGATGTTCAAGGGCCGCCGCGTCGACCCCGCGGCGATCCGCCGCACCGCGCTCGTGACGATCGAGGGCGAGCGCGACGACATCTGCGCGATCGGCCAGACGCTCGCGGCGCAAGACCTCGCGAGCAGCCTGCGCCCCTACATGCGCACGCACTACGTGCAGCCCAACGTCGGCCACTACGGCGTGTTCAGCGGCAAGCGCTGGCAGAACCAGATTTACCCGCTCGTGAGAGACGTGATCCACATCTCCCAGTGATGGAGCACCCGGCGGCGGCATACCGCCACCACCCGCCGAGCGGGTGCGCGGCCCGCTTGGGAGCGGCCCGGCGCTGGGCCGCGTCGCGCTTCAGTCTTTCGACGCCGGCACGTGCGCCGGGATCGCGCCACCCGCGGCCGCTTCCTGGGTTGCCGGCTTCGCGCCAAAGCGGCGCTTCCCCCAGGCCGCCAGGTCGTCGAGGTAGCTGTACAGCACCGGCACGACGATCAAGGTCAGCAGGGTCGACGTGATCACGCCGCCGATGATCGCGCGACCCATCGATGCCTGCAGCTCGCCGCCCTCGTCGAGCGCCAAGGCCAGCGGCAGCATGCCGAAGACCATCGCCGCGGTCGTCATCATGATCGGGCGCATCCGCACCAGCCCGGCCTGCAGCAAGGCCTCGGCGGTGCTGACACCGGTCTTGCGCATGTGGTTCGCGTAGTCGACGAGCAGGATCGCGTTCTTCGTCACCAGCCCCATCAGCATCACCAAGCCGATCATCGAGAACAGGTTCAGCGTCGAGCGCGTGACCAGCAGCGCGAGCATCACGCCGATCAGCGCCAGCGGCAGCGAGGCCATGATCGCGAACGGCTGCAGGAAGCTGCCGAACTGCGATGCGAGCACGATGTAGATGAAGATCACCGCCGCCAGCAGCGCCATCAGAATGCCCTGGAAGGCCTCGGCCTGGTCGCGCGTCTGGCCGCCCTGGTCGAAGCGGTAGCCCGGCGGCAGCTGTGTCGCGTCGACGAGCTTCTTGACCTCGTTGCCGACATCGCCGCTGGGCCGGCCGCTCACGCCGGCGTAGATCGCCTGGCGGCGCTGCAGATCCTGGCGCTTGATCACGAGCGGGTTGACGACCGGCACCACGTCGGCGACGCGGCCGAGCGCGATCGGCGTGCCGTCTTTCGCATAGGCCACCGGCAGGTTGTCGAGCTGCGCGACGTTTTCGCGCATCAGCTGCGGCAGGCGCAGCTCGACCTCGACCTGCTCGCCGTCCGGCGCGGTCCAGTAGGTCGCGACATCGCCGTTGACGAAGCTGCGCAGGCTCGCCGCGAGCACCGTCGGCGTGAGGCCGAGCTCGCGCACCGCGTCGGGCTTCAGGCGCACCGCATACGCGGGCAGGCCGGGCTTCACCGAGGTTTCGAGGTCGGTGATGCCGGGAATCTGGCGCACCTTCTCGGCCAGGCGCAGCACCTCGGCATCGAGCACCTTCGGGTCCGGCCCCAGCAGCGAGACGAAGATCGGCCGGTTGCCGAGCGCGACGTCGGCGCCGGGGATCGGCGCGATCGCGGCGCGGATCGCTTCCTCGACTTTTTTCTGGCTGCGCTGCCGCTCATGCGGCTTGACGAGCTGGATGTCGAGCCGGCCGGCGTTGCGATTGCCGTCCACATCGCCGGTCTGGCTCGAGATCATGCGCACCTCGGGGAGCGCGCGCACCAGCGCCTCGACCTGGCTCATCTTCTCGTTGCCGCGCTCCAGGCTCGTGCCGACCGGCATGGTCACGTTCATCGAGATGTAGCTGTTGTCGGCATCCGGGATGAACTCGGTGCCGACCAGTCCGGCGAGCAGGATCGCGCCGACGAAGCTGCCGATGCCCACACCGACGACGATGCCGCGCGGCCCGATGAAGCGCAGGTAGCGCCGGCCCGAGAACACCCAGTGGATCAGGCGCTCGTAGATGCCGTGCATCGCATCGAGCGCGCGATCGGTGGCGCGCATCAGGTGGCCGATGCCCGGCAGCTTGATGAGCTTGCTGCCGGGCGGATCCTTCCAGATGCTGGAGAGCATCGGGTCGAGCGTGAAGCTGACGAACAGGCTCACCAGCACCGCCACCGCGACGGTGACGCCGAACGGGAAGAAGAACTTGCCGATGATGCCTTTCATGAACGCGACCGGCACGAACACCGCGCAGATCGCCAGCGTCGTCGCCATCACCGCCATGCCGATCTCTTCGGTGCCGTCGCGCGCGGCGCTGAAGTGATCCTTGCCCATGTGCACGTGGCGCACGATGTTCTCGCGCACGACGATCGCGTCGTCGATCAGCAGGCCGATGCACAGGCTCAGCGCCATCATCGTCATGAAGTTCAGCGTGAAGCCGAACGCATACACCGCGATGAAGGCCGAGATCACCGCAATCGGCAGGGTCAGGCCGGTGATGATCGTGCTGCGCCAGCTGTGCAGGAACAGGAACACGATCGCGATCGTCAGCAGCGCGCCCTCGATCAGCGTGCGCTTGACGCCGCTGAGCGAATCCTTGACCCAGTCGCTGTCTGCGTAGACGAGGCGCAGCTCGACGCCGGGCGGCAGCGTCTTGCGCATCTCCTCGGCCGCCTGCTTGATGCCCTCGCCGGTGGTGACGATGTTGGCGTCCTGCTGCTTGTAGACCTGGAAGGTGATCGCCGGCACGCCGTCGACGCGCGCGAACGAGGTCGGCTCCTGTTCGCGCTCGACCAGCGTGCCGAGATCGCCGAGGCGCACGACCAGGCTGCCGCGCGTCACGACGAGCACGTCGTTGAACGCCTTCGGGTCGCGCACCCGGCCTTCGACGCGCACCAGCGCGTCTTCCTTCGCGCTGCTGAGCAGGCCGACGGGCACGTCGGCGTTGGCGCGCTGTAGCGCCGCCGACACGTCGGCCGGCGTGAGCTGGTAGGCGCGCAGGCGTTGCGGATCGAGGTCGATGCGCACCTGGCGCACCGTGAGGCCGCTGACGTCGACCTTGGCGACGCCGCCGACGCGCTCGAGGCGCTTGCGCACGACCTGGTCGGCGAGCAGCGAGCGCTCGCGCGCGCTGCGGTCGGGCGCGATCAGCGCGAGGTTGACGGTGGGTTGCGCGTTGTCACCGTCGAAGCGCGAGATGAACGGCGGCTTCGCGTCGCGCGGAAAGCCGGGCTGGAGCTGCGCGACCTTGTCGCGCACGTCCTGCACCGCGCGGCTCATGTCGGCGCTGAGCTGGAACTCGACGACCGTCTCGCTGCGCCCCTCGAGGCTGTTCGAGCGGATCATCTTGACGCCGGCGATGCCGTTCAAGCCGAGCTCGATCGGGCGCGTCAGCTCGGTTTCGGCGGCCTCGGCCGAGGCCCCCGGGTAGGCGACGCTGACGAACACGATCGGCGGCGTGATGTCGGGCAGGCGCTCGACGCCGAGCTGGCTGTACGAGAACAGGCCCAGCACGCACAGCGCCACCATGACCATGGTGGCGAAGACCGGGTTGTTGATGGAGACGCGGGTGAACCACATACGGGGCTCCGGATCAGCCGCCGCCGGGCCGCCGCAAGGCGGCTGAGCGCCCCCTCGGGGGGCAGGAGCGAAGCGACGTGGGGGTTGTCATGTCAGGAGGCTTTGGACGACGCCGCGCTCGCGCGTGCCGCCGGCACACCCGGCGTGCCGTTGATGCGCGCCTGCGCACCTTCCTTGAGGCTGTCGAAGCGTGCCGCCAGCACCTGCGCATCGGGCTTCAGGCCTTGCGTGACCTCGACCCGGCCGATCGTGTCGTCGCGCCGTCCGGTGATGACGATGCGGCGCACCAGCACGCCCCGCTCCAGCGTCCAGACAAAATCCTGCCCCGACGACTGGCCGACCGCCGTCACCGGCAGCGTCAGGCGCTGCGCGCCATCGTCGAGCAGCACGATCGCACTCGCGTACTGACCAGCGCGGAACGCCTCGTTCGGATTCGCCATCACGACCACGACACGGATGCCGCGCGTGCCGAGCTCGGCCGACGGCGCGATGCGGTCGATGCGGCCCTCGACCGGCGTGGTGGCGCCCTCGACACGCACACTGAGCTTTTGCCCCGGCTTCAGCATCGAGACCTGGTGGGTGCCGACGACGCCGGCGAGTTCGAGCTCGGCCAGGTCGACGACCGTCAGCAACTCCTGCTCGGCGCTGACCTTCTCGCCCGGCAGCACGCTGCGCTTGCCGACGACACCGCTGATCGGTGCGGCGAGCGCCGCCTCGCGGATGTTCAGGCTCGAGGTCGCCCACTGCGCCTGCGCCGACTTGAGCTGCGCACGTGCCGCCTCGAGCGTCGCGCGCGAGGATTCGAGCGCGTTGGTCGAGATGAAGCGCTGTTTCTCCAGGTCGATGTTCGAGTTGTGCTGGCGTTCGGCCTCATTGAGGCGCGCCTTCGCCGAATCGACGCCGGCGGCGCGTTCGGCGGCACGGCTTTGCAGGTCCGACAGGTCGATCGTGCCGAGCGGCTGGCCAGCCTTGACGCGGCTGCCCTCGGCGACCGCCAGGCTCAGCAGCGTGCCGGCCGCCTTGGCGCGAACGACCGCCGTGCGCGGTGCCATCAGTGGCCCGGAAAACTCGATGCGCTCGGGCATCGCGGTCAGCACCGGCTTGACCACCTCGGCCGGCGTGAACTCCAGCGTCACGGCCGGCTTCTTGTCCTTGTCTTCGGCGGCGCCGGTGCTTTTGGCACGCGACACCACCAGCAGCGTGGCCGCGACGATGATGATCGCCGCGCCCCCGCCCATAAGCCACCGCTTGCGCATGGGGCTTCCTTCCTGTGTTGTTGTCTGTCTGGCGCGAGAGTGTAGGGAGCAATTCGGGCAGCGCCATCCCAAGTGCGACAGACTGCGGAATGCCGGGGTCAGACTGCAGTCCGCTCGCTCAAAGCGCAGCCCGCTCCAGCGCCCAGGCGCGCGTCGTACAAAGCACGGCGACGACGCCGGCGGCACTGGCCCCCCAGAACACCGCGGAGAAATCCAGCGCCTGGCTCAGCGCCCCACCCGCGAGCCCGCCGACGACGCCCGACGCGCCATAGCCCAGCACCGTGTACAGCGCCTGGCCGCGCCCGCGCAGCCGCCCAGGGAAGTGCCGGTTGATCACGACGATGCACGCGCTGTGCTGGGCCGCGAACGTGAGCGCGTGGGTGCACTGGGACAGCAGCAGCAGCCAGGTCACGCTCCCGAACGCGGCAACCAGCGCGAAACGCAGCGCGGTGACGGCGGCCGCCAGCGTCAGCCATGCGTGCGCCGACAGGCGCGCCAGCCATCGACCTTGACACCAGAACCAGGTCACTTCGGCGGCGACACCGGCGGCCCAGACCAGCCCGACCGCCGTCTTGCTGTAGCCGAGCGAGACGAGGTAGAGCGAGAAGAACGCATAGAGCGCGGTGTGGGCCAGCACCGTGAAGAACATGCCGGCGAAGAACCACGCCACCACCGGCTCGCGCAGCACCGACAGCACCCCTTGCGCCACGTCGCTGGCGTGCCGGGCCTCGCGGATCGTCGGCAGCCGCAGCGCGGCGAGCAGCAGCAGGCTCAGCAACGCGATCACCAGCCACGGGAAGCTGCGCACGCCCCAGGCCTGCATCAGCGCCCCGCTCCCGGCGACCGTGACGATGAAGCCGACCGAGCCCCAGACGCGCACGCGGCCGTAGCGACCGGCGTCCAGCGTCGCGCCGCTGCTGACGAAATGCGCGAGCGCCGCCTCGCTGATCGGGACCACGCCCGCGGTGCAGATGAACAGCGCAACCGTGACGGCGGCGATCCAGCCATACGGACCCGGAACCAGGTAGCAGCACGCGCTCGCGAGCGCGCCTGCGACCGCGATGCGCAGCAACAGGCTGCGGCGGCCGCTGTGATCGGCGAGCCATCCCCAGGCGTACGGGCTGAGCAGGCGCGTCGAGCTTTGCAGCGAGGCGAGCGCGCCGATCGCCAGCGTGCTGTAGCCCAGACTCTGGAACCACAGCGGCGCGTAGGTCCCGAACAGGCCGGCGTAGGCGAAGTAGGCGAACGAGACCGAGCCGAACGCGAACAGCGCGGACCGCGAGCCGGCGGCCGACATCAGGCCCGTGGCGCCTGCGCCGGGATGGCCCCCATCGGCACGACCACGTCGCCGCACTGCGCGCGCTGGCGCAGTGCGTGGTCCATCAGCACCAGCGCCAGCATCGCCTCGGCGATCGGCGTGGCGCGGATGCCGACGCAGGGGTCGTGGCGGCCGAAGGTCTCGACGGTGGCCGGCGCCCCGGCGAGATCGATCGACTGGCGCGGGCTGCGGATCGAGCTGGTCGGCTTGATCGCGATGCTGACCACGATGTCCTGCCCGGTCGAGATGCCGCCGAGCACACCGCCGGCGTTGTTGCTGCGAAAGCCCTCGGGGCTGAGCTCGTCGCCGTGCGTCGTGCCGCGTTGCGTGACACTCGCGAAACCCGCGCCGATCTCGACGCCCTTGACCGCGTTGATGCCCATCATCGCCTTCGCGATGTCGGCGTCGAGCTTGTCGAACAGCGGCTCGCCCAGGCCGACCGGAACGCCACGCGCCATCACGGCAATGCGCGCGCCGCAGCTGTCGCCGGCCTTGCGCAACTCGTCCATGTAGGCCTCGATGCGCGCGATGTCGCTCGCGTTCGCGGCGAAGAACGGGTTGTTCGGCACGTGCTCGAGCGACTCGAACGGGATCGCGATATCGCCGATCTGCGTCATGTGGCCGGCGAAGGTCGTGCCGTACTTTTCGAACAGCCACTTGCGCGCGACCGCACCGGCGCCGACCATCGGCGCGGTCAGCCGAGCCGACGCGCGGCCGCCGCCGCGCGGGTCGCGCAGCCCGTACTTGTGCAGGTAGGTGTAGTCGGCGTGGCCGGGGCGGAAGGTGTTCAGGATGTTGCCGTAGTCCTTGCTGCGCTGGTCGGTGTTGCGGATCAGCAGGCAGATCGGCGTGCCGGTGGTCTTGCCCTCGTACACGCCCGAGAGGATCTCGACCGCGTCCGGCTCGTTGCGTTGCGTCACGTGGCGCGAGGTACCAGGGCGGCGGCGATCGAGCTCGGGCTGGATGTCGGCCTCGCTCAGGCTCATGCCGGGTGGGCAGCCGTCGATCACGCAGCCGATCGCCGGGCCATGGCTCTCGCCGAAGTTGGTGACGCGGAACAACTCGCCGAGGGTGCTGCCGGACATGGGTGTTTTGAGAGAGGGTGGCCACAAATGCAAACCACCGCCCGAAGGCGGTGGCGCACGGTCATCGATTCTAAATCCGGGCGGTCAGGAGGTCTGCTCGTCCTTCGGCTCCTCGACCGGCCAGTCGCGGATGTAGGCCTTCAGCATGCGGTTCTCGAAATCCTGGCCGTCGACCACGGCCTTCGCGACGTCGTAGAACGAGATCACGCCCATCAGGGTGCGCTGGCTCATCACCGGCAGGTAGCGCGCGTGGCGGCCGAGCATCATGCGGCGCACCTCGTCGATCTCGGTGTCGGGGGTGCAGGTCAGCGGGTGGTCGTCCATCACGCTGCGGACCACCGCGGCGCCGAGCGAGCCGCCGCCCTTCACGACCGCCTGGATGACTTCGCGGAACGTCAGCATGCCGGTGAGTTCGCCGCCGTCCATCACGACGAGCGAGCCGATGTCGCGCTCGGACATCGCGACGACCGCCTCGGACAGCGGCGAATCCGGTGTCACCGTGAACAGGGTCCCGCCCTTGACGCGGAGGATGTCGCTGACTTTCATGAGGCTCTCCCCGGGGTGGTGTGAAGTCAATATAGCCCACAATTCGCAGCGGCAACACCCCCGTCGCCGCTGGGCCGCTCCCTAGGCGACGAGCTCCCGAGGCACCGAAGGTGTCTCGGGAATCAACAAGGACGCACCATGCCCGGCCATTCAGACCCCGGCTTCGACACGCTCGCGCTGCATGCCGGCGCCGCGCCCGACCCGAACACCGGCGCGCGCGCGGTGCCGATCCACCTGACGACCTCGTTCGTGTTCGAGAGCAGCGAGCACGCCGCGTCGCTGTTCAACATGGAGCGCTCCGGCCACGTCTACAGCCGCATCTCGAACCCGACGAACGCGGTGCTCGAAGAACGCGTCGCCGCGCTCGAGGGCGGCGCCGGCGCGATCGCCACCGCGAGCGGCCAGGCCGCGCTGCATCTGGCGATCAGCACGCTGGCCGGCGCTGGCTCGCACATCGTCGCGTCCAGCGCACTGTACGGCGGCTCGCACAACTTGTTGCACTACACGCTGGCGCGCTTCGGCATCAGCACCACGTTCGTGAAGCCGGGCGACATCGACGGCTGGCGTGCGGCGATTCGCCCGAACACCGCGCTGCTGTTCGGCGAGACGCTGGGCAACCCGGGCCTGGACGTGCTCGACATCCCGACGATCGCTGCGCTGGCCCACGAGCACGGCCTGCCGCTGCTGGTCGACTCGACCTTCACGACCCCCTGGCTGATGAAGCCCTTCGACCTGGGGGTGGATCTGCTGTTCCACTCGGCGACCAAGTTCCTGTCCGGCCACGGCACCGTGATCGGCGGTGTGCTGGTGGACAGCGGCCAGTTCGACTGGGACCGCTCGGGCCGATTCCCCGGCCTGACGCAGCCCTACGAGGGCTTTCACGGCATGGTGTTCAGCGAGGAGAGCACCGTCGGCGCGTTCCTGCTGCGCGCACGCCGCGAAGGCCTGCGCGACTTCGGCGCCTGCATGAGCCCGCACACCGCGTGGCTGATCCTGCAGGGCATCGAGACGCTGCCCTTGCGCATGGCGCGCCACATCGAGAACACTCGCAAGGTCGTGGCCTTTCTGGCGGGTCAGAAGATGGTCGCGGCGGTCGGCTACCCCGAGCTCGAGTCGCACCCCAGCCATGCGCTGGCAAAGACGCTGCTGCCGCGCGGTTGCGGCTCGGTGTTCAGCTTCGATCTGCGCGGCTCGCGTGCCCAGGGCGTGGTCTTCATCGAGGCGCTGAAGATCTTCTCGCACCTCGCGAACGTCGGCGACTGCCGCTCGCTGGTGATCCACCCGGCCTCGACCACGCACTTCCGCATGGACGACGCGGCGCTTGCCCTGGCCGGCATCACGGCCGGCACGATCCGCCTGTCGATCGGGCTCGAGGACGCCGACGACCTGATCGACGACCTGAAGCGCGCGCTGAAGGCCGCCGAGAAAGCGGGGGCCTGATGGAACTCCAGGTCCCGGGCCACGCCACGGCCTTCGCCTACACCGGCGGCAAGCCCTTCGATGCCACTCTGCCCTGCGTCGTCTTCATCCACGGCGCGCTGAACGACCACAGCGTCTGGACACTGCTCGCGCGCTGGTGCGCGCACCACGGCTTCGGCGTGCTCGCGCTCGATCTGCCCGGCCACGGCCGCAGCGCCGGC
>Ga0307508_10000378_pt1 | contig 53801 bp, 57 predicted proteins | sample 9_EM_MG_FD_203089 | JGI IMG/M metagenome (GOLD analysis project Ga0307508, IMG submission 203089) | Populus trichocarpa ectomycorrhiza microbial communities from riparian zone in the Pacific Northwest, United States - 9_EM | ecosystem: Host-associated > Plants > Roots > Unclassified | place... | reverse complement strand
CTGTATTTCGAATATTACGTCGTGCTCGAGCCCGGCCTGACCGCGCTGAAGGACCGCCAGCTGCTGTCGGAAGACGAGTACCTGAAGGCGCAGGACGAATACGGCCAGGATTCCTTCACCGCCATGATCGGCGCGGAGGCCATCCGTGAGCTGCTCAAGGGACTGGAGCTCGAAAAGCTCGAGGCGACGCTGCGCGCCGAGATGGGCGAGACCGATTCCGACATCAAGCACAAGAAGCTCGCCAAGCGTCTGAAGATCGTCGAGGCGTTCCGCCATTCCGGCAACAAGCCGGAATGGATGATCATGACCGTGGTGCCGGTGATTCCGCCGGATCTGCGACCGCTGGTGCCGCTCGACGGCGGCCGCTTCGCGACCTCTGACTTGAACGATCTCTACCGTCGCGTCATCAACCGCAACAACCGCCTGAAGCGGCTGATGGAGCTGCGCGCGCCCGATATCATCATCCGCAACGAAAAGCGCATGCTGCAGGAGGCGGTCGACGCGCTGTTCGACAACGGCCGCCGCGGCCGCGTCATCACCGGCGCCAACAAGCGTCCGCTGAAGTCGCTCGCCGACATGCTCAAGGGCAAGCAGGGCCGCTTCCGGCAGAACCTGCTCGGCAAGCGCGTCGACTATTCCGGTCGTTCCGTCATCGTGGTCGGCCCCGAGCTGCGCCTGCAGCAGTGCGGGCTGCCGAAAAAGATGGCGCTCGAATTGTTCAAGCCGTTCATCTATTCGCGGCTCGACGCCAAGGGGCTGTCGACCACGGTCAAGCAGGCCAAGAAGCTCGTCGAGAAGGAGCGGCCTGAGGTCTGGGACATCCTCGATGAGGTGATCCGCGAGCATCCCGTGCTGTTGAACCGCGCGCCGACCCTGCATCGCCTGGGGATCCAGGCGTTCGAGCCGGTGCTGATCGAGGGCAAGGCGATCCAGCTGCACCCGCTGGTCTGCGCCGCCTTCAATGCCGACTTCGACGGCGACCAGATGGCCGTGCACGTTCCGCTGTCGCTGGAAGCCCAGCTCGAGGCACGCGTGCTGATGATGTCGACTAACAACATCCTGCACCCCGCCAACGGCCAGCCGATCATCGTGCCGTCGCAGGACATCGTGCTCGGCCTCTACTACCTGTCGATCATGCGCGAAGGCATGCCCGGCGAGGGCAAGATCTTCGGCGACATGGCCGAGCTTGAGCACGCCCTGCACTCCAAGGTCATCCACCTCCACAGCAAGATCAAGTATCGCTGGGAAGGCATCGACGAGACCGGAAAGATCGGTCGCCGCTGGATCGAGACCACGGCCGGTCGCGTGATGCTCGGCAACGTGCTGCCGAAATCGACCAAGATTTCGTACGACGTCATCAACAAGCTGATGACCAAGCGCGAAATCTCCAACGTGATCGACCAGGTCTATCGCCACTGCGGCCAGAAGGAGACGGTGATCTTCTGTGACCGCATCATGGGGCTCGGCTTCTACAACGCGTTCAAGGCCGGAATCTCCTTCGGCAAGGACGACATGGTCGTGCCCCATGCCAAATGGAAGATCGTCGACACCACGCGGACGCTCGCGAAGGATTTCGAGCAGCAGTACAACGACGGTCTGATCACCCATGGCGAGAAATACAACAAGGTGGTCGACGCCTGGTCGAAGGCCACCGAAGAGATCGCCAAGGAGATGATGAAGGAGATCTCCGCGACCAAGAAGACGCCGAAGGGCGCCGACGCCGACATCAACTCGATCTACATGATGGCGCATTCGGGCGCGCGCGGTTCGCCGGCGCAGATGCGCCAGCTCGCCGGCATGCGCGGCCTGATGGCCAAGCCCTCGGGCGAGATCATCGAGACGCCGATCATTTCCAACTTCAAGGAAGGTCTGACCGTGCTCGAATACTTCAACTCGACCCACGGCGCCCGCAAGGGCCTCGCGGACACCGCGTTGAAGACCGCGAACTCCGGTTACCTGACCCGCCGTCTGGTCGACGTGGCGCAGGACTGCATCATCACGCAGGACGATTGCGGCACCAAGCTCGGCATCAAGATGCGGGCGATCATCGATGCCGGCACGGTGGTGGCCTCGCTCGCCTCGCGTATTCTCGGCCGCACCGCGGGCGAGGATCTGCGTGATCCCGCGACCAACAAGGTCGTCGTCAAGCGCGGCACGCTGATGGAGGAGACCCATGTCGACGCCATCCAGCAGGCCGGCATCCAGGAAGTGAAGATTCGCTCGGCCTTGACCTGCGAACTCGTCAACGGCATCTGCGGCAAATGCTACGGCCGCGACCTTGCCCGCGGCACGCCGGTCAATCACGGCGAAGCGGTCGGCGTGATCGCGGCGCAGTCGATCGGCGAACCCGGCACGCAGTTGACGATGCGCACGTTCCACATCGGCGGCGCGGCGCAGATCAACGAGCAGTCGTTCGTCGAGTCGAACTTCGATGGCAAGGTCGTCATCAGGAACAAGGCGATCGCCAGGAACAGCGAAGGCCATCTGGCCGCCATGGTGCGCAATATGGTGGTCGCGATCGTCGATGCCGACGGCACCGAGCGGGCGACCCACCGCATCCAGTACGGTTCGCGCATGCATGTCGACGAAGGCGACATGGTCAAGCGCGGGCAGCGGATCGCCGAATGGGATCCGTATACCAGGCCCGTCCTGACCGAAGCGGAGGGCACCATCGCCTTCGAAGATCTGGTCGAGGGACAGTCGATCTCGGAAACGCTCGACGAATCCACCGGTATCGCCAAGCGTGTCGTCATCGACTGGCGCTCGTCGCGCGGCGGGGCCGATCTTCGTCCGGCCGTCGTGGTCAAGGGCAAGGACGGCAAGGTGCTGAAGCTGCCGCGTGGCGGCGATGCGCGTTACATGCTGTCGGTCGATGCGATCCTCTCGGTCGACGTCGGCGCCAAGGTCAAGCCGGGCGACATCCTGGCGCGTATCTCGACCGAAAGCGCCAAGACCCGCGACATCACCGGCGGTCTGCCGCGCGTGGCCGAACTGTTCGAGGCGCGCAAGCCGAAGGACGCGGCCATCATCGCGGAAATCGCAGGCACGGTGCGTTTCGGGCGCGACTACAAGAACAAGCGCCGCATCTCGATCGAGCCTGTCGACAAGACCGAGGAGCCGCGCGAGTACCTGATTCCGAAGGGCAAGCACATCCATCTGCAGGACGGCGATATCGTCGAAAAGGGCGATTTCATCGTCGAAGGCAATCCGGCGCCGCACGACATCCTGGCGATCAAGGGCATCGAGGAACTCGCCGCGTATCTGGTCAACGAAATCCAGGAGGTCTACCGGCTGCAGGGCGTGCTTATCAACGACAAGCACATCGAGGTGATTGTCCGTCAGATGCTGCAGAAGGTCGAAATCACCGACCAGGGCGAGACCGACATGATCTCGGGCGAGCAGGTCGACAAGATCGAGTTCGACGTGCTCAATGCCAAGGCCAAGGAAGAGGGCAAGAAGATCGCGACCGGGACGCCGGTCCTGCTCGGCATCACCAAGGCGAGCCTGCAGACACGGTCCTTCTTCTCCGCAGCCTCGTTCCAGGAGACCACCCGCGTGCTCACCGAAGCCGCTGTCAACGGCAAGGTCGATCCGCTGGAGGGTCTCAAGGAGAACGTCATCGTCGGTCGCCTGATCCCGGCGGGAACCGGCGCCTCGATGGCCCGTATCCGCGAAGTCGCGATGAAGCGCGACAAGCTGATCCTGGACGAGCGCGAGAAGCAGGCGGCGATCGTGCCGACCGCGCCCGAAGCCGAGCCGCTGGCGTTGCCGCCGGCGGAATAGCGTTCATGCCAAGATGATCGCGAAAGGGCCGGCTTTGCCGGCCCTTTTTGTTGGGAGCGTTCGAAAGCCTTATTATGTTTATGTGCTGTGGGTACCGGCTCGCTGTCCAGGACAACGCGTCAAGACGAAAAGCGAGAGCCTCGGTTCCGATGCAATGGAAACGGCACAGGCTCGAGCGGCGGGCGGGCCCGAACGTCAGATTGGGGTTCCCGTCCCGCAGGATGTGCGTCGGTCTGTCGTCGTCCAGCCGATTTGTTGTTCCAGCTATGCATCCACGTCGGCCCATTCGTGTTCGAAAAATGGCGAAGTGAATCGATGCGCCAAGCCGCAGCAGTTCCCCATCTATGGACGTCTTGTGGAGCCAACGTTGCGAAAATTGGGCGCCGCGCCGGTACCGCGGCTGCAAGATGAATTTGGCGTCGGCTTTGCCACCAGGCTGACATACGTCCGGCTATTGCGTGAGCAAATGGAGAAAGATCTGGGCGCCGGACAGGTGCGGAGCGGTCACAAAGAAAAGCGATCCGCCGCAGAATCTCGGAGATGTCGACAGCCTTTCGCCTCAGTGGTCGAGCATTTGTAGGCTGTGATGCGTGAGCAAGGCGTACAGAAGACAAGTCAGGCTCTCGGCAAGTTCCGCCGAGAGCAAGTGGGCTTGAATATCCATCGTTTGGAGTTCAAGCGTGGCTTTCAGGGCTGGGCCTTTCGGCCCGAACGTGAAGATCTCGCGATCGAGTTTGCGAGATTGCTTGGAGCCGCGCAGGAAGGCGGCTCCACCATTTCCGAATGCTCGGCCACGGCCCGCAATATCGATTTCGCGGATGACAATTCGTGGTATCGGCAGTGGAAGAAAACCGCTGATACCAATGACAAGCGCGCAACCGCAGCTCTCGGCAGCGGCAACGTCCTGACAGCGCAGGGCAACTGGCTTCGCGCGATGAACTACTATCAGGCTGCGGCGTTCCCCTTCGATCCGACGGAGGAGAACTATCGGACCGCGATCGAGAGCATGCGCCGTTGCGCGCGTGACTACGTCCGGCACCGGACCCCGGGCGGCGAGGTTGTCCATATACCCTGGCTCAGCGATTATACGCTGGAGGGGTACTTTCTGCCGGCCTCAAAGGCGCCAGTTCGCGCGCCGGTCGTGATCTGCGTGGCCGAACCCGGCCAGCGCAAGGAGGAGTATCTCACCAGGGCGGCGCGCTACGCGAGCGATCGCGGCATGTCGCTCTTGACGGTTGACCTGTTTGGCGTCGATGTCGAGACGCGCTTCGAAGAGGTGGTCGGCCGACGCGATCTGGAAGCGGCCATCGGACACATCATGGACTATCTCCTCGAAAGGGACGATGTCGACGAGCGCCGTATTGCGATCCTGTCGGACCGATGGAGTTCGTCCTTCGTGGCGCGCGGAATTGCGTTTGACGACCGTTTCGCGGCCGCGGTCTGCGACGGCGGGCTCTGGGACCTGCACGAGCGGGATTTCTTGAGGGACCGCATCGCCCGCGATGACGTGAACTTCGTCGCAAGTCCCGTGATGAGCCGCGTCGCGCGGAACATCAAATGCCCGGTGCTGATCCCGGCGGGCGTGCGTGGCGGGCTGCAGCCGGATCGCGTGCGGGAATTGCATGAGCGGCTCAGGGCGTCCGGCGGCGACGTCACGCTCAAGATCTTTGCGAATGAGGAAACGTCGGCAGCGCATGGAGATGCGGACGACCCGACGCTTACCAATGAATTCATTTTCGATTGGATCGCCTCGCACTTCTCGATCGCCCCGCATTCGGACACCAAGCCGCAAGGCGGGAACTGGTAGTCGGCGAGACAAATATCGGGCGCTCGCGATTGAAACTTGGGTCGATAGCCGTATTTGGCGGTGATGGCGATTGATCCCGCAATCGGGAGCACCGAGGCCTGGATGGATTGCGCGCCAAATTTCGGCAGATCAGATATCCAGGACCACCTTCATGCAGGCCTTTTCGAGCCGGTTTTGCAACGCATTGAGCTTGGCCGTCAGATCCTCGAGTTCGCCATCATCGAGTTCCGCGAAGATGAATTCGTTCAGGGTCTCCTGCTGCGACGCCAGGCTGGCGAGTTGCTTGTAGGTCCTGTCGGTCAGCGACATCTGGACGATCCTGGCGTCTTCGGTCGATGTTTTTCGCCGCAGGAAACCCTTCTTCTCCAGGAGCTTTGATTGAGTCGTCACAAAGGACGAGTCGACATGCAGCTTTTTGGACACGACGTTGACCGGCACACCGTCGCCTTGATCCATGTCGGCCAGCGCCATCAGGATCATCCACTGCGGGCCGCTGATGCCGAGCGTCTTGGCCCAGAAGTAGCGGAGTTCTTCGAGGTGGACGCCGACCGATGCGATCACCCAGGTGAATCGCCTGATCTGGTCCTGATTCTTCAGGGCGGGGCCCCGGTTTGCGCTCCCGGCCGGATCGAGCGGGGCAGCGCTTCGCTTGCTTGTGTTTGCCATGCCTTATTGTGTTCGATTGCTTGTCAAAAACAAGAAAAAAGGTCCGGTAATAAAGTCAGCTGACCCGGATTCCCGCCAACTGTCACCGCTCGGCATCACCTGATCGTGAGCGTTGCCGGAAGGTCACAGGCGGGCCGCAATCTAATATCTGACCAAATAAAGTATTTTGATAATAGGAGCAACGAAGGCATAGTCGCCAATGACGGTAGGGGGGTTCTCGATCGTCCCGTTGGTGGCTCGCTTAAGTCCCTCGCGTTGAAAAACGGGTGTCGGAAGGCGCGAAGCGGCTGAGCGGTTTCGAGAGGCGAGGGTGTCGGACCTTCCTGGGGGAACAGCAGGGTCCGACCCCTCGCAAACAAAGCAACTTGGAGGTTTAAAAATGAAGATGATTAAGGGGCTTGTGCTCGGCACAGCAGCGGGTCTGCTGGCGATCGGTGGGGCGCAGGCGGCTGATCTTCCGGTCAAGGCCAAGGCAGTCGAATACGTGAGGGTGTGTTCCCTTTATGGCGCCGGATTCTTCTATATCCCGGGCACCGACACCTGCATCAAGCTGGGCGGCTATCTGCGCATTGACACCACGTTCAACGGCGGCATCTACGATCAGCCGGCGTGGAACGGCGATCTGGGACAGAACAACCGTTATCGCAACTACTTCGCAACCCGTTCGCGTCTGGCCCTGACGGTGGATACCCGCACCGCGACCGAGTACGGCGTCGTTCGTACCTTCGGCCAGGGTGACTTCAACTTCGACACTTTGGGTAACTCCACCCAAAACCCGACCGCCTTGAACACCAACCTCGCCAACAACCCCAACCTGCTGAGCACTAACGGCGGCGGCTATCTTACCGTAGAGTATGTGTTCATTCAGTTCGCTGGCTTCACCTTCGGTAAGTCATCGTCCGCCTATTCCACGCCCTGGAACGGCTATCCCGGCAACAACTCCTCGTTCCTGATCGGCGGCAATGACTCCGTCACCGGCGTCAACAACATCCAGTACACTGCGCAGTTCGGCAATGGCGTGTCCGGCACCATCGGCCTCGACGATCCGACCGTGGCCAACCGCACCTCGATTTACAATCTTTCGACCGGCCTCAGCGCCGTCGGTGTCACCGGCAACGCTTATGGTGGGACGCAGGTGCCTGACATCGTCGGCAATATCCGTGTCGATCAGGCCTGGGGTCTGTTCCAATTGTCGGGCGCGTTGCACGAGGTCAACGCCTCCTACAACAACCTGACCGCCACGACGGCGGCACCGACTAATTTGTCAATGATCTCGGGTCATCCGGCCTCCAAGTGGGGCGGTTCGGTGATGGCGGCCTTGCAAGTCAAGAATCTGCCGACCGGCGTCGGCGACGACATCAAGATCGATGCGTCCTACGCCATCGGCGACACCAAGAACGTGATCGCGACCAGCGGCCCTTCACCGAGCTTTGCGATGTTCGGCAACGGCGGCGCTGGAGCGTTTCAAAGCGTTGCCTTTGGTGCCACAACCGATGCGGTGTACCTGCCGGTCGCCAACGAAGGCACGGGCGACCTCAAGTTGACCACGGCGTTCGGTGTTCGCGGCGCCTTCAACCACAACTGGGATCCGTATTGGTCGACCAGCCTGTTCGGCGGCGCCGGCTGGGTTAGGTATGGCGGCACCGCGAACGACATGACCACCGCGAAGGGGCAATATTGCGCGTCCTACTTCAAGGCCATCGGCGTTGCGAACAAAGCCACCGCGACCTGCGATCCGAACTTCATGGTTTCTGAGCTCGGCCTCGTGACCCGATGGACCCCGGTGAAGAATCTGACCTTCTCTGCGGAAACCATGTGGACCCACCTCAGCACGGGCTTCACGGGAACGGCAACGCTGACCCCCACCGCTCCGCTGCCCACAGCTGTGTATCAGTTCAAGAATCAGGACACCGTGTCGTTCAACGTCCGGGCGCAGCGCAACTTCTGATCCCGATCATCCGATCATGGTCGAGAGACGCCCCGGCAGGAAACTGCCGGGGTTTTTTCGTATGGCGTGTATGGCGTGCGGACCGTTGACCGGCGCCCATGCAAGCATCGCGGCCGGCGCTTTGCGAGACGATTTCCTTTTGCGCTGGGGGCTGGCGCAACGATGCGATCCAGAAAAATGCGGCTTACAAAAATAGCTTATTTACTTAACTAAAAAGATCATGTACTGTCTGATGGTCAAGTCGACGAGATGGTTCGGCGGCTTCGTGCCCTTGGGGAGACCAGGTCTACTTTTTGCTAAACCTCCAAAACCACCGGCAATGCCCTGCCGGTGGTTTTTGATTCTGGGTCCTGGCGGTGGCTTTTGAGCCGAGCCGAGCGCGACCGAACGGCGCGAGGGCCGCAATCGCAAAAATCTTAAATTTTTTCTTGGCTTGCAGCCCATCCAGGCGGTTTTCTTCGCCAGCCCCCGGTTTGTTCATCTTCCTTTCAGGTGGAAAAGGGCTTTTGCTAGGCTGAGGTGGGGCGTCATATCAAAGAGCGGCCGTTTGGCGGGCCAATTTTCTGGTCGACGCTCTAAGCCCTTGGAAAATCATCCAGTTTATCCGATCCGCGCGTGGACTCGCGCCATGGACCGGAGATCTGCCGCGGGTGGCAGTCGGAAAGGCAACAGAGTTCCCATGCTTGATCTTGCGATTGTCGGCGGTGGCCCGGGCGGGCTGATGAGCGCCTGGTATCTGAAACGGAAGCTCGGCGAACTCTGCCGTGTCACCATTTTCGAGGCGTCCGACCGGCTCGGCGGCAAGATCCTGACGCGCAGGTTCGACAAGGCGCCCGCGATGTATGAGGCAGGCGTCGCCGAAATCTACGATTACTCGATGACCGGGCCCGATCCGTTGCGCGAGCTGATCCAGCATTTCGGCCTGCAGACCATTCCGATGGACGCCGAGCAGGTGCTGCTCGATGGCGAGCTTCTCAACGACGTGCCCGGCATGCGCCGCAAATATGGTGCGAAGACCGCCGACGCCATCGAAGCGTTCCGCAAGCGGTGCACCGACTTGGTCTCTCCGCTCGAATATTACGAGGGCATCGGCGCGCACGACAACGAACATCCGTGGGCTTATGTCACGGCCGAGCAAGTGCTCGACAATGAGGTCGATGACGCGACCGCCAAGCGCTTCTTCAAGGTGATGGCGCGGTCCGATATCGCGACGGAGGCCCACAACACCAACGGGCTCAACGCGCTGAAGAACTACGTCATGGATGTCGATGGCTATATCGGCCTGTATTCGATCCAGAACGGCAACGAGCAGCTGATCGAATGTCTGCAGTCGGAGGTCGACGCCGACATTCAGCTCAACCACCGCATCCTCAAGGTCGGCAAGACGTCAGCCGGCCGCTACCGGCTCAACATGATGAACGGCAAGGGGCCGGAGACGCGGGAATTCGATCTCGTTCTGGTGTGTCTGCCGCACTCCTGGCTTGCCACTCTGGGCTGGGAGGGCGAGGTGCTGCGCCGGTCGATGGTCAAGCACGTCGCCTATTTCGACCGTCCGGCGCATTATCTGCGCGTCTCGATCCTGTTCGACGAGCCGTTCTGGGGCGAGAAGATTCCGGGCTCCTGGTTCATGTCGGAGGCCTTCGGCGGCTGCTGCGTGTACAACGAGGGCTCGCGCCACGACGTCGGCAAGCACGGCGTGCTGAACTGGCTGATCGCAGGCTCCGACGCGCTGGCCTATGCCAATCTGTCCGACCAGGAACTGATCGAGGCGGCGCTGAAGTCGCTGCCGGCCGCACTCGGCGATGCCCGTGTCCACTTCATGGAAGGCAGGATCCATCGCTGGCTGTCGTCGGTGAATGCGCTGCCCGGCGGCCTGCCGGCGCGCGACGTCATGACCAATCACCGGCCGGAGCCGAAACAGCATCCGGGCATCGTTGTGGTCGGCGACTACCTGTTCGACTCCACGCTCAACGGGCTGCTCGATTCCTCGGACGCCGCCACCGATATCGTTCTCACCGAAACCATGCGGCTACGCCGCGCCCAGGCGCAAGGCAGCGTCGCCAGTTCGGACAAGATCGATCGCGACTATTTCGACAATTACCGCGGGCTCGGCCCCTATGCTGAGGTCTGGAGCCAATTTACCGAGCCGGCATATCTGAGCGAGTTGATCAGGATCGTCTGGGGCAGGGCCAAGGGGTACAAGCTTCTGGTCGCGGGCTCCGCCAGCGGCGAGTTGGTCGGCGCGCTGCGCGACCGCGGCATCGATGCCTGGGGCATCGAGAACAATCGCCTCGCTCATGCGCGGACGCCGAAACCGCTCCGGAAATTCAACAAGCTCGGCTCGATCGTCGACATGCCGTTCAAGGACAACCAGTTCGACTTCGTGTTCGAGACCTCGCTGTGCCACGTTGCCGAGAAGCAGGTGGCCCGCGCGGTGCGCGAGCTGCACCGCGTCGTCAAGAGCGGCCTGGTGTTCGGATCCATTACCTCTGACATGGCGCCGGCGCTGATCGACCGTTACGATCTGTTGCGCGGGGTGAAGAAACTCGGCACCTGGTGGGAATGGTCGGAATTGTTCTTCGGCAACGGGTTCGACCTGGCGATGCACCGTCGCGATTGCACCGACGCGCTTTGGGCGGCAACGCTCGCCGCCAACAAGGGGCCGGGCCAGTGGTACGCCGACTCCGACAGCCTGCGCTATTCGTTTTTCGACAAGGTCGTCGACGAGGAGTAGCGCCGCCGATCTGCATTTTCCGCACTGCACGCGGCGCGTTCGCGTGCGGTCATGCGTTGTTGGCGGTTGCCCAGAACCGACGATTTGTACGCGTCCTTCGCCATGGATTGTGGCCAACGAGTGCTAGCCGCAACGGGACGCGAATGGTAGAGCCGGAACGTCAGTTTTGCGGTCGTGCCGGCCGTGCAGCATCGGTCGGTTGAATGGTGTCCAGGCCCTCATTGTCGGATAGTCAAGATCCCGTCGCCACGGCTAATTCGTCCGTTGCCGAGCCTGATGTGCCCGGGGCGGCCCCGGCGGGGGCACGACAGGCCCCGCTCGCCGCTACGACGACCAACCAGCGCGACGAAGACGACGAGGACTTGCTCGAACGCGACGACGACAATGAAGATGATGAGGATCTCGTCGTCTTTACCGCAAGGGAAGCCGCCGGCGCGCTTGCGACGATCTATGGCTTCGTCAAGCCGTTTCTGAAGAATTACAAGAAGATCATAGCGTTCATCAGCCTCGGTGTCGTGGTTGAGACGTTGTTCAACGTCATCATGCCGCTCAGCCTCAAATTCCTGATCGACGATGCGCTGGGCGAAGAGGACTTCGAGGCGCTGTACAAGATCCTCGGCGTGCTCGCGACCGCGGGCATTATCACCTCGATTGTCGCGATCTGGTACGAGCTTTGGGACGCCAGGTTGGCGGCGTCGCTGATCTCCGACGTGCGCGCGCTCATCTTCGAGCATGTGCAGAAACTGCCGGCGGGTTATTTCGCCCGCACCAAGCGCGGCGAGATCCTGTCGCGTTTCTCGGTCGACATGTCCGCCTTCGAAGGCTCGGTCAAGAGCTTTTCCAGCAGTGCGGCCTTGCCGTTTCTGGAACTGATCGCAGGCATCTTCCTGATGCTGTTCCTCAATTGGCAGCTCGCCGCGGTGGCGCTCCTGGTCTTCCCGATCACCCTGATCGGCCCGCGGATCCTGACCCCGAAGGCGGTGCTTGCCAATTACGAACAGAAGCTCAACGAGTCGGCGCTGCTCGGCCTTGTTCAGGAGAATCTCGCGGCGCAGGCGGTGGTCAAGGCCTTCACCCTGCACCGCAAGGTGTTCGGCTGGTTCAAGCTGCGCAACGACGAGGCGCGCCGCAAGATCGCCCTGGCCACGTTCCTCTCGACCATGGTCGAGCGCACGGTGACCATCTCCGTGCTGCTGTTGCACCTCGTGGTGCTCGCGATCGGCGCCTATTTGGCAACCAAGGGCCAGATCACTATCGGCACCTTCGTCACCTTCGAGAGCGCGTTCTGGGAGGTCTCCTACAATATCGCACACGTCATGCATTTCATTCCGGTGTCGATCCAGTCGGCCGCGGCGATACGGCATATCCAGGAGCTCCTGGACGAGCCCACGCGTGGCGCGGACCGGCCCGGCGCGCCGGACCTGCCGCGCATCACCCACGACATCACCTTCGATCGCGTCACGTTCAAGTACGAAGGCAGCCAGACGCCGGTACTCGACAATCTCAGTCTCAAGCTCGACGTCGGCAAGCGCATCGCCATTGTCGGTCCCAGCGGCTCGGGCAAGAGCACGCTGCTCAACCTCATCCTTCGCCTCTATGTGCCCGACGAAGGCCGCGTAACCATCGACGGCGTCGATATCAGGAGGGTGACCCGGGAATCCCTGCGCAGCAGCATGGCGGTGGTGTTCCAGGAGAACATGTTGTTCAACATGTCGCTGCGGGAAAATATCCGGCTCGGCAAGGAGGGCGCCACCGACGAGGAGGTTGAGGAGGCCGCGCGCAAAGCCGAAATCCACCGCTACATCATGAGCTTGCCGCAGAAATACGACACTCCGGTTGGGGAGCGCGGCGACACGCTGTCGGGTGGACAGCGTCAGCGCATTGCGATTGCGCGCGCGGTGATCCGCAACCCTTCGGTGCTGCTGCTCGACGAGGCGACCTCGGCGCTCGATCAGACCACGGAAGCCGCGATCAACCGCACGCTGCTTAAGGTCGCGAAGGGCCGCACCATGATCTGGTCGACCCACCGCCTCACCTCGGTGGTCGAGATGGACGAGATCATCGTGATCGCCGCGGGGCGCGCGATCGAGCGCGGCTCGCACGAGCAACTGCTCGCCAGGAACGGTGTGTACCGCAAGCTCTGGGATGACCAGGGCCACACGCCGCACTATGCCGCCGCTCAGGCCGACGATGACAATGACGACGAGGATGACGATGATGAGGAGGACGAGGAGGAGTGAATGCGGCGGCCCTGGTCCGCACGCAGCCGACTGGAAAGCCGGCGTCGCAGGCCGCGGCCAAGCCAGACGACAAAGCGCGCCCAGCGCTGTGCTTGCCAGCGAACCCCCTTGTCGATCGACACCGCGCGGAAATGATAGGCCTTGGCGATCGCCCATTCGTCGCACGCCCGCTTGACCGGGTCGTCGTAGAACGATGCGATTTTCTCTTCGGACATGCCCTCGGTGGCAAGCCATGCGGGAATATGGACGTTGCAGAGCCGCTCCACGTCAGTGAAAACCTTGTCCGTGCCCGTGCCGCTGATCGGGCAGGTCGTCTTGTAGGCGTCGCCCACGAGGACGATGCCCGCCTGGCGATAGCCGGAGTTGGTGGTGAGATCGACCGGCCGGATCTTGACGTCGCCGGATATCGCAAAGTCGCCGGTGATGCGCGTGAGCCGCGGCAGCGAGGCCTTCAGGGTCTCGGCCGGCGCGCGCCGGAACTCGCGCAGCCAGGGATCCGTGGCCTCGCGGTAGACGAACAGGTTGGCCCGCATTCGTTCACCCACGGGAAAAAGGGTCAGATACGGGATGCGGTCGCTCGGGCGCTCCGAGAAATAGGTCATCGCCGGGAACGGGAAGGCGAGGCGGCCGCGCGGCTGGACGTCGAACCCGATCGAGATCGAGTGACAGGCGCTTTCGATTTTCCGCTCGATGCCGAGCGTATGGCGCAGGCCCACGTTCAGTCCGTTCGCGATGACAGCGAGACGGGCCGAGATCGTCTCTCCGTTCGAAAGCGCGATCCTCTGCCGGTCCGTGCTGGTTGAAATCGCAACCGCCTTGGCAACGATCGTTTCAACGGAGCCAGGAATTTCGGCGCGGATCGCGTTGACCAGCGTGTCATACATGATGCCGAACTGCAGGCTCGGTGCCTTGTCGAGCAGATAGCCATAGCGCGCAATCCAGTTCACGCCATCATGGGTCGCTTTGCTGAGCACAGCATCGGCAAGGCCAGTCTTGCGAAGGCGTTCGATCTGCGAATCGCCGCCGAGCTTTTCGATGCGGAAGTCGGGTGGGTAGGGGTGATGCGGATCCACCATGATCGCGGCAACGCCTGCGCGCCCGAGCATTGCGGCCGCCGTCGAGCCGGCAAGACCACCGCCGATGATCGCAATGTCGGTATACTTCATGCGGGCACCCAAGCCTCGAAGCTCCAAACATTGCGTTCAAAGAAACCAACAAAGCCTTAGCTTCGTAGTCCGGCTCATCCCCTTATCGGTAGGTATTTTTGCGAATGTTAGGATCAAAGGACAGCTGGCAAGCGACAGATTATATTGGAGTTTTGGATTTGACTTTCGCGTTGCGAGCGCGCCGATGGCTGGGGCAGAAAATGTCAAATCTCCTCAACTTGTGGAGGCAAGATTTATAATATCCGGGTAAAAATAGAGGAGATAACGAACCACCTCGGGAGCCCTCCACGGCGGGGTTCCCAGGCGCGGCCGAAACCGCTGACCGCAGAAGCCTTTCGCCTGACGTTTTCGATCGTCGTTTCGCCTTGACTTGGCTATGCGTGGCTTATAAAAGGCGCGCACTTAACGACAGGCGGTGAGCAACGCTAGCGTCGGAACGGAATACTTGGTCGGCCAGAATTGTGGTCGATACAGGCACCAACCTCGACGAATGCCGCTCAAACGCTGTCGATCATAAGCTAGGCAATGCCAGGACGATTTTTGTTCTCTTGAGCGCGTCCTCTTGAGATCGAACTCGGATGCATGACCTCGGTTGAGCGGCTGGTCGAATGATTCCGACCAGTGCGTAACCAGAGGTCCTCTGTGGCGTCGAAGCGCTTTCCGCTCAGCGATGGGTGGCTGGCGCAATTTCGCTTTGCGCGACTGTTTCGCGCTTGCAGCGACCGGTGGGGCGGATACCCCGGAAGAGATTTGCGGAGCCGAGGACGGCCCCGCGTGAACTTGAAGGATGAAGGCCAAGATGCCGACGATCAATCAGCTGATCGCAACTCCGCGCACTGTGCAAAAGTCGCGCAAGAAGGTGCCTGCGCTGCAGCAGTCGCCGCAGAAGCGCGGCGTTTGCACGCGCGTCTACACCACGACGCCGAAGAAGCCGAACTCGGCGCTGCGCAAGGTCGCCAAGGTCCGTCTGACCAACGGCTTCGAGGTGATCGGCTACATCCCCGGCGAGGGCCACAATCTTCAGGAGCACTCGGTGGTGATGATCCGCGGCGGCCGCGTCAAGGACTTGCCCGGCGTGCGCTACCACATCCTCCGCGGCGTCCTCGATACCCAGGGCGTCAAGAACCGTAAGCAGCGTCGTTCGAAGTACGGCGCCAAGCGTCCGAAATAAGCGGGAACAGAACAGATGTCTCGTCGCCATTCTGCCGAAAAGCGTGAAGTGCTCCCGGATCCGAAGTTCGGGAACGTCATCATTACGAAGTTCATGAACTCGGTGATGTATGCCGGCAAAAAGTCGGTCGCCGAAGGGATCGTCTATGGCGCGCTCGGCATGATCGAGTCCAAGACCAAGCAGAGCCCGCTGACGGTGTTCGAGCAGGCGCTCGAGAACGTGATGCCGACCATCGAGGTGCGTTCCCGTCGCGTCGGCGGCGCCACCTATCAGGTTCCGGTCGAGGTCCGTACGGTGCGCCGGCAGGCGCTCGGGATTCGCTGGCTGATTTCGGCCGCGCGGGATCGCAACGAAAAGACCATGACGGAGCGGCTGTCGGCCGAACTGCTCGATGCGTCGAATAACCGGGGGAACGCCGTCAAGAAGCGCGAAGACGTGCACCGGATGGCGGAAGCCAACCGCGCCTTCTCGCACTATCGCTGGTGAAGTCAGCGAAACGAACGGATTTGAAGGAATAACCCCATGCCCCGCGTTCATGCCATAGAAGACTACCGCAACTTCGGTATCATGGCGCATATCGATGCCGGCAAGACCACGACCACCGAGCGCATTCTTTATTATACCGGCAAGAGCCACAAGATCGGCGAAGTGCACGAAGGTGCCGCGACGATGGACTGGATGGAGCAGGAGCAAGAGCGCGGCATCACCATTACGTCCGCCGCGACCACCGCGTTCTGGAGCGGCAAGCGCCTCAACATCATCGACACTCCCGGCCACGTCGACTTCACCATCGAGGTCGAGCGCTCCCTGCGCGTGCTCGACGGCGCGGTATGCGTGCTCGATTCCAACCAGGGCGTCGAACCGCAGACCGAGACCGTCTGGCGCCAGGGCGACAAATACCGGGTTCCGCGCATCGTCTTCGCCAACAAGATGGACAAGACCGGCGCCGACTTCTTCAAATGCCTCGACGATATCGTCGACCGGCTCGGAGCCAAGCCGATCGCGATCCAGCTGCCGATCGGCGCCGAGAACAATTTCAAGGGCTTGGTCGACCTCGTACGCATGAAGGGCGTGGTCTGGGAAGACGAGGCGCTCGGCGCCAATTTCAAGGACATCGATATTCCCGCTGACCTCGTCGACAAGGCCAAGGAATACCGCGAGAAACTGCTGGAAGCCGCCGTCGAACTCGACGACGAAGTGCTTGCCGCCTATCTCGACGGCAAGGAGCCCGATGAGCCGACGCTGAAGCGGTTGATCCGCAAGGCCGTGCTGACCAGCGCGTTCTTTCCGGTGCTGTGCGGCTCCGCGTTCAAGAACAAGGGTGTGCAGCCGTTGCTCGACGCGGTGGTGGATTATCTGCCCTCGCCAGTCGACGTGCCTGCCATCAAGGGTCTCGATGAGGACGGCAACGAAGTCGTTCGCCTGCCGAACGACAAGGAGCCCTTGGCGCTGCTCGCGTTCAAGATCATGGACGACCCGTTCGTCGGCACCATCACTTTTTGCCGCATCTATTCCGGCACGCTTTTGTCGGGTACCGGCGTCATCAATTCGACCCGCGACCGCAAGGAGCGTATCGGGCGCATGTTGCTGATGCATGCCAACAACCGCGAAGACATCAAGGAAGCCTATGCCGGCGACATCGTCGCGCTGGCGGGCCTGAAGGAAGCGCGCACCGGCGATACGCTGTGCGATCCGAACAAGTCGGTGATCCTGGAAAAGATGGAATTCCCGGAGCCCGTCATTGAGATCGCGATCGAGCCGAAGTCGAAGGCCGACCAGGAAAAGCTCGGCGTTGCGCTGGCGAAGCTCGCCGCAGAGGATCCGTCGTTCCGGGTGTCGACCGATCAGGAGTCCGGCCAGACCATTCTGAAGGGCATGGGCGAACTCCATCTCGACATCAAGGTCGACATCTTGCGGCGGACCTACAAGGTCGATGCCAATATCGGCGCGCCGCAGGTGGCGTTCCGTGAGCGCATCACCAGGCGCGCCGAAGTCAAATACACGCACAAGAAGCAGACCGGCGGCACTGGTCAGTTCGCTGAAGTGTCGATCGTGGTCGAGCCGAACGAGCCCGGCAAAGGCTACGAGTTCGAGTCCAAGGTTGTCGGCGGCGCAGTACCGAAGGAATACATTCCCGGCGTCGAAAAAGGGCTCAACAGCGTGATGGGCTCCGGCGTGGTCGCGGGCTTCCCAGTGGTCGACGTCAAGGTGCAACTGGTCGACGGCAAGTATCACGACGTCGACTCCTCGGCGCTGGCCTTCGAAATCGCTGCGCGTGCGGCCTTCCGCGAGGCGCTGCAGAAGGGCAAGTCGGTCCTGCTCGAGCCGATCATGAAGGTCGAGGTGGTGACGCCGGAGGATTACACCGGTTCGGTCATCGGCGATCTCAACTCGCGGCGCGGACAGATCCAGGGTCAAGACATGCGCGGCAACGCCAACGTCATCAACGCGATGGTGCCGCTCATGAACATGTTCGGTTACGTGAATAACCTGCGCTCGATGAGCCAGGGGCGCGCAACCTTCACGATGCAGTTCGACCACTACGCGGAAGCGCCGGCGAACGTATCGGCGGAAGTCCAGAAGAAGTTTGCCTGATTGTCGCTAGCCGCAAGCTAACGACTAAACGGAGAGTCAAATGGCCAAAGCAAAGTTTGAACGCAATAAACCGCACTGCAATATCGGAACGATCGGTCACGTCGACCATGGCAAGACGTCGCTGACGGCGGCGATCACCAAGGTGCTCGCGGAAACCGGCGGTGCAACGTTCACGGCGTACGACCAGATCGACAAGGCGCCGGAAGAGAAGGCGCGCGGCATCACGATCTCGACCGCGCATGTCGAATATGAAACCAAGAACCGCCATTACGCCCACGTCGACTGCCCGGGCCACGCCGACTATGTGAAGAACATGATCACCGGCGCCGCGCAGATGGACGGTGCGATCCTGGTGGTGTCGGCGGCCGACGGCCCGATGCCGCAGACCCGCGAGCACATCCTGCTCGCCCGCCAGGTCGGCGTGCCCGCGCTCGTCGTTTACCTCAACAAGTGCGACATGGTGGACGATCCGGAACTGCTCGAACTGGTCGAACTCGAGGTCCGCGAACTGCTCTCGAAGTATGAATTTCCGGGCGACAAGGTTCCGATCATCAAGGGTTCGGCGCTGATGGCGCTGGAGGACAAGGACAAGAAGCTCGGCCACGACTCCATCCTGGAGCTGATGAAAGCGGTCGACGAGAGCATTCCGCAGCCGGCGCGTCCGATCGACCAGCCGTTCCTGATGCCGGTGGAAGACGTGTTCTCGATCTCCGGCCGCGGCACCGTGGTGACCGGTCGCGTCGAGCGCGGCGTGGTCAAGGTCGGCGAGGAAATCGAGATCGTAGGTCTGCGGCCGACCCAGAAGACCACCGTCACCGGCGTCGAAATGTTCCGCAAGCTTTTGGATCAGGGCCAGGCCGGCGACAACATCGGCGCGCTCTTGCGCGGCACCAAGCGTGAGGAAGTCGAGCGCGGCCAGGTCTTGTGCAAGCCGGGTTCGGTCAAGCCGCACACCAAGTTCAAGGCCGAGGCCTACATTTTGACCAAGGAGGAGGGCGGTCGCCACACGCCGTTCTTCACCAACTACCGGCCGCAGTTCTACTTCCGCACCACCGACGTGACCGGTGTGGTGCATCTGCCTGAGGGCACCGAGATGGTGATGCCGGGCGACAACATCGCCATGGAAGTGCACCTGATCGTGCCGATCGCGATGGAAGAGAAGCTGCGTTTCGCGATCCGCGAGGGTGGCCGCACCGTCGGTTCGGGCGTCGTTTCCGCGATCATCGAGTAACCAGCGAATAGGGAATAGCGGGTGGCGAATGGAATCATTCGCTATTCGCTATTGGCCACTCTCTAACGAAAGATAACGGCAATGAACGGCCAGAACATTCGCATACGCCTCAAGGCGTTCGACCATCGCATCCTCGATACGTCGACGCGTGAGATCGTGAACACGGCGAAACGGACCGGCGCGCAGGTTCGCGGACCCATTCCGCTGCCGACCCGCATCGAAAAGTTCACCGTCAACCGTTCGCCGCATGTCGACAAGAAGAGCCGCGAGCAGTTCGAGATGCGCACGCACAAGCGCCTTCTCGACATTGTCGACCCGACCCCGCAGACCGTCGATGCCCTCATGAAGCTCGATCTGGCCGCTGGTGTCGACGTCGAGATCAAGCTCTAACTTTTGATCCCGTCCGTATTGTTTGCGGACAGAAAGAACAGGAAGCACGAAGATGCGCTCCGGAGTGATCGCACAGAAGGTCGGGATGACGCGGGTCTTTACGGAGACCGGCGAACATATCCCCGTGACCGTGCTGAAGCTCGGCAATTGCCAGGTGCTCGGCCACCGCACCGCCGAGAAGAACGGTTATGTCGCGCTGCAGCTCGGCGCGGGGACCCGCAAGACCGTCTATATGCCCAAGGCCGAACGCGGCCAGTTCGCGGTGGCCAAGGTCGAGCCGAAGCGGAAGGTCGCGGAATTCCGCGTCTCGCCGGACGCGCTGATCCCGGTCGGCGCCGAGATCCAGGCTGACCATTTCGTGGTCGGACAGTTCGTGGACGTGACCGGCACGTCGATCGGCAAGGGCTTTGCCGGCGGCATGAAGCGCTGGAACTTTGGTGGTCTGCGCGCCACCCACGGTGTGTCGGTCTCGCATCGTTCGATCGGTTCGACCGGTGGACGGCAGGACCCCGGCAAGACCTGGAAGAACAAGAAGATGCCCGGTCACATGGGTGTCGATCGTATCACCACGCTCAATCTGCGGGTGGTCTCGACCGACGTCGAGCGCGGCCTGATCCTCGTCGAAGGCGCTGTGCCCGGTTCCAAGGGCGGCTGGATCGCGGTGCGCGACGCCGTGAAGAAGCCGTTGCCGAAGGAGGCTCCGAAGCCCGGCAAGTTCAAGGTTGCGGGCGGCGAGAGTGTCTCGGAAGCGCCAGCCGAGCAGGGGGCGTGAGATGGAACTGACAGTCAAAACGCTCGAGGGCAAGGAAGCGGGCTCGGTCCAGCTTTCCGATGCGATCTTCGGTCTCGAGCCGCGTGCCGACATCATCGCGCGCTGCGTGCAGTGGCAACTCAACAAGCGCCAGGCCGGCACCCACAAGGCCAAGGGCCGCGCGGAGATCTGGCGCACCGGCAAGAAGATGTACAAGCAGAAGGGCACCGGCGGCGCCCGTCACGGCTCGGCCCGCGTGCCGCAGTTCCGCGGCGGCGGCCGTGCCTTCGGTCCGGTGGTTCGTTCCCACGCCACCGATCTGCCGAAGAAGGTTCGCGTGCTCGCGCTCAAGCACGCGCTCTCGGCCAAGGCCAAGGACGGCGACCTCATCGTGCTTGATGCCGCCAAGCTCGAGGCCGCCAAGACCAAGGCCCTGATCGGGCATTTCTCGGGTCTGGGCTTGACCAATGCGCTGATCATCGACGGCGCCGAGCTGCACAACGGCTTTGCCAACGCGGCCCGTAACATTCCGAACATGGACGTGCTGCCGATCCAGGGCATCAATGTCTACGACATCCTGCGTCGCCAGAAGCTGGTCCTGACCAAGGCGGCGATCGATGCGCTGGAGGCGCGGTTCAAATGAAAACCATCGATCCGCGCTTTTACGACATCATCGTGTCGCCGGTCGTGACGGAGAAGGCGACGCTTGCCTCCGAGCACAACAAGGTTCTGTTCAAGGTCGCAGCCCGGGCCACCAAGCCGCAGATCAAGGAAGCCGTAGAGAAGCTGTTCGACGTCAAGGTGAGAAGCGTGAACACGCTGGTGCGCAAGGGCAAGAGCAAGGTCTTCCGCGGCAATTTCGGTTCGCAGTCGGACACCAAGCGGGCGATCGTGACCCTCGAAGAGGGCCACCGCATCGACGTCACCACCGGGCTTTGAGGCGATACAGCGATGGCACTGAAAACCTACAATCCGACGACACCGGGCCAGCGCCAGCTGGTGATGGTCGATCGCTCGGCGCTCTACAAGGGCAAGCCGGTCAAGGCGCTCACCGAAGGCAAGCATTCCGCCGGCGGACGCAACAATAACGGCCGCATCACCGTGCGTTTCCGCGGCGGCGGCCACAAGCAGGCGTACCGCCTGGTCGACTTCAAGCGCGACCGGGTGGACGTTCCCGCCACCGTCGAGCGGCTGGAATATGACCCGAACCGCACCGGCTTCATCGCCCTGATCAAGTATCAGGACGGCGAGCAGGCCTACATCCTGGCGCCGCAGCGGCTGGCGGTGGGCGACACCATCGTCGCCGGCAACCATGTCGACGTGAAGCCGGGCAATGTCATGCCGCTCGGCAACATGCCGGTCGGTACTATCGTCCACAACATCGAGACCAAGATCGGCAAGGGCGGGCAGCTGGCGCGCTCCGCCGGCACCTATGCGCAGATCGTCGGCCGCGACCAGGACTACGTCATTGTGCGTCTGAACTCGGGCGAACAGCGCCTCGTGCACGGTCGCTGCCGCGCCACCATCGGCGCGGTATCCAACCCCGATCACATGAACATCTCGATCGGCAAGGCCGGCCGCATGCGCTGGCTCGGCCGCAGGCCGCATAACCGCGGCGTCTCCATGAACCCGATCGATCACCCGCACGGCGGCGGCGAAGGCCGTACCTCCGGCGGCCGTCACCCGGTCACTCCCTGGGGCAAGCCCACCAAGGGCAAGAAGACCCGCTCCAACAAGTCGACCGACCGATTTATTCTCATAAGCCGCCACAAGCGGAAGAAGTAAGGAACGCCGGACATGGTTCGTTCAGTCTGGAAAGGCCCGTTCGTCGAAGCCTCGCTCTTGAAGAAGGCGGATGCTGCACGCGCGTCCGGCCGTCACGACGTGATCAAGATCTGGAGCCGCCGCTCGACCATCCTGCCGCAATTCGTCGGCCTGGTGTTCGGCGTCTACAACGGCCAAAAGCACGTGCCGGTCTCGATCAACGAGGAAATGGTGGGGCACAAGTTCGGCGAGTTCTCGCCGACGCGGACCTTCCACGGCCATTCGGGCGACAAGAAAGCCAAGAAGGCTTGAGGATTTAGACCATGAGCAAACCAAAGCGCGAACGCAGCCTTGCGGACAACGAGGCCAAGGCAATTGCCCGGATGCTCCGGGTGAGCCCGCAGAAGCTCAACCTGGTCGCGCAGCTGATCCGCGGCAGGAAGGCGTCGGCTGCGCTCGCCGACCTGCAGTTCTCGCGCAAGCGGATTGCGGTCGACGTCAAGAAGTGCCTGGAATCGGCAATCGCCAACGCCGAAAACAATCACGATCTCGATGTCGACGATCTGGTCGTGTCGGAGGCACATGTCGGCAACGGCATCGTCATGAAGCGTTTCTCCCCGCGCGCCCGTGGCCGCTCGGGACGAGTGTTCAAGCCATTTTCGCAGCTGACGATCGTCGTTCGTCAGGTCGAGGCGAGCGCGTAAGAGCGCTTAGGAGAATAAGATGGGTCAAAAGATCAATCCGATCGGGCTGCGTCTCGGCATCAACCGGACCTGGGATTCGCGCTGGTTCGCCGGCAAGAACGAGTACGGCAAGCTGTTGCACGAGGACGTCAAGATCCGCGAGATCCTGCACAAGGAGCTGAAGCAGGCGGCGGTGGCGCGCATCGTGATCGAGCGTCCGCACAAGAAGTGCCGAGTCACGATTCACTCGGCGCGTCCGGGCGTCGTGATCGGCAAGAAGGGCGCCGATATCGACAAGCTGCGCAAGCGCGTTGCCGACATCACCTCGTCCGACGTCGTCATCAACATCGTCGAGATCAGGAAGCCCGAACTGGACGCCACCCTGGTGGCCGAATCGATCGCGCAGCAGCTGGAGCGCCGCGTTGCGTTCCGCCGCGCCATGAAGCGCGCCGTGCAGTCGGCGATGCGGCTCGGCGCCGAAGGCATCCGCATCAACTGCTCGGGGCGGCTTGGCGGCGCCGAAATCGCGCGCATGGAATGGTATCGCGAGGGCCGGGTGCCGCTGCACACGCTGCGCGCAGATATCGATTACGGGGTGGCGACGGCGTTCACCACGTTCGGCACCTGCGGCGTCAAGGTCTGGATCTTCAAGGGCGAAATCCTCGAGCACGATCCGATGGCCCAGGACAAGCGGATGGCCGAGGGCGACAGCCCGCGGCCGCGCCGCGATGCTGCCTAAAGCGCGGCTATTGAGAAGGTTTGAGGGCTTAAAGCCATGATGCAACCAAAGAAAACGAAGTTCCGGAAGGCGCACAAGGGCCGCATCCACGGCGTGGCGACTTCGGGCGCGACGTTGTCGTTCGGCCAGTACGGTTTGAAGGCGATGGAGCCCGATCGCGTCACCGCGCGTCAGATCGAGGCTGCCCGCCGCGCGCTGACCCGCCACATGAAGCGCGCGGGGCGGGTCTGGATCCGCGTGTTCCCGGATGTGCCGGTGTCCAAGAAGCCGGCCGAAGTCCGCATGGGCTCGGGCAAGGGCGCGCCGGAATTGTGGGTGGCGCGGGTCAAGCCCGGCCGGGTGATTTTCGAGATCGACGGCGTTGCCGTGCAGACCGCGCGCGAGGCGCTGTCGCTCGCGGCCGCCAAGCTGCCGATCAAGACGCGCTTCGTCGAGCGCATTGCGGAGTAATGCTCATGGCCCAGATGAAAATAGAGGACATCCGCCGCATGAGCCCCGATCAGATGGACGACGCCGTCGTCAATCTGAAAAAGGAGCGCTTCAACCTTCGCTTCCAGCGCGCCACCGGCCAGCTGGAGAACACCTCGCGGATGCGCGAGGCGCGCCGCGACATCGCCCGGATCAAGACCATCGCCGCGCAGCAGCGCGACAAGAAGAAATAAGGGGCTGTACTCATGCCGAAACGTACGCTTCAGGGCGTGGTCGTCAGCGACAAGCAAGCAAAGACGGTTGTGGTGCGCGTCGATCGCCGCTTCACCCATCCGATCTACAAGAAGACGATCCGCCGGTCGAAGAACTATCACGCGCACGACGAGGACAACCAGTTCAAGCCGGGCGACATGGTCTGGATCGAGGAAAGCAAGCCGATCTCCAAGCTCAAGCGCTGGACCGTGGTCCGGGGCGAGCACAAGAAAACCGCTTGAGGCGGGCCGGGGCGAGAGCTTCGGGACCCGGTTCAGGAAAAATTCCAGGCGCAGTTCTTTGCGCCACAGATGAAGAGGACGAGGTGCATCAATGATTCAGATGCAGACCAACCTCGACGTGGCCGACAATTCAGGCGCACGCCGTGTCATGTGCATCAAGGTGCTCGGGGGCTCCAAGCGCCGCTATGCCACCGTGGGCGACATTATTGTCGTGTCGATCAAGGAAGCTATACCGCGCGGCAAGGTGAAGAAGGGTGACGTGATGAAGGCCGTCGTGGTGCGGGTCCGCAAGGACATCCGCCGCGCCGACGGTTCGATCATCCGCTTCGACCGCAACGCCGCCGTGCTGATCAACAACCAGGCCGAGCCGGTCGGCACCCGCATCTTCGGGCCGGTGCCGCGCGAGCTGCGCGCCAAGAACCACATGAAGATCATCTCGCTTGCGCCGGAGGTGCTGTGATGGCTGCCAAGATCCGGAAGGGCGACAAGGTCATCGTGCTGAACGGCCGCGACAAGGGGCGCTCGGGCGAGGTGTTCGAGGTGCGGCCGACTGAAGGGGTCGCGCTGGTGCGCGGCGTCAATTTGGTGAAGCGGCACCAGAAGCAGACCCAGAGCCAGGAGGGCGGCATCGTCTCCAAGGAGGCGCCGATCCAACTGTCCAACATCGCCTACCTCGGCAAGGACGGCAAGCCGACGCGCATCGGCTTCAAGATTCACGCCGATGGCAAGAAGGTACGCATCGCCAAGCGCTCGGGAGCAGAGATCGATGGCTGAAACCGCTTATGTGCCGCGCCTGCGCGCGGAATATGACCGCAACATCCGCAGTCACCTGACCGAGAAGTTCGGCTACGCCAACGTCATGCAGGTGCCGCGGCTGGACAAGGTCGTGCTCAATATGGGCATCGGCGAGGCCGTCAACGACCGCAAGAAGGCGGAGACGGCCGCGGCCGACCTGTCGCTGATCGCCGGCCAGAAGGCGATCGTGACCTATTCGCGGATCGCGATCGCAACCTACAAGCTGCGCGAGAACCAGCCGATCGGCTGCAAAGTCACGCTGCGCAAGGCCAAGATGTACGAGTTCATCGATCGCCTGGTGAACGTCGCGCTGCCGCGTGTGCGCGACTTCCGCGGGCTGAACCCGAAGAGCTTCGACGGCCGCGGCAACTACTCGCTCGGCATCAAGGAGCACATCATTTTCCCGGAGATCGATTTCGACAAGGCCGGGGAGAGTTGGGGCATGGACATCACGGTGTGCACGACCGCGCGCTCCGATGACGAGGCCCGTGCCCTCCTGACCGCATTCAATTTCCCGTTCCGGCAGTGAGACGCTGAACAAAGCCTCTCAAACGCGGAAACCCAGGAGCCAAACATGGCAAAGAAGAGTTCGATCGAGAAGAACGACCGGCGCAAGCGGATGACCAAGAACGCCGCGCCCAAGCGTGCGAAACTGAAGGCGATCATCGCCGACAAGACCCTTCCGATGGAAGAGCGCTTCGCGGCGACCTTGAAGCTTGCCGATATGCCGCGCAATTCGTCGGCAACCCGCATCCGCAATCGCTGCGAGATCACGGGCCGGCCGCGCTCGGTCTATCGCAAGAACAAGCTCAGCCGTATCGCGCTGCGCGAACTCGGCTCCAAGGGCATGGTGCCCGGGCTTGTGAAGTCGAGCTGGTAAGGAGGGTCGTTAGATGTCAACGCACGATCCGATCAGCGATCTGATCACCCGCATCCGCAACGCGCAGATGCGCGCCAAGTCGAAGGTCTCGACGCCTGGCTCCAGGATGCGCGCCAACGTGCTCGATGTGCTGAAGAACGAAGGCTACATCCGCGGCTATGCCACGGTCGAGCATCCGTCAGGGCGCAGCGAGCTCGAGATCGAGCTGAAATATTTCGACGGCGAGCCGGTCATCCGCGAGATCGAGCGGGTCTCCAAGCCGGGACGGCGGGTCTACGCCTCGGTCAAGAACCTGCCGCGGGTCAACAACGGTCTCGGCATTTCGGTGTTGTCGACACCAAAGGGAATCATGGCCGACCACGACGCGCGCGAAGCGAATGTGGGCGGCGAAGTTCTCTTCACGGTGTTCTAAAGAGGTCAACCATGTCACGTATCGGCAAGAGGCCTGTGACGGTTCCGTCGGGTGTCACCGCGACCGTCGAAGGACAGACCGTCAAGATGAAGGGGCCGAAGGGCCAGCTTCAGTTCGTCGTTCACGACGACGTCGAGGTGAAGTTCGAGAACGGCGCGGTCAAGGTCGCGCCGCGGGTCGAGACCAACCGCGCCCGCGCGCTTTACGGCACCGCGCGGGCCCAGGTCGCCAACCTGGTCGCCGGCGTCACCAAGGGCTTCGAGAAGAAGCTCGAGATCACCGGCGTCGGCTATCGTGCCGCGATGCAGGGCAAGAACCTGCAGCTCGCGCTCGGCTATAGCCACGACGTGGTCTATGCGATCCCGGAAGGCATCACGATCGCGGTTCCGAAGCCGACCGAGATCGTCATCACCGGCAACGACATCCAGCGCGTCGGCCAGGTCGCCGCCGAAATCCGCGGCTATCGTCCGCCGGAGCCCTACAAGGGCAAGGGCGTGAAGTACGCCAACGAATTCATCTTCCGCAAGGAAGGTAAGAAGAAGTAACGGAGCCGGTCATGACGAGAAACAAGGTTACGAATGCCCGGCGCAAGCAACGCGTAAGGCTGTCTTTGCGTCGCTCCGCCGGCGGCCGTCCGCGGCTGTCGGTGTTCCGCTCGTCGAAGCACATCTATGCGCAGGTCATCGACGATCTGAAGGGCGAGACGCTCGCCTCGGCTTCGTCGCTGGAAAAGGAAATGCGCGAGAGCGGCAACACCGGCGCCAACATCGATGCGGCGAAGGCGGTCGGCAAGCTGCTCGCGGAGCGGGCGGTGAAGAACGGCGTCAAGGAAGTGGTGTTCGATCGCGGCGGCTATCTCTATCACGGCCGCGTCAAGGCGCTCGCGGATGCCGCGCGCGAGAGCGGGCTGAGCTTCTAAAAACGGAATTGAACGAGGATCGAGGGCCAAGGGCCCTGCAAGGATTGGAACAGCACCATGGCAGGTGAACGCGAACGCGGCGGACGCGAACGAAGCAGGGATCGCGAGGAGCGCGACAGCGAGTTCGTCGACAAGCTCGTCCACATCAATCGTGTGGCGAAGGTCGTCAAGGGCGGCAAGCGCTTCGGCTTTGCGGCGCTGGTGGTGATCGGCGACCAGAAGGGCAGGGTCGGTTTCGGCCATGGCAAGGCGCGCGAAGTCCCCGAGGCGATCCGCAAGGCGACCGACGCGGCCAAGCGCAACCTGACGCGGGTGGCGCTGCGCGAAGGCCGCACGCTGCATCACGACATCGCCGGACGCCATGGCGCGGGGCGCGTTTACCTGCGCGCGGCGCCGGCCGGTACCGGCATCATCGCCGGCGGCCCGATGCGCGCGGTGTTCGAGACGCTCGGGATCCAGGACGTGGTGGCGAAGTCGATCGGCTCGTCCAACCCCTACAACATGGTTCGCGCCACGTTCGATGCGCTGAAGCACCAGGATTCGCCGCGCTCGGTCGCTGCGCGTCGCAACATCAAGGTGTCCACCCTGCAGGCCCGCCGTATCGGCGGCGATGCCGAGGTGACCGCCGAATAACAACACGCGCATTCACGCGCGCTTCTCGGAGTTCAAGACGATGGCCAAGGCCGCAAAGACGATCAAGGTCGAGCAGACCGGCAGCCCGATCCGCCGCCACCATTCGCAGCGCTCGACCCTGATCGGGATGAAGCTCAACAAGATCGGCCGGGTCACCGAGCTGCCCGATACGCCTGCGATTCGCGGCATGATCGAAAAGGTTCAACATCTCGTCCGCATCGTCGACGGGAAATAACGGGGCGCATGATCCCGAAGGGCGGGAGCCGTTCTTTGGTCGAGATCATGCGCCGAGGATAAAGGAAGCTAACGATGAAGCTCAGCGATATCGCCGACAATTCGGGCGCACGCAAAAAGCGCATGCGTGTCGGCCGCGGCATCGGCTCCGGCAAGGGCAAGACCTCGGGGCGCGGCGGCAAGGGCCAGACGGCGCGCTCGGGCGTGCGCATCAAGGGTTTTGAAGGCGGCCAGATGCCGCTGCACCGGCGTCTGCCCAAGCGCGGTTTCAACAACGTGTTCCGGCTGGATTTCGCCGAGATCAACCTCGACCGGCTGCAGGAGGCGATCGATGCCAAGCTGCTCGATACCGGCAGCGTCATCAACGCCGAGGCGCTGGTGAAGTCCCGCGTGCTGCGCCGCGCCAAAGACGGTGTGCGGCTGCTCGGTCGTGGCGAGATCAAGGCGAAGCTCAATATCGAGGTCCATGGCGCCTCCAAGTCGGCCATCGCGGCGGTCGAGAAGGCGGGCGGTACGGTCAAGATCCTGGCGCCCGCTAAGAAGGACGAAGGTGAGGCGGCGTAACATCTGCGTCATCGCCGGTCGCGGCGGACGGCCGCGAGCGAGAGGGTGATGGACTTATCGGAGCCGAGCACCAAATAATGTGCGGCGTCCGCCTGATCTCCGCCAGAGGCTGAGATCAGGGCGCGAGGCGCGGCGGGAGAAAGCCAAACATGGTCTCAGCAGCAGAACAACTCGCGGCAAACCTCAATTTCGGCGCGCTGGCCAAGGCCGACGAACTCAAGAAGCGCATCTGGTTCACGCTGGGTGCGCTGCTTGTTTATCGGCTCGGTACCTACATTCCGCTGCCCGGCATCGATCCCAATATCTGGGAGCAGGTGTTCAAGACGCAAGCCGGCGGCATTCTCGGCATGTTCAACATGTTCGCCGGCGGCGGCATTCACCGCATGGCGATCTTCGCGCTCAACATCATGCCGTACATCTCGGCCTCGATCATCATCCAGCTTCTGACCACGGTCTCGCCGCAGCTCGAGGCCCTCAAGAAGGAGGGCGAGTCGGGGCGCAAGACGCTGAACCAGTACACCCGCTATCTCACCGTGATTCTCGCGGCGTTCCAGTCCTACGGTATCTCGGTCGGGCTCGAGGGCGCCGGCAATGTCGTCAGCGATCCCGGACTGTTCTTTCGTCTGTCCACCACGATCACGCTGACCGGCGGCACCATGTTCCTGATGTGGCTGGGCGAGCAGATCACCTCGCGCGGCATCGGCAACGGCATTTCGCTGATCATTCTCTCCGGCATCGTCGCCGAGCTGCCGTCGGCGCTCGCCAACATGCTGGAACTCGGCCGGCAGGGCGCGCTGTCCACCGGGCTGATCCTGGTCGTGATCGTGATGGCGGTCGCCGTCATCGCCTTCATCGTGTTCATGGAGCGCGCGCAGCGGCGGCTCCTGATCCAGTATCCGAAGCGCCAGGTCGGCAACAAGATGTTCGAGGGGCAATCTTCGCATTTGCCGCTGAAACTCAACACATCGGGCGTGATCCCGCCGATTTTTGCGTCCTCGTTGCTGTTGCTGCCGACCACGGTCGCGAATTTCAACGCCGGCAAGGGACCGGAGTGGCTGCAATGGATCACCACCCAGCTCGGCCATGGCCGCCCGCTGTTCCTGGTGCTCTATCTGGCGCTGATCGTATTCTTCGCCTTCTTCTATACCGCGATCGTGTTCAACCCTACTGAAACCGCCGACAACCTGAAGAAGCATGGCGGCTTCATTCCGGGTATCCGTCCGGGCGAGCGCACCGCCGAATACATCGACTACGTGCTCTCGCGCATCACGGTCATCGGCGCCGTTTACCTCGCGATCGTCTGTCTGATTCCCGAAATTCTGATTTCCTACGCTTCCGTGCCGTTCTACTTTGGCGGAACCTCGCTTCTGATCGTGGTCAGCGTGACCATGGATACGGTGGCGCAGGTCCAGGGCTATCTGCTTGCCCATCAGTATGAGGGGCTGATCAGGAAGTCCAAATTGCGCGGCCGTCGCCGCTGATTTTCGGCAGGCCGCGGTCTGATCTGAAGCCAACAAGAAGGTGTGCGGAACATTCGCTCACCAAGCCGGGGGGCGAATAGGCATGAGACTCATTCTTCTGGGGCCGCCGGGTTCCGGCAAGGGAACCCAGGCGCAGCGGCTGGTCCAGCGCCACGCTATCATCCAGCTTTCCACCGGCGAAATGCTGCGGGCCGCGGTTGCGGCGCAAACCCCGGTCGGCCTCAAGGCCAAGGACGTCATGGCCAGCGGCGGCCTGGTGCCCGACGACATCGTGATCGGCATCATTTCCGACCGGATCGACCAGCCCGACGCGGCCAAGGGGTTCATTCTCGACGGCTTCCCGCGCACGGTACCGCAGGCCGAGGCGCTCGATGAACTCCTGAAGAAGAAGCGCATGAAGCTCGATGCCGTGATCGAGCTACGCGTCAACGAAAGTGCACTGATCGATCGCGTCGAAACCCGGGCTGCCGAGACCAGGGCGCGCGGCGAGGAGGTGCGTACCGACGACACCCCGGAGGTGCTGACCAAGCGCCTGGCGAGCTACCGCTCCCTGACCGAGCCGCTGATCCACTATTATTCGGAGCGGCGCAAGCTTTTGACCGTCGATGGCATGATGACCATCGAGGAGGTCACCCAGGAAATCAACCGCATCCTGGCGGCCATCGGAGCGGCGGACAGTCAGGCCTCGCGGAAGAAGACGGAACCCGCCAAGCGCAGCGCCAAAGGTGCTGGCATGGCCGGCGCCGCGAAGGCCCGCGGCAAATCAGCCGGTAAAGCGAGCAATATGGCCAAGAAATCGGCCAAAAAGCCTGCCGGAAAGGCTGCCAGGCCTGCCAAGGCGGCCCGGAAGGCCCCCACCAGGGCAGTTTCGAAGGTCGCGCGGACGGGCGCCAAAAAGGCGGTCCGCACGGTTGCGAAAAAGGTCACGAAAAGGCGAGCTAAGGCTTAGAATCGGTTGACGAAACCAGGTTCAATCCCTATAAGCGCGGCATCCAAGTTGGATAGTGAATAAACGATGCCGGGCCCCGGGAAAACCAAGGGGACGGGCGTCGTGTTCGCGTTTGCGGACACCCGCCCGAGATAGCGAAAATCAAAGCCGCCCCGCGAAGGTTCGGCGACAGGAGAGAAGGCCGTGGCCCGTATTGCCGGCGTGAACATTCCCACCAACAAGCGCGTGCTGATCGCGCTGCAGTATATCCATGGCATCGGCCCGAAGATCGCGGGCGACATCATGGAGAAGGTCAAAATTCCACTCGATCGCCGCGTCAATCAGCTGAGCGATCAGGAAGTTCTGCAGATCCGCGAAGTGATCGACCGCGACTTTGTCGTCGAGGGCGATCTTCGTCGCGAGACCGGCATCAACATCAAGCGTCTGATGGACCTCGGCTGCTATCGCGGCCTGCGTCATCGCCGCGGACTGCCGGTGCGCGGTCAGCGCACCCACACCAACGCGCGCACGCGCAAGGGGCCGGCCAAGGCGATTGCCGGCAAGAAGAAATAATCTGGCGGGTAGCGAGTGGCGATTGGCGAGTAGGGATCGATCCTTGCTACTCGCTGTTTGCCACTAACCATTCGCCCTTAGGTGTAGCCGCTGGCACTACGGCGGCGTTGAGATCACAGGAAAGGTTATTAGATGGGTAAGGAAGCCACCCGCGTTCGCCGCCGTGAGCGCAAGAATATTGCCTCCGGCATCGCGCACGTGAATTCGTCGTTCAACAATACGACCATCACCATCACCGATGCGCAGGGCAATACCATTGCCTGGTCGTCGGCAGGAACGATGGGTTTCAAGGGGTCGCGCAAGTCGACACCCTATGCCGCGCAAGTGGCGGCGGAGGATGTTTCCAAGAAGGCGCAGGAACACGGCATGCGCACGCTGGAAGTCGAGGTCGCGGGTCCAGGCTCGGGCCGTGAATCGGCCTTGCGTGCGCTGCAGGCCGCGGGCTTCACCGTCACCTCGATCCGCGACGTGACGACGATCCCGCACAATGGCTGCCGTCCGCGCAAGCGGCGGCGCGTTTGACGTGCGATCGCGGGCGGCACAGCCACCTGCGGTGATTTCGAGATGTTCGCAATGCCGCGGTCAATTTCCGCGGGTCTCCAACGCCAGTAGGCCGGATGGCAGATTTGCTGGCCTTGATGGGTGAAACAGTGACGATCCAAAAGAATTGGCAAGAACTTATTCGACCGAACAAGCTCCAGGTCACGCCTGGCGGTGATGCGATTCGCTTTGCAACGCTGGTTGCCGAACCGCTCGAACGTGGCTTTGGCCAGACGCTCGGCAACGCGCTGCGACGGGTGCTGTTGTCTTCGCTGCAGGGCGCCGCCGTGCAGTCGGTGCATATCGACGGCGTGCTGCACGAGTTCTCCTCGATTGCGGGCGTTCGCGAGGACGTCACCGACATCGTGCTCAACATCAAGGATATCTCGATCAAGATGCAGGGCGAAGGCCCCAAGCGCATGGTCGTGAAGAAGCAGGGCCCCGGCGTCGTCACTGCCGGCGATATCCAGACCGTCGGCGACGTGGTCGTGCTCAATCCCGATCTTGCGATCTGCACGCTGGACGACGGCGCCGAAATTCGCATGGAGTTCACGGTCGCGACCGGCAAGGGCTATGTCGCAGCGGAGCGCAACCGGCCAGAGGATGCGCCAATCGGCCTGATCCCGATCGACAGCCTGTTCTCACCGGTGCGCAAGGTCTCCTACAAGGTCGAGAACACCCGCGAGGGCCAGATCCTCGATTACGACAAGCTGACCATGACGATCGAGACCAACGGCGCGATCTCGCCGGAGGACGCGGTGGCCTATGCCGCGCGCATCCTGCAGGACCAGCTCAACGTGTTCGTGAACTTCGAGGAGCCGCGCAAGGAGGTCACGCAGGAGATCATTCCCGATCTCGCCTTCAACCCGGCCTTCCTCAAGAAGGTCGACGAACTCGAATTGTCGGTGCGTTCGGCGAACTGCCTGAAGAACGACAACATCGTCTATATCGGCGACCTCGTGCAGAAGTCGGAAGCGGAGATGCTTCGCACCCCGAACTTCGGTCGCAAGTCGCTCAACGAGATCAAGGAAGTGCTGGCCCAGATGGGTCTGCATCTCGGCATGGAAGTGCCGGGCTGGCCGCCGGAGAACATCGACGAGCTCGCCAAGCGCTTCGAGGACCACTATTGATTGAATCGTCATGGCCGGGTACTTCCCGGCCATGACATTTTGGGCGAACGCAGGCGGCCCACCTGAGCAAATTGTCCGACGAGCCGTCGCGACAGATCAAGTCCAAGAGGAATACATCATGCGTCACGGCAAGGTTCATCGGAAGCTCAACCGCACCGCCGAGCATCGGCGCGCCATGTTCGCCAACATGTGCGCATCGCTGATCAAGCACGAGCAGATCGTCACCACCTTGCCGAAGGCGAAGGAGCTGCGTCCGATCGTCGAGAAGCTCGTCACCCTCGGCAAGAAGGGCGGTCTCGCCCTGCGCCGCCAGGCCATCAGCGAGATGCGCGATCGGGACCAGGTCAAGAAGCTGTTCGACGTTCTCGCCACCCGCTACAAGGACCGCCAGGGCGGGTATACGCGAATCATCAAGGCCGGTTTCCGCTACGGCGACAACGCAGCCATGGCCGTCATCGAGTTCGTCGACCGCGACGTCGACGCCAAGGGCAAGGACTCCGGTCCCACGCAGGACAACGCCGCCGAAGCGGCGTAGATTTTCCGAGATACGATATTCAAAAGCGGCGCTATCCAGGCGCCGCTTTTTTTGGTGCGCCGTCATGCGCCGCCGGCAATTGCAGGCGCGGGCACCGCTCCCGATATCTCCATGAACAGAAACGGAGATCGTGTCAGATGGCAGCCTATGTCATTTCCGAGCTCGAAGTGGTTGATCCCGTCACGATCGAGACCTACCGCACGATCGCGGCCAAATCGATCGCCCAATACGGCGGCCGTTATCTAGTCCGCGGCGGTGCCGCTGAAATCGCCGAGGGCGGGCCAGCGCCGAAGACCATGGTCGTGGTCGAGTTTCCCTCGATGGCGCGCCTGCGCGAATGGTACGCCTCGCCGGAATATGCCGAAGCGCTCAAGGTGCGGCGGACCGCGCTCGACCGCCGCCTGATTTTCGTCGAGGGCGTGCCAGCTTAAATCATATTCCAGTCGTCCCGGCGAATGCCGGGACGCATACCGCGTTGTCGCATCAGTAAGGCAACGATGGTTGACACCTTCTGCAACAATAACAGCCTCTGGTTACGGGGACCCGGCGTTCGCGGGGACGACGAGGAGATCACCACCCCTCCAGCACGATCTTGCCGCGCGACTGACCGCTCTCCAACAGCGCGTGCGCGCGCTTCAAATTGGCGGCGTTGATGGCGCCGAAACTCTGGTCCATCGTGGTGCGCAGCACCCCCTTATCGATGAGATCGGCGACGTCGTTCAACAGATGATGCTGGGCGATCATGTCCGGCGTCTGGAACGAGGAGCGCGTGAACATCGATTCCCAGTGGATCGAAATCGCCTTGCCCTTGAACACGGCGACGTTGAATTCCGGGGGATCGTCGATCAAGCCGAACCGGCCCTGCGGCGCCATCAAGTCGGCGATCGCCTTGTAGTGTTGGTCGGTGAAGGTCAGGCTCGCCACCAGCGCGACCGGCGGCACCTTCAAGGCGTCGATCTGTTCCTTGATCGGCTTGCCATGGTCGATCACCGCATGCGCGCCGAGATCGAGGCACCATTTTCGCGACTCCGGACGGGTCGCGGTGGCGACGACCGTCAATCCGGTGAGGCGACGCGCAAGCTGAATCAGGATGGAGCCGACCCCGCCGGCGCCGCCGGTGATCAGCAGCGTGCGCGGGTCGACGCTCTTGCCGGGCAGGGCGCCGAGCCGGTCGAACAGAAGCTCCCAGGCGGTGATCGAGGTCAGGGGAAGTGCAGCGGCCTGCGCGAAGGAAAGCTTGCTCGGCTTCTTGCCGACGATGCGCTCGTCGACCAGGTGGAATTCCGAGTTGGTGCCCTGGCGCTGGATCGAGCCGGCGTAGAACACCTCGTCGCCCGGCTTGAACAGGCTGACGTCGGGGCTGATGGCATCGACAATGCCGGCCGCATCATAGCCAAGGATCTTGGTTTCGCCCTGGGGCGGGGCGGCGCGCTTGCGGACCTTGTAGTCGACCGGATTGGCCGAAATCGCCTTCACGGCAACGCGGATGTCGCGCCCTTTGGGTTCCGGTTTCGCGGCCTCGAAATCGAACAAGGCGTGCGCATCCTCGATCGGCAGCGACTTCTGATAACCGACGGCCTTCATGCGCTTGTCTCCCCTTTGTTGGCGCAAATCGTTATTCGCTTTAATTGTCGAGATAGTACTGACTTGGCAAGTACTGTAAAAATGGGGATATAGTCCCTGTTTGGATACTATTGGGAAAGCCTCATGAAACGACGCAATTTCGCGCATCGGCCTGGCTGCGCGGTCGAAGCGACGCTCGATCTGATCGACGGCAAATGGAAGGGCGTCATCCTCTACCACCTCCAGGATGGGGCCCAGCGTTTCGGCGAACTCAGGCGGCGGATGCCAGGGATTACCCAGCGCATGCTGACCAAGCAGCTGCGCGCGCTGGAGGATGACAATCTGGTGATCCGCAAGGTCTATGCCGAGGTGCCGCCGCGAGTGGAGTATCGCCTGTCCGAGACCGGCGAAAGCCTGCGCCCGGTGATCGATATCCTCAAGGCCTGGGGCGAGAGCCACCAGAAGCGGCTATCGTGTGCGCCAGCAAGCGACAAGGTCGCGTCCGATCGCGCCGCCTGAAGCGCCGCAAGACGAACAGGAGCAGCCGCGGCTGCTCCTGTCGGAATTGTCGGGCGCGCTCAGAATGCGATTTGAGTCCGCATTGCAATCGCATCGAACTTCGAGCCGGTATCCCCGAAATTGGTGGGGCTCACCTGCTTGGAAACGTCGCCATGGAGATAGTCGAACATCAGCCGCACGTTGCGATTGATGTACCAGTTCAATGCGACCGTATAGACGTTCTGACGCCCGCCGGCGACGCCGGTGGCGGTGCCGGTCAGATTGTTCAGGTCCATTGTCGAGTAGCGTCCGGCGATTTCCCATGCGCCCCAGCCGCCGTCCAATGAGAAGGGATTCTTCGGCACCACGCCGCCATACGAAGCAGCGGCCGAATTGTAGGCGCGGCTTTCGCCGGTCAGGACGTAGGCTGCCTCGGCATAGCCGCCCTGGAACTTCACGTCAGGCGCGCCAATCGGCGGCAAGCCGGTGCTGGCATTGCGCTGGACATTGAACCAGTAATATTCGCCCTGAAAGAACAGCGGCCCGTAGTTCCCCGCGGCTTCGACGCCGTAGACCTGCGCGCCGGAGACGTTGGCGAGCGCTCCGGTCGAGATCAGCGTGGTCGGGTCTATGCGTAGTTCCGGACGATCGCTCAGCGTCAGGGTTTGTGCGCCCGTGACCAGATTGTGCGGTGGCTGGATCAGCCATTCCGCATCGCCGCCGAGATGCAGCGAGTAGTCCTTGCCGCTGAGGACTTGACCCGCAGCGCGGGCCACCACGCCGTATTGTTCGGTGGTGCCGTTGGGATTGACGCTCGATGCCGAATGAATGGCGCCGGTTGTCGGTCCCGTGACATAGGCACCCGCCCAGAACGTGTCGTTGTACCAGCGTGTGCCGAACGTGGAGCGGAAGTCCGAGGCCGCGATATTCGCGGCGATGGCGCCGGCGGACGCGCGCTCCATGAACGGGATGTCGTTCGAGCTCGACGCCTCGTCCAGTGTCCAGGCGAGATCCATGACACCCCCTTCGATCGCAAGCTTGCCGCCGAAGGGCTTGATGCCGGTATAGCTCAGATAGGCGTTTTCGACGCCGGACAACGCGCCGCCAGGCAGGAAGCTGACGGCGTTTCCGCCGACGCTTGCCGTGCTGGCAAAGCCGTCCGACGAACCGCCGAAATCGTAGATCAGCGCGTAATTCCAGTCGCCCATGAATTTGCCCAGCACACCGATTCGCGCGCGTCGAAGGTTGACGCCGTCATCGAGACGCTGCGGAGAGGTCGCTGCGGTATTGGGACGATAGTCGTAGCCACCGGCATCGAAGTGCACCCGGCTGGTGAGGGACACGCAATTCTGATTGTCGGCGGTGCAGAAGGTTGGCCTGTTGTTGGGCATCGTCAGCACGGCATCGGTGTATGGAACCGGTCCCTTGACCGGCATGGAGGCGTTGGCATTGGCAACGGCCATCTTGGCTTCCGCCTTGGCGCTGGCAGCAGCCGTGGTATTGGCCGTGGTCTGCTTCTGCAGCTTGTCGAGCTTCTGCTCCATCAGGCGCAGTTGCTGCTTGAGCGCGGCGATCTCCGCGTCTGATCCCGAGGACTCGGCCCGTGCCTGCGATGTACTCAATGCCGCGATCAAGCTGACCGCGGCCGCACTGACTAGTTTTGCTTGCGACATAACAACACCCCTTTATTGGTATCCCCTACGTATGACGCCGCGATTGCGCGAAGACGCTCGCGACCAACATGCAAATTCCGACCGTGCCGTGTGAGCTCGGCGTGTGCGTCGAAACTTCCAGCAAGTTAGGAAGGCTGTGCGACGGTGCAATGATGCGGGCGCAAACCAAGCGCTGCGCAGCGTCATGTGTTGTATCGACGCCACAACTTTCGAGATGATGGTTGTCATGTCACGACGGGTGGCGCCGCAAAGTCGGGCAGTTCGCAGGGCTGCCAAACGGCGCGCATGGGCCGTCGAACGTTGCGAGAAGGGGGAAACCGCCCTTCTATTGGGCTTAGCGAGGCGTTATATATCGGCTAGCTCCCCCAAGAGGTTCGAGATGCTCAAATCTATTGCTGCCGCGACAATCCTGCTATGCGTTTGGGCCTTGGCGGGCGTCGTCGATCCTGCGGCCGCGCAGGATCGTCGTCTGCCGTCTTCGCAAGCCGAACTTCGGCTCTCCTACGCGCCCATCGTACAGCGTGTGCAGCCCGCAGTCGTCAATGTCTATGCCGCCAAGATGGTCCAGAACAACAATCCGTTGCTGGACGACCCGATCTTCCGCCGTTTCTTCGGCGTGCCGGGCCAGGGGCCGGAGCAGATGCAGCGCTCGCTCGGATCGGGTGTGATGGTCGATTCGTCCGGGCTTGTCGTCACCAACGTCCACGTCATCGAGGGTGCTGATCAGGTCAAGGTTTCGCTGTCGGACAAGCGCGAATTCGAGGCCGAGATCGTACTCAAGGACAGCCGCTCCGATCTCGCTGTGCTGCGCCTGAAGGACGTCAGGGAGAAATTCCCGACGCTCGATTTCGCCAACTCCGATGAATTGGAAGTGGGCGATATCGTGATGGCGATCGGCAACCCCTTCGGCGTCGGGCAAACCGTGACACATGGCATCATCTCGGCCTTGGCGCGCACCCAGGTTGGCATCACCGACTACCAGTTCTTCATCCAGACCGATGCCGCGATCAATCCCGGCAATTCCGGTGGCGCGCTGGTCGACATGACCGGGCGCCTGGTCGGCATCAATACCGCGATCTATTCGCGTTCCGGTGGCTCGCAAGGCATCGGCTTTGCGATACCGGCCAACATGGTGCGCGTGGTGGTGGCCTCCGCCAAGGGCGGCGGCAAGGCGGTGAAGCGCCCGTGGCTCGGTGCGCGGCTGCAGGCGGTGACGCCGGAGATCGCCGACAGCCTCGGATTGCGCTCGCCGACCGGCGCGCTGGTCGCAAGCGTGGCTCCGAACGGGCCCGCCGCGCGGGCCGGATTGAAATCCTCCGACCTGATCACCGCGATCGACGGGCAGACCGTCGATGATCCCAACGCCTTCGACTATCGCTTCGCCACCCGTCCGCTCGGCGGCGCCGCGCAGATCGACGTGCAGCGCGCAGGCAAGCCGATCCGGCTGGCGGTGGCGCTGGAAACCGCGCCCGATACCGGCCGCAATGAAATCGTGCTGAACACGCGCTCGCCGTTCCAGGGCGCGAAGGTCTCCAACATCTCGCCGGCGGTTGCCGACGAACTGCATCTCGACACCGATACCCAAGGCGTCGTGGTCACCGAGATCGGCGACGACACCACCGCCGCCGGTGTCGGCTTCCAGAAGGGCGACATCATCCTGGCGGTCAACAATCAGAAGATCGCCAAGACCAGCGATCTCGAGAAGGTGACACGCGACTCGTCCCGTGTCTGGCGCATCACCTTGGTCCGGGGCGGCCAGCAGATCAACGTCACGCTGGGCGGATGAGCCCGAAGAAACCAACCCACGGCGCAACCCTGTTCGCCGCCGCAGGGCTGGAGCAGGACGCGCCGCATCCGCTTCCCGACCGCTTGCGGCCACGCAAACTGTCGGATGTCGTCGGCCAGGATCACATCCTGGGCGCCGACGGTGCACTGACGCGGATGCTCGGGACGCGCACCCTGGGATCGCTGATCTTCTGGGGTCCGCCGGGAACCGGCAAGACCACGGTCGCGCGGCTCTTGGCGGATGCCACGGAACTGCATTTCGAACAGATCTCGGCGGTGTTCTCCGGCGTCGCGGACCTCAAGAAGGTCTTCGACGCGGCGCGCGGGCGCCGCGAGACCGGCAAGGGAACGCTGCTGTTCGTCGACGAGGTGCACCGCTTCAACCGCGCGCAGCAGGATTCCTTCCTGCCCGTGATGGAAGACGGCACCGTAGTGCTGGTCGGCGCGACCACTGAAAACCCCTCGTTCGAACTGAACGCCGCGCTGTTGTCGCGGGCGCGCGTCTTGGTGTTTCATTCGCTCGACGTGGCTGCGATCGAGAAACTGTTTGCCAACGCGGAGGCGATCGAGGGAAGGACACTGCCGCTCGACGCGGAGGCCCGCGCCGTGCTGGTGCGGATGGCCGATGGTGACGGCCGCGCCGCGCTGACCTTGGCCGAAGAGGTCTGGCGCGCCGCGCGCGCGGGCGAAATCTTCAATGCTGCGCAGCTTCAGGATATCCTGCAGCGCCGCGCGCCGATCTACGACAAGTCTGCCGACGGCCACTACAATTTGATCTCCGCGTTGCACAAGGCGGTGCGCGGCTCCGATCCCGACGCCGCGTTGTATTATCTCGCGCGCATGCTCGATGCCGGCGAGGACCCGCTGTTCCTGGCGCGGCGCGTGGTGCGGATGGCGATCGAGGACGTTGGCCTCGCCGATCCGCAGGCGCTGGTTGTCGCCAATGCTGCCAAGGACGCCTACGACTTTCTCGGCTCTCCGGAAGGCGAACTCGCGATCGCGCAGGCCGTGATCTATGTCGCGACCGCGCCGAAATCGAACGCCGCCTACAAGGCGTTTGGCGCTGCGATGCGCGCGGCGAAGGAGGGCGGTTCGCTCTTGCCGCCGAAACACATCCTCAATTCGCCGACCAGGCTGATGAAGGACGAAGGCTACGGCGCCGGTTACGAATATGACCACGATACGCCGGAGGCCTTCTCGGGCCAGGATTATTTTCCGGACGCGCTGGGCCGGCAGACTTTCTACGATCCGCCCGAACGCGGCTTCGAGCGCGAGATCAGGAAACGTCTGGACTATTGGGCGAAGCTGCGGAAGGAACGGGGATGATCGGCTTCCGGCGGTTCGTCGGAATAGACTGGTCGGGCGCGAAGGCGTCGACGCAGTCCGGAATTCAGGTGGCCGAAATTGCAGCCGACGCTGCCTCGCCCCGGTTGATTGGCCCGCCGATCGGCAGCAAATGGAGCCGGCGCGGGGTGATGGAACATATCGTCCAGCTCAGCGACCAGCCCACTCTGGTCGGACTAGATTTCGCTTTTTCGGTGCCTTGGGGCGGGAGCAACGAGCTCCTCGAACAGGGTCACGTGAGGGGTGTGAGAGCGCTGTGGGCGTTGATCGACCGGCTTTGCGACGATGCTCCGCATCTCTATGCCGGGCCGATCTGGACGGCAACAGACAGCCCTTTCCGCCCCTACATCTTTCATCACCAGAGCAAGCATAGGGGCCGGCTCTATGATCGTCACAATCTGAGGGAAGTCGACAAACGCGAGGGCAACGCAATTTCAGTCTATCACATGGTCGGTCCGCAGGTCGGTGCCGGAAGCTTCGCGGGGATGCGAATGTTGCATCAGATCACGAAAGCTCACGGCGACGACGTCGCGATATGGCCGTTCGACGTCGTCGATGGGACCAAGACCGCGGTTGTCGAGATCTATCCGTCATTCTTCTATCGGCGCGCCGGAGCGAGACGTCCAAAAAGCAGCGATCTCGCGAAATCCAGCTACGGCGAGATCGACCGAGCTATGAGTTACTACGGCGCCAAGCGATCGAGGGAAACCGATGTCTGTCGGTCCGTCGACCAGGCCGACGCGCTGATATCTGCTGCGGCGTTGAAGAGGCTTGCCAATGGCAATGCCTTTGAAAGTCCCAAGAGCCAGAATTTTGACCTTCGCGAAGGTTGGATCTTTGGCGTTCCGTTCGATGGCGGTCCGTGCTCTTGATTATTTCCCGGCCTTGACGAATTCGAGGATCTCGCGCGTCAGCCGATCGTCTGGCGTATTGATCGAATACACCTCGGACATGTGGCTGTGCTGGGCCAGCCGGACCGCGCGAACGCAGCCAGCGGCCGCCTTGCAGCGTGCGTCCTTCAGTTGACTGAACTGGTCGACGAAACGAGGGGGGTCGAGTTCTGCGGTCGCGATCAGCAGCGGGATCGTTGTGGCCTGCAAACCTTGAGTTGAGGATCGTGCGGCATAGCGCGACGGATCGGTGCCGAAATAGGCAATTTCGGGATCCGTTGCCGGGGAGGCTGTCAGGTCATAGATGCCCGAGACCATGATGGCGCCTCGCAGCCCGCCACCCTTCACCTTGTACAGTTCGGGATGCGACACATAGCCCGCAACATGAACGGCACCGGCAGAATGTCCCATCAGATAGAGGCGGGTCGGATCGCCGCCGCGCGCGGCGATGTTCGCCGCGACCCATTCGATGGCGCCGGCGATATCCTCCGAGCCTGCCGGCCAGGTGTTTTGTGGCGCGAGCCGATAGGTCATGTTGACGCCGACGAAGCCGTTCTTGACCGCCCACAGCATGATGTTGTCGTAAAACGGACTGCCGTTCGGTCCGCGCTTGTTGCCGGCGACGAAGCCGCCGCCATGGACGAAGATCAATACCGGCCGCGTCGAGGAGCTGGCCTCGGGCACGAAGACGTCGAGCAGGTTGCGATCGGCCGGCCCATATCTGACGTCGCGCTCGACCCCGACCCCCTGATAGGGCTCCTTCGCCTGCAAGGGCGCATAGAGCACCGCCGTCTTCGGCGGATCGATAACCCGGCCGATTTCCAGCAGTTTCCAAGCGATGTCCTCCGGCATCGGACTCTCGTCGGCATCGGCGGCGGTTAGTGCAAGGATCGAGGCTGCAACAACAGCCAAGGCCGTTTTCGCTGGCGCCCTCATCATGCATCCTCCTGCATTTTCTTCAATGATGGCCGATCCCGCGGCCGATTTGTACTGATTTCACCGTGACGATTCGGGGCTTTTGCGCTACGGAACGGCTTAACTTCCGGAGCCGCACCCATCATGAGCCGTCGTGTCAAAAGGCCACTGGCGAAGTCCCGCGCCCCGGGCAATCGCCCGAAGGGTGCGCGCCCTTATCGAGGCTCCAAGGCCGAGCGGGTGCCGCAGCACCGTCCCGGTGGCAAGCCGGGCTCACGGGCGCCGGCTGCGGCGCCGCGCGCGGCCAAGCCCTTCACGCCTGAGCCAGAGAAGGCGGTCGTCGAGGCGGCTCCGCTTCCATCCAAAGTCCAGACCGTCGTCGTCGAGCCGGACGAGGACAACATGCGGGTCGACCGCTTCCTGGAAGCGCGTTTTCCCGGCCTGTCCTTCTCCCATATCCAGCGCATCGTCCGGAAGGGCGAGCTGCGTGTCAACGGCAAGCGCGCCGACAGCAAGGACCGGCTGCAGGCGGGGCAGAGCGTGCGCATTCCGCCGCTGCGGCTCGATCCGGCCAAAGCGCCGAGCGAATTGTCGGAAGCCGCCACCAAGACGCTCCAGGCGCTGAAGGACATGATCCTCTACGAGGACGAGGATGTGCTGGTGCTGAACAAGCCCGCGGGGTTGGCGGTGCAGGGCGGCTCCGGCACCACGCGGCATGTCGACCAGATGCTGGAGGTGATGCGCGACGCCAAGGGTCAGAAACCGCGGCTGGTGCACCGGCTCGACAAGGACACCGCGGGCTGTCTGCTGGTGGCGAAAACCCGCTTCGCAGCGACCGCGCTGACCGGCTCGTTCCGCCATCGCTCCGCGCGCAAGATCTACTGGGCGCTGGTGGCGGGCGTGCCGAAGCCGAAGCAGGGCCGCATCTCGACCTTTCTCGCCAAGGAGGAAAGCGAGGACGACACCATCATGCGCATCGCCGCTCACGGCGACGAGGGCGCCAGCCATGCGGTGACCTACTATGCCGTGGTCGAGGCGTCGGCGAGCAAGCTCGCCTGGGTCTCGCTGAAGCCGGTCACCGGCCGCACCCATCAATTGCGCGCGCACATGGCGCATATCGACCATGCCATCGTCGGTGACCCCAAATATTTCAACAAGGAGAACTGGGAGCTTCCGGGCGGCCTGCAGAACCGGCTGCATCTGTTGGCACGCAGGATCGTGATCCCGCATCCGCGCGGCGGCGTCATCGACGTCACCGCGCCGCTGCCGCCGCATATGCTGCAGTCGTGGAACCTGTTGGGGCTGGAAGCCGACCGGTTCGATCCGATCGAGAACGCGCCGGAAGAATAGCGCGGCGTCGCGGGCTGCAATAGGAGCAAGAACCATCGAAGCGTTGCCGCAAACGCACGGACACTCGTTCTCCTGGGAGGCACCGTTTACAAGTCGCCGGATGCGGCTCCGCTATCCGATGCAGTCGGTTTGACCTTCTATAAAAACCGTGAAAGGGAACCGGCCAAAATTCGCTACAACACGATCCGTTGAACTTTCGATGTTGAGCTTGCGCCGGTACGAGCGGATCACGACATGCCCCAGATGAAGCGGATTTTAATTGTAGGGTTCCTCATCGGCCTGCTCGCGGCCGATGGCTGTTTCGCGCAATCCATCTTGCCCGGCAGTTCACCGCTCAGTGCGCCATTGCCGGCACCGATACCGCCGCCGAAAATCGAGGTTCCAGCGATCCCGAAAATGGATGCGCCGGTGACCCATAATTATGCACCACGGTCGCGACCATCATTCAGCGACCGCGTCACCACCTGCCTGCAGGAGGGCGCGGCCGCGGGCCTCGGACCCAGCGACCGCGCCACCTATTCGCGCGCCTGCGCCAACCGCGACTAGATCGTGATGCGATTTTAGTTCCTGAACTGTTCCAGGAACATGCGCAGGGAATCGTGCGGGGTCTCGACATCCAGGATCAGCCAGCCGTCGGGACCCTTGACCAGGATGAAGTTCAGCTTCACCTGCCGGCCATGATTGTCGAAGGCAACCGCCACGTAGGTCTTGTCGAACTGCCGGCGCAGGATGGAGATCGAGATAGCGGTCAGCTTCCAGGTCGGGCTCTGCACCAGAAAATCGTAAGGCGCGCTTTGCAGGGACAACCACGGTTTGCGCAGGCTGGGATCGAAGAACTGGTGCGCGGTCTCGTCATTCCGCGGTAACCCTTGCGAGAGTTCCGGGGCACCGCTGCCATAATGGGCATAGACATTCCTGACCAGCGACTCCGGCGAGCGGAAGCCGGCCTCGGCGCCCGGACCGATCGCCGCCGACAGCAGAACCAGGAACGCCCCGAATAAGCGCCGCATTATCATCGCTTTATTTGGATTCCCGCTTATCCTAGTTTGCGCTCTATATTGCAGCGACTAAAGGACGCCGGAAAGCCCTATGCGCGAACTGTTCGACGAGGTCGCAGGTCAATCGCCGCTCGATCCCCATGAGGCGGCGCGGCGTGCGGCCCGCGTCCCGCAACGCAAGCGGTTCTACGCCGACGCCGTGATCACCCAGGCCGCAGGCGGCTTTTCGATCAATCTCGATGGCAGGCCGATCAAGACGCCCTCGGGCCGTCCCGTGATCGTGCCGTCGCGGGACATCGCGCAGGCGATCGCCGAGGAGTGGCGCGTCCAGACCGAGACCATCGATCCCCTGACCATGCCGCTGACGCGGCTTGCCAACAGCGTGGTGGAGGGGGTGATCGATCGCGTCGAACTGGTTGCCGACGATATCGGCAAATTCCTGCGCACCGATCTGTTGTTCTATCGCGCCGGCCATCCCGAGGGGCTGGTCGCGCGCGAGGCGGCGCATTGGGATCCCGTGCTGTACTGGGCCGCTGATACGCTCGGCGCGCATTTCATCCTTGCCGAGGGCATCGTGCACGTCCGCCAGCCCGAGACCGCCGTCGAGGCCGCGTGCGCGGCGCTGCCAAAAGACCCATGGTCGATCGCCGCGATGCACGTAATCACCACGCTGACGGGCTCGGCGCTGCTTGCGCTCGCGCTTCTGCATGGCGTCTGCGACGCCGATCAGGTCTGGGCCGCCGCCCATGTCGACGAGGACTGGAACAGCGAACATTGGGGGCAGGACGAGGAAGTCGTCGCGCGACGTGCTGCGCGCCTGCTCGAGTTCCGCGCCGCAGTGCGGGTCCTGAGAGCCTTTGCAAGCGAACGAACCGCAGACGACTAGGGCGGCTACCCCGTCACCTCGTCCGAAGTGCTGTCCTCTTTGAAGATCGTTCGCAGCAGCCGCCATAGCTCGCGGTGCCCCGCGGTTTGACCGCCTTGCTTGAGATAATCCGCGATTTCCATTGTGACGATCTGGCAGTCGACAATGCCCTCGACCTTCGCGTCCAAATGCGCCACCTCGCGCTCGATGTACAAGGTCTTGTTGTCGGTATCGAAGACCAGCGTGCAACGGTCTGGGTGGGTGACCTCAGGGCCTCTTGCCTGCCGATACAGTTCTCGTTTCAGGAGAGCCATTTTTTTGCTCCCGACGATGAGGTACGTTAGCCAGGTTTCTCAGCTCAATAGAGTCCGGACCTTTGTCGCGGCGTCATAGATCTGGATCTGAAGCATCGGATAAGTCGACTTCAGTCTCCGCCCCGATGTTTCCGCAGCATCGAGCGCGTCAAACTCCGACTTGAAATGGCCATCGACAACAACCACGAACCCCTCGGCAGGAGGCCGGTCAGCTCGTGGCGCCTTCTTGGGCTCTGGTTCGTCAATCGTGAGAACTGGCTTTTTCATCGGAGTATCCCGTCAAACGGCGTCCAAGCGTTCCCAGCCGGCTGCGCTGGCATTGGCTTTGACTTGGATCACGCTCGTAGCACGACCTTGGTATTGGTCAGGTGAGATGATCTTTCTTGGCCTTCGGCGGGCGCTTCGAGCCCTGGTTCGGGCTTGGTTGTTGTGTGTTGCGGACCGCCTCGGTCAGCATCTGGCGAAGCTCAGCCTTTGACTTCGGCGGTTGTCGCGTAAAGGTTTTTTGCCATTGGGTCATAATCATATCTGGGGATGCTCAAGGGCAAAGTAAACCCCCCGCTGGCCTTTTTCGCCTTTCCCTGCCCGCCGGTTAACGAGAGGTTTACGCGGCTCGGCTAAAGTTGCTGGCCCAGTCGAGTAGGCCGCATGTCGATCGTGATCAATCCGACCGTTTCGCACGCCGCCGCGCCAGGCGCGACGCCGACGCCTATTGTCCTGCAGCCGGGCAGCGTGATCACGGCCAAGGTCCTGCAAATCCTCGGCGGTAACACCGTGCAGATTGCGATCGGCGGCCAGCCCATCAACGTCCAGTCGCAGGTTCCGCTGCAGGCCGGCCAGACGTTGCAGCTTGCGGTATCCCAGACCAGCGACGGTGTCAGGCTTGCGGTGGTCGACCAGCAAGCCGCCACCGCGCCAAGTCCGGGCCCTTCCGTTGCCGCCAACGCGAGTGCGCTGTCCGATTCCGTGACGCTGGCACCCGATGCAGTCGCCAGCATCGCGTCGCAGACGACGCCAGCCGTTGCCGCGCCGACAATTCAACTCACTCCGCAGGAGGCGCTCGCGGTATCAGCGGCGGCGCAAACCGCGGCGACCCAGCAGACCAGTCTTGCGAATTTGTTTGCCGATCTCGGCATAGCCGCCGGGCTGGACACCCTGCCGCCGCAGGTCCAGCAGGCCGTCGCGCAGGTGCTGACGCAGCGGTTGAGCCTCGATCAGAACCTGACCGGCCAGGACATCCAGCAGGCATTCCAGGCCTCCGGCCTGTTCCTGGAGGCTTCGCTCGCGTCCGGATCGGCTTCGCCATCGACGGCCACGCCCGATCTCAAGGCGGCCCTGATCGTGCTGCGACAAGTGCTGACGACGTCGCTGGGTAGCGTGCCTGCCGTGGTGCTGTCGCAAAGCGCGGCGCCTGCCGTGGTAACGACCCAGCAGGGCGCGACTCAGCCGGTGGTGCAGGGCACGACGACGCCGGTTGCGGCGCAGCCAGGCGCGCTCGTCGTCGTGGTGCCGCCGACGGCGCTGGCCGTCGCCGGCGAGCCAGCTGCGACACTGGCAGGCGCGGTGGTGGCGCAGGGAACGACGCCGGTTGCAATCGTGCTGGAGCAGGGGACGCAGCCGGCAATTCAAGTCGCACTGCAGCCCATGGCGGTGACGGTGGTACCGGAAACGCCGGTGGCGGCGTCGCCCGCACTTGCCCCGCTGCTTGCCGCGGAGATCGCCACGCCGCAGGTTTCTGTCCCAGACGCCGCGGTGCTAGTCCAGCCAAATGTCGCGATCCTCAGCGCCCTCAGCCAGTTGATCTCTCCGGCGTCGACGACGGTCGATACGGCCGCGCTCGCGGCGGCCTCCAGCGCTGCGCTCACCTTGTTGCAGGAAGCCGTCCAGTCCGGACCGCTGACGGCGGGAAGCCTGTCACGGCTCGTCTTTAACAACGGCACGATGCTGTCGCTGCTGCCGGCGTTGACGGGCGCGCGCGCGTCGAAATCCGACGACGGCGAAATCGCGCGCGCCAATGTGCCGCCGCCTCCGATCCGCGGCGCCTTGCCGGCGGCGCAGCCGATCGTCGCGGCGACGCTGCTCTCGAATTCACCGGCGGAAACCGCCATCCACCATCTGATCGCCGAAACCGAAGGCGCGATCGCACGCCAGACCCTGCTGCAGGTGGCCTCGCTGCCTGATCGCGTCGATGCGCCGGGAGCAAGACCGGATACGTCCGGGCCGCGCTGGAACTTCGAAATCCCGTTTGCGACGCCGCAGGGCACCGCGATGGCGCAGTTCGAGATTTCGCGCGACGGCGGCGGCGGCGAGGTCGAAGCGGCAAAGCGGGTCTGGCGGGCGCGCTTTTCGCTCAACGTCGAGCCGGCGGGACCCGTGCATGCGCTGATCACCTTTGCGGGTGAGCGCACCTCGGTGCGGATGTGGGCGGAACGCCCTGCGACGGCTGCACAGCTGCGGGCCGGCGCCGGCGAATTGAGCCAGGCGCTGAGCCGGGCTGACCTCGTGCCCGGCGACATCGTGATCCGCGACGGCACGCCGCCGCAAGCCGCACCGGCGAAAGCCGGGCATTTCCTGGACCGCGCGCTATGAGCACGGACACCAAAACCCAGCTTGCCGTCGCCCTGCATTACGATCGCACCGGCGCGCCACGCGTCGTCGCCAAGGGCAGGGGGCCGATCGGGGCCAAGATCATCGAGGTTGCGCGCGCGCACAATATTCCGATCGAGGAAAACGAGGTCCTGGCAGGCGCGCTCTCCAATGTGGAACTCGGCGACGAGATTCCGGAGGACCTCTACAAGGCGGTCGCCGAGGTGCTGGTGTTCGTGCTGCGGCTGACGAAAAGCCCGCGCTGAAATCTACCCTGCGCGCGTGGTCGGCGCTGCCAGTGGATCAGCCATGTTTGCGGATCAAGCAACTCGGCGGGCGGCCTCAGAAATCCGACGGACGACGGGTGGCGTCGAAACCAATTCGCGATCTGGCATTTCGACTGCTGTTGATCTAAGACCGGGCCGTCGGCGATCGTCGCCGCCGTTCAACCGACCAATGGGATGCCACCCTTGATCCATCGCCGTCATGCCCTCGGCCTCTTGGCCGTCGCATCTCTTCTGCCCGCCCGCAGCTTCGCCAATATCGCCCCGCAACGCAGCGAGATTCGCGAGGCGCTCGCCAAGCGCTTCGCTGACGACGGAACGGTCGGCACCTTCGTCGGCTACAAGGTCGACGACTATCTGATCATTGCCAGCGACAAGAATCGCTCGGGCGAGGGGAAGCTGCCGGCCTCGACCTTCAAGATTGCCAATTCGCTGATCGCGCTGGAGACCGGTGTGGTCGAGGACCCCGACAAGGACGTCTTCAAATGGGACGGGGTCAAGCGCCCGATCGAGGCCTGGAACCAGGACCACACAATGCGCAGCGCGATCGCGGTGTCCGCCGTGCCGGTCTACCAAGAGATCGCGCGCCGCATCGGGCAAGAACGGATGCAGAAATATATCGATCTCATCGACTACGGCAACCGCGACATCGGCGGCGGCATCGACCAGTTCTGGCTCACCGGAGCGCTGCGTATTGACCCGATGCAGCAGGTCGACTTCGTCGACCGGCTGCGGCGCGGCGTGCTGCCGATCTCCAAGCGCAGCCAGGAACTGGTGCGCGACATCCTGCCGGTGACCAAGGTGGGTGACACGGTGATCCGCGCCAAGTCCGGCCAGCTCGGCAAAGAGCAGGGCCATCTCGGCTGGATGGTCGGCTGGGCCGAGAAGGGGGAAGCGCGCACCGTCTTCGCGCTCAACATGGATTGCCCGGAGCCCCGCCTCGTCGCCGCGCGCATGACCGTGACGCAGGCCTGCCTGCGCGACATCGAGGCGATCTAGCGGGCGTTAGCGCCGCGCCAGCTCCAGCGAAACGGCGCGCACGTCGGTTCCCTCCGGGCGGATCGACACGACCTGCCGGTTTCCGCGCGTCGTCAGCGACAGATTGGCCGAGAAGCTTTGTCCTCGCGCCGCCGCCTCGATGCGATCGCCGATGGCGCGTCCCTCGATGTTGCCCGACGCGTTCCGGCTGGCCTCGGTCCAGACACCCGAGATCGCGCCGTCGCGGTATTCCACGTCGCTCGCGAGATCGAAATTGTAGCTGTCGCTGGCGCATCTCAGATTGAGACGCAATGCGGTGCCGGCACCATCGACGTCATAGGAGGCCCGGCAGCGCAGCCGTTCCTGCTCGCCGCTGGCCATGCTGATGACGCCGCCGCCCGCCCACGATCCCGCAAGCGTCCGGAACGGCGACACGGCGGCCTCAGCCGGGCTTCCGGCGAGGCCGAGCGCAACCACGAACAAGCCTGCCCTGGCAATGGTTGATGCGGTCATGTCAATCTCCCGTGTTGGTCCTGCCACCAACTCCGGAACGCCGGATGGGTTCAATTCGGGTCCAAAAACCCAAAATCGCGAAAACAACCCCATGCAAAGTAGAGTAGGCCCGGATCGCACGCCAGAGCCTCTGGTTCGGGCGTGCCCCGTCAACTAAGCTCGCCGCACAATAAAATTCCCGGAGGAAACTCATGCACTCGACTCCAATCTGGCTGTCGTCGCTCGTCATCGCCGCAGCCGGCGGCTGGTTCGCCGCGACCATGTTCGCTGCACCCGCGACCAGCAAAGAGCCGCGCTTTCCGCAACTGACGATGGATCAGCTCGACGAGAAGCAGAAGCCGCTCGGCGAGCAGATCATGAAAGTGTCGAGCGTCGGCCTCGGCGGTCCCTATAACCCGATGATCCGCAGCCCCGTGCTCGGCCAGCGGCTCTTTGACCTGTTCTACTATCTGCGCTGGCAGACCTCGGTGCCGATCAGGCTCAACGAGTTCGCGATCCTGGTTATCGGCCGGCAATGGCGCTCGCAGGTCGAGTGGTTCGCGCATGCGCCGCTGGCCGCCAAGGCCGGGCTGTCGCCGGATATCATCGCGGAACTGAAGGCGGGCAAGCGTCCGAGCAACATGGCCGAGGATGAGGCGATCACCTACGACTTCGTCACCGAGCTCACCACGACGCAGAAGGTCTCCGACGACACCTTTGCCCGTGCCAGGAAGGTTTTCAACGATCAGCAGATCGTCGATCTGACGGCGGTCGCCGGCAATTACGTGATGGTCGCGATGCTGCTGGCGATGGCGGAGGAGACGGTGCCGCCCGGCAAGGAAGAGCCGTTCAAGGTCGGGGAAAAGTAGGGGGCGTCAGAGCTGGGAGCGTGTTGTGAATTTGCGAAACAAGATGAAGATGGCGGCCTTGATCGTTGTCGCGGCCGCCGTGTTTTGCAGCCATGCGATCGCCGCCGAACCGTCCTATGACGACCTCGTGGCGCAGGTGAAGAGCGGCAAGCTCGACACCGACTACACCGCGCTGCGGCTCTCCTTTGCCTCAAGTCCGCGCTATGAGCCCTATGGCGCCGTCCTCGTCAAGGTGAAGGCGATGATATCGAGCTTCAGCGCCGGCGACTGTCCCGGCGCAATGGCGAGTGCGAAAGAGATACTGGAGACGAATTTCGTCCAGATGGATGCCCATATCGTGACCGGCCTTTGCCTCAGAAAGGCGGGCGATGAAGACGGCGCACGAAGGGAACGCGCGGTGTATGACGGGTTGGTCAATTCGGTGCTGAAATCCGGCGACGGCAAGACGCCGCAGACGGCATTCAGCGTCATCTTCATCAACGAGGAGTACAAGGTGCTGGCAGCCTTGGGGCTGGCACCGGTCAAGCAATCACTCGTCAATGAAGCGGGATCAAGCTTCGACCGGCTGGAGGCGAAGTCGAAAACCACGGGAGAAACCGTCACGCTGTACTTCAATGTCGACCGCATGCTGGCGCGGCTTTCGCAAACCTTGCAGCAAAAGAAATAAGCCGCTCACCCCAGCTTGAACAGCGCCTGCAGGAAATCGCTCACCGCCTTGCGCGCCTGTTCGGCCGTGGCCGGATTGCCGCCGACATGCGGATTGAGCTCGATGCAGGCGTCCTTGTAGCTGAAGGGTTGTTGCGTATCGGCGTTCATCAGCACGCCGGCTTCGCCCTCCCTGAGGTGGCAGTTGCGCGCGGTCTGGGCGTTGGCGGACACCAGGACGGTATCGACGCCGAGCAGGCCGCTGTCGAAGCCGTGCGGACTATCAGGATATTCGGTCAAGGCCACGTCGCGGCCGGCATCCTTCAGCCGCGCGACATAGGCCTTGCAGCTTGCCACCGGGTTATAGTCATCGGGCGTGCCGTGGAAAATGCGGATCGGCGCGCTCGCGACCTCGGTGTCGCCGACATAGCTCGTCGAGCAGTCCGGATAGAACGGGATATAGGCGGCGAATTGCAGGCCGGACTTATTCCACATCTTGTGGAAGCGCGTCAGGCTCGCAAACAGCGCGGCCTGTCCGCCGCGCGAAAATCCCATCAGCACGACCCGTTCCGGATCGACGCGGGGATGGTGCGCGAGAATGTCGAGCGCGCGGTAGATGTCGACGATGAAGTTGAGCCGGCCAAGCAGGGCCTGGTTCGGACCGACCGCGGTTAGCCCTCGCCCCGAGAAGCCGTCGATCACGAAGGTCGAAATTCCCATGCTGTTGAACTGGTGCACCCAGGGTTCGATAGTGGCGCCGACGCCGCTCGATCCGTGCATCATCACCACGACGGGAAGCCGGCCGGTGCCTTGCGCGATGCGAAACTCGCCGGCGACCGTGACCGGCTTGCCGTCGGCGTCGCCGGTCAGGAACTGCCGGTCCGAGATGGTCAGCGACGGGATCGCGTAGATCTCGACGCGCGCCGCGATCTCCTTCGGCATCGATTGCGCGCCGGTCTCGATGCAGGTGAAGAGGATGCCGGTGCAAAAAACTGCGGCCGTGACGACGCCGCGCCAGTCCGTCAGCATGTATTTCCCCGCCTTGTCGCGCCTGAACGGCTTTGTCTGCAAATAGATCAAGCGAGCAGGGGACTGTCAAATGTGCGCATACGCTATGCGCTGCACGCAGCTAGTCGGTAGCTTCAGCCAAATTGAACGGGGTAAGGCTTGCTCTCAGTCCGTCATGCCCCGATAGCGACCGAGTTTTGCGTTGCGGCAAAATTTCGCACTGTGCCAATAAGCGACATTGCGAGGACCGCAACAAACGCCTCCCCGACTTGCCCTGCTCGTGATATCGCTGATTCTTTGAGGCCGCCAACGGTGCTGTGATTCCGGAAATCCCAGGTCGTACGCTGGGGATGTGCGCTTGCAGGCACTTGTCGATTGCAAGCGTCGATGGCGACCTGCTTCAGATCAGTCGCGCGATATAGACAGCCCCGCGAGAAGCGGAGCGTACGCGGCGAGCCTACGGGATACGAACTCAGTGAAGAGCTGCACGCGCTTCGTCTTGCGTGTCTCCCCCTGCGTGAGAAGCCAG
>Ga0307508_10000377_pt1 | contig 53809 bp, 73 predicted proteins | sample 9_EM_MG_FD_203089 | JGI IMG/M metagenome (GOLD analysis project Ga0307508, IMG submission 203089) | Populus trichocarpa ectomycorrhiza microbial communities from riparian zone in the Pacific Northwest, United States - 9_EM | ecosystem: Host-associated > Plants > Roots > Unclassified | place... | reverse complement strand
CCGGGGGGGCCCGCCAAAAACAAAAAAAAAAAAAAAAAAAAAAATAATTTGGTTTGGGGGGGGCCCCCCCCCCCCCCCCCCCCCCCCGTCCTCCCGTCCCGCCGCCGCCGGCGACGTGGGGGGGGGCAAGTGGGGGGCGCTCTGACATAAATACATACATGGCAAACATACGTACCCACAAGTAGCAGACGAACTTGCCGCCCGGACAATGCCTTTCTTTCCTTTTCCATCCAATTGCCGCTGGCGCCGTCATGTACATAGATAGATAGTCGTTGTCGTCACTTGCACCCAGCCTGGTACATAGGGCTGATGGACCGTCCCGTCTCAGCCCTATGGAAAGTACGTATCTAGATAGATAGATAGATAGATACATATCTACATATCTATCTGCTTCATGCATACATACGTCGGTGTTGTCCGTCCGCCGGAAAAAAAAAAACTAAAAAAAAAAAAAACTCGCTTCGTCTCGACCTTCAGCCAGCACCCGACGACTGTAGAAAGTATGTACTCACTTATGTACGCACCGCCTCACGCCAGGGTTCCTTCTCGTTCCTTCTGCTTTTGCGCCGCTGTTTCGCTCCGGATACATATCTACCGAGCGGCAGCAGAACGCGTCAAGACGGAGGCGTCTCCCAGCGGCTGCCGGATGTGTATGTATGTATGTACTCTATGTATGTATGCATGTATGTATGTATGTATGAATGTATGTATGTATGAATGTATGTATGTATGCACTCTATGTACATATGTATGTATGTATGTATGTATGTATGAATGTATGTATGTATGCCGCCCATGGCTATGTATGCACCGTACATATGGTCGTGAGTGCGCACGTAGTTAAGTCGTTTGGAATTGGACACTTCCCACGTATGTGCGTAGCAGCCCCTTGTAGTAGTTGTGCTGTATCCGTGTGAGTCTCGGGGAAAGCGGGCGGGTGTTCTCAGATGGGATGTTATCCCGTCCCATCCGTTCGTTCGTACACCTCCAACCTATCAATCAATCTATGTATCTGTAACATTCGATCGTTATTTTTTCCTTTTTTTTCTTTCTCCCCCCCCCCCCCGCACCACGTGCGTTTGGCAGGCAGGCAGGCAGGCAGGCAGGCAGGCAGGCAACGCAGGCAGGCAACGCAGGACGGCATGTATGTGTATAGGATAGAAGTCAAAGAGTAGGCGGAAAGTCGACGGCGTTGACGGGTGGACGGACGGATAGATGGAGTACATGGCAGCCACGCTCTGTAGGTGGGCAGACCCGTGTCCCAAAGTGGTAATCTTCATCAGAAGGGGAACACACTAACTATGTAGAGTAGTAGGCAGCTCACTCCTCTACTCTAGAGCCGCACCCGCCAATCACTCAGACCACACCCGAAACAACTACATATCCCCCCAATCCGATTTCGATCGATCTGAATCTACTTAACGATCGAGATCTTGTTCCTCATGACTTCTCCTAGCCCCCACCACACAGACAACGACAAAGAAAAAAAAACAGATTAAGGAGGGAGAGGAGTCATCGCCACTAAAATCGACAATTGTTGTTGACGTAGAGTAGTTACATGGTGTCCGTCTGTAAGTAAACACCACCTCTTGCGCATCCCCTCTTCACCCGTTTGTTTTTTTTCCCCCTTGCCGCCGCCCCTCCAGTTGAATTTGCAATAAAAAAAAAATTCATTTTTTTCTTCTCCTTTTCGCCAGGACCACGTAGTTATGATGGGTGGGCGGACGGACGCACGCACGCACGATGCTACTGTGGCACTGAGACAAGATGGACAACTCTCTCGGCCCTCCGTTTGCAAGGGGCAATAGATATTCTCTGTTGGCCTAGTCCGCCCCCCTTATGGATGTTTCGCCCAAAAGATTTCCTCCTCCGTTCGGATCGGTCAGGTGAGCATGCTTCTTGTCCGTCACCACCGCCAATTCCCGATTCCGAAGGAACTCACACACGCACCATCAATCGAGCAATCAATCAGTCACTCAGTTCACTCCGGCGTCGGCTGTCTTTCGCGAGACGAATGTAGTGTACGGAGGGCTCGCGCGGGGCTGGGGTCTCTACGCCCACTCCGGAACTCCAATCCAACTCTCCTCTCGGCCGTCCGTCAATGATAAGGTGCCACATCTTTGAGTCGCGGCAGCAGCGATGGCGGTGAGGAAGAGCAAAGGGAGAGAAGGGTTTCATGTCTGCTTACTGCCCCGACGTGGCACAGATATCTCCTGACGGAATTTCTCTGGGACGAGAAGGGACAAAATTCCGTTTCCTTGCGTGGCGAGGGCGTATGTAACAGATAGCTGGAGCCTGCGGTAGTGAGGGCATGAGGGAAGGAGGGAGAGATGCTCGCTGATGTCAAATGATGCAACGGGTAGGGGGAGCCACATGCTCCATGACTTACTGCGGGTGACCATCAGTTTCGATCGCTTCACCTCCCTGTACTATTCCAGTGGGTTCTCTGCGACGCGGGAGGGGGCGACGACGATGTGTCGTTCTGCGAAGTTGATCGATCGTATGATTTGAGCGAACCTGATCATGTCAGCCGAAGAATGAGGGAGGGGTGCAGGACGGGGGGGGGGGGGGAAGATGGCGATGATGAGGAGGAGAAGAAGAAGGAGAAGGAGGAGGAGGAGGAGGATGAGGAGAAGTGGGAGGAGGAGAGGTGGGAGGAGGATAAGAAGAGCGGTTCTTCGTCAAGACCTGCCCCGCGCCTACCAGTTGTGCGCATCAACCAATCGACGATACGTAGAAAATAAAACACGGATGCGGTTTTCGACTCTTTGTTCCCGAGATGAAGAGTCCGAATCAGAACTTCTAAGCCATCCCCACCTTTCACCACATGATGCCTTCTCCCGTGGGAATGGGAGAGATAGGCAAAGCAGTCGCCGAACCGGAATATTTCATCCACGACGAGGAAAGGCGACGGCGACGACGAACACCACCACCACCACCACCCATGGCCCGGTCGTTGTTCGGCGGTTAAAAAGAAAGGTACGGAACGGATATCACAATTATCTCGCGATATCTCGGATGGGCGGTAGGACACGGCCTTTGCGGTGTCACCGCGATTTTGTTCCGGTCCAGCTCATCGTCAGAGCCATCTGAAGCGGCATGGAGCACGCCTTGTCCAAATTTGCAGTCTGCCCGCAGATCGGTCGGAAGCCCGTCGGTCCGCAAAGGGATGCTGGTTGCGATAGGGTCCTGGTAGGTTAGGCGCGAGAGTAGCGAGTTCGCTCTCGGAGCCCGCGTTGTGAAGAGAATGGAGAGGACGAGAGGGCAGAGCCACGCTGGAGGACGTACATAACACTCGGCGTACTACACGGGGACGACTGTGCAACCGTGGAGCGCAACAGCCCTGCAACAATGCAGGGGCCATTTCCCTCAGTGTGGCTGTACGCGGGCTGGAATATCTCCAGGCATGCTGTGCTCAGGAATCGGAACCCGGGTCGCCGCCCCGAGAACGGAACAACAGAGCCGATGGGTGAAGGGGGGGGGCAGTCCGGTCGGCGGTCACTTGTTCGTCCTCGCTGCTGTGTCTGTTCGGCAGAGGAAACGGATTAGAACGATGCGCAGCATCTCTGCATGTGAGCTCCGGGGGAGTCGACCACCGCGGAGCCTTGAAGCCGGACTGCTCCTTCGTCGGATTCGCCAGGTGCCCATGCTCACGGCCGTCCGAGACGGGTCTAGCATCGAGGATGATCTGCGCACTCGGGCCTCGCCCAGGAACACAAAGATACATCATCCCGGGCGGATTCAGGTGATTGGCTGTGGATTCGACAGGCGCTGCTAGCTAGCAGGCGGCCGTGTATGTAAACGATGGTAGTGGATACCACTCGCATCGGGGTATCTGGTGCAAAGTTGGCCGTCGTGGGTGGCCATCCACTCGATCGAGTGTTCGAGTAGCCCAATCCATTGCCACTATCCACTATCCAGTATCCATTGTCCATCGATTATCATAACATCACGGCGCATCGCCTTAGCCACCATATGTTCGAAGCCGATAGGTTGCCTGCGGACCGTGCGTTAAGCGACCGGCCATCCATTCGCCTCCCGTGGAGATCAGTACGATTGGAGACAGCAGCAATGGCCGCCACTGCGTCGACGGGACCGCCGCCGTGCGCGATGAAAATTAAGTGCCCCCCGGCTCCCAAATCCCGACGGAAGTCGCAGGAGCGAAACGAACGAATGGAAAGGTGGTCTGTCCTTCCCTTTCCGCCGTAAACTAATGCCATCGCGGCCAGCGGGGTCCCGAGTAGTTTTTGTCCGTTTTCTTCAATGGTTCTGGTGCTGGTGATGATGGTGATGATGATGATGGTGATGATGCCGCCGCCGCTGCTGCTGCTGCTGCTGCTGCTGTTCATGATGATGGTGATGATGACGACGATGAAGGGTTGGATTCTTTTAATATCGTCCTGTAGCGTTCGTTCCGTGGGGATCCCATTTCTGCTTTTCCGAGAGCGACACGCACAACTCTCCAGCAATCTGCTTGCGAGCAGACCAGTAGTTATCAGCATGCGAAGGACCCACGCCAATGCAGGCACCCTCTCCCCCACGTCACTCATTCGCGTGCAGACCGCCAAACGCACAGAAGCAGTGTTGGTATGCAGAGGAAGAGGGGGATCGCCGGGACCGCGAAGCTGGGGAATTGTGTATCTTGAATATCTATGTGCGAACAGACAGAAGTTGTGGGTGAGTGGGGGTTTGGCGCTTGCGGGCCACGACGGACAACGACGACGAACCGAATCGCTGTCCCCAACTGTGGGATCTGCCATGAAAGGCGAGAGGCGAAGCCCACGGTGGGTCGGGCCCAATCGCTGGTTTTTGCGTCGATATTGCATGTTCTATCCACGTATGAAGTACGTATGTACCTCGATAGATTGTGCTTCAAGTGGTGGGCGAGCTGGCATGGGCATGGAAGCAAGCATGAACGATTGTGATGTCTAGCATCCGAAGATCATTCCTCCCGCAAGAGCTGCGGCGTCAGTCGAATCGCATGAGGTGTTGCAGTGTGCACCTTCGTCAACGGCCCGCAAACTTGGAAATGATTGCTTTTCTCTCGGTCCCACGTCGTTGCATTGCATTCTATATTCCTTTTTCGAGGGCGGTTGATCGATGCATTCGTTGCGAAAAAAAAAAAAAAATAACGAGAAAAAAAGGAAAAGAAAAAAAAGCCTTCAGAGTCAGATCCAAGGGAAAAAAAAAGGCCATTGTGATGGCCTACAGCGGCAGAGAGAGTAACCACCTTTGCACAACTTTTCTGCCCTCGAGACGTCCACAGTCCACTGGCGAGTACCTGTACTTGCATGACACGATCGCCTGAGCACACCCACGCACTACACCGCCCATCGGGGGTTTTTTTTTCTTCTTTTGCCAGACGGATTCCTCACGTCCACTCACAGTGCACGGATACCGCCAGATGGACAGACAACGAGCCCGTACCCAACGCGGTGCTGGCTGGCTGGCTCGCCGGATGGCTGGCTGGCTGGCTGGCTGGCTGGCTGGCTGGCTGGACGGCGGGATGGAGGATAGGCCGGACAACGAGGTGTGCGAAGTGTGTTCACCACGCCCGTGCACCTCGAATCAGTCGGTGGCCACATTTCACGGACGAGATGTCAATATGTCACCGCCGGCAGGCTGCTTGCATGAATGCTGCTCTACCGTTGGTACAGTAGGATGCTGCAATTCGAGGTCACCCACACTGCTGTGCGAATATCTGCGCGTGGAGACTGCCTGCCTGCCTGCCTGTCGCCGTAAATCATTTCCTAGGAGAAAGCATCGACTGCTCTCGCACAACCCCCCGGCAACGCACAGTCCGAGCGAACGGCCGGCCTCGACCACCCTTACAGTGTGGTGGCTGGCAGTTGGCAGACAACCGGCTTTCCGACAGCCAATTTCCTCCTCCTCATTAGTGTCTCTGCGTCGTTGTTTTTTGGGATACACTGTCGGGGTGGTTTTTGCTGATCTTCTTTCTGCCTCTGCCTCATTGCGAACCGTTGGCTATTTCGAACTTGGTACGCTTGCTGTCACTTCGGCCCTTGGGCTTTTCCGTATTTACCTACCCATCCACCTGCCAGGCCATTTCGGACATATATCTGGATGAACGGCACAAACTCCCCAAGAAGAATTAGAAGAAGAAGAAGAAGAAGCAGCAGCAGCAGCAGCAGCAGCAGCCGAAGCAGAAGCAGAAGAGAAGAAGAAAGGAAGGAGATCCAGAAGAATACACCGGACGACGAGGAAACGCCCCACCATTTCAGCTTCCCACCCAAGGCGCACTTGCATCGCGCAGGCTCTCGACTCAGGTAGGAGCTTATTCAAGGCCCGTGTCTCCCCGATTGAACCTGAACGATTATGTCAAAGCTGTCAATTACCATTCTTCCCACCTTTGATCCGTACATCAACATCTTTTGAAGGATTTCTGCCTTGACTGCAACCGGTCAACGCTCCTCCAGCCACTGCTCTCATCTCTCCGCTTGTGAGATCCAAGAAGATATCATACCGGATTTCCGACGCACTCTCGTAACTCCCGCCCTTGACACCCAGCTCTGGCCGGAGAAAGTTAACGTTTCAAGGCTGGGAAAGCCGGGTCGCTCATCAGATCAGCACTCCCGTCCTCGAGGAGTTTCTCCAAAGACTAAAACACACAAGGTTCGGAGCCCAATGTCAAATGAAGTCTCGAATCATGGGGACTGCGTGTCTGCTGGTGGGCTTCTGGCTAACTTTCCTTCCTGCAACGCGTAGTCGCCGCCAATCTAGGCTCCAAATAGCTCGAGATAGACGCCTAGCCATCTCTACCGGCAGACTATCCCTCAGGGCACCGTGGTAGCCTTCTGTCGGGCCTGGAATACCCCTTCCACCGATCCTTTCCCAGACAAAGGCTATCGACTGCACTAGCGGTCGAGCCCCTCCTCCGTTTCCGTTTCCTGGACAAGGTGGAAACGTGCGTGCGTGTACAGGCGGCCACTGGAAACAGTGCCCCACGAGAAGTTCTCCGGTAGAGCTCTCTGTAGCAACATTCTTGGTGCATCTTCTAGCTGGTGAGTTGTTTGTCTGTTTTCCCCGCTGGCAGGCATCACCCACATACCGCTCGGCCAGCATGTGCACTTTCTCCCATTGTTGTTTCCTCGTGCATAGTTTCGCTTTCTGACTAGACAACCCATTTGCGAAGTTTAGACCGAGCCTCTTTGATTGTGACTCGGGATTCGGACACTACGGCACCTACTTTAGTAGCCGTTCCGCGGTTTACGGAAACTGGGATTGCTCCGGGTTGATAAGTCGTCGTTGTCGAATATCTTCGCCCACCGGCGCAGCCGCCGCAGCCAGCAGCCAGGCCCTCCAACGATCGGAAGCCAAACACACTAGCTTTCCGCGGCGGATTAGACTCTCTTCCAACCGTTAGCTGTGTCCGTTCGCTCGTTCTTCTCGATTTCCAGTCCACCGGGGTTGATACCTCCGCTGGAGAGACGCCAGCAGATAGTGGACAGTCTAGCACACTTCGGAAGATTGGCTCTTGCTACCCCCTTGACCCCTCTGCCAGCTCGGCCGGCCTAGAAGTGGTAGCAGCGAGTGATTCCAGGCGTAATCATCGAACTCCACTCCTCTCCGAACACCCCCCCCTCCCCCCCCAGTCTCCGACAGAAGTTGGCCGCTCACAGACAACACTTATAACAAGCCGGGGAGAGCAGTCTTTTTTCTGAACAAGAGAAACAGACATACCGGAGCCGAAGCCTGAGCCTGAGCACAAGATATTTTGCTTTTTTTGCATGTGAGTGAATCTTTCGCATTGCTTGTTGGCACGACCCATTGTCCGTCTGCCCGTCTTTCGATCGGTTCTGTCCGCCGCCCTGCCTTCCTGATAACCCCCCCCCCCCCCTGTATCGCGCTGCTGAGCGATGGGAGGTGTCTTTTACAACTGGCGAGCCCGCTGGTGTCGAGTTGGGCCTCCGCCCATTGGATTGACCGAATTATGTCTTTATGGCTGTGGTCCTTTCATTCTTTGGCCCACTCACCCATTCATATTCCCATTGTTCATCATTCATCATTCATCATTCACCCTTTACCATTCGGTATTCACTAAGCCGACGTACTTGACACCCGATATCCCTCCTACCGTCCGTGGTGTTTACCCCACCCTGCCCGAGCCCAGCTACCGCACACCGGTTGACTACCCCCCCTCCTCTTCCTCTTCCTCCTCCTCCTCCTCCTCCTCCTACCTCCCACCCATCTCATCCACTTTGTAAAGTTCGATTACCCCTACGCCCAAACTTTCTTCCGCAGCCCAACAAAAGCAAAATACCTTCTAGCCTCAAATTCTAATTCCAGCCTCGACAGTCAGTCCCATATAAAGTCATCGAGCCTGAATAACCTCCCCGAGTTTCATCCTCCGTTCATCACACCCTTCTCTTTGCTCTGTGCACTCTACAGTCCTAGCATAGCCGCAAGGTTTGTCCCAGCCTCTCTGTGCTGCCCTCTTTGATTTCGGTCCGTTCTGTCCTTCCCGGAGTGACAGAATGCACCCATCTTCATACTTGTGCTCTGCTAACACCGTTAAAAGACATCAGCTATAGTTCCTTTCGGACGGACGAACGACTTGGAGATCTTGGTTTCAGAGCCCCGGCCGTGCATCACCAAAGTTTTCAAAACGCTTGACTCACCATCATGGCTGTCAGTCCGTCGTTCCACGGCATCGTGTTGAACAGTAGGGATGCGCTCCTACTCTTCACGGAAGCTATTCAAGGCCGTATTCCTATGATCACCCGCCGTCCCCACGACAAGGAGCGTGCCACTTCGATCGCATCGGGAAACATTTTTATCTACTGCGAAAATGGCTCGTCCATCAAGCGGTGGACTGATGGAGTTACCTGGAGCCCCAGCAGGATCATGGGTAACTTTCTCATCTACCGCGAGCTCAACAAAGGATTTCCTCCTGGAGAAAAGAAGCGGGCGGCGAAGAAGAAGCACAACCCAGATGATGGAAGTGAGAGCCCTCTTGAGCAGACCGAGGATGACATGCTTCCGCCTCTCCAAATCAGCAAGGATGAGGAGCGGATGCTGATCGGCTCTCTTATCGAATCCTACGATTTCAAGAGGGAAGGACTGGTGAAGAAGACTATCAGCGTCAAGTTTCAGGATCAGGTGTACCATCTCGTCTCCTACTACACCCTGCGCCATGCCATCACCGACCTCATCAACAGGCAACCTTCGAGAATGGCCGAATTCACTCACACTCAGATCCTCGAGGAGCTTACCACGGGCCAGAACTTCCGTGTCGCCGTGGACACAAACGGAACGGATGTTGCCAACAACAGCAACAATACCCCTCCGCCTTCTTCCGGTTCTCCTGGTCCCCCCAACCGCTACCCAGACGAAGACCCTTACTCCCAAGGCCACCACCAGGGTTACATGTCTAGCCCGGGTGCATACGCTTCGCCCTCTGTGATCTCTCGTTACGATGTTCAGGGGGACTCACCGCTTTCCTACGAGACGTCCACGACTTCTATTCGCAGCTATCCCGGCTATCCAAGGAGCGATGACATGAGCCATTATTCGTCGTCCTTGCGAGACAACATCCCGCGGTCCCAGGTGACATACCCACTTCCTGGCGACTACAGTGCGTTCTCCCACGATGGCACGCGCTCGTTCTCCATATCTTCTGGTATGCATGGTGGTCCCCATGCAATGGAAGGCAGCCCACACCCCGGTATGCAACAGGGCCGATCTCAGTCGTACAGCGCTGGTGGGCACTACGGCGGAATGACTGAATCACCGGCCTATCCGAACGGTACTCCTCCGGGTATGCCTTTATTGCCATCGAGAAACAGCTTGCCCATGCAGCATCCCCTGGGGTCTGGCTCCATGTCTCCGGAGAAGAGCAACGGCTCCGCTGGCAGCTACCTTCCTCCCGCACGCCAGTCGTCTACCCCTCAAGGATCTCCCGATGACGCACAGAGGCCCATAAGCTACCAGATAGAAGACAGTGTAACCTTCAGCAGGCCAAAATGGTCGTAGCCGCCCTCACAGCGATCAGTGATTCGAGCGCCGGCAGGCTCAGCCTTTATGTGAGCGATGTCGTTTGGAGGGGCTCGATTGAACAGTTGCATGAGTACGGAGACTGGTGTTGTGTTTGCATTCCGTTAGCTGGGTACATTTTTAGTACTAGAGTAATAGCACGCGGAGACATAATGTCGGATGAGCGCAGGTTGCATACCGGCTGGTTCTGTATCCACTCCGCCCTGCATTCTCTGGAACTTCTCACTGGGCGTCGGGATTGTCTTGTTTTTTTTAAATGTTTTCTCTCTAAAGGTCTGCCCTTCCCCTTCCCATATTGTGGAAGTCATGTTGTTCCGAAGTACTCGTTGTTTTCTCATATTTCTTTTCTTTCCCCCTTAAAGGTGTGTTGCGTTGGCTGGCGGTGTTTGGCTTTTTCCTTCTCCCCGACTCTTCGTATGTTAACCCCCCCCCCCACTATTATTAACACCATTTTTTCTTTCGGTTTCTTTCCGGGCTGTTGCTATATGGCTTCTGATAGACTTGGGGGGAATTTGTGCATACAGAACTGTTTGTCTGTTGTTTTGCTTCGTTTTCCTTTTCTTTAACTTGAGAAGACTATTGTAATGTACCTAGGGAAGGTCAGCGTGAAACGGTATGGCGTTTTTCGTCATGGACCCGAGATTATAAATGCATGTTTGTCTGGCATGATTACCTACAGTAGTTTCCAGTGAAAACAAGGTACTTTGCATCTTGGGTATGCCGATTCGTGATGTCTTTGTCAACGTGTTGTCGACCGCGGCAGTCAAGCGCGCCATTCGACAGGGATGGAAGATGGAAAGAAAAGCCTTCTCGGTATTCATCCATCCCGCGACTAAGCCTACAGCACCCTCCCGTGACGACAGCGACAGGAGGCTCCTTTATCTGTGCCCTCTAGTGCAGAGTCTTCTCCCTGTAGAGTAGTTACATACATGCCTTTCACAGGTATCTGAATATCTAGCCACCTGCATATCTGTATAGTCAGCGTGCACCGGGAAGAAGCGAGGGAAACCATTAGTTATCACCAACTGGCACCACCCCTTGTCTCGGACGAATTGTTTGGTAGCGAGGTTTCCTAATTTTTTAATTGTTTTTTTCTTTACATAGATATGTGTACATCATGGTACATAGATACTTACATATTGTATGCATGCGAAGCAAGGAAAAAAATATAGCTTATTCTGACGTCAATCGTTCTTTTCTTTGCTTCTTGGCTTTGACTCTTCGCCCCTTTCCAGCGTCCTCCTCCCCTCCTCCCCTGGACGAACGATAGCCGACCGGAAACGGGTAACGATGGCAACCGCTCGGTGCTTACTCGGATCGGTGGCGAGAGGATTCGTGGCGACGACATCGGCGACGACGAGCACGGCGTTGAGGAATTCAAGAATCAGGAATCGGTGCGGGATATCTAGGTCTATCTTTGGCGGAGCATGCTAAAGCGTGGAGGAGAGAGCTAACAGGAAAACCAGCATACCGGCCATACAGACTACTACAGTACACCGAGCGTTCCGAACGTCCGCTGTCGCTCGCACCCCGGAGGAGGAAGAGCGGAAGAAGAAGCAGTACATCCTCTCCGACACCAGCGATGCCGCAAAGAGTCCCCTCCACGCCCTCAGGGGCAGCTTCCGCGTATCCAAAGCGGCGCGAGAAAAGGTCTGGAACGTGCCCAACACGCTCACGTTCGGGCGACTCTTCGCGTCGCCAGTGATCGGCTACCTGATCCTGCACGACCAGCACGTGGCGGCGCTGTCGCTCTTCGCGGTGGCCGGAGCATCGGACCTGGTCGATGGCTGGATCGCGCGGCGCTGGGACCTGCAGACGGTCGTCGGCAGCGTGATCGATCCCATGGCCGACAAGACGCTCATGACGATCCTGACCGTCTGTCTCGCTGTCAAGGGGATCCTGCCCGTGTGGATCGCGGGAACCATTCTCGGCCGCGACGTGGCCCTCGCCGTCTCGGCCATCTACTTCCGCTGGATCTCGCTGCCCCCGCCAAAGACCATGAAGAGGTACTGGGACTTCTCGCTCCCCAGCGCCGAGGTCCATCCCACCAACATCAGCAAGCTGAATACCGCCCTGCAACTCGCGCTCATCGGCGCGTGCGTGGCTCACCCGATCGTCGGCGGAAGTGCGGATTGGGAGGCCGCGTTCCAGGCCATGCAGTAAGCCCCCTGAGCGTGTGGTCGAGGCGAAGAGGCTGACGGAAGGGAAGATACACGGTTGCTACCACGACCGTGTGGAGCGGGCTGAGCTACATTTACTCGAAGGATGCGGTGACGTTCGTGCGACATCCCACCACCGCCACCACTACACCTCCTGCGGAAGACGACAAGACGAAGCGATAGAAGAGTGGAGCGATACATATCCTTGCCCTTTTCTTGCCCTTTTCTTTCCCTTTGCTTGCGACCTTTGGGGGGGATTTACGTTGTACATTAGTTAACTGCACAGTTCCCCTTCGTTTCACGTGTCCACACGCTTCACGGAGGAATCGTCCACAAGCGGTATGCAGGATGGAGGGCGTGATGTCGCAGCGGCAGTGTGTACGGGAGAGCGGGGGCGTGGTCTCGCCCAAGTAACTGACCACTTGCATACATATGTAACCACGGAACGCACAGCGTGACCGATGGTTGGTCAACACGCAGACCTCCCTTTTGACTTTCGGATGGCAACCGTGCGTCCGCAGCGTCGACACCCACAGCAGTCGGAAGGCGGGGCGTAACTGAATTAGGTACGTACCTACACACATGGTGTACTCGGCGCATCTACCGGCAGTTATCGTCAGGGACGGCGCATTGGTCGTGGCACATGCGGAGCAGTCTGGGGCGGGACGCGCGATGTCAAAACTACCGTACATATGTACCTACATACCTACTCACGTACGTACGGCCCATACGTGCGTAGCAGAGTGCCGTCTATTGTGCATCCTGATCTCTCGTGCGGGAGAGTGCGCGTGGTTTTGGTTTTGGTTTTGGTTTTGGTTTTGGTTGTGGTTTTGGTTGTGGTGGTGGTGGTGGTGGTACTTGTCTGAACGAGCAGATGAGTGGATGGGGAATGGAATCTGCGAAGAGCGAAGAACACCTCTGGGCAGTCTCCGCGCTGCCGCTCATAACATACGTACATACCGAGCAACATCGCCGGAGCAGGCTCCTTCTTCATCTTCTTGGTCCGTATATACGTGCCCGCTTAGCTAGCCGGCTTTGTCCAAGCGCAGGTATTGCTTTTCTACCTTCTTCTCTTTCCATTGCTTGCTTGCCTGCTCTTTTGTTCTTGAGAAAAGTGAGTCTTTCTTTTGGTCGGTCGATCATAAGATCTCGTTCGATATTTGACCTTCCTCCCCCACCCCCCCGCCGTAGAAGAGTGCATACGGTTTGGTACGTAACTGACCGAGGTCAGAGTCGGACAGACAGTGCAACAGCTGATGCGGCGGCCTCTCTACGTGTTGCCAGCCATGGTGGCGTCTCGGGTGAGCTGCGTTGAGCGAAGCGACGAGGACCAGATGAGGGTGGCAGCCAAGTCAAACTAATCACTCAAAACGGGGGGCGGCGGGGGCCGGTCGAAGCGGGGCGACAAGACAGTAACAGCAGATCACAGTGTCCGGTCTCCAGTGTAAATGTCCCAAAATAAATACGAGTCAGGCCAAAGCAAGGGAGTTGCGAGCAACCAGAAGCAGTTACAAGTAAAACAAACCCAAAACCATCGTTAACCGTACAATACAAATGTCCCTTTTCACACAGATACAACATCGCACTCACTTACAACTTGGCACCCTCGGCCAGCAACTCCGCCGCAGCTGCCGCGATGGCCAGCTTGCCGGTCTCGACAACTTTGGTCTGGAAGATCACCTTGTTTCCCTCCTTCCACATCTCTGTGCGCAGCGTCTGGCCGGGAACGACAGTTCCGGCGAACCGGACCTTTATGTTCTTGAACTTTCCGAATGACTGGTAGATGTGCTTTCCCGCGATGCCCATGAAGCACAGCCCGTGGAGGATGGGGTCCTTGAAGCCGCCGACGCTGGAGAAGGCCGGATCGATGTGCAAGGGGTTGCGGTCACCCGAGAGACGATAGAGTGCCGCTTGGTCTTCGGTGGTCTTCTCCTCGATAACCTTGTCGGGGTTGCGCGAGGGAGCCTTGTTGGCGGCGGTGGCGGCGCCGCGTTCTGAAACCTTGGGGGATCCACCGAAGCCGCCGGAACCGCGGATGAAGGTTGTGGTCTCGTTGACGAAGAGGACCGCGCCGGAGACGTCCTTGGTCTCGGTGCGGATTACAACGACGGCGGCGGCCCCCTTGTCGGCGACCTCGACGAGTGAGGAGTAGGAGGTGAGAGTGCCAGAGGTCGGGATGGGGAACTTCCTGATCTCGAGATACTGCTCACCGTGCAGAAGCATCATGGGGTTGAACTTGGGGAGGATCTCGTCGAAGGTGAACGGAACCTCGGCGTTGAAGTACGGAATCACACCGAAGGTGGGCAGGGCCTCAAAGCCGTCGGCGCCCTCAAACACCCACTTGAGGTCCGTCCGCTTGGCACCGATGCCCAAGTTGTAGAGTATCACCTCCTTGTCGTCATAGGTGAACGGAGTACCCGCAGAGGTAGCCTTCTTTGCTTTCTCGATGGCGTCGAGAACCTTCTTGTTAGGAGCCGCGGCAGGTTTAGCCGCGGACTTTCCGCTCTTGCGGTTTCCCGTGTTCGCAAACACCTTGACCAGGGCGTCCTGGGCGCTCTCGGGGTTGTCCGAGCGTCCGTCGAAAGTCACTATCTCTTTCCATGCGGCGCGGATAGCCTCGGGAGTGAGGGGAACATCAACGGGGAAGCCGTGCCCACCACTGCGCTGCCAACGGGTGCGGCCAACCCAGCCCGAGCCAACCTCGTAGAGAGCACCGGTCGAGGGTGCGGGGATCTTCTCGGAAGCGAGAGCACCGACGAGAGGAGCGACATACTCAGGCTTGAAAGCGCGGACCATCTCCTCGGGCATGATGGTGGCGGTCATAGCGGTACCGGCGTTGGGGGCGATAGTGTTGACGAGAATGTTGTACTTCTGTCCTTCCCGAGCGATGGCCCAAGAGAAACCGAGAATAGCCAGCTTTGCGCATGCGTAGTTGGCCTGGCCGAAGTTACCGTAGATACCGCTGGTGGAGGCGGTGTTGATGATACGTCCATATTTCTGCTTCAACATGAGGGGCCAGGCAGCCTTGGTGACCTTGTAGGTACCGGTGACATGGACGGCCATCACCTGGTTCCACTGCTCGTCGGTCATGGCGGCGAAGGACTTGTCACGGAGGATGCCAGCGTTGTTCACAATAACGTGGACGGTACCGAAGGCCTTGACACAGGACTCAATAACGGCTTCACCCTCCTCGACTGAGTGCTTGTCACCCGCAGCCTTTCCACCCATCTTTTTGATCTCGTTGACGGTGGGGTCGGGGTTGACGACATCGTTGACGACAACGGAAGCTCCGAGTTTGGCGAACATGAGGGCGTAGGCGCGGCCCAGTCCTCCTCCTGCGCCAGTGACGAGGACAACCTTCCCGGTGAAGTCGGTGGGCTCACCCTGCTCATTGGACTTCGTGTTCTTGGCACCTTCGAGCAAGCTCATGAAGTCATTGGGTCCCTCGGGGTAGTCGGGATCGGTGAAGTCGTTAATCTTGGCCCATCCCTTGATGATGGTGCTTGGGGTCAGGGTCTCGTCGGCCTTGAACAGAGCACCCTTGCTTCGCTCCCACCGGAACTTGGCGACGTGGCCACCACCGACTTCGTAGATGCCTCCTGACTCGGTGCGGTTGGAGTCGTGGGTAAGGAAAGCCACCAAGGGGACAACCCAGTCGGGCTTCAAGTTCTGGAGAACGTCCGGGGGGATAACAGTCTCGGTCATCCGGGACGCAGCGATGGGGGCGATGGCATTGCAGATGATGTTGTACCTGGCACCCTCGCGGGCAAGGGTCTCGGTGAATCCGACCATACCGAGCTTTGCAGCAGAGTAGTTCGCCTGTCCAAAACTTCCAAACAGTCCAGCCGCGGAGGCAGTGTTGATTATCCGTCCATACTTCTGCTTCCTCATTATCGGCCAGGCCGCTTTCGTGCACTACAAACACACACACACAGCTCATTAGCCCCACGTCAGCCCCCACAACTACCACCTCCAGTTCGACTCGATCGGGCTCACCTTGTAGCTCCCCTCCACATGCACTTTCATGATCAGCTCCCAGTCGGCATCCTTCATGTTCTTGAAGGAGATATCACGCAGGATACCGGCATTGTTGAGGAGGATATGTACGGTGCCGAACGCCTTGACGGCGGTCTCGATAATCTTCTCTCCGAACTCGACGGAATCGTAGTTGGCCACGGCTTTGCCGCCGGCCTTTTTGATCTCTTCCACGACCACGTCCGCTGCCTATTATCCGTCAAATGTCAGCGGCACCATCCAACACGCAACATCCACTTTGCACATCAGCCATACGCGTAAACCCCTCCCCCCTAAAAATAATAATAATGCGGGATGGAGCGCCTAAGTAGCCGCAGCAGGTACATGAGGTACATACCTTTGTGTCATTGCCCTCGCCCTTGAACGATCCTCCGAGGTCGTTCACGACGACGCTAGCCCCCCGCGAAGCAAAGAAGAGGGCGTACGCTCTGCCGAGCCCACCGCCGGCGCCGGTCACGACAACGACCTTCCCGTCGAAGCGCAAGGTATCTGGTGATGCGCTCATTGTGGTTGTGTGTGGTTACGGTGTGAATTTGCAGAAGAAAAATAGAGAGCAGCTCGAGAGTACACGATAACAACACCTAATTGCGCGCTGAAGTTGTATTGTGGGGGGAGGATGTGGATATGGATGAGGTCGAGTGGAGGAGGGAAGCCGATTTGCTCACTCAAGATATGGTAGGGACTACGGGCCGATTAATAGCATGTGAATTGTGAATGGGCCTGTAACGGTTGCTGTCTCTGGTAAAATATTGTAGGACAAAAGCTCGGATACGATTTGCAGTGAGCCGGGGCCGAGGTTGAGGGCACGTGTTAGCTTTGGGTTTAGCGTAAGCCGGCAACCTTCGGAGTTTGAAGGATTACAAAGTATGTATGCATGTTTGATCTATCTACCTGCCTCTGCGATGCTTGGCTGGTTGCGGCTGACCACTAAATAGGATTGGGGTGTTTGACACATGTTTCACGAGGGCACATGACAGAGTCTCCGTCACACGACAGGTCAGCTTTCAGGCCTCGGGTCGAGGACGTCAGCACCATTTCCCCCCGGCGATACCCATTTCTATGTATCCACATATCTACGGCATGAAGTTGTACCTCACATGACTCCAATATGCCACCAGTATCGAGGTTTTGCAATCCCGGTCAGTCCTAAACCGGTGCTATTTTTCGGAATGGGGGCGCTCGAAATTTTTTTTGTGGTTTTGCAAGGTGCACGTTCTTAAGTCAGGTGACGGCGCTGATGTCTAGATATCCGCATGCTGACTTGGTTCTTGCCCAGCCCCCGCAGGTTTGGGGCGTGTCATTCAGTGGGCATTTGTTTACATTCCAGGGAAATAGCGTCGTGCAGTTTTTGCACCGGTGCTACATATCTATCAAGTCATGACTTATCCTCATGCCTTACTTAAATCCCTGCACACCCCCCTATCACCTCCCCTGCAATCCTCCGTTGCCCTGACGACATAGTACCGACAAGGATTGCAAAACCTCGATACTAGGTAGTCTCTCAACATTATTCGTCTTTTAACTCGCTTGAAATTCTCGAGATTCCCACGTTTCGCGCAAAAACATTTTAGCTACCTGGTACACAAAGGCTAGATATCTCCGGAGTTGGAGTTACCTGTCGCTCTGCTTCTCTGCAAAGAACACTCGATTGTGTGGGGTATCTAGGCATATTACCCCACGGGCGTTCAGCTTGGGGTGCGGAAAAATCTATGTATCAGGGCGTTCGCTCACATGTGACAATGCCGAGGTCGGCTGGCTGGCTGCATCTCGATTATCTGGTCTTGTGAAGATTTTCGAGTTCCGCAGTTGCTTTACGAGCACGAGATCGCCAAGGAAACAGGAAACAATTGTTGCAGAAAGAAAACCATCTTTCCATGGAATACGTAGAACCAAAAAACTTGTCCCGGTGAAACCATGCTAAAAGAGTAGTAAAAAAAAAAGAACAAAAAAAACAGGTATTGCACAGTGATGATATGATCATGGGGGAGGAGGAAAACAGAGAAAAGGGAAAAAAGCCAAACCAAAAGCAAACACCATGCCGTTTGTTTCTTACAACTTCGCCAGCAGCGTTTGGCTCTTCTTCAGTTGAACGACCGCCTCTTCAACCATTTGGTCGACGATGACCTTGGCGGGCAACTTATCGTTCACCACGGCGGCGACCTTGCCCATCAGGAACGGCCGGGAGTTGTCCATAGTTTCATCGTCGAGGCTGTCGGCCTCGTCCAGCCTCTCAATGTCGTGCTCGACCGGGATGACACCCTTGGAGGTGAGCTCCTTAATCTCGTCGCGACGGTTGACCTCCCAGTTCTCGATGTAACTGTTCTTGCGTACGCGCAGGGGGCGCCCAGTGAAGATGATGGTGCGGATCGTGTCGTCGAAGCCAGCGGTGCGGACCGCCTCCTGGTGGGCCTTGGGGGCTCCGGCCTCCTCAGCGAGGATGAACCTGGTGCCAACCCAGACGGCCTCGGCGCCCATCATGAGCGAAGCAGCAAGCGACTTTCCGTTGTAGATACCACCGGCGGCGACAACCATCACGGGTTTTCCGGTGAGCGGAGAGGTGGCCTTCTTGGCGAGCTCGACGACAGTGGGGATGAGGATGGACGTGGGAACGTCACCGGTGTGGCCGCCGCCCTCTCCTCCCTGCGCGCAGATGATGTCGACACCGGCCTCGATGCACTTGGCCACGTGCTTGGGGTGGCCGATCATGTTCATGTACGCGATTCCGGCCTTGTGGAGACGGTCGACGACGGGCTTGGGAGGGATGCCGATCGCCGAGACGAAGAGGGTCGCGCCGGACTCGATGACGACGTCGACGAGAGCACCGAGCTTGCCCTTGGTGTAGTCGTAATTCGTGGCACGCGCGCCGGCTCCAACCTTGGGCAGGAGGAGGTCAACGCCGAAGGGAGCCTTCTTGTCGTTCAGGTAGGACTTGAGCTCGGCGATCTGGGGAGAAGGACATCTGTTAGATCCTGCGTGCGGCTGATGGGGAGGGGATGCGAACCTGCTCCTCCAGCATCTCGGGAGTGTAACCGACACCTCCGATGACACCGATACCACCGGCATTAGTGACTGCAGCAGCGAGCTTGGGGCCAGCGGCAACGTTCATGCCAGCCAGAGCGATGGGGTGCTGGATCTTGAACAGCTTGGTGAACTCGGTGGTGATTGCTATTCCCGCGTCAGTAACCGCAACCACAATGCACGCGCAGCTGATGGGACTTGTAACACTCACGTCCAGACATGATGGGTTAAAAATGGGCTCGTGAGTGATCGGTAAATAGAGGGCGGTGATATTTGGTATTGGGACTGTCTTCCAAGTTGCGGGAAAAGAAGGTCTTTAAAAAGAAGAGGAAGCGATTTATCAGGTGGAGCAGCAATGCGCAGCTGTGAACCGAGGTACCCGGTCTGTATGATAGTCTAATAATGTTTTTTTGTGTTTGATCATACGTACTCGCATTTAGCCTATCTAGACTATGGCGGAGTACAATTTCGTCCGTTTTTCCGGCATGTTTCAAGCTCCCCTATAGCCCTCCGCCCACCCCTAGTCTACCTAGAGTACATACTTTGTACCTATCTACCGTATTATCTCACTCAAAGAGGGCACCCTATAAACGCCATTTTTATAGGTACTAGCGCAGACTAGCGTGCTTAAGGACTAGCGTAATATCAAATCGCGCTTGACTGAATTTCGCCAATATGGCGCCCTGCCCACAGAATTACCTACTACACATACTTACACAGCAACACAGCACCCACAAATCTAACTAGAGAGGGCGTCAGTTGGTTGAACCCGTCAGTTGGTCGAACATATTCTTTTTTTTGGGGTGCCAAGATACGCTAGTGCACTAGCGTACTCTAGAATATACGAAGGGGGCGCGGAGCCCAGGCATCTTCGTCGCGCTGCCCGAACCCAGACAAAATCCATCGTTGCTCAGCTAGTTTTCATTAGATTGACTCAAGTAAGGGCAAAAAATGATCCTCCAGCTCAGTAGAATCCAGCTAGGGTGCTCACTAGGTAGTACATGCGCGGCCAAACCACCACTGAACATTACTCAAGTACAAAAACCTCCCGATCTTCATCACTGTCCCCCCCATCCTCACTCCCGTATTCAGCATAACACTTGCCCTCCAGTACCACTATCTCCTTTCTCAGCTTTTCAAGTCTGTCCAGTTCTTTAATCTTCTCCTCTTCCAGTCGAGCTACTGACTTCCAGGTTGCCCAGCTGGATTCCCCTGAGCTTGAGGATCATTTTTTGCTCTTACTTGAGTGAATCCTATGAAAGCTGGCTGAGTAATGATGGATTTTATTCAGGTTCAGGCAGCGTGACGAGGATTTTATTCAGGTTCGGACAGCGTGACGAAGATGCCTGGCCCCCCGCGCATATTCTAAAGCACACTAATGCACTAGTGGCATCTTGGCGCCCCGAAAAAACGAATATGTTCGACCAACTGGCAGGTTCGACCCTCCAAAAACCATCTCTGTGAACCTCAAGCTGTAGGAACACGGCGAAGCGCTAGATAGGCAGGGAAACGTCAGCAGTCATGTCATTTCTTTCCCACAAATTACCGACACCGAGGGTGATGAGGATGAGGGTGAAGATGGCCTTGAGTACGGCTTCCGTTGGCGGCTGGGGACGTGCTATGACCGTAGTGGTAGGAGCTGCTGTGAACGGATGCTAGATAGGTTCTTGCCACGGCCACGGCCACGACCTCGACTCGCGCAGCCTGCCCTGCTATGGCCGAACACGCCGCGTACCTTAGGTTTACCTCGAGTTGCATCCGATGCTGAAGGCTGACCTTCAACCTCAGACTCGTCGTCCGATGATGATGAGTCTTCCGCAGTGTCGTCGCTGCAACTCACTGTACCGATGTCCGCAGTAGGTGCTCCTCGGTCTTCCAGTCCTTCAGAGCAGTCACCAGGTGGGGGGTTGGTAGCCCCCCGATGGATATCTCGCCGTCAAATGACCCATCGATAGGTAGAGACGCGCCAATGCAACAGAAGCTTCGAACGACAACCTCTCTCCTCTCCCGATAGAACCTCCCCCAAGCCGCACCGACACATCTAGTCATCATGACCCTTATTTCTCCCACTGCGCTGCTTCCCGTGATATCATCTCGATCGATATCGTTGTCTGCCCCTTCAAACTCCTCCATCTGAAAAGCAGAATTCAATAGTTGAAAAGGATAGATCTCTGTATATAACCGCTTTGAGGTATATTCAAACCACTTGCGACGTACAGTTCGTCCCAGTTTTCGCCGCTCCTCAAACACGATGTACAGTTGTTTCTCAAGTTCCGTCCGTCGCGGGTTGCTGCGCAGTATACGTATGGTATGTTGTTGATTCGCTTGAAGCGGCAATGCCTCATTCTGTGAAAACCTCGATGATTAGTGATTTACAGTAATAGCCTGATAATCTTGCAGCATACATTCTTCCATTTCATCACTTAATTTGAGCCCGAACCGTACTCGAACCTCTTCACGTGTATGTAGGTTTCCGTTTCCCGCCATTCCCGTCCCGTGTTCTGCCCAGGACAATACTCGGAGCTTAAACTCAACTGTCCTGCATCGCTTGGCTCTGGAAGGAGTGGTTGCTAGTAGAGGAGCCTAGCGAAGAGCCACAGAGATTGGGTGTTTTCAAGGCCCTGGCCGTTGTTTGAATTTAACCTGTGAACGGTTGCTAGGAGATCGAGGCGTATCGGTAGTTGGCCGTAACGAAGCTTGCGAGAAAATCGTCGTGAGGAGTTCTACTGGCTACTCGGAGCCCGATGCTTGATCGTCGATGATTGATAGCCGCATTGTTCCTTTAAGCTGTAGGGATACCGCGTAGTTGGTGATACTACCGCTGTGTCCCCTATTCAGCTGAGCTGAGATACCTACTAGGCTGATCACTTGACGTCCGAAAAACGCTCGTTGCGCTAACCCTAAGCGCTCTAGCGCCACAACATAGCAGTGGCGTTTATAGTTGCTGCCTACATACACATACTGTACATTACAAGGCCAGATCCAGTCAAATACCAAATGCAGATAGTTGATTTGCGATCGAAGAAATCTAGGTAGAGTAGATATTCTATGTACTGGCCGGGGCACCTACGGTATATAATAACTACTAACAGGCAAATACATGAAATGAAGAGGGTTGTGAAGTCACAACAGAAACGCCCGCTCATCTCGGTCCATCCGTCCCAAGCGCTCCAGCCGCAAGGTTTCACGCGCATGCGTGAAAGCCATATCGTGCAGGCCCGCATTCCATCTCTAAATGTATGTGGGCACTTCTACTCCACAAGCATATCCGGCATATGCAGCCCTCGCAGCAACACCAAAGTATTGCCGTTGATCGTGGTGTCGCCTATCTTCTCGCCGAAGGTCAACACCCTCCCGCCCTCGACATGGAATATGCGCAACCGTTTCTCCTCACTATCGCCTTGATTGTTCACGTTGGTAATCTGCAGGCTCGCCGCCGCGACATCGAGAACCCTTCCTACGCTCCAGTCCTGTGTCAGGCATCGTCAGCAACCCCTATCCCCAACCCGCGCGATAAACCTAGCTCGAACCTTTGAATACCAAAACGTGCCCTTTGGTATCTTCGCCGATGTAGTCCTCGCCTCCGCCTCCACATAAAGATAGACTCTCTTCTCCGGGGGGACTCTCTCATCCCCCTTCGCCTCCTTCTTCATCTTCATTACAGCGACGACACTCGTGTTCGGTGGTTTCTTCTGGAAGCCCGAAAACATCCCCTTCCCGGCCATCGACGTCGCAGTACTCTTCTGGGCACCCCACGCTTTGAACCTCGACAACGCCTCCTTCGCCTTCTCCTGGGCGACCGTGGCAGTGGGCGCGGGCGGCGGTTTGCAGTTGTGCGAATCCTGGAGTCGGTGGGCCAAACAGTACTGTTTCCAGCAGGAGACACAGTTTACGCCGGGCTGCATAGGTGTGTTCACCATCGTCTTGCATTTTTCGGCGGCGCAGGGCGCCTCGAGGAGATTTCGAACCCTCGAGGAGGTAGGGGCGGACTGTGTGGCTTTTGGACGCAGCGAGGAGAGCCAGGACCCGGCTTTCTTGCAGGAGTGCGCGGTTTCGGTGCGGTGGTCGAGGCAAAATGTTCTGCGGCCCGCGACCGCACTTCGTGTTAGAGTTTCAAATCACTCTTCGTCGACGAGCGGGGGGGGCAAGGAGAAAGGAAAAGATCGCATACCCTTTACAGGATTCACAGAGGAAAGGCAGGAAGTCGAGCTGCTTGCAAGTGTCGATATCGCAGTGCGAGCCGATAGCAGCTACATCGGCGTTCTTGAGGATTTCCTCACGATCTCGACCGGGTGTCGCCATTGAGACGGAATCGGAATCCGCAACCAGATATCCCCCACTATCTACGAGCGAGACGGTCGACAGAAGGAAGGGTAAGGGGAATGAGCGAGTGTAGATGGTGTAACTATCAGATGTTTGGGAGGGAAATGACCGTGGTGCGTGAAGGGGGTAGTTATGGTGGCCGACACCTACCTTACCACGAAGCTGAACTCTGGGTGTGAAGACGCGTTAACCGTCTCGGCATCTTCCATAAGCGTCTAGAAGGGTCTCGACATTAGAAATCGCGATTTGTATTCAAATTACTCATGCGCCCAAGGACGAGGTGGAGTCAAGACAGTGAAAAAAGATCAGATGCTGCTGCTTAAGTAACTACATGTAATGCCCGCCTCCGCCTCCTCCGCCGCCGTCGTGCGAGGGCCGCATGTACCAAAGCTATCTACTACATTACCGAACATTCGTCACTCGGCCCCTGCCCCCGCCCCCGCCCCCGCCCCTGCCCGTGCTCGCGCCCCTGCCCCTGCCTTGGGTGCCTCTCCTCTGGCTGTCGTTCTACCCCCCACAGCGCCCCAACCACTCCACCAAACACGACGCACATAGCCAGCAGACAGCACTGGAGCACACTGGCGACCACAAACACGGCCCAGGTACTTAGTCTCGTGCCGTCCCTCTCATCCAGCGTGAACGCCCACCAGATGCTTCCGGGGGTCTGAATCGCCATCATCGGGATACTCAACGCGGCCGCGCAACCCACTTGCCGCGACATGTTGATCTGCGTTACGTACTGGACAGCCACGAGGACGGCGGCCTGCGCGCCCAGGAAATCGGCCCACCGTACGAGCGCACCGGGCGGACGCGCCGGGTCCGACGAGTGCTTGATGGCGAGGGAGAGCGTCGTGATCGCCATGACGATGAAGTGCAGGATCACCAGCAGCATGCCGTATATTTCCTTTTCGTTCGGCCCGGTGCCGCCGAAGAGGCGAAAGGGATAGGCCAAGGCCAACGCGAGACTTCGACGCCCCCGCCCCCCACGGTCAGCCGGTCGCTGGGAATACATATACGGAACAGGCGGAATGATGGCACGTACAGAATAACGGAACACGCCCATTGCTGCCCCACCTGCGCAACGCCCATCGACGCGGCGATGCATTCGAATCCGCCGATACCTTTATCGCAGCACCCAATGACCCCCCATTGCAAGACCAAGAGGTTCAGGAACGCGCAGGTGCTCGAGGCTACGCCCAACGGTGCGAACCACGGACTGATGCCCAACGATGAGTTTTTCATGATCCGGGTGTACTGCAGGATGTAGGATAACTACATGCCCCTCGCCCACCCCCTCCCATGCGATCAGCTGAAAGGGAAAATGGCGCACTTATCCCAAGGGGAAGAAAGGACGTACGAGCATTCCGTACAGTATGACAAACGACAGGACTAGGTCCACTCCCGGCGGCGAGAGCAGGCTGGAGCACTCGGATGGTACTTTGACGGATGTTGTGGACGACATAGCAGATGTGCGGTGTGTTGTGAGATGCGGAGCTGGGGTTCAGAGCTCAGCAATCGACTACTACTTATCGTACAACTTCATGCAGTGCAGGGCGCGAGAGGGATTGCATTAATCACAGAATATCACTCTTTGGCACGGGCGATGGTGTGAGTTGGCGCCGTATGATAGGAAAAAAAAGCTCACCCTCAGGTTCTATCAGCTGAAGACGGGCCACTGCCTCACTAGCCAGTGCCTGAAGCAGACGGGAACCAACCCACCGCCAAGTGCTAGTGGTACCCCTACAGGACCCAGACACCGAGCACGTCCTCAAGAACTGCCCGTACTGGAAGGCTCAGCAGAAGATCCTGGGGCAGAGGTTCGGAATGAGACCGAGGATCGATTCAAGATCCGGGGCCTCTTTGCGGACGAGGTGCAGCCAGGCGGTCCTGGACTTTCTCTGCACCACGAACGCGGGGAGGCTCCTGTTCCCGAACTCCGCTGAGGAAGACGACCAGAGCGAGACGTCGGAGTGGGAGCATCGGGAGCGGCAGGAAAGGGAAGAGGAGAGGAGACTGGAGGCCGAGGAGGCGGGGGCTGAGGTTGAGGAACGATTGCGATTCTTCCCCACCCCCTCCGTCATGGCCTCGGCGGTGGAAGAGTGGGGGGTCTGGGGGCGGTTTCTTTTGTCTTGTCTTTCCTTTGTGGGCGGAGGGCAAAGGGGAGCTACAGCGAGCCACCTGCGGTCTGATCGAGGTCGGGGTCGGACGGGCGGACAGTGTGCACATCGCCATGTTTACTTAGACAGGTCGCACGTGATTAATGAATAAATAAAAAAACAACGGCGTGATAGGGAGAAAAAAGTTAGCCACAACAAGCCGCCCACAGAGCTTGTGCGTTGTCTTGATCTGGGCAGTCCACACAAGTCCACGGCCCGCGGGCCAACGCCTTTCTGGAGCCCGGCTGGTTTGGACTGGGATGGCCGGCGGGCCGGGCAAACGAGTGAGAACTCATGTTCTCATAGCGTTCTAGCATATCTTCGGTGGTGATTGGGTTTCCGGGTTTTGGACTACAACCAGGTCACCGCCACAACAGACAGAAAACCGCACACAGGAGAGCATCGGAAAGAGAAGATGAACAGGATTATCTAAAAACTCTGTTGATCGGAGAAGAGATAGCGGAACTATAAGCGAAATCCGATGGGCATTTCTTGGTTTCCGGGTTTTGGGTAAGCGGAAGCGGGTGGCGCATAGGAATCATAGTTGGTATTGCTGTCCGGCACCAGGGGTACGTAGTTGGCTGCTTGTTGTGTGTAGGCGGGCCCGGTGCTTGGCTACTGTGCGGTTGACTTGAGGAATCGATGCAGTCCGGCCGGACCATTGAGACCCTGACGGACGCCTCCACGCGTCTCACCAGCACGCCCACCGATATCTAACGGACAACGGGTGGATGGTGACATGAAGACGGCGAGATTAGGAAAGAAAAACAAAACAAAAAACAGCTAGTTTACATTTCATGTTCGACAGCCAATGCCATCCACCGTTTTTATCGAACAAACAACAAAAAGTAATACTGCAACCCCAATCATGTACACGAAATGTACCATTCGCCGGCAGGCTTCGAGTCGTCCGCGCCTCTGCGGAGTGCTCCTCAGTTCACCCAGTACCGCCGCTTATTTCCAGATCGTCCCAATGTTCCTCGGCAGGGCCCAGGTTCCGAGGGAAGAACGGGTGTGATCGATCAGTTGCTGTCATGCGAAACGCTGTCTCGGGGGCAGCTGAGGGATTGGTGAGGATGGTGGAGAGGTGAGAGTTCGCATCGCATCCATAGATGTTGGTTCCGACGAATGAAGTTGGGAATTCGGCCCCGAGCGTATGCTGGGCGAGAGGGCAGTGGGAGGAGAAGCCAACGGCCCATGCAGATGGTAGAAGCCATACACGTCTATACTACGTCTCCAGTTGCCCCACCGAGTTATCCAACTTGTCAGTTTCGACTCCTTCGGCACCCCGCAACGGAAAGACATACTGTATTGCAAGGAATATCTCTGAAGGGCGTAATGCTGCCCCCGTATCTGTGAGGACATCTCAGGACTGAAACTGAGGGCTCAGGGGCGCTGCGTATTGAAGGGGCTGCTCGAGGTGCTGGAGGTGCAGCATGAGGAAGTGTGCCCGTCGGTTCCTGGGGCGGTCCCACACTCGTCAGTTTCAAACCTCATCCAGCACTCACAGAAAACCCCCATACCTACTTCGGTGATTGTTGGGTAGCCAAAGCATATACCATCACCGGTGCGTGGCGTCTGGACTATTCGTGAATGCAGCGATCATTCGGAAGGGCGAATGCATCGACCACGACGCTTCCAATGAGAACGATGTTGGCTGACGGCAGGAGGATGATCAAGATATGTGGATGGGGGAGGAAGGGTAGGATAAGACGGCACGTGGGACGGCCCGGGGGATGGCCCGGGGCAGGATGATAGGCCTCAGGGAAGATTATGTCAAGCACGACGACCTCTACCCTAACACCTGCAGGCGGGAGGCCAGCCAGGACGCGTCGTGCGAGGTCAGCGGGTTTTATATCTTCACCCCATGCCGACGGCCAAAATGACGACTCAGCACGTCCCGGCGCGCTAAGTTTCGACCAAAAGGGGAGTTTCTGGTGGTTGGGGAGATCGGGCTGAGGGTATTTGAGGTTCTACGCGTGTCTAAGTGGTGGAAAAGGTGTTCTGTGAATCGGGGCAAGCACACGTGCATGTACTGTCACTCGGCCGTCGCATTCTCACAGCTGGAAGACCAATAGAACTCATGACGCCTACCCCTACGTAGCCACCCAGAAAACTACATATGTACATACCTACATCTCAAGCGTTTTGTCAACCCAGTGAGCTGTCCGCTGGACCCCGCCACCAGGTATGTAGTTCGGCAGCACCCAGGCAGTCCCTGCTGACCAGCCTCTCCGCAAACCCAGTCCATTTGCCAAATAGCCTCTGTCCACTATGCTACCGGGCCCGGGCGTCCATAGAGCACATGCCTTGTACGCAAATAGACCAACCCCCCAACAAGTCAGGCTAGAACCCACTCCACTCCCCACCGGAGAGCTTTCCTCCGCACCTCTCTCGCCTTACTCTGCATAGTGACGTTGTGCTTGGAAATGTGCTTGTTGCTCACTCTCACTCCTCAACCTTGGGCAGAGGTGCGGAAGGAGGCGGGAAGGGGGAAGAGCCGGTTCAACATCTGGGACATCCTTGCCGACGGGAGGTGCAGCCAGGCGGTACTAGACCTCCTCTCCACTGTGGATGTGGGAGGGCTGGTCTCAGCTGAGGAAGACGTGGGGAGCGAGGTGTCGGAATGGGAACGCAGGGAGCGGAAAGAGGGGTGGAGGGCGGGGGCAGAGGATCTGGGTTTCCGGGGAGGAACTACCGCTGTTTCTCCATGGCGTCCTTTTGTTCTTTCTTTTGCTATCTCCTTTTAAGTTCTTTGGTGCGCATCTTGTCGTCTTGGGGCGGGCCCAGGCGGAGGGCAAAGTGGGGCTTGCAGCGTGCCGCCCTCGCGCGGACTGCGGACGAAAACCAGACTTTGTGTATCTCGTCATGATCTAGCTTTGTAGGTACTCCTCAACCCGTGCTCACAGTCTCGCACTCGCCCCCCCCCCGTTCGCAGTCCGCCCTCCGACTTCCGCAGGCACTCTCCCACACAACTTCTCCACACTCCACACTCCGTCTTCTCCAGCCCTTCCAGCCCATCGCAGCCACAGCCACAGCACACCGCACCAGCGTCCGGAATGTCCGTGTAACGTCCCCGACTGCTGCCTCGGCGTCATATGCTGTCCTGGCCTCGGCCCCAGCCCAGCCCCGTTCCCGCCCTTACTGCCGCATGGCGATAACGTACGGATGTAGGGCATGCATGGCGTCATGAGTCACAATGGCATACGAGGAAAATACGAATGGCGAGATGGGTAGAAACTGTTGAGGGCTGAATTTGTTGCTTGTTGGGTGTGCAGCGGTCGCGGTGGATGTTGGGTGAGTGGGGGCGCAGGTGGAATAGATGATCATGTTGAAACGCTGGATATCGTATTCGAACAACGAGGATCTCTACAGGTCCAGTCAATGTTATCGAAACCGTAGACCCCCCTCTCTGCCTCCTTCTGTTGGGGGCACCGGAATCGCGGATAACGTACATGTCACATCAGGCTTCAACTAAGCAATGGTGGAGTATCACGACGCACGGCCAGTCCGCAGAGAACTGAGAATCAACAATATGGAAAAAAAGCCCTCGAACTGTACAACGTTCATAACAGTAGCAACACATCAAAAGAATAAGGAGGTACATTCTTGGTACTCGCATACAAGCATCACGTCATGAAACCCACCCCTCCCCCCAATTGGCCCAGCAGAAAACGTACATTCCAAGATGAATAACGAAAGTAAGGTGCAGTGGATCCAAGAAACTGTAGGTGAATAGCAAAAACTAAAGGCACAAAGTTGCTGAATTCGCAATGATAATAATGACCCAAGGTCACAGAAACAAACAGGAAAAATAGAAGCCATTACAGTCCATTCCAAAATCATCAAGCCACCCACACACATCTTCAAATCACATCATTGTGAGATGCTGGCGTACGCACGCTTAATCTCCTCCTCGTGAGCCTTGACGATGCCCTTTCGGTTTAGCTTCTGGGCTGAGGTGACAAGACCGTTCTGTGGGGTCCACTCCTCGTCCGTCATCACGACACCGTGAAGCATCTCCATTCCGCTGAGACCACCCTTCCTGCCCTGTGCCAGAAGGAGACCCAGCACGATGGATGTGAGCTTCTGGTTGTGGACGAGCTCCTCGAGGTGGTCGCCCTGGATGCCGTTCTCTTTGGCAACGCTCTTGAGAACAGGCTCGTTGGGGAAGACAACGGCGACGGGCTTGGTTTGCTGCTCATCGGCATAGACGAGGAGGTTCTGCACGACGGGAGTCGAGCGGTAGATGGCCTCGAGCTGTGTTTGTCAGAAAAAGACTACGAGCTGGGTATCAACGGACCAACCTTCTCCAGCGCAATGTACTCTCCGTTCAGGGTCTTGACCAAGTTCTTCTTACGGTCAATCAGCTTGAGATGCCCGTTAGCATCCCACTCACCAATATCGCCGGTCTTGAACCAGCCATCCTCAAATGCCGCCCTGGTCTCCTCATCGTTCTCGTAGTAGCTGGGGGCAACCGAGTCACCGCGGATCCAAACTTCTCCCTGCTCGGGAGTGTTTTCGGTGAGATATCCGGCTTCCGGGAAGTCGACCAGCTTGACTTCGACGCTGGAAGTGAGATTTCCGAGCGAGGTGTTGTCCCACTCGAGAGGGTCCATGAGACAGCACATACTGGGGAACCGTCAGCTCGGCCGTAACCTCCAACGGACCGAAAGAGGAAGGAAGCAACTCACGCAGCTGTCTCAGTCAGACCGTAACCCATGATCATAGGGCAGATTGCCATCGAGACGAAATGATGCGTCTCCTTCGCAATCGGCCCACCTCCGTTCATGCAGATTCTCATTCTCCCACCCGTAGCCTCCTTGACCTTCTTAAAGACGACATTATCGATGACACCGACACCAGGGAGCCCGAACTGCAGCAAAGCGCCCTTGAGTGACATGGCACCCCAGAACATCTTCTGCTTGAAGGCGGGGAGTTTTGAAACCTGGTCCATGATGCCCTTCTTGACAGTCTCCCAGACGGCTGGGACCGCTACCAGAACTGTAGGTCGCAACTCCCGGATGTCACCCTTGCAGTTCTTCATGGCTTTGTCGGACAAAGTTCGAGGGCTTCCGTAGCCCATCCCGGCTCCCCATACGATGATGGAGTTCTCGAAGACGAGCTCCAAGATGTGCGCCAAGGGGAGGAAGTTGAGTACGAAGTCGCCAGGAGTGATGTGGGGTCCGACGATCGTAGTGACACCAGCAACTACGAAAGAGCGTTAACAACCTGGGGAGAGCTTGTTCGAGGGGGGTCCTACCAGCGGCAACCACGTTCCTGTGCAAAAGAGGCACACCCTTCGGAGTGCCGGTGGATCCGGAAGTGTACATGATGCAGCACAGATCTTCGCGATCGGGCAAGACCGGCTCCACGGGGTTGGCCCTTCCTAGTTCCATCAACTCATCGTAGGAGATGACAGTCAATTCAGGGTGCGTGGACTTCAACGAATCAAGGTCTTCCTGCTTGGGCGGCGTCTCCGTCGTGTAGATGACGTATTTAATCTTGGTATCGGCCTTGAGAGGGTTGGTCAGGTTCTTGATGAGATGGGAGTTCAGGAAGACGGCCTTGGCGCCGGTCTGGACGAGCGAATGCTGCAATCCCTCCTGGCCGAGGGTGTCGTAGGCGGTGACAATGGGCATGGACTGCGACGCGCATCCATGCGACATAGTGAGCCATTCCTGACTAGATACGCATCGCGATCAGTTTGACCGTTCGCCCGCATGTCGCGTTCGAATCGCACAGAGCGCGATATGGGGGGGAACCACGTACCTGGTAGCAGCGAAGATGTGGACCCGATCGGCCGCGACCAATCCCAGGGCCCGCAGACCGGACCCACAGGTGTCCACAGCCTCTTTGTACTGGACGAACGACTTCCACGTGTAGCCGCTCATCTCGTAGAAGGTCCAGTTCTTGGGGACCTCGCGCTCCTCGCCATCCACAATCTTCTTCACCTTCTTCTCCTCGACATGGGTCTTGACGAGCTTTCTGCTGCCCATGCACTCCGAGTTTCCGTGCTTCTTGGCACCATAAACGACGATGTCGTAGAGCGTCTTGATCTCGGGATCCGGGGCGGTCTTGAGGCCATCGATGGAGCCAGGGTGACGGCGCGGGATACCCTCACCAGGCTTCTTCTCGGCGCCGGGTACCTGAAGGGAGTACGGCGGCTTCTTGGTGGCGATGGGATGGAGAGGCTTCTTCGGTTGGGACATGACGGTTGAGGTGTTGTGAATGACGTTTGCTAGGATCTAGCGGTGGCAGTAGTCGCGTAGTATTTGTGCTGTCTGCTTAACTGGGGAACAACTTGTGATGGTGGTAGTTGGAGGGGGAAGGAATTGAATGGGGGGATCCGTTCTTATAAAGATGTTTTTGAAGAAGGAGGAAGAACGGAAGCAAGAGAACGTTGGGGATAGGACACAAGGCGAAGAGAGGACGGCCAGTAGTGGTCTATGGGGGGGGGGGGGGGAAAGAGAGTTACTTGTTGATGTGCGACTCCAACCAGCCAGCCAGCCAATCCTGGGAGCTTGGCAAGACTAGTAGCGACCACAGATCGATATTGGCTAGGTTTATAGAATAGACTGGGAATCCCAACACTTCCCAATCAGAGAGGCGCAGACATAGGGTGGTGCGCAATTGGCAAGCCGTCCGTATATCATTTATCGATTCGGTGATTCACCCACACAGTCGGTCCGTTGCCGGAATTCTGTTCCAGCTCGGACTGGCCCCTGTCTCCGGCCAGCGCCCCTCCACAGCTCGATTGAGTGAAGATGCCCACGAGCGAGCAGACAAACTGCACCCGCAAGTGCTGGGAACGGATAGACGGACGGCCAGATAGTTCAGCACTTCATCCGCTGGCAGCATTGCGACAGCCAGCCGGTCGGTCATATGGTTCCCACTTGGAGACTTGACTCTTCATTCTCTTCTGCTTCCACTGCCACTCCTGATATTGGATGTAGATAAACAACTATGCACCAGCCTCCTCTGCGATAATTGCTTGCTCGCTCCACCGGCGTTGCTATCCCTCCGCGCCCGCGCCCGCGCCCAACCGATCAACGATCGCACCAGCGCCAAAGGAGTCATCGCCGTCGCCAAAGCCTGATGAATATCGAAGGGACCGCTGATATATGGAAGTGGTGCCGTATGGTGGGCGTATGTCGGGGTGGGAGAAGGTGGTCTTGGCGGACGAAGCGAGCGAATGACACCTCAGCCTACTTGATGGACCGAGTATCTTTTTACCCAGTTTACGATGGGCCCCCACTCGAAAGAGTGCTGACTTCTCTAGATAGATAGCTCTCTCTTGGTATCGCTCTCGTAACCACACACTCCACGAAAGAATACGGTGCAGTGCATGCTATTCACCACACACCTATTCCGATCGTAGCAGGAGGTCAAGTGGTTGCGGCAACTTCCGTCCATCGAACAGCCGGCAGCCTCGCCGTAGACACGTGAACAAACTGCGACTGCTGCCCAGCCAAGCCCTATCGACCCCAACCACCAACCAACCACCAACCACCAACCACCAACCACCAACCACCAACAACCACCACCACCACCACCACCAACCGCCAGCACCAAAGCCCCACAAACCACACATCCTCTGGGCACGATGCTTGGCCCTCTTGTGAACCCGACGTGATCCCTGGCGAGAGGATGAGACCTTCACAGGATCGAGTTCACCGCTTGGCACTCGACCGCCTCTCTTTCTCCGCGCCGAAGTCGAACCGAATTTCCGAGACTTCCGAAATTTCCCTCTTCGGTTGCAGCACATCGTCCGAAGCAATTCCGGAGCTCCTTCGAAGTCCCGGCACGACCAGCAAAAAAAAGCCGTGAAAAAAAAGCACGCCTTCCACCACAGTTCAAATTTAGCAACCATGTCTGCGGAGCTGGTGTTATCGACATTCCTTGATCTCCTCGGCACTCCTGTCGAGGATGCATACGAAGGTTTGCAGCACCTACCACTACCACCCCACTCAGCCCAAAGATCAAATTCCATGCTGCTTGCTGGTGTGCACTTCGTCTTCGTCGTCCCCTATAGATACCTGTTCTGACCCGCCCCCAACACAAGCCACAATTCTTGGCATGCACCGAGCGTCTGGGCGGGGATAGTCGGCTGCCTTTTGCAGCTCACCACCTCGGTATCAGCAGCCCACGAGATGGCTTCGTCCTCCAGATGCCGACGTGTCCCTGTCTCCTGATACCCCGATGAAACCCTTTCCTTCGTACTTTGCCCCGCTCCCCTCCCCTCCACCTATCTAGATACTCTCTTTATGCCACCGGTGGCACCGTCGTCGCTAATGGGATTGCTGCAGGCATCCGTGGATGCCTTGCAGTCCCGGCGGTCGCTGCGGCAAAATAACGCTGCTCCGTGGTTTGCGCGCCGGACACCAAAATGTCCTCACGGCATTTCCCGCTGTCGATTGCTTTGCGATGCTCACATGTGTCTTCTGCTGTTTTCTCTGCTGCGATGCTCTTTCCGCCCGCTTGCGTCGTGCTGACACGCACAGAAACCATGGACCTCGCCGCACTCGCCCCCTCCGCGCGTCCGCTGGGAATGCACTGCGCCAACGCGGTCGGCGTGGCCCTCACCATCCCGCCCTTCACCCTGGCGCTGACACAGTCCCCCTCGCTGCTGCGCTCCAATGCGGCGCAGGGCACAACCGGCGCCGTGCTGTGGTCTATTACACCGCATCTGGCCCGCTACCTCCTCTCGCCGCGCACCCCCTTCTCGCCGCTCCTGACCTCGACTACCACGGTCCTCGAGCTCGGCTGCGGCGTCGCTGCCGTCCTCGCCGCGACGCTGGGCACCCGTGTGGGCTCGTATCTCCAGAGCGATCTGGCAAGCATGACGAAGCTTGCGGCACTGAATCTCGCCGCAAATCTCCCTCCTCTCCCTCGGCGCAAGCCGGCTAACTACCACCCGCCAGACGTCTCTACCATAGACGTGGATTGGGAGAACACCGATCTCCCTTCACATCCGGCGCTGCGCACGCTGGGGAGGCCGTTGGGCATGGTGATTGCCAGTGACTGCGTCTACAATGAAGGCCTGGTGCCCGCGTTCGTGGACACGCTCGAGGCGGCGTGCAAGCTACATCGTGACGGGGACGAGAGCGAAGCGCAGAAGACGGTTGTTCTGGTCGCACAGGAGACGAGGAGTCCGGATGTGATGGAGTGCTTCCTGACAACGTTCATGGAGAGGTTCGTGGTGTATCGCGTGCCGGATGACAAGCTGAGCGAGGAGCTCAGGGGTGAGAAGGGGTATGTTCTGCATGTGGGTATCCTGAAGGATGATGGCAGAGACAGGTAGATAGGATCAGCATAGGATCGATGGACCATGATTCCACCCGCGAGCAAAGTGAATGACTGAAGCCGCTCACACTTGGAGAGCCGCAGTCCTTGTCGTTTCTGGTTCACAGAATTATCGCCACGACCTACAGGCGAAGAGTGCAGAGTGGCCGACATATGTCACTCTGGTCGCTGCTGGTAAGTAGACAATCGTTTCTTCTGCTCCTCCAATGTTGCGCATCCATCACGGCAATAGGTACCGGCATTATGCGATCCTAAGAATCTGGGAGAAGGTGATATATCATGGCGAACGACGTCGCTGCTGCGATGTCACTTGTGCAGTCGGAGATTTACTTCGCCATAGTTAGACGCCCTCCCGCCGATGCACCCAATCGGACGCGGAGTGACAAACCCTAGTAACAGCATCACAGTCTATCATGCTGCATTCATTACGATGCTTGGCGGCGCGCGGTCGATGAAACGCGAAAGAAGAACTCAAGGCCTTCAGCTTCAGAGTGTAGACTTGACCCCCCCCCCCCCCCCGCCGTTCGATACTTCGACGCTGGGCGGGTGTTCGGTGTTCGCTGTAGAGTGCTACTCTCTGCCAAACGACAGCCACCTACGGTGGAGGTGTCCCAGAGCAACGGTTTAGCGCGCAGGGTTGCCAATCCCCCCGCTACAAGGCTATCTAGATACATAACAAACTTAGGTAGATAGATATCTGACTGTAGCCAGGATCTGCCCCCGCCTCCCCCTTCTCCGCAGAGAAACGCTCTAATTGATTGGTTGGGACCAGGGGTTTCGTGTTAGACCCAGCCCAGCCCAGGTACTCTACCTCCTCTACATTTACGATACCTGCAGAGTACTTAGTTTCTCTGTCCTTCTCTGTGCGTTCGATAGTAAAAACCACTTTGCGACGGTACACAACGCATTGTTCCCCCCCACACACACATACCGCACGCAGCAATGAAGCCGTCGCCCACCGTGTCGCTGCTACTCGTGAATCTACGACTACTCGACTACGACTTCGGCGCGTTCTCAATCACGCCGGACGTGTTCACGTCGCTGACGAACAAGGGAAAGGCGTTCGAATACATCATCTACCACCTGTTCAACGTCTTTGATCCCGAGGAGTGTGCCCTGGTGCGCTCCCCCCCCTCTTCCTTCTCCTCCTCCTCTTCGTCTCTCGCTCCTTCACTCGCTGGCTCTGACGCTCGGAGGAGGAGTAAGCTAGAAATTGCAAGGCTGCTGGCCAATATACGAGCCCGCCCAGTCCAGAGAGCTGCGAAACGTCGTCTTCAAATGGCTCGATGATATCAAGAAGAGCGGCCGTCTCGCCGGTGTGCTGATCCGCCGCACGACGCTCGACGATTGCTGTGGCCAGCGGTACGAGGAGCTGCTGCTCGCACTGTCCACCATGGTGCTGCGAGACAAGATCGAGGCTGGTGGATGGGAGGGGTATCTGCCCAGCACTGGTATGTCGGAGAGGGATGGGGTGGGGATAGGGAAAGAGGGCACGGGGCTGACGGGATGAAAAGCTTACCACCAGGCTACAAGTGCGGCGCCGAACCCTGCCTATCTCGTCCCGCTGACCATCGCCCACCGCGCCGTGCTTGGGTCTATCCTCGAGGCTCACCGTACTGCGAAGGCACAGTGGGAGTCGTTCACGAGGCTGCTGGAGGAGAAGGAGGCGGCGGTCGCAGCTATGGTGGAGATGATACCCTCGGAGGAAGAGGAGGCGGCGGCGGCAGAAGCGGAGAAACCGGAGAAACGGTCGCGACCACGCGGGTACGAAGAGAACATCCGACGGAAATGGGAGAACAATTGGCTCGGTGACCCGCGATGGCTGGATATCATACTGAACGGAGACCCGGAGTCGACGCGAGACCGGTTCCTGGAGCTGCCGTTCGAGCAGGCGTGGGAGAATCGGCAGTATTTCGAGAGCGGCACCATGGCGGCTACCCCGGCGGTCAGCTTGAAGGGGCTCGAGAATCAGGTTGCCGAACAGCGACGGAGGGTTGCCGAGATTCGGAAACTTAGGGAGCTCAGTCTGACTGGTGTTTCCTCGCCGGTCAAGTCGGGTGCGATGAGTCCGGGCAAGATGGCTCCCGGGGAGCAGAAGGAGAAGAAGAAGGGACTTGGGGTGGAGTTTACCAGGCATCAGGATCTGCATATGAAGGATATGGCCGGACAGCAGATGAAGGGCAGGGTTCATCGGAGTGAATGTGGGTTGAACTGTCGCTGCAGGGTAGTTTCTTTGCTGATGATGGTTTTATAGATGCGGACCTGCTCAACTCTTTGCGAGAGGAGATGATGCTCGCGAGTTCTCCAGGCCAGCGGGTGCACGAGAGACCAGAGGTTCCAGTATACTGCTCGTACGATGGGCCGGAGCAGTTGCACCAATCGCAACCCCACTCGCCAGCCACGCCCGCTGACGTGGACGGTGGCCCTGAAGTCTACCACCTGCGTATCAATCTGCGGGAAGGAGGTGACAGCAGTGACCTGGGAAGCTACGACGACATGCCATCGCCAGCCGACACCCAACCCAATCAGTACGATGATGCGATGGATCTGGACGACGATATGGACGCCGACCAAGAGGAACATCCGGAGAGCTCATACTACCAGCCGAGCGAGAGCCCATCGCTCGTGCCTGGGACCGGACAGAACTCAATCGTTGGCAGCGGAACGGCACCGTACATGAATAGCAGCGAGCCAGAGCCGATACCTCCGCAGATACCGGAGATCCGCCATCTGGGGAGGGCTCCGAGGCAGCCCAATAACCGGCGCAGCCGCAACGACTTGTCCTTTGGTGTGGACGACGAGCTTTTTGCAGAACAGGCTCGTACCCGCATCCATCACGATGTATCATCCGAACAATGAGCTCACACGTGCACTACAGATCGTCTCTTCCATCGCCGGCGCATCGTTTTCTCCGGAGAAACCATCCCCAGCGAATGGTCGCGGTGTCGCCATCATTCGCCAAAAGGGCGGCATGATGTCCTGGGAGCGTGCCGCTACGTCTTCACCGCCAGCGCCTCTCGGTCCCAGCTTCGAAGACGACTTCGGCGACACCACCATGACGCTGCCGCTGGATGAGGACGACGAGCCTGAGGTTCAGGTAGGCCAAATGCATACCCAGAACCCGAATTTCTTCGCCATCCCCGGACAACTACCTGTCGTTTCCGCCACGCCAACCGAGGAACTCATCGCCGGCGGCGACTACAATTCCGTCTTCAAGTCGCGGCCCAAGATTGCGTTGAGTCCCACGCTCAGTCCTAGCCCTCCACGCGACGGCGCTCCAGTGAAGGGGCTCAACATCAGCTTGGCCGGAGAGGGCGATGGTAACGAGGACGACGAGGATGACGAGATGATGGAGTACATTTCTAGTCCTATGTTGGCTAAAGCCAGGAGGTAATTGGGGTGTGGGGAGATTGTGTTCATTATTGAGGCGCTGGCGGGCGTTTTGTAGGGTAACAGCGTAGGTATTTTATGGTGTCCGACGACCACCCTTTGATACGATTATTGCAGCAGGTGTACTACCACCTTTGTTTTTGTATTTTCAACACATGCATTCTATTAAGGCAGCTGCACAGGAGAGTAGAGGGGTTCCATTGCCGTCGATGCCAGCCAGTGGGACTCGAGTGAAGTCGGCGAAAAAGGCACGGGATCGTGAAACGGGCCGCGGACGGGTGCGTCCGCGGTTCGCACAAATATCCGTGTATGTAGCTGCCCGCCGCCGCCCGTGCATACGTAAGTTTCCGTCGTCTCTCGATTCTCTGGCACTCATCGCCGGAACCGTACAGTGTATGTCCGTGGGCGGTGGGCGAGGGGATGCGGAGAGTCGGATGTTCATATCAGTTAACTACCTGCCAGATGCTGGTTCGAAAGCCGGGCCCCACGCCGCAGCGGCACCATCTATGATTTCTACTACTACTGCGAGGTCAATGTCATGAACCGCCCATCCACGCAGGTACCAGCCAGCCAGCCAGCGAAGCACAGCAGTCGACGAGTGGCAGAGGACCGCGTGGCCACTGGGAGGGGGGGCCGGACTGGACCAGATGGTTACTGCGCTACTCTACTTGTAAGTGTATGTAGTGCATTGACCGTGCTGGCTGTCTCTTATAAAAAAAACAAAAACATGAAGGACTTACAGTGCGAGAGAAAGAAAGAGTGACAGGAACTTCGCCGCGCGCCTGTGTGGCGTGGAATAGACTACATATGTACGCATATGTATAATACATAGCCTGCATGGTGCAGGTTGCATTCGCATTCGCGTGCGCTTCGTCCTGCAGGAGAGCACAGCATCAGGCCAGGCGGCAAAAATGCAATCACGTACTAGATACATATATGATGCACACAGATATCTTCCCCCCCCCCCCCCAACAACAAAAAAAAAAACCGCTTCGCCCTCTAATAATGTCCATACTCTGCTAAAAAGGGGAATCAGGAATTAAAAAAAAAAACTCAAACTCCAATGTCATCACCCCCCCCCCCCAATGTATGCTATGATGGCGCCGAATGGGCCCTGAAATGCAAACAAGCGATATCTACATTATATACATATATGTATGTAACTGATCGCCATCACTTCCCTTGGAGCTCCGTGTCCGGCTTAGTTAGCGCTCGTGACGTCAATCCTCTACCGAACTACACTCTCTCCAGGCCTCGAGACGATATAACTGGTTAGCATTCTCCGAGCTGCCGATCCTCCGCCCCCCCCCCCCCGGCCCCCTCCTTGTCCTCGGCGGCGTACATAATAGTGGATTTTGGGGGGAAAAGTCTCGGAGCGTTGACACAGGCTACATATGTATGTACAGAACGAGGGCCGGATAGCTTTAGCGGCTCTGCCGATCCCAATCCGAGAAGGATAGGTCCAACTCCCAACGCAAACATGAACTTCAAAGCGTTCTGGGTACTATGGTCCACCGTGGATACTGAGTACGCATCCTTCGCTTTTCGAAGAGACTTGGGGGTGTCGCACTCAAGCCTTTGCACGCTTAGGACGCTCTGGGGGGGGGCTGGGAGTATCTACGTAGATTTATCCACCCGACTTGTACATATGCTGCGTAATGACTGGATATATCAGGAACTGGAAATAGCGCAGCATGAAAGGAAGGAAGGAAGGAAGGAAGGGGGAATAGGGGGCGTTAGTCGTCGAGTTCCGGCGCCAGACATGTGCTGCATCGGCAGTCGAAGCCGTACTCGTCCCGCAGCGCCTTGCGTCTGTTGGCCGTTCCCATCCTCCAGTCGGGGCGGTAGCAGTGCGTCAATTCCTCGCCGGCCTGCTTTCGTCGGTTAGTCAGCCAGCCAGCCAGCCAGCCCGCCCGCGCAAGCAACCACACATCGACAAGCCAGGACGCACCACGATATCCCTCTCGGACCAGAACTGTATCTCCCCTCCGCGCTCTCCTCCCTGGGTCTCGTTCCGCACCCAGGTCCAGCGACAGTTCTCGCCGCCGACGCAGGCATGGTTGATCCTCGCGGCGAGCGCGAAGACGGCATTCGTGGTGCCGCCGGCGTCGAGACAGAAGTTGTTCGCCTTCCAGACCGCGAGCGCCGTGCACTCGTCGTCTGCCGCTGGGACGGCGGGAAGGTTCGAGCACAGCGCCAGCAGCGCCGCCCGTGGGACCGCGGCGAGCTGCGAGAACCCAGCGAGAACCCGCGCCGCCTGCGGAAGGGCGTGGGAGGAGGAGCGCGTGAGGAGGAGTATCGGTGCCTCGCTGAAGAGGTGCGTTCCCGCCGCGATGGAAGACGTCGCGAGAAGGGCCAGTCCCTTGCCCGCTACCGCCGCAAGCACGAACGGCCGCGCGGGAGCGGAGCGGGAGAGGGGGAGCGGGTTGTCGAGTGCCATTCAGGACGGCCGTGGCGAGAGTGCTGGGGGATCGGGAGGAGACGCAGCATTTTTTTCCTTTTTTTTTTCTTTTCCTTTTCCTTTATCCTTTTCCTCTGTCCGCCAAAGGACGCTACCGGAGAGATTGCGGGTGAAAATGGGACTCGATATAGCGGGGTGGAAGACGCTAGTACCCACCATATGGAAGGAGCACGATTGTCGTTGGCCTGGGCCGGTCGCTACAGGGCGCAGAGTGTCTAGCGCTCGATTAGTCAGCTGCTGTTGCATGGCATGGAATGGGTGCATATCTATGCCCGTGATAGATACTCATCTATCTGTGATACTCACAAGACGCCGGGGTGACTGCGAGTGGAACAACGATCTTCCGCGCCGGTTGCGGCGATGCTGCTGTGGCTCGCCGTCCGCCACTCTGGACGGATGCGCTTGATGATTAAACAAAAAAAATCTGGACGGATGCACACATCTCTTGCGAACCGCAGCGTTGGCCGAACTATCGCAGTGACGTCAGTTATCTTCGACAGAGCCAGCTGGCAGCCCCCTTTGCCGACGCAGGTATGTATCTATGTATCTACGCGGGGCGGGCGGCGCGGCTTGGTATTAATCCGAAACGCGGGCAGTTGCGGGGCTGACGGGGGAGCTGTGGGCACGTTGCAGCCGCCCGCCCAGTCGCCACGCCCACGTCCGGCTGGGGAAATCCGCACCAGCCACCAACTGACGATCACGACGATCGCGACGCCAAGCCGAAAATGCCAAAGAAAAGATGAAACGGAAAACGTAAGGCAGCTTCAGGATTCAGGGTCCACGGTCAACACGAGAAAATGCGTTCCTGTCTGTCGGATGTGCGGCGTATGATGCACCTATCTGCGATGGATGGGACGGCCACGATGTTGTGTGATCGGTACATAGATATGCAGGTCATCCCCTCTCCCCTTCCCCCCGCGCACGATCTGCAGCTGCAGGAAGAGAAGGGAAGAGAGCGCGGCTTCTGACTGGCCCAGCGACAGCGACTGAGCCCCCTGAGAGTGTTTCACGATGGAACGGGGGGGAAGCGGAAGGGAAGGGGCGAGTCTGGCGAGCGCGCCACTTAAAGAACCGCGACGCTCCTGTGCGGAGCGGGCTCGGAGCTGGAGGATATATATCCAAACCCCGTTCTCGTCTTTTCATCGCAGCGCCTGCCTTTCTTTTCACCACAGCTCGGCGCAGGCGTCGTATTTCACTTCGCTCCACTCCGCTTCGCACGATATCACCAGCCTCCGACAGAACCCGACAGCGAGAAAGAAAAAAAAAACAAGCGGACACAATGAGTGTGAAATCGATAACAACATCCTCCTCCTCCTCCGTCCGCAAGGGCAGGGGCTTCCGAAAGCTCTACGCGACGCTGGCCCTCCGCGGTCTGCAGGTTCTCCTCTCGCTTGTGATCGCGGGCGTGTTCGTGCGGCTGCTGTCGACATCCTACAGCGGGACACCGAGGCCGGAGCTGATCCTGCTGCTCGCCTTCGTACCTCCCCCTCTCTCTCCTCCCCGCCCCGCCGTCCACCGCGCTAACCCGGGGACAGACATCAGTATCGATAGTGCAAGCGCTGTCGGGCGCGGTGTTCACTTTTCTGGCGCACGAGCGCACATGGCTTGCGATCTGCGACCTGGCGTGTTTCTGCGGCTTCGTGGTGACGGCCATCATGACGCGCGGCGTGACCGCGAGCTACCGCTGCGACCAGTGGCTGAGCGGCGAAGGCGGCGCCCGTGGCGACGACGGTATGGCCATGATGATGGCGCGCCGCGACGACGACGGCGGTGAGCGCGGGGAGTGTACCAGCCTCCGCGCTGTGTTTGGGTTGGCCGTTGTGCAGTGGTAACTCTACCCTTAGACCGAGAGAGAGAGTGTGTGTGTGGGAGAGAGGGACGGAGACGGCTAATCGGCGAGACAGTGTCCTGATGCTCATCACGTTCCAGATGATATTCGTACTCATGCGGGAGAGGAACCATGAGATGCGGATGAGGAATATGACCGAGAAACACTGGCGCGCTTGGGACGGCCGCAAACTTGGTGGCGCCGCTAGTGAGAACTCGTACACGGAGAGACCAACTATGGCACAGGTTGCCTAGTGGGGGGGTTTTTGTTGTGCATGGATCGGAGGGTGGAGAAAAAAAAAGGGGGGGGTCTATCGCTATTGAAGTATTTGTCTGGCGAGATGCGAGTACACACTCTCTTACGCGAACGAATATAGTTATATCACGTTGCCATTAACTTGGGCGTGCTTTCTTTACCATCTCCATAAATATTTTACATATTTACCGGCGGCCAGTTGGCGCATAGAGGATGGCCTTGCTACCACGAGTGCTTCACGCCATAGCTCCTACAGAAGTCGTCGTCGCAGTCTGGGGGATTGCTTTCTCGCTTTCTTATTTTGTTGGCCCTGACACTCATACTCAGACACAGAATTACCTGGTAGATACTTTGTAACGTAGCTGATCTGGTTATCTACCTTACGTAACACCGGTCGTGGTAACATCCGAACACCGTCCATCACTCACAGGCGCCGGGTGTAACATAACATACCACTCTGCAACAGACCACGATCAACTTCGAACAGCTAAATAGTTGGCTCGCTCATGAGCGCGACGGCAAATCCAGTAATCCCAGGAGAGGGCAGGATCTCGGCTGAGGCTCTGGAGGTTTTTTTGTGGGGGGGGTGAGACCGGGAACGGTTCGTGCAAATCGTCAAGGAAGCACGAAGAACGGAACAGACATCAACGCCGGACAGCGCTGAGCATCACCGAAGTACGAAGAACGGAGCCGACAAGCACGAACAACGCAGACGCTCCATCTGGACGCATTAAGCATTAAGGGGGGTACCATATGCGTCGGCAACGTCAAGTGGCTCCGGACGCAGCCTGGCAAGGTAGATGTTCGCGTTCTGAACGACGCTTGTCAGCGCACATACCGCTCCCAACGCAAGACGCACAAGCAAATGCGTACTACAGAGTACATACATACATAGACGAAGATGGGCAGCGCATTGGCATTCCGAACGAGGAGTGTCAAGGCGAATAGCTTTCGCGACGAAGCGCGCCAAGGCACACGGCGTTCAGACGACGAGTGCCAGGGCAGGTGTCTTTCTGACGACAGGTGTCACGGCATGTAGATATCTTCCGGACGACGAGCGCCAAGGAAAATAGCTTACTTGTTCTTAGCATTGTATATGTTCCAGCCTGGCGGGCAGATTCGTCTGCGGACCGACAGGCTGGCCCATCTGTAAATGGGAAAATTTACTAGGTCGCACGTGATATAAACATCGTCCCTCGGCTAATATCACCACTCAAAAAACGTTGTCTCTAAACTTGAAGCGTGTTTTGTCATTAGTAAAGGCGTAAGTGTCACGGCCTTCGTATCTTGCGTGGTCGTAGTACTTCGGTCCCGAGAGAGTCACGTGACAGCCCAAGGTGAGTGAAACGCGATGATCCAGTACGCGCATAGTACGGCAATGGTGCGCTTTTCGTCATAACAGGAAGCGCAGTGCAGCGCTGCAGATAGGAGCATGACTACTACGAAGAGATGTCTGCAGCCGCGGAAGACCGATGAGTGGGCGACGCTTGCGGCGGAAAAGCCTGATGTCCGCGGAGTCGAGTGGCTACACTGCGCGGACTGGTACGGCAGACGGCCTGTGCCCCCGCCTCAGAAGGGAGATCTCTGAGAAGAAGTGTGCTGAGGGCCGCACCACAGCCAGGGAGCACAGGATGCCGGACAAGAAGCACTCGAATAAAGTGGTAGCTAGTAGCGCAGAGAGGTTGGCTGGCTGGTTCTACCAGCTGAAAACAATAGCTCCAGTGGGTGGGGTCAGACCTCCGCTCAGTGCTGGTGGTGCCCGCACAATACCCAGACAAGGGAACACTTGTTCAAGAGCTGTCCACGATGGAAACCGCAGCAGAAGATCCCGTGGGCCGAGGCGCGGGAAGAAACGGAGAGAGGAAGGATCCATTTAATAAGGTCGTACGCGATTAATGGGACATCATCAACAACTGGTCAGCGACTGACAAGAGAAGCGGGGGAGGGAGGCACCACTCGACAGCACGCATGCGAGCGGCGTCGCGCACTCCATCGGGCCCGTGTGCGACTTGCCGCCGCGCTGGGGGTACTGCGGTAGGCCCCTGCCGGTGCCACAGGTCGGTGTGTTTGTGGCGGTTGGGTCGGCTGGTGCAGCGGTGACGCCGGTGGGAATGGCGGTGGCGGTCGAGTCGGCCGTCGTGGGCGTTGCTGGCACGTTGGTTGTGACGGGCAGCGGAGTATCGATTGGTGCTGTCGGATCGGCTGGTGTTGCGGTCGAATCTGTTGGGATGCTGGTCGCTGTTGGGTTGGTGTGCACGGTTGGTACTGCCGGTGCAGCGTCCGTTTTCGTCCTAACGACAGGCACCAAAGTCTCTACCAGTAAAGTAGCGGTAGCCCGCACTCGATTCTGCGCCACCGGCGCCGGCACACGACTTCCACGAGTTATAGTCGGCTCTCCTGGCGCTGGCCAGCAACATCCCAAACTGGCCAAGAGAGGTGTGCTTGGGAATAGAGCTATCGGGGTCGGCGGCGTGCGTCGGTGTGTGTGGTATCGGTGGCCAGATCGAAGCCGCCCGTCGAGCCCGTCGACGTCGACCGCGTGTGGCAGTTCTTGTACATGAGCGCCGGCATCCAGTGCGTCGGCTCCGAAGTGGTCGAGGTGTAGGCGGTAGGTAGGGAGTATGAGCTGCTGGACGTCAGCGGGGGATGGACTGATGGCGGGGGGGCGTCCGGCCATACGAAAGGCCCTAACGATCTTGCCGTTGTTGGATCATGCGGTGAAAGGGTTTGTCATGGCTGGGGGTTGGCAAACCAGTCACCAGGTAAATTCGTTAGTGGGCGATTCCGGCACCGCAATGCCGAAGGAAAAGCCCTCACGAGCGGACTGCAACGTCTAGGAGGCGATGCCCGTGGTTGAGTCCGTGTCTGGTGTCGAAGGTGATTTGGTGGTCACCGCGGCTACTGCTAAGGTGTCAGGACGTGTCTTTTCAATAATATCCGAGAAACATACCAAGACCAAGGAACGGAAGGACTGACCCAGCCTTCGTAAACATTGCCCAGATCAGGTTTGGACCGTGCAGATCGAGAGTGTGTGTATAGTAGAGAATGTGACTCCAGGCGATGGTGGTCGTGGACTGAGACGGGCCTCTGGGAGTCTGTGTCGTACTTAGCAACCCAAAGCCATCAAGATTTCTTCTCATCCCTTCTGGTCTGCAGTCGAAGTTCTCTAGACCGATTGACAGTGGTTTAAGGGTATCTCTATCGCACGGTCCGGCGAGGCGGTCACCATAGCAGGAAAGCCACATGGCCCCCGAGTACCATTCCTAACGTGCAACGTATGGTGTATATGGAGCCTATCCAAGGTTCTCGCGGAGCCCCGCCAAACTGCGCCAGGTTCCCCCCCGAGAACTCCGATCCTCGGGAGCAAGGACTGTGATGGCCAGTTGACAGTGAGTCCGTGGCCAATCTGTGTGAAACTCCGTGAAGACGTAATGATACACCCACACGTTGTGTGAAGTAGTTATAAGCCGCATCACTTGGCCGTGGTGTCTATTCCGGCAAATAAATACTAGGCTCTCGATACTGCATACCGAGCAAGCAACCCGAGGAAGCAGGAGCGGCGTGCATTCTCGGATACTGGCCGAAGAACGAAGAGCGCTGCCATCGGGTCAGCCATGTCCATGAATGGAGGATTGGAACAGACACACATCGATCCCAACATCTGTTGAACTGCCCCAACTGCTTCTTTGGGATATTGGAAATCCCAGCGGCTGTCTTGTTTGCCGTCCGTCATGCGCAATCTGCGAGGGGCGGGCGGTCAGTCTTAATCGACTTATCCATCGATGCGGAGTAGTTACGGTCCCGGCTCCCGGGTCAATCATCTATCGACGAATGTTTAAGGCCTGGAGAAATTCCACCAGTGCGGTGATGGAGAGATATGTGGTCGCGGACGTAACAGGGCCCGTATTCTGAATCCCCGTCCATGCACTTAGACGCCGTCTCCACTGTGCCGCCGTGGCGCGCCACAACGAGCCGGTACATATCCCCCCACGAAAGTGCGTCCCGTCGTTCACGCCCGACCAATCACCGGCCAGGCTGCCGTGGACGATTATGTAGCTGAGTGGGGTCCGGGAAGGCAAGTGCTTATATACAGAGCTCCTCAGCTCGTCGAAGCCGATTTTCTTCCCCCTCGCACTCTCAAGCCTCCACGCAATGCACATCCCCACCGAGCTCTTCCCCAACCCCAAGGTCACCGTGGCTGTGATTGACTATGCCATTGCCAACTCCACCGATCTCGGTGAGACCATCAACCAGCACTGCAATGACACGCTGGAGTTCGCGCAGCGGGAGGGCCTGGACCCGACTATGATGATCAATACTCTCCAGGTAAGTCGTCTTTTGGATGTGCGGATTCGAGAATGGCCGGGCTGACGATCCGTAGGCGCAATTCATGGTGTTCATTGCGAAGATGCACGGCGTCAAGAAGGGTAGATGGGGCTCCGGGTCGGGCTATGGTAGGGACGCTGACTGAAAGTTCCGAGTATGTAGTCCTCGAGATCGGCTGCTTCACTGGCTACTCGGCACTCGCCTGGGCCTGTGCCGTGAGTGACCATCCCGACTGTGAGGTATGGTGATCTCCGTGCAGTTAGGACCCCGCAGACCACCGTTCTTACATGCATCGCCAGGTCGTAACCCTCGACCTAGACTACGCAGCCACCACCTACGCCGAGTCCACCTTCGCACAGAAGGACACGAGCAAAGTGATCAGGCTGATCAGAGGCAGAGCAAGCGAAACGTGAGTTCCTCCACCATTTCTCCTCCCCCTCCTATCCTCCCTAACACTCTTCACGTAGGATCTTGACCCTCGCCGGGCAACAGTTCGACTTGGTCTTCATCGACGCCGACAAGGAGGGGTACATCGGGTACCTTCTGCAAGTGCTCGAGCTGAAGCTTCTGGCACCCAATGGCGTGATCTTTGCGGATAACACGCTGAATCGTGGGCTCGTTGCAAACACCGAGAACAATCCGGCGGCGAGCAGTCAGAAGCAGGTGGTTCGAGCACGGCACCTCGATGCGTTTAATCGTTTTGTGGTGGAACATCAGGAGCTGGAAAGCGTGATCGTTCCGGCGTTCGATGGGCTGAGCATGATACGGTACAAGAATGGGGGCAAGTAAGGGAGTTGGGGTGTCTCTACATAGAGTAGCGCAATTACCACGTAGCTATTCTAGTGTCCGCAGCAAGTATCGTATGATATCTAGACTGTCTTTTGTATATATTAATCAGTAAGCCAGCGGGAAAATAAAACCCTATCATACAGCAAGCCCTAATAATCTATCAATCGGTCTTGCCGCAGCCGTATGCAATCGACCAATCCATATCCCGACTGTCCAGGGGAGGACGATGGACGGGACCGGTTTAAGGTCGCATGCAGACTGTTCCCAGGAATCACCGTATATATGCCGTTTGGTGTCATTACCAGCTCCCCATTGGATCCCGTGCCGCGTCACTCCAGCTCTTCGGCCGTCGAGACGAGCTGACCCTGAAGGGGTCTTTAAGGTTAGTCGAGCTGAGTGATTGGATACCTAGGAAGATACCCTGAAGACGGTGGGTCTCTCAAACCACACGACCTCCTGAGCATCCGCCGTGAGGACTCCGGCAGACAGGTAGCTATTGGGGAGCTGTCCGCGTAGCTATAACAAGGCTATCCTACGCTCGATATCTCCACAGTCAAGCTGAGCGAGGCTGTATCGTCGGCATGCCCTAATTCTTTGTCGTAGCACAACGTGACGACGGTCTTGCGGCGTTGTTTTCTCGAGACTCACTGAGACCGGGTCCCATGCTGAGGGTTCGAGCACAGTTTTTTTTCCCGTCTCCTTCTCCTCTGGCCGGTCCGTCGTGGTTGTCGAGACTTAGGGTGGCAAAATACGATTAATTTATGTGATTTGATTTTGCCACAAATTTCCAAAAAATAATGGCTAAGTCTGTAGCTAAATAACCCCTTCTCGGGCTAGAGGATGGTGGTTGTCAATCGATGGGGCCCTCCCTCCGCCATCACCGCCGCTATTGTCCCCAGCCGCATAGACAGCACCCATTGAGCAGTCACGGAGTGCACCGTGCGAATTGCTACTGCCAGCATCTAGCCAACGAGTTCTCGCATATCACAGCTCTGACGAGTATGAAGGTGATGTGGTCGGATCGCTAATCTGCCACACGGGACTAGTCGACCTCGGTCTGCACGTAGCCCAAAAGACGTTGGGGTTTCCGCCCATTCATTTCCGCAGGTGGTGATACTTCGCCTGTGTTGGTTAGACGGGTGCTGTTGTCTTGGGTGGCTGGTGCGCTGCCAAGAAGCAAAACAGGGAAGGCGTGGATTCTGCTCTAAACAGCAACCCCACCTTTCCGCCTCCGACCTGTGCCTGAGCGCTGGCATTTGTCCTGTCTCCGCTCTCTGCCCGTTTCTTCAATCCCCCTTCCCATCATCTCCCTCCCAACCCATACACGAACTCCATCCCTCTATCCAGCAAGTCATCAACTCAATCTTATCTCCAAAAACCCGCTTCTATCAACAATGGCTGAAGATCTCAACGAGGAGTACGACGTCGTCGTTGTCGGAACCGGTCAGGAGCTTCCCCTCACGTTGAACGCCGAGATTGAGCTAACATGACGGCCAACTTCAGGTTTGACGGAATGTATTCTGTCTGGGTACTTCTTCAACTCCATCGAACAGTGATTCTATCCACAGAGTAATTGATGTTTTCATTGCAGTGTTTTCGGTTCTGAAGGCAAGAAGGTGCTCAACATCGATGCCAACTCCTATTATGGCGGGTATGTTCATCCCCTTTCGATAATGGTGTGATTGAAGGGAGCTTAAGCTGACTACTGTCACCGCAGTGAGAGCGCAAGCTTGAACATGTTCGATGTCAGTTGCCTCGTTGCGTAGATTGTCCACCCATAAGCTGCTGACATCCCCAATCCCAGATGTGGAAGAAGTTCAGATGGACCGAGGAACAGCGCCGAAAGGAGGAGGAGCGCAAGAAGGAGATCGAAAGGCTCGAGAACGAGGAACGCGAGTCCGAGGAGAAGCGCCGGGCTGCTGCAAAGGCGGCAGGCGACGACAACTACAAGCCCGCCCCTAAGGCCCCAAGGCCCGAGCAAGTCGGGCCGAACCCTCCTGAGGTGTTCGGAAAAGATGCCCGTGCTTGGAACCAGTGGCACATCTCGTTGACTCCCAAGTTCCTCATGGCCGATGGAGAGTTGACCCGGATTCTTCACCAAACTGGTGTTACCCAGTACATCGACCTCCTTTCCGTTCACGGTAGTTTCGTCGTCAAGAAGGGTGTGCCCAGCAGGGTCCCCTCGACACGTGGCCAGGCCGTCACTTCCCCACTCGTTTCTGCCATGCAGAAGTATTACATGCAGAATTTCTTGCAGTTCATTGCCAGCTACAAGGAGGATGACCCTTCCACCCACAAAAAAGGTACGACCAACACCAAGATTGCCGCTGCAACGGCGCCGAGGCTGACTCCACACAGGTCTGAACTTGGACCAGAACACAATGAAGGAGGCGTACGATATCTTCGGCCTCGATGCCTGGACTTCCGAGTTCATCGGTCACGCCATGGCCCTTTACGCCGAGGACTCCTACCTTAACAAGCCCGCTCGTGAGCCCATCGAGCGTATTATCCTTTACGTCAAGTCCATGGCCCGCTTTGGAAACTCCCCTTACATCTTCCCTCTCTACGGTCTCGGCGAGCTTCCCGAGCGGTTCTCGTTCCTGTCCGCCGTCTACGGAGGTACCTACGCCCTGAACACCCCCCTCAAGGAGATCCTCTATGGCGATGATGGCAAGGTTTCCGGTGTCCGTTTTCCCCACCCCATCACCAAGGCGGACACCATCGTCAAGACCAAGAAGGTTATTGCCGATCCCACTTACTTCCTCGGTGAGGAGAACAGAATCCGCAAGGTTGGCCAGCTCGTCCGGGCAATTTGTGTCCTCCAGCACCCCGTCGAAGGAACAGACGGCGCCGAGTCCGCCCAGATCATTATCCCCGCCTCCCAGATGGGCCGCAAGAATGACATCTACATCTCGGTGCTGTCATCGGTCTTCAACGTCTGCCCCAAGGGCTTCTATCTTGCCAGTGTGTCGACCATGATCGAGAACCCCGACGGTGGCAACCCCCACGCGGAGCTCGAGCCCGGTTTCGAGCGTCTGGGACTTGCTTCCGGCCGTCTTGGCGAGCGTGAGGAGAAGTTCATCCAGGTTGTCGATCTGTATGAGCCTGTCGACGACGGCACCCGAGACAACGTTTTCATCTCTCGCAGCTACGACGCAACCACTCACTTCGAGACTTGCACAGGTATGGATTCCTGTAGCCCCCGTATTCTATGTTTAATAGCTTGACTAACCATCCCCACAGACGACGTCAAGGACATCTACAAGCGCGTTGAGGGCAAAGACTTGGTCATCAAGGAGAGGAAGGATAAGGCAGAAGAGTAAAGGAAGCATCACTGAAGTGGCGATACTATCATTTAATAATTGTCGGCCTGTTGTTTCTTTTTTGAGATTGTTGCATTTCGTGATGGGGATTTTTTTACGAATGGAATTCGGTTTTTTTTTTAATGTTGATTTTTGATTGATACCTCATTGAAACCTAAGTAGCGATCTTGGCTACCGTATAGTGAGAGGGGAGGTAAACCCCCCCCCTAGTTTTCCCGCTAGACGCGTAGATATCAAGGTGAAAAATACGTATTTTGACCGTTTTGATACGCGTCTAGCGGATGTACGTACATTAAGAATTTTCCTCTTCGATTTGGGGGATTTGAGGGTGTGGGTCGCCGCGACGAGGTGAGACGGTAGCCGAATCCAAGAAGCTGGCGGACGCCATTAGTGGCAGGGGTAAATGCTACATGAAGCTTGGCAACGGTTACCTTGTAGCTGCCCAGCTGAAGCTCTCAAACTCTCCTTCCACACGCATTGATACGACAGGACACTTCTTACACAGCAAAACCATGATTCCCTCAATAGTTTCGTCGCTACTACTACTCGTAGTTACTTCTTCTACGGCGAATGCACAAAATTATACCACTGCGCCTGATCCACTTCTGGTCGGTACATGGTCGTCGAAATCAAGAGCCGTCATCACAGGTCCAGTATGTGTCTCATCTGCAGAGGAAGCGAGCAAGGAAAAGGAGGCCAAAGTGTGGCTGCTGGTGCTGACGGACTCGGGGAGGACTTTTACGATCCAGCCTTAGAGCTGATGAAGGAACCCCGTTTACCTGGGAGTTCCTTCTCGTTTACGGCTGACGGATACTACGAGGAGGCGCTCTATCTTGTTGTGTCGAATCGTGCGTTCCCTACTGCTTTCCCCACACGCTTGTTCAAATCGATTTTGACGTTGTCGGAGCGAATAGCAACCCGTCCAGGTTGTCCCACTGCACTGCTTCAATGGCAGCATGGCCAGTACACGGTCCACGCCAACGGCTCTCTAACTCTCGCACCGATAAAGGTTGATGGCCGCCAATTGTTCTCGGATCCGTGCAACTACGATAGGTCGATCTATACACGCTACAACCAGACAGAGCTATACAAGGTCTGCTTTTTTTTTCATCCCCCTTCCCCTCCTCTACATACTCGCCAACTGCTGACAGGTGTTTTGCTTTGCGAAAAAAAAAGCGGTACGAAATCTTCATGGACCAAACCCACGACAAGAAACGGCTAAACCTCTACAAACACGATGGCGCCCCGATGAATCCCATGTACTTGGAATTCAGTCCTCCGCAGATGTTGCCCACGACCACGCTGCACCCGCTTTCCACCGCTACCGGAACTGGGGTTAAGAAGGGAAAGCTGAAGAGGAAGCGTGAATTCGTACCAGAGACACTGAAGAAGGCGAAGGATGTTGATGCGGATCGGGTGTGGTGGATCGGTATCGCGTTGACCGGACTGGGCCTCGTCGGTTGTCTGTGGGTCTAGAATGTCCATGGGACGGCTCTGGTTGTGAGGAGAAGTAGAGGGCGGTGGAGGGTGTACTATAAGGGGTAGCGGTGGAGGCTAATGCAGGGGAATTATGGATGGCCATGGTAATACGGTTTTGGGGGCTTGGGAATGCAGCTGTGTTTGGGAGGGGATTGTCGCTGTGCGTCTCTCTCTCTTTTCCTCTTCTCGACCGGATGGAGTAACTGTGGTGTATTTGAGCCTTTTCGATACCTTTTCGCTTTTCTCTCTCGGCGCCTTGTATATGTTTGGTTATGGTTTTTGCTTTTTCTGTCTTGCTCACTTCCATACTTTTCATGTCATGCTCTCGATTTTACGTAGATTGATATGAATGGGATTCATCTGCCGTAAGAGAGAGTGAGAGTGCGAAGTTATGCCCTCGTCTGCCTCCCTGCGAGGTCAAGCGTTGCTTATCCCCGGCCTGTTTTTATCCTACCAGGGAATATTCTCTCGATATTATTATCTACATGCAATGCTGGATTTGGGCGGCCGATGGAGTGTTCCAGCAAACCGACCGATCCCAATGGAAAATCACATAGTTACGAAGGGCTGGCGGTAACCAGTCCCAATTCTACGATTTTCCGATCAAAGCCCCGCCCTTTTCGGTCAAATAAGTAGCTACCTGGTGGAACGTCACTGAGGTTACGAGAGCCATCGCCGTAAAGCCGCCCGACTGCAATAGCTACTCGTTAAGTTCGTTCCAACCTCATAACGCTCTTGACTGGACGCTGCCTGCATTCCGTGCTGCGAGGCGATTACTGCAGTGAATTGTGAAGACTGGAAATGGTGTACAGGTCTACAATCTGTGGAGTCGATGAATGCTTGCTCCCATTGTCCGTGAAATCACCCACATATGCCATCACTCATCCTCCACCAATGTCTCCTCCCTCCCACTACATCGGAATTAGCGGATCCCAGATCATTCCTCC
>Ga0307508_10000376_pt1 | contig 53995 bp, 48 predicted proteins | sample 9_EM_MG_FD_203089 | JGI IMG/M metagenome (GOLD analysis project Ga0307508, IMG submission 203089) | Populus trichocarpa ectomycorrhiza microbial communities from riparian zone in the Pacific Northwest, United States - 9_EM | ecosystem: Host-associated > Plants > Roots > Unclassified | place... | reverse complement strand
GCCGGTTGCCGAGCAGCTGCATCAGGCCGTGGTCGTTGACGATCTCGCGGCTCAGCACCTTGTGGAACTGGCGCTGCAGGTCGCTGAACTCGCGCGACAAGCTCTCGAGCTGCGCGTAGCGGATCACACAGACCTGCGAGTCCTCGAGTGCCACCGCGTCGCACTGGTGCACGTCGCTGCTGATGCCGTCCAGGCCGAGCACTTCGCCGGCCATCTGGAAACCGGTGACCTGTTCGTGGCCGTCGGGCGACGACAGGCGCGTCTTGAAGAAGCCGGAACGGATCGCGTAGACCGCGTCGAACGCGTCACCGCTGTGGAACAGCGTCTGCCCGCGCTTGACCACCCGACGCGTCTCGACCAGCGCGTCCAGGCGCTGCAGTTCGGCGTCCGACATCATCAGCGGCAGGCACAGCGCACGCAGGCTGCAGTTCGAGCAGGCGATGTTCGGTGCGGTGCTGCGGCCCGGCGTCTGGGAGGCACGTGCGTTCATGGGCGGGTGGGTCGTGGTGGATGCGTCGGCACCCATTGTTCGACCGCGCCACCGCGCCAGGCTTGCGCCAGATCAAGCCGGCACGAGGGCGGCCGGCGTGTCGCCGCCGAGCAATCGAACCAGCAGCTCGCGCACGCTGCGGATCTGGTCGCCGAACGGCAAGGCGCCGCGGCCGCTGAAGAACAGCCCGCGCGCCACGTCGCCGCGCATCGCGGCCGCGAGTTGCTGGTCGATGCAGAACTGGCCCCAGCCGGCCTTGCCGTCGCGCAGCCCGCACTGGGCCAGGCAATCGAAGACCTTGGTGCAGCGCGGCTTGACCCGCGCCGCGGCCTGCAGGCGCGCCTCAACCTTCAGGTAGGCCTTCAGCCACGGCGTCAGCACGGCGCGCGCCGGCAGCCCGGCAACGCTCGTGAACTCGACCATGTCGGCGTCGGTCGCCTCGGCCAGCACGCGCTTGAAGTCGGGGTGCGCGTCGCACTCGGTCGTCACCGCGAACGGCGTGCCGAGCTGAACGCCCGCGGCGCCCAGGCTCTGCAGCCGGCGGATGTCGGCGAGGCTGCGGATGCCGCCCGCGGCAATGATCGGCGTGTCGCGCTCGATGCCGGCGGCGCGCAGCACGGCCAGCGTCTCCGGCACGCTGCGCTCGAAGTCGAAGCGCGGGTCGTGCAGGTCGTCGATGCGCGCCGCGCCCAGGTGCCCGCCGGCGTGGCCCGGGTGCTCGAGCACGATCGCGTCGGGCATGCGCCGCTTGCGCTCCCACTTGCGCACCACCAGCTGCACGCCGCGCGCGTCCGACAGGATCGGGATCAGCGCGGTGTGCGGATGATCGGCCGCCAGATCGGGCAGGTCGAGCGGCAGGCCGGCGCCGACCACGACCGCGTCGATGCCGGATTGCAGCGCGCGCGTGATGCAGGCGCTGTATTCGCTCAGCGCGCGCATCACGTTGACGGCCAGCAGCCCGTGCCCCGCGGCGATGGTGCGTGCCGCGACGATCTCGCGGTCGAGCGCTTCGAGGTTCGCGGCGTCGATGGTCGCCTTCGCGTCGGGGCCGATGCCCAGACCGCGGGTGCGCGCCATCAGGTCGGGGTGGTGGCGGCGCAGGTCGACGGCGCTGAGCGTGCCGACGCCGCCGTCCGCGGCCACGTGGCCGGCGAGGCGGTGCGCCGAGATGCCGATGCCCATGCCGCCCTGGACGATGGGCAGCAAGCTTCGGCCCTTCAGGCGCAGGGGCGCGAGCCCGCTGTGGTCGAGCAGGGCTTGCAGTTCAGGTGGGATCAATCGCTTCTCCGCAGATGTGCGGCAGTCTAGGCACGACGCGGGCCGGTGTTCCTGATCCAGATCAATGCGGCTCGCCTTGCCGGCGCCAGGCCGCGATCTCGGGCAAGTCGATGCACCGGGTCGGACCTTGACGGGCATCAAGCCCGCTCGCCGCGCGCCCGGCAAACTGGCCCCTCGCCCCGATGTGCGCGGCGATGCAGGAGCAGCCCATGTACCAGCGCATTCTCGTTCCCGTCGACGGCAGCCCGACCTCGCAGCGCGGCCTCACCGAGGCCATCGCGCTGGCCCGGCGGACCGGCGCGCGCATGCGCCTGATCAACGTCGTCGACACGATGAGCTTCGCGATGGTGGCCGACGCCTTCGCCGGCGCCGCGGCCGACATGCTCCCGCTGATGCGCGAGGGCGGGCAGAAGACTCTGGTGAGCGCGCGGACCCAGGTCGAGGCCGCCGGCATCGGTGTCGACACGGTGCTGCGCGACGGCTTTGCGGCGCGCGTGTGCGACCTGGTGATCGACGAGGCGACGGCCTGGCACGCCGACCTGATCGTCATCGGCACCCACGGCCGGCGCGGCGCGGCGCGCTGGCTGCTCGGCAGCGATGCCGAGCGGATCCTGCGCATGGCGCCGGTGCCGGTGCTGCTGGTGCGCGAGCGTCAAGCGCCGGACGCGGCCAAGTCGAGCCGGTAGCGCAACGCGAAGTCATCGCTGCTGGCCGTGTCGACGCGGAAGCCGAGGCGCTCGGCGAGATCGCGCATCGGCCGGTTCTCGTGCAGCACGTCGCCGATCACGCGCTGCGTGCCGGCATGCGCGAGGTAGCGCAGGATCTTGGCCATCAGCAGGTCGCCGAGGCCGTTGCCTTTGAGGTCCGAGCGCACGATGACCGCGAACTCGGCCTCGACGTTGTCGGGGTCGGCGATCGCGCGCACCACGCCCAGCGTCTCGAGCACGCCGTCGGCATCCGGCGCCAGCGCGATGAAGGCCATCTCGCGTGCGTAATCGATCTGCACCAGCCGCGCGAGTTCGGTGTGCGGCAGGCTGCGGCGCACGTTGAAGAATCGCAGCCGCATGTCCTCGGGGCTGAGCTGCTCGACGAAGGCGCGGTGGATCGCCTCGTCCTCGGGGCGGATCGGCCGCAACAGCAGCTGGCGCCCGTGCCAGGCCACGGTCTCGGCGAGCTCGGCCGGGTAGGGCCGGATCGCGAAGCGCTCGGTGCCGGCGCCGGGCGTGCGACTCACGCGCAGGCGCGCGTCGAGCGCGATCACGCCGTGCGCGTCGGCGAGCAGCGGGTTGATGTCGAGCTCGGCGAGCTCGGGCAGGTCGGCCAGCATCTGCGACAACGCGATCAGCACGTCGGCGATCGCGTCGAGCTGCGCCGGCGGGTGATGGCGGTAGCCGGCGAGCAGCTTCGCCACACGCGTGCGCGAGATCAGCTCGCGCGCCAGCACACGGTTCAGCGGTGGCAGCGCGATGGCGTGATCGGCCAGCACCTCGACGGCCGTGCCGCCCTGGCCGAACAGCAGCACCGGGCCGAAGCTCGGGTCGACGCTCGCGCCGACGATGAGCTCCTGCGCCATCGGCCGATGCACCATGGCCTGCACCGTGAAGCCGCGCAGCCGCGCCTGCGGGAGCGCCGCGCGCACCTGCGCGAGCATCGCGTCGACGGCCGCGCGCAGCTCGGCTTCGTCGCGCAGGTTCAGGCGCACGCCGCCGGCATCGGACTTGTGGCCGATGTCGGGCGACAGGATCTTCAGCGCGACCGGAAAGCCGATCTCGCGCGCCGCGGCTGCGGCTTCGTCGGCCGACGCGCCGACCGCCTGCGTGGGCACGACAGCGATGCCGTAGGCCTTCAGCACGGTCTTGGCTTCGAGCTCATCGAGCCAGTCGCGGTCATCGGCCAACGCGGCCTGGATCGTGGCGCGCACGGCGGCCAGGTCGGGCGCGCCGTTCTCGCTCGCGGTCGGCGCCTCGAGCAGCAGCGCCTGGTTGCTGCGGTAGCGCTGCAGCATCGCGAACGCGCGGATCGCTTCTTCCGGCGTGGGGTAATCGGCGACACCGGCGCCTTCGAAGACGCGGCGCGCCTCGGCCACCGCCGCGTCGCCGAGCCAGCACGACATCACGCGCGTGGCGGCCGGCCGCACCAGCGGCGCGCAGGCGCGGGCGATGTCGTCGCTGCGCACGATCGCGGTGGGCGCATGCAGGAACAGCACGCTGCCGGTGTCGCGGTCGGCGAGCAGCGCCTCGAGCGTGTCGGTGTAGCGCGTCACCGGCGCGTCGCCGATGATGTCGATCGGGTTCGCGTGCGACCAGGTCGGCGGCAGGACCGCGTCGAGCCGCTCGCGCAGCGCGCCGCCGAGTTCGTCGAGCTCGACGCCGGCAAGCGCGGCCGCATCGGCGGCCAGCACCGCGGCGCCGCCGCCATTGGTCATCAGCGTCAGGCGGCCGCTGGGGGTGCCGCGAAACCGCGCTAGCGTCTCGGCCGCCATGAACAGGTCTTGCAGCGTATCGACGCGCAGCATGCCGGCGCGCCGGATCGCGGCGTCGAACACCACGTCGGAGCCGGCCAGTGCACCGGTGTGCGAGGCCGCGGCCTGCACGCCCTTGCCGGCGCGGCCGGCCTTGACGACGATCACCGGCTTGTTGCGCGCCGCGGCGCGTGCCGCCGACATGAACTTGCGCGGCGACTCGAGCGACTCGATGTAGAGCAGGATCGCACGCGTGCGGCCATCGCTGCCGAGGTGATCGAGCAGGTCGCCGAAGTCGACGTCGACGTGCTCGCCGAGCGACACCATGTGCGAGAAGCCGATCTGGCGCGACTTGGCCCAGTCGAGCACCGCGGTGACGAGCGCGCCCGATTGCGAGACGAAGGCCAGGTTGCCGGCGAGCGCGTCGGTGTGCGCGAAGCTCGCGTTCAGGCCCAGGTGCGGCGTCAGCAGGCCGAGACAGTTGGGGCCGAGCAGGCGCAGCAGCGTCGGCCGCGCGGCGTCGCGCATGGCCTGTTTCTGCGCGGCGCTCAGACCGGCCGTCATCACGATCGCGGCACGGGTGCCGAGTGCGCCGAGCGCCTCGATCAGCCCGGCGATGGTCTCGGGCGGCGTGCAGATCACGGCCAGGTCGGGCGCGCTCGGCAGCTCGGCGACGCTGGCGAAAACGGGCTGGCCATCGAGCGTCGTGTGGTGCGGGTTGACCGCAGCGATCGGCCCGCTGAAGCGGCCCGCGCGCAGGTTGCGCCAGACCGTGGCGCCGACGCTGCCGGCGCGGTCGGAGGCGCCGATGACGGCGATCGAGCGCGGCTCGAGCAGTTGGTCGAGGTGGCGCGTGGTCATGTTGATTCAAGCATGTCGTTGATGTTCTCGAGTCGTCAAGTGAACGTTGCGGCGACTGTAGGTAGACGCGAGCGCGCGGGTTTGCGCTGGATCAGTTCTCTGGCATGTGACCCGCGCGGCGCCTAAAGTGAACTGACACCGAATCAGCAATCATCAGGAGCAGCGATGACACCCCGGCGACCCGCTGAGGCGCCCGCGTTCGACGTGTGGCAATCGGCGCGCGTCGCGGTCGATGTCGCGGCGGCGACGCTCGCCTCGCCGCAGTCTCTGGAGGCATTGCGCGCCGCCCGGCTCGCGCGCCTGCTAGTCGCGGCCGCGCGCGATTCGGCGTTCTACCGCGCCGTGCTGAAGGGGCGCGACCCGGCGCGCGTGCGGCTGCAGGCGCTGCCGATCACGCACCGCGCCGAGCTGATGCAGCGCTTCGACGACTGGGTCACCGACCCGGCCCTGCGGCTGGCCGCGCTGCGCCGCTTCACCGCCGACCCGCAGCGCATCGGCGAGCCCTACCTCGGCCGCTACACGGTCTGGGAGAGCTCGGGCAGCAGCGGCGGCGCGCCGGGCGTGTTCGTGCAGGACGCCGCCAGCATGGCGGTCTACGACGCGCTCGAGGCCTGGCGCCGGCCGCTGCTGCGGCCATGGCAGCGCCTGCTCGACCCATGGATGCTCGGCGAGCGCATCGCCTTCGTCGGCGCGACCGGCGGCCACTTCGCGAGCACGGTCTCGATGGCGCGGCTGCAGCGCCTCAACCCGGCGCTCGCGCCGGGCCTGCACAGCGTGTCGTTCCTGCAGCCGGCCGCGAGCCTCGCCGCGGAGTTGCAGGCGCTCGCCCCGACCGTCGTCGCCACCTACCCGAGCGCCGCGGTGCTGCTGGCCGAAGAGCGCATCGCCGGCCGGCTCGAGATCGCGCCACGCGAGATCTGGACCGGCGGCGAGATGCTCTCGAGCGCGATGCGCCTCATCATCGCGCAGGCCTTCGGCTGCCCGGTGGCCGACAGCTACGGCGCGTCCGAGTTCCTGTCGATCGCATCGGCGTGTCCGCAGGGGCATCTGCACCTGAACAGCGACTGGGTGATCCTCGAGCCGGTCGACGCGCAGGGCCAGGCCGTGCCCTGCGACCAGGTCCCCGCGACGACCTTGCTGACGCACCTCGCCAACCGGGTCCAGCCGCTGATCCGCTACGACCTGGGAGACAAGGTCACGCTGCACTCCGCGCGCTGCGCCTGCGGCAGCCACCTGCCGGTGATCGAGGTGCAGGGCCGCTGCGACGATGCGCTGCGGCTCGGCCGCGCGGGCCAGGCCGCCACGCCCGTGCTGCCGCTGGCGCTGACCACGGTGCTCGAGGAGCGCGCCGATCTGTTCGACTTCCAGCTCGTGCAGACCGGCCCGAACGCGGTGCTGCTGCGCACCGCGCTCGGCGGCGCGCCGGGGCAGGCCGCACTGCGCCGCGCACGCGCGGTGCTCACGGACTTTCTAACCGCGCAAGGCGCGCCGGGCGTGGCGATCCGCTGCCACGCCGGCGAGCCCGCGCGCCGCAGCGCGAGCGGCAAGATCATGCGCGTGATGGCCACGGTCGATTGAAGAAACGAGAAGACCGCCGCGATCGAGACTGTCTCGCACAATCGCGAGTCACTCCTCTTCCATCAATGTCTCGGACGGGTCTCCGAGACCGATCCCATGAATCAAGAAACCAGTGCCGTGCGGGTGGGCGGGTTGGACACCTTGCGGGCCGCCGCGATCGGCTTGGTGTTGATGACCCACTACAACGGCTTCGTCAGCCATCGAGACACATTCGGCGTGATCGGCAGCATCGGCTGGGCCGGCGTGGACCTCTTCTTCGTGCTCAGCGGCTACCTGATCGGCAACCAGATTGCGGCGCCGATCGCCAATGGCCAACCGTGGTCGCTCAAGACCTTCTTTGCTCGCCGCCTGATTCGAACGCTGCCCAACTACTGCGTCGTCCTGATCGCCTACCTGCTGCTGCCTGAAGCGCTCGCCGGCTCCCACACCGCGCCGCTCTGGCGCTTCCTCACCTTCACGCAGAACTTCGGCCTGGCCTACGGGGAGACATTCACCCACTCGTGGTCCTTGTGCGTCGAGGAGCAGTTCTATCTGATCCTCCCCGTGGCGGCACTCGCCCTCGTGAAGCTCAGCCGCTCGGCGCGCACCGTGTGGTGGGCACTCGGCGCTGCCGTGGCCATTGGCATCGTGCTGCGCGGCGTCGCGTCGCTGAAGTACGGATACGACTCCTTCTCGGCCGAGATCTACTACTCGAGCTTTGCCCGCTTCGACGAGCTGCTGTTCGGCGTCGCGGTCGCGGTGCTCAAGAATTCTCATGCTGATCTGTACGCGAGAATTCTTCGGCGAGGGAATGCGCTGCTGATCATGGGCGTGCTCGGAGCCATCGGCGTGTTCTCTGGTTTCGCGAATGACTTCCCCAACCCGTTCATCGCAACAGCCTTTGGTTTTTCGCTGCTGGCGGCCAGCTTCGCGCTGCTGACCTTGGCCGCGCTCAGCCCGCGGTCGCTGCTGCACCGCCTTCGACTGCCCGGCGCCGCCCCTCTCGCGCGCTGGTCGTATGCGATCTACCTGGTCCACAAGCCGCTCTTCATGCTGGTCAGCCCTCAGTTGGCGCAAAGGCATATCGATGCCACCTCGCCTCTGGTCGTGGCTTTGGTCCTGAGCGCGGGTGTGGCGGGCGGGTGGTTGCTGTACCGCGCGGTCGAGCTGCCGTTCATGCGGCTTCGCGGTCGGTGGTTCCCGCCGGATCGTTTGGGCGGGCCGGCCTATGGCGGGCCGCTCAAGTCAACGGTTCAGCCGCAGCTGCCGATGTAGCCGGGGCCGTGATCGTCGGCTCGGGTACAGATCCGGGAGGCACGCGAAACGAGCTTGCGGAATCCCGAATTTTGTATTCATGCAAGCGGCGTTCTCTTTGACGTAGAACAAGCACAGCAGCGCTTTGATCCACACGAAGACTCGAGGTCACGCGTTTGCGTTCGGATTCCACAGATCAGGCCTGCCCCTATCGGCGAAGGCCGCGCCATCGGCGGCGCGCTCCGATTCAGTCGGTCAACCTGTGGCGCGACGCGGGGTCTCGGCCCGGTTCGACAAGAATCAGAGGCAAGATCACCGCGCACTCGAAGTGCATGAAGCTTATTCGACCTTCACGACCACCATCGACTGGTTCAGCAGCTGCCGACCAGCACCGCAAGACCGTGAGCGACTGCTTTGGAGAGCGAGCACCTTCGAGCGACCGTTGGCCTATGGCGGCTGTACTTCGAGACCGGTCGTTGGCGTGGCGATTTTCTGGCCGATCGGATGACTGGAAGCGGCCGTTCAGCGTCGGCCGCCGACGGCGGCTAGAGCGCCCTCAAGGCCTGGGGGCGATCGCTACCGCGTCTCTACACACCGGCGATCGTCGCTGCAGGTGCATGGCCGAAGGCCCGACTGTAGGAACGGCTGAATGCCGCTGCGCTGGCGTAGCCGGTCCATGCGGCTACCGCTTTCACGCGCTCGCCTTGCTGCAGCCGGCGGCGCGCGAGCGTGAGACGCCACGCCGTGTGAAAGGTGCCCGGGGTCATTCCCAGCGTGCGACGAAATGAAAGCATGAACTGACTGCGTGACAGAGCGCTGAGCTGAGCCAGTTCTTCCACCCGCCAGGCGCGCGCAGGCTGCGCAAGCAGCGCACCGACTGCATGCCGTAGCCGTGGATCGGCCAATCCCGCCAGCAGCCCCGGCTCCGTGGCCCCACGGTCTATGGCTTGACGCAACACCATCAGCACCAGCAGCTCGCCCAATCTCGCGAGCGCGGCCTGTCCACCGCAACGCGGCATCTGCACCTCAGCCCGCATTTGCATGGCGAGTGCCCAGAGCGGCTCGGACTCTTGTGTGTCGAGCGCTACTTCCGCCGGCAAGGACCGCAGAAGAGGGTTCGAGTCCCCGCCAAATTCCACCACCGCCGCCATCAGCACCCTCCCGGGCGAGCAGGGGCGCGATCGGGGCGCACTGCAGAAGGTGATTCGACGCGCGCCCGGAGCATCCCCTTCCAGCAAGAACAGATGGGCGGCTTCGCGGAAACGGCCATCGCCTGAGGCCGGACGCACCCCCAAGGGAAAGGCGGCGAGAAAGGCACTCAGGCGGTCGATGCGAACGGGCGAAGTCATGGTGTCGGACTTTAGATCATGCATTCCGGAATTCTGATTGCAAAGAATCTGCCATGCTCAAGTGGCTCCGTCAAACGCTTTGGAAGGAAAGACATGCTCTCACCCAGGCAGACCGTTCCCCCGCTCGTTGTTCCCACCCTCTCGCACGGCTCTTTCGACCTGGCCCTGGAAATACCGGAACGCTTCACGCTGCTGTGCTTCTACCGCGGCTTGCACTGTCCGATCTGTGCCGGGTACTTGCGAGAGTTGGAGAGCAAAGTCGACGCATTCGCTGAGCGAGGCGTGGGCGTGCTTGCGCTCAGCACCGACGGAGAGGACCGTGCCCGCCAAATGGCGCAGAAGATCGGCGCCAACCGCCTGCGGATGGGCTACGGTCTTCACTTGGCAGCGGCTCGCGCTTGGGGGCTGTTCCTGTCCACCTCACGCGGCAAGACCTCGATCGGCATCGAGGAACCCGATCTGTTCTCGGAGCCCGCCCTGTTCCTGGTGCGTCCGGATCGAACGCTTTACTGGTTGTCCGTGCAGTCGATGCCGTTTGCGCGGCCGAACTTCGGTGAGTTGGTCCAAGCCGTTGATTTCGTCATCAAGAACGACTATCCCGCTCGTGGTGAGTACGTCGGCGATCTACCAGACTGAGCGTCTGATTTTCGACTCCGCTTGGAGGGTGCCGACGAGCCCACGTTCAGCGATCGCCCGGCATTCGAGGCTGTCGCCGGTGGGGAGCTGACGCCTTTAGCGACTGTTCTGGAACGAGATCGCCATCGGCTGCTCCTGGCGGTCCTCGATCGCAGAGCGTCAACGACAGACGACACACCTACGGCGGGCCGCTCAAGTCAACGGTTCAGCCGCAGCTGCCGATGTAGCCGCACGCGGTGCAAAAGTCGCAGCCGTCCTTGTGGATCAGCGTCGCGTTGCCGCACTCGGGGCAACGTGCACCGGCCAGCGGCGCGGGCGCGGCGGCGCGCGTGTCGGGCGTCTGCAGGATGCCCATGTCCTGCACCGGGAAGCCGTCTTCGCTGAGCACGCCGAGCATCGCGTAGCGGTGCATCACGAGCCGCGCGACATAGGCCACCGTCGACGGCCAGACCTGCTGGCGCTGCTGGCCCGCCGGCAGCCCGGGCACGAAGGCCATGAAGTGGCCGAGCGGCTCGGCGTAGCTCAGCAGCTTGCGCAGCTTCATGCCTATCCAGGCCGGGTCGAGCACGCGCATGTCGAGCGACAGGATGCGCGCCAGGCCGTCCATCGCGCGCGGGTAGTTGCCCGAGAAGCCGAGCGCGCACGGCCGCGTGATCGAGCCGCCGCGGCCGTCAGGCAGCAGCACCTCTTTCAGCGTCAGCGTGAACTGTTCGTCGCTCGCCGGGTTGTGGATGTCGACCGACCAGGCGAGCGTGCCTTGCGGGCCGGTCTGCGGTTCATCCCGACTGAACATCGCATCGATGACAGGCGTGCTGGATGGTGACGCGTCGGCCCACAGCCCGAGCTGCTCGCAGCGCCAGCGGATCACCGCCGCGGTGGCGGCCACCACGCCGGGGAAGCGACGCGGCTCGCCGTGCGGCGGGAACGGCATGTCGAACGCGCGTTCTTCCTGCACGGTGGCGAGCGCATCAAGCTTCAGACGCACCCACGCGGCGTCTTTCGCGCGCAGGTCCATCGACAGCGTCTTGGCGAGCGCGCCCAGGCCGCGCGGCTGCTCGGCGCCGTTGACCCAGACCTCGAACGGCGCCGGCTTGCCGCCGAGGTCGGCATCGGGCAGCACGCCGATGAACAGCGCGAACTCGCCGAACGGGTGCCGCACCATGAAGCTCCACGCGTCGTTGCCGGCCGGCAGGTCGGGCCGACCCGGCCAGCGCAGCGAAGCCAGCACCGGGTGCGGCATGCGCTCGAGCACGAGCCGCGTGTTGACCGCATCGCCGAGCGTGGTCGCGAGCGCGGGCGGCGCGGCGGGTGACGACGCGGTCGGCGCCGTCGCCACGCTGAGCACCGAGCCGAGCACGGCATTCGGGCGGTAGGTCGCGAGGCCCTTGAGCCCGGACTTCCACGCGCTCAGGTACAGGTCCTGGAAGTCGGCATAGGGGTAATCGGCCGGCACGTTGACGGTCTTCGAGATCGCGGTGTCGACATGCGGCGCGACCGCGGCGGCCATCGCTTCGTGGGCCTGCGCGCTCATCTCGAGCGCGGTCACGAACGCGGGCGTGAGCGGCGCGTCGGTGCCTTTCAGGTGGCGGTACAGACGCCACGCGTGGTCTTCGACGGCGTACTCCTTGGTGCCGCCGTCGGGCATGCGCTTGCGGCGCGAATAGGCCCACGAGAACGCCGGCTCGATGCCGTTGCTCGCGTTGTCGGCGAACGCCAGGCTGATCGTGCCGGTCGGTGCGATCGACAGCAGGTGCGAGTTGCGCATGCCGCTGGCGCGGATGCGCTCCTTCAGCGCCGCCGGCAGCCGCGACGCGAAGGTGCCGCGGCTCAGGTACAGGTCGGCGTTGAAGAGCGGGAACGCGCCGCGCTCGGCCGCGAGATCGGCCGACGCCGCGTAGGCCGCATCGCGCAGCGCCTGCGCGATGCGCGATGCGGCGGCGCGTGCAGGGGCCGTGTCGTAGCGCAGGTTCAGCATCACCAGCGCGTCGCCGAGGCCGGTGAAACCGAGGCCCACGCGGCGCTTGTTGCGCGCCTCCTCGGCCTGGCGCGGCAGCGGCCAGAAGGTGATGTCGAGGACGTTGTCGAGCATGCGCACCGCGACCTGCGCATGGCGTGCGAAGGCCTCTTCGTCGAAGCGCGCGTTCGGCTCGAACGGGTCGCGCACGAAGCGCGTCAGGTCGATCGAGCCGAGGCAGCAGCAGCCGTAGGCCGGCAGCGGTTGTTCGCCGCAGGGGTTGGTCGCGGCGATGGTCTCGCAGTACGACAGGTTGTTGTCGAGGTTGATGCGGTCGAGGAACAGCACGCCCGGCTCGGCGTGGTCGTAGGTCGACCGCATGATCTGGTCCCACAGCGTGCGCGCCGGCAGGCTGCGGTAGACCCACAGGCCGTCGCCGCGCTGCCGCGCACCATCGGCGCGGCGCTGCGGGCCGGGCGCGGCGCGGTGCACGAGTTCGATGGCGGTGTCGGCCTGCACCGCCTGCATAAAGGCGTCGGTCAGGCCGACCGAGATGTTGAAGTTCGCGAGGTCGCCGCTGTCCTTGGCGTGGATGAATTCCTCAATGTCGGGGTGGTCGCAGCGCAGCACGCCCATCTGCGCGCCACGCCGCGAGCCGGCCGACTCGACCGTCTCGCACGAGCGGTCGAACACGCGCATGTACGACACCGGCCCGGAGGCGTTCGACTGGGTGCTGCCGACCCACGCGCCGCGCGGCCGGATGCGCGAGAAGTCGTAGCCGACACCGCCGCCGCGGCGCATCGTCTCGGCCGCTTCCGTGAGCGCGGTGTAGATGCCGGGGTGGCCGTCGTCGTCCTGTGCGATCGAGTCGCCGACCGGCTGCACGAAGCAGTTGATCAGCGTCGCCGACAGCTCGGTGCCGGCCGCCGAGTTGATGCGGCCGGCCGGGATGAAGCCATCTTGCAGCGCGCGCAGGAAGCGCGGCTCCCATTGCGTGCGGGCCTCGGGCCCCTCGGCCTGCGCGATCGCGCGCGCGACGCGCCGGCGCACGTCGTCGATGCTGCGCTCGTCGCCCTTGGCGTACTTCTCGAGCAGCACCTCGTCGCTGATCGCCTGCGCGGGCAGGTCGATCGCGGCGGCAGCGGGGGCGACGGTCTGGGCTGTCATCGGGGCTCCTGGCAAAAGTATCGGATCACCTTAGCGGCGTGTCATCAGCAGGGTCTTGACCTCGATCAGCAATGCGACGGTTGGTCAGGCCCCATCGGCGCGCTTCGGCTTCTTGACGTTCCTTGCGCGGCATCAACTCCACACAAGCAGCGTGTCCCTAAGGTCGCGGCCGGCACAACACAAGGAGACTTCGAATGAAGACGCACGGATTCCTCAGCAGCAGCCTGCGGCACGGCGCGATGCACGTCGCCCTCGCGGGGCTCATCGCTGCCTCGACCGCGGCCTTCGCGGCGAAGAACACGGCGGCCGGCGACTTCGGCCCGCCGCGCGGCGCCACTATCCACGCGGTGTTGACGAGCCCGCCTCACGTGCCGCCGCCGACCGGGCGCAACTACCCGGCCAAGGTCATCGTCGAGCTCGAGGTGGTCGAGAAGGAGATGCAGATCTCCGAAGGCGTGAACTACACGTTCTGGACCTTCGGCGGCACCACGCCCGGCAGCTTCATCCGCGTGCGCCAGGGCGACACGGTCGAGTTCCACCTGAAGAACCACCCGAGCAGCAAGATGCCGCACAACATCGACCTGCACGGCGTGACCGGGCCGGGCGGCGGCGCGGCGTCGAGCTTCACGGCGCCGGGCCACGAATCGCAGTTCACGTTCAAGGCGCTCAACGAAGGCATCTACGTCTACCACTGCGCGACCGCGCCGGTCGGCATGCACGTGGCCAACGGCATGTACGGGCTGATCCTGGTCGAGCCGCCGAAAGGCCTGCCCAAGGTCGACCACGAGTACTACGTGATGCAGGGCGACTTCTACACGACCGGCAAGTACCGCGAGAAGGGCAACCAGCCCTTCGACATGGAAAAGGCCATCGACGAGAAGCCGACCTACGTGCTGTTCAACGGCGCCGAGGGCGCGCTCACCGGCGACAAGGCGCTGAAGGCCAAGGTCAATGAGACGGTGCGGCTGTTCGTCGGCAACGGCGGGCCGAACCTGGTGTCGAGCTTTCACGTCATTGGCGCGATCTTCGACGAGGTGCGCTTCGAGGGCGGCACCAACGTGCAGACGAACGTGCAGACCACGCTGATCCCGGCCGGCGGCGCGGCGATCGCGAAGTTTCGTACCCGCGTGCCGGGCAGCTACGTGATGGTCGATCACTCGATCTTCCGCGCCTTCAACAAGGGTGCGCTGGCGATCCTGAAGGTCGAAGGCGGCGAAGACAAGGCGATCTACTCGGGCAAGGAACTCGATGCCGTCTACCTCGGCGACCGCGCCGGCCCGAACCTGAACGCGGTGACGAAGGCGACCGCCTCATCGGCGAGCGGCACGCTATCGCTGCAGGACCAGGTGCATGCCGGCGAGGCGCTGTTCGCGGGCACCTGCTCGGTCTGCCACCAGGCCAACGGCTCCGGGCTGCCGAGCGTGTTCCCACCGCTCGCGAAGTCGGACTTTCTCGCCGCTGACGTGAACCGCGCAGTCGCGATCGTGCTGCACGGCCTGAGCGGCAAGCTCAAGGTCAACGGCGCCGAGTACGACTCGGTGATGCCGCCGATGAACCAGCTCAACGACGACGAGGTCGCGAACATCGTGACCTACGTGCTCAACAGCTGGGGCAACCCGGGCGGCCGCGTCTCCACCGAAGACGTGAAGAAGGTGCGCGCGACCGCTGCACCGGTGGCCGCCGCTCCGGCGCATTGAAATGAAGCCCCCAGGCTCACTTCGTTCGCGGCCCCCCGAGGGGGCGTCTCAGCACCTTCGGGCGGCCGGGCGGCGCTGAAATGAACATCGCGCGCGCCGTCGGCATCGGCCTGCTGGCGATGTGCGGCCTCGCGTCCGGCGCCGACTATGTGAGCTTGCCCGGCGGGCGCTTCGTCAGCGTGCTGCCGCAGGGCTCGGTGCCCACCGCGACGGTGCCGGTCGAGATCGCACCGTTCGCGTTGCGGGCCACGCCGGTCACCGCCGGCGAATACCTCGCGTTCGTGCGCGCGCATCCCGAGTGGCAGCGCACGCGGGTGCCCGTGGTGTTCGCCGACAAGCGCTACCTGATCGACTGGCGCTCGGCCACCGAGCTCGCCGACGACGGCGCGGCGATGCGGCCGCAGACGAGCGTCAGCTGGTTCGCCGCGAAAGCGTTCTGCGACAGCGAAGGTGCACGCCTGCCGAGCTGGCTCGAATGGGAGTACGCCGCGGCCGCCGACGAGACGCGGCGCGATGCCCGTGCCGACCCGGCCTGGCGCCGCCGCATCCTCGCCTGGTACGAGCGGCCCACCGCGGCCGTGCTACCGAACGTTGGCGGCCCGCCCAACGCCTATGACGTGCGCGATCTGCACGGCCTGGTGTGGGAGTGGGTCGACGATTTCAACGCGCTGTTCATCGCCGGCGACAGCCGCACGCAAGGCGACCCCGACACCTTGAAGTTTTGCGGCGCCGGCGCGATCAACGTGATCGACCGCGACAGCTATGCGGTGCTGATGCGCATCGCGCTGTTGTCGTCGCTGGGTGCGGCCGACACCACCAGCAGCCTGGGCTTTCGATGTGCCCGACCTCTTGACGGAGCTCCACCATGATGAACCCCACTCCCCGCTTGTCGCGGCGCGATGCCTTGCTGTTGTTCGCCGCCACCGCCGCAGGCCTGCCGGTCGCGGCGCGCGCCGCGGCCCTTGGCGAGCTGCCGGGCGACTCGATCTACCAGTACCGGCCGCTGCTGACCGATCAGGACGGCCATGGGTTCGACATCGCCTCGCTGCGCGGCGGGCCGGTGCTCGTCAGCATGTTCTACAGCTCGTGCGAGATGGTGTGCCCGATGATCTTCGAGACCCTTCATCTCACGCTGAAGGCCTTGCCGGCCGCCGATCGCGAACGCGTCAGGGTGCTGATGGTCAGCTTCGACCCGGCGCGCGACAGCGTGGCCGTGCTGAAGGCCAAGGCCGAGGCACATCACTGCGACGCGCGCTGGACGCTGGCGCGTACCGACGACGCCAGCGCACGCAAGCTCGCGGCCTTGCTCGGTGTGCAGTACCGGCGCCTCGCGAGCGGCGAGTTCAACCACTCGAGCACGATCGAGCTGCTCGATGCCGACGGCCGCATCGCAGCGCGCACCGGCACGCTGGCGGCGGTCGACTCGGCGCTTCTGAAGCGCTTGCGCGCGGCCATCGCTGTGCCTGCCTGACGTGCGCGGCTAGCTGCGTGGCTTGCGGGCGAGCCTGATGAAGTCGTCGATGGCCGGAACGCCTGCCAGCATCACCAGCATGAGGGCCAGCGGGATCGTCAGCGAGTAGCCCACGGTCTTGAAGCCCAGCGCGCCCGACACGCCGCCGGCGAAGAACGACGCGACCAGTGTGACGAGCACCCGCAGGCGCGCCCGGTTCGCGCGGACCTCGGGCTGCCCGGGGGGCGATGATCGATTCCAGTAGGCGAACTTGCCGAGCTCGATGCCGATGTCCGTCACGACCCCCGTGAGATGGGTGGTGCGGATCTCCGCATTCGACAGCTTCGAGATCACGGCGTTCTGAAGTCCCATCATGAAGCAAAGCAGCATGACGGTGACCGGGATGAAGAGGCCTTCGATCGCGGACAGGCGCGCGCCGAGGATGCCGAAGCACAGCAGCAGCCCCGCCTCGAGCAGCAACGGCAGCGCGTACTCGCTGTGCAGCTGGCGGCGCCGGCTGTAGTTGACCATGACGGCCGACGCCGCCGCACCGGCCAGGAATGACAGCAGCCCGCCCAGCCCCGCGAGCACCAAGCCGAGGTCGCCGAGGACAAGGTTGTCGGCCATCGACGAGACGATCCCGGTCATGTGCGAGGTGTACTGCTTCACCGCCAGGAAGGCACCTGCGTTGGTCGCACCAGCCACGAAGGCCAGGACGAACCCGAGATGCCGGTTGCTCTCGGCCGTGCGGTCTCGGCTCGTGAGGCGACGGGCGTAGTCGATGGGCATGATCTGAAGAGGCTGCTGCGACGCTGTCGATTCTGAGCCCGGACAGCGCGCCCACGGCCGATCACAGCAGCGACAGAATCCCGAGCGGGCTCTTCGTGATCGCCACCGAGACGATCCAGCCTGCGGTCGCGAGCGCTGCGACCCACGCCGTGGCACGCACACGCGGCGGGCGCGTTGGTTTCAGCGCGATGACGCCGAGGCCCACGTACACCACCAGGCCGATGATCTTCGCGGCCAGCCATGGCGCCGAGGCGGGCGTGAGCCGCAGCATCCACGCCAGCGTCAGCGCCGACAGCAGCAGCACTGTGTCGACGACGTGCGGCACCGTCTTCGCGAGCCGGCCCTGCACCCACGCGGCACTGCGCAGCGAGCCGAGGCCGCGTGCGAAGAAGCCGGTCAACGAGAGCGCGACCGCGCCCTGGTGGATGGCCTTGACGACGACGTAGTCCACGGCCTGCTCGTCAACCCGGCTTGCCGTCGAGCCGGGCACGCGTCAGCACCGGCCCATAGCAGACCGCGTACAGCGCGAAGCCGCTCGACCAGAGCGCGGCCGAGCCGAGCACGGCAGGGATCGTCCAAGACGGCGCGAACAGCGGCACACCGACGCGCAGCAGCGCCGCGGGCAGCACCAGCACGAAGCACGCGACATCGCCGCGGTCGGCGCGCAAGGGCCGGCCGGTGTGGCCGCGCGCGGTGCGCACCATCATGCCGATGATCAAGCCGCCGGCGGCACCGACCGTGAGCGCATGCGTGGCGACCGAGGGCGTGACGATGCCGAGCTGCGCGCATGCGCGCAACAGCAGGTGCACTGGGATCCAGGCATACGCCACGTGCAGCACCCAGACGAGCGGCGCGCGGGTCGTCTTCCAGGGCCGCCAGAGCAGCCAGCGCGCGAGATGCGTCAACGCGGCCAGCACCGCGACGAGCGCGAGCGGCGCGCCGTCCAGGCCCAGCGCATCGACCAGCAGCAGCACGAGCACCGCGCCGAGCGCAGCCTTCTCGAGCAGCGCGTGACGCGTCGCGCCGGCGCCGAGCACGCCGTTGTTGGTGAACATCGGGATCACACGCCCGCCCATCACCGCCATCACGAACAGCACGGCATCGAGCGCGAGCTGAATGCCGACCCAGCCCGGCAGCGCGATCACGCCGAGGTGCACGAGCAGCGAGGCCGCCGCCATCAACAGCAGCACGCCGACGAAGAAGTAGTTGCGCCGGCTGCGCGCCGCGATGAACGGGATCGCCAGCGCGATCGCCGCGGCGAGCGGGAACGCGGTGTCGACGATCGCGGCGGCCCAGCCGAACGGCGTCAGCACGAGCACGCGGCCAGCGACCCACAGCGCCGCCAACGCGGCGAGCGCCGCGCCGGTCGGCGTCGGGCGATTCGACCAGTTGCGGCCGGCCGTGAACAGAAAGCCGACGACCACCGCAAGCACGAAGCCGAACAGCATCTCATGCGCATGCCACATCGGCCCGCGCAGATAGGCGTGCGGCAGCAGGCCGGCGAACTGCAGCGCCCACAGGCCGGTCGACAGCGCCGCGAAAATGCTGGCGAGCAGGTAGAACGGCCGGAAGCCGAGTTGCCACAGCGCGAAGCCGGCGGGTTGCCGCGGGCTCGGCGCACGCTCTTCGATCTGGATGAACGCGCTCATCGATGACTCTCTCTGACGCGCACGGCGCCGTGTTGATGACGCCAGGCCAACGCGGCACCGCCGATGGTCGCGATGAACAGCGCCAGCGCCGCGGCGTTGAAGACCGCGCCGCGTGCTCGCCACGCCATGTCGGTGGCACCGAAGCCGAGCCGCAGCACCAGCGACACATGAAGCGCGATCAATGGCGCGTAGAACCAGCCGCCGAACCTCAGCTTGATGCGCGCAACTGCCGGCAAGATGACCGGCGCGTGGCCCATCATCATGCTGACGATGAAGCCCAGGCCGAGCGCATGCAGCGCAGTGTCGCGCAGCGGCAGCCCGAAGGCCATGCCGATCCAGGCCATGCCCGCGATCGCGAGCCAGACGTAGCCGCCCAGCAGCGCCGCCGCCATGTAGCGCGCGAGGCCGCGCGCGCGGATCGTGCGGCGGGCGACGTCGAACCAGCCGAACCACCCGGCGAGCAGTGTCAGCGCGATGCCGAACAGCAGCCCGCCCGGCGCGGGCGACGCGACGAACCACGCGGCACCGGCGAGCATCAGCGCGAGCACCGCGAACAGCAGCAGGCCGACCTCGGGGCCACGCCGCATCACGCGCGTCATCTCGAGGCGCTCGGCCGCGATCGTCATCACCAGGAACGCGAACCACCACGGCAGCGAAGCGGCGCGCCTCACGCTGATCGCGAAGAGCAGATTGCCAACCAGCCACGCGCATGCGCCGGCCAGCAGTAGTACGGTGTGCGCGGCGACCTGCCGGCGCACGACGACGAGATTGACGATGACGAACGCCGTGGCCGCGGCGACAAGCAGCCACGCGCCGGCGTCTGCCTGGCCGCTCAGCAGGCACAGCCCGCCCAGCGCCGAGGCCAGCGGCGCGATGAATGCGAGGCGCCGCTTCACGGCCACCGCGCGCTCAAGGCCGATCGCGCTGCCGAGAAAGCCGCCGATCATCAGCGCCGCGTGGAACCCGGCAGCATGGCCCAACCACGGCGCATCGCCTGCGCCCGGCAGCACGACGCCGACGCGCAGCAGGCCACCGGCAACAGCAGCGAGCAGCAGCGTCAGCACACCGAGGCCGAGCAGCGGCTTCATCATCACCACCCCATGAAGCGCTTCGCGCCCTCGCTCATGCGGTCGCTGGACCAGGGCGGCGCCCAGGTCAGTTCGACCTGGATCGTCATGCCGGCCGGCACGGCGCCATCGAGCTCGGCCTCGATGTCTTCGATGATCAGGTCGGCCACGGGGCACGCGGCCGAGGTCATCGTCAACAGCACGTGCGCCATGGTGTCGGTGACCGTCACGCCGTAGACCAGGCCGACGTCGACGATGCTCAGCGCGAGCTCCGGGTCGACGACGCGTTGCAAGGCGTCTTCGATGCCGCGCCGCAGCGGCTCCGGGCCGGCAAACGGGAAATGGGGAGGTCGATGTCACGCCGTGCTCTGCGTTGACCCGCGGTGTGTCGGAGGCTCGACGAAGAGAATGCCGGCGAGCGCGCGCTGGTTGCGCGCAACGTCGGCCAGCGTGTACCCGTCGAGCACGGCGTAGAAGGCCTCGACCGCATCGGCCAGCACCTTGCGCAGCCGGCAGACCGGGGTGATCGCGCAGTGGCCCCCTTGCTCGGAAAAGCATTCGGCCGGCAGCGCCGCGCCTTCGGTGTGGCGCACCACGTCGCCGACGCAGATCGCGTCGGCGTCCATTGCCAGCGACAGGCCGCCGCCCTTGCCGCGTACGTTCGCGAGCCAGCCGCACTTGCCGAGAAAGTGCACGACCTTGGTCAGGTGGTGCTCGGAGATGTCGAACGCGGTGGCGATCTCGGCGATTGTGGCGCGCCGGTCCGGCTGCGCCGCAAGGTAGATCAGCGCGCGCAGGCTGTAGTCGGTGAAGGCGGTCAGTTTCATGGGGCGGTGGCGGGCGTAGCCGGCGCGCTGATCCGCACCGCGCGTTTTCCGACCGGGTTGCGCAGCAGCCGCAAAGCATAGACCGCGAGCAGCAGCGCGCCGAGTGCGAACACGATGTCGCCCGGCACACGCAGCCAGACCAGCGTCTCCATGATCTTCGAGTGGATGATCTCGGGCGAGCGCGCGTACCACAGGCCCTTGCTGACACTGGCCCAGGCCTGGTAGATGCCGGCCGGCAGCAGCGACAGGAAGACCATCATCGCCAGGCCGATGTTCATGCCCCAGTAGGCGGGTGCGAGCAGACGGTCGGCGTGCAGCTTCGTGGCATACAGGCCGCGCAAGCAGAACAGCATCAGGCCGATGCCGAGCATGCCGTACACACCGAACAGCGCGGCGTGGCCGTGTGCGGCGGTCATGTTCAGGCCCTGCACGTAATACAGCGACGCGGGCGGGTTGATCGCGAAGCCGAGCAGCCCGGCACCGACGGTGTTCCAGAAGCCGACAGCCACGAAGCACATCACCGGCCACTTGTATGCGGCCAGCCACGGGGCGGCCTTCGACCGCTGGTAGGTCTGCAGCGCTTCGAGCCCGATGAGCGTGAGCGGTACGACCTCGAGTGCCGAGAACACCGAGCCAACGGCGATCACCGAAGTCGGCGTGCCGGTGAAGTACAGGTGGTGCAGCGTGCCGAGGATGCCGCCGAACAGGAACACGATGGTCTCGGCGATGATCGCGCGGTTCGCGCTCGCGGTGCGCACCAGGCCCAGCCGCGTGAAGATCAGCGCGACGACGGCGGTGGCGAAGACCTCGAAGAAGCCCTCGACCCACAGGTGCACCAGCCACCAGCGCCAGTACTCGATCATCGAGTAGTGGGTGTGCTGGCCCCAGGCGAGCGAGCTCGCGTAGAAGCCGCCGATGCAAGTGGCCGACAGGAACACCATCGCGATCAGACCGCGCGATTCGGACGGCTTCATCAGCGCCGGCCACAGCGCGCGGCCGAGCAGAAAGACCCAGAACAGCAGGCCGACGAACAGCAGCAGCTGCCACACCCGGCCCATGCTCGTGTACTCGAGACCCTGGTTGCCGATCCAGAAGCTGTAGTCGAAGCCGAGGTGCTTGAGCGTGCCGAGCCAGCCGGTGAGGGTCGAGCCGACCACGATCGCGACGAGCGCATAGAACAGCACGTCGACGCCGAGCTTCTGGAACTTCGGCTCGCGCCCCGACAGCAGCGGCGCCACGTACAGACCGGTGGCCAGCCACGCGGTGGCGATCCAGAAGATGCCGATCTGCGTGTGCACGGTGCGGCTCACGACATACGGCAGCACCTGCGCGAGCGGGATGCCGAAGAAGGCCTGGCCTTCGACGGCGTAGTGCGCGGTGATCGCGCCCATCGCGATCTGCAGCAGCATCAGGCCGACGACGACGAAGAAGTACTTGCGCGTGGCGCGCATCGACGGCGTCGCGACCGCGCCGAGCAGCGGATCGTTCGGCAGCGGCTTTGTGGCCTGTTCGTGGCCGGTGCTGCCGTGCACCCACAGCATCGCCGCGATCGCGGCGAGCAGCAGGATGATGCTGACCATCGACCAGATCGCGGCCGAGTCCGACATCGTGTTGCCGACCATCGGGTCATGCGGCCAGTTGCTGGTGTACGAGAGATTCGATTCACCCGGCCGGTCGGTGACGGCGGCCCACGCGGTCCAGAAGAAGAACGCGGCAAGCGCCTCGCGATCGGCGCGCGCGGGCAGCGCGCCGTCCGTCATTGCGTACTGCTCGCGCAGTGTCGCGAGCGATGGGTCGGTGCCGAACAAGGTGTCGAAGTGGCCGGCGACATCGCGGATCGCCTTCGCGCGATCGGCGGACACGGTGACGGTGCCGCTCGACTCGTCGTAGGTATTGCGTCGCATCTCTTCCTTCAGCGTCGCATCGATGCCGGCGCGGTCGGCTGTGGTCAGCGTGGCCGCGCGCTGGTGCTGCTGCGTGCGGATCGCCTGCAGTGCCAAGGCCTCGCGGTGCAGCCAGTCGGCCGACCAGTCGGGCGCGACATAGCTGCCGTGGCCCCAGACGGTGCCGAGCTGCTGGCCGCCGGCCGACATCCAGGCCTGTTGGCCGCGCTGGATCTGCGTGCCGGTGAAGAGGGTATCGCCGTCGATCGTGACGATCGCCTTCGGGATCGGCGGCGCGGTCAGGTAAATCTGGTAGCCGAGGTAGCCGAGCACGCCGAACGACAACACGAAGATGAGGCTGAGCCAACGCCACAGCCTGCTGTTGGATTTCATGGCAGGCTCCTTGTCAATGGTGACGTGGGCTCGAACATGCGAGCGGTGAACGCGGCGTTGGAAGTGCGGTCTGTCATGAAGGGCTCCGGTCGGTCGAACATAAGGTGTATTTGCAATGCACCTATGCTAGGAACCGGGGCGTCGAAATACCTTGATCGATATCAAAGAAGAGCCGCATCGCGGTCGTGCGGCCGAGAAGCCTCGTCCTTGATTTTGATCAAGCCAGCCCGATGCGGCGTCGCTACAGTGGCCCGGTGCGTCGACAGCCCGGCGCGTTTCGAGGAGCCCTCATGCGCATCAAAACGGATCTGGCCTTGCAGATCGCCGCCTTCGTGCTGGCCACGCTGAGTGCCACCGGCGCGCTGGTCGCCGCGGGCTTGAACGAGTCGAGCCTGGACGCCGCGCCCATCGGCTGCGGCTCGGCCTGCGGCACGGGCATGACGACACAAACGTCCAAGTAGCCCTGGCCTTGCTCGCCGCGCAGCGGCTGCGGGGAAAAAGCACGATTCACGAGGTTCGCCCGCGGCGGCGGGCCGCTTCTAAACGCAACAGGCCTCAATTTGGGGCGCTCGGTGGCCGATACCCAGGGGAGAGTCCATACCCGGAAGACCCGGCGTGCCGCACCTCCGGTGTGCGCACCCAGGCTGGCAGAGGCTCCCACCCGCCATGAAGCCGCCTCCACTCAACCTGCGCATAGGCCATCGATTGGGCCTGTGCTTCTCGCTCATCCTCGTGCTGATGTTCGTCGGCGCGTGGCTGATGGTGACCAGCGCGCGCGATTCGCGCGAGACGCTGGTGCGCATGGTCGAGCACTCCAACAAGCGCCTGTCCGACATCGGCGCGATGCGCGAGCTGCTGGAGGATCAGGACCGGCTGGCGCAGCGCCTCGGCCTGGCCAACGGCATCGACGCCGCCACCAGCGACATGCACGAGATCGACGCCGACATCGAGGCCTACCGGACGATCGCCGCGCGCTTCGACCTCCGGTCCGGCGGCATGGAGGAGCAGGCCCTGGCGGATCAGATCAAGGCCTACGACCACTCCGTCGACGAAGCGGTCGCCAGCGCGCGCAGCAGCGTCGTGGGCTACAACCCCGGCATGGCCGCGCGCCAGCTGAGCAACGAGGTGGCACCCGTGCATGCCAGCTGGCTGAAGGCGCTCGACCGGCTGGCGGCGCTGCAGCAGGAACGCATCTCCGCCGAGATCCACGCCCTCAATGCCCGCTCGGAGCGCGTCGACCGCATCGTGGAAGGGGTGGCCGCGCTCGCCACCTTGCTGACCGGGCTCGTGGCCTGGCGCCTCACCACCAGCATCACGCGCCCGTTGCGCCAGGCCGTTGCCTTCGCCGCCGCGGTCGGCGGTGGCCAGCTCGACGCACCGTTGCCGCGCAGCTCGGACGATGAATGCGGCATGTTGCTGCTGGCCTTGCAGAACATGGCGGTGCAACTGGGCGCCGCAGACGCCCGATTGAAGCAGCAGGCGATCGAGGACGGGCTCACCGGCGCATACAACCGCCGCCACTTCGACGCCGTGCTGACGGCCGAGCACGAGCGCGCCAGCCGCGCGGCGCAACGCGGCGGCGACGAGGCGGCGCACCTGGCCCTGCTGATGATCGACGTCGACCACTTCAAGCGCTACAACGATCGCCACGGCCACCTGGCCGGCGATGCCTGTCTGGTCGCCGTGGTGGAAGCGATCCGCGCCGCAGGCCTGCGGCCGGGCGACCTCGTGGCGCGCTATGGCGGCGAGGAGTTCGCCGTGGTGCTTCCGGCGTGCGACGTCGACGGCGCTGCCCACGTGGCGGAGCGCGTGCGCGCCTGCGTGTCCACACTGCACCTGCGCGCCGACGCCGCCACGCTGGCGCCGGTCACCGTCAGCGTGGGCGTTTCGGCAGTAGGCGACGCGCGCCGGTCGACCCCCGCCGGGCTGATCAGCGCGGCGGACAAGGCGATGTACGAAGCCAAGCACGGCGGGCGCGACCAGGTGCGTCGGCAACCCGCAGTGGCGTCGTGCGACGACGCGCCGGTGACCGCCTAACGGCAGCGCGTGTGAATGAAAAGGCTCCAGGCCGCGAAGGAATACGAGACGGCCCCGTCGATCAATCGCAACTGAGCTGCAGCGATTGGATATCACCCCCTATGCCGAGCTTGGTGATCAGCCCCGCTTCGCGGCTGTTCGGGCCGAACGCCATGGAGCGGTCCTTGAACATCGAGTGCTCGTAGACCGTGAGCGTCGCCTTGGACCCCGTCACGAGGCTGTCGATGTGGCTCTTGAGCTTCTTCCCGCTCATCTTGTCGGCGGTGTCGAGTTGCACGGGCCCGACCAGCGTCGCAACATCGCCCTTGAAATTGCGATCGCTGTAGAACTGCACCCAGCAACCGGATTCGAGTTCCGGTGTGCTCACCTGAACGGGCACTTGCACGATCACGGGCTGCGGTTTGGTGTCTCCTGTGGCGGTCTGCAGGTTGCTGGGGGTCGACGCGCAGCCTGCGGCGATCGATGCAACGAGCGCGATGAGACCGAGTTTCACCTTGGTCGAGTTCATGTTCGAGTTTCTCAGTTGTTTTGCAGCGCCCATCGTGCATGCGGCGCTGAGAAAGCCCTGTCGGACCATCGCCCTTGAGGCTGTAGTCGGACGCCCACTTCGATGACACCGGCAGCGCTTGACTGCTTTGAGCGGCCGAACTGGGTGAAGCGTCGGCGCGCATCGACCACGCTGCAAGGCCGTTGCTGTGCAAGGCCGGGAAATGCCGTATGATGAACGTCATGCGGAATTCTAAAACCAACGCGAGAACTGCGGCCAAGGACGCGACGCACGAACGCATCGTGTCCGTGGCCGCGCGGGCAATCCGTCGCAGCGGATACGACGGTACGGGTGTTGCCGACATCATGAAGGAAGCCGGGCTGACGCACGGCGCCTTCTATTCCCACTTCGCGTCACGCGAGGCGATGTTGGCGGAAGCAGCGGGAAGGGCATGCGCCGAGTCCGCCGCCGGGGCAGCCGCGGTCGCGGCCGGCGCGCCACCCGGCATGGCGCTGAAGACCATGCTCGCTGCCTACCTCTCCAGAGAGCATGTCGAGCAAGGGGAGGCCGGTTGTCCCCTGGCCGCTCTGGGCTCAGAAACCTCGCGCCAGGCACCCGAGGTGCGTCGCGTCGCGACGCGTCATATCAAGGCGACGATTGACCTTCTCGCCCGCCAGTCGCCAGACTGGGGGCAGCAAAGCGCCCACGAGAGGGCGCTCGTGGCGCTTTCCACCATGGTGGGCGCCGTGATGCTGGCTCGCGCTGTCGATGAACCGGGCCTCTCGGAGAGCCTGCGCAAAGCGGCGCTCAAGCATCTGACCTCGGTCGGACACTGAGCCTTGGATGTCTATCGCGCTTTCGCTCGACAAGTCACATGATGTTCGTCATGCGACATTGACCCGGTGGCCTCTCACGCGCCGCGGCGTGTCGCTCATTCCTTGCTGCCAACGATCGGCCAGATCCCCACAACCTGACGGAGAAGCGTCATGAACATGAAAAGCCAGAGCAACAAGATCGCCCTCGTGACCGGTGCCTCGTCGGGCATCGGGCAAGCCACTGCGGAGCTGCTCGCAAGGGCTGGCTTCACGGTCTACGGTACGAGTCGGCGTGGCGGCGCTGCGGGCGGGCGATCGTTCGAGATGCTGGCCCTGGACGTCACCAGCGATGCATCCGTCGCCGATGCTGTCGCGCAGTTGATGCAGCGGGAAGGTCGCATCGACCTGCTCGTCAACAACGCCGGCTTCGGGGTCGCTCCTGCCGGGGCCGAAGAAAGCTCGATCGCGCAGGCCCAGTCGATCTTCGACACCAACTTCTTCGGCATCGTCCGAATGACGCGCGCCGTCCTGCCGCACATGCGCAAACAGGGCGCCGGGCGCATCATCAACATCGGCTCGGTGCTTGGCCTGTTGCCCATGCCGTACGGCGCGCTCTATGCCGCGACGAAGCACGCGATCGAAGGCTATTCCGAGTCGCTCGACCATGAGTTGCGTACAAGAGGCATCCGGGTGTCGGTCATCGAGCCCGCCTACACGAACACGCCGTTCGACGCGAACTTCATGCAGCCCGACGCCATGCTCGACGCATACGGCGAGGCACGCGCCGCCGTCAGCCAGCGCGTGAAGGAAGTGATGGCCGCTGCAGACCAGCCGGGCATCGTGGCTGAGGTCGTGCTGAAGGCTGCCAGTGCGGCTCGCCCGCAACTTCGCTACACCGCCGGCGGGCTCGCTGGCCGGCTGACCTGGCTGCGCAGGTTCGCGCCTGCCGGACTGATGGATGCCGGGATCCGAAGGGATCTGCGGCTCGATGCGGCGCTGGCGGTGAAATCATCGTGAAGGCATTCGTCGTCGATCGCTATCAAAAGAACGTCGCTCTGAGGTTGGCTGACATGCCGATTCCGGAGCTGCGTGAAGACGAGGTCTTGGTCGAAGTGCATGCCGCCGGTGTGAACCTGCTCGACGCCAAGATCCGGGGCGGCGAGTTCAAGCTCATCCTGCCGTATCGGTTGCCTCTCGTTCTCGGGCATGACGTGGCGGGCGTCGTGGTCAAGGTTGGAACGCAGGTTCGGCAATTCACGCCGGGTGATGAGGTCTATGCGCGGCCGGATGATTTCCGGATCGGCACCTTCGCCGAATTCGTCCCGGTCAAGGAAGCATCGCTCGCGCTCAAGCCCAAGAACCTCACGATGGAGGAAGCCGCTTCCATTCCTCTGGTGGGCTTGACGGCATGGCAGGCACTCGTCGAGAAGGCCGAGCTGAAGAAGGGGCAAAAGGTCTTCATCCAGGCGGGCTCTGGCGGCGTAGGCACCTTCGCCATCCAGTTGGCCAAGCATCTGGGCGCAACCGTTGCCACGACCACGAGCGCAACCAATGTCGCGCTCGTCAAGAGCTTGGGTGCAGACGTCGTCATCGACTACAAGACGCAAGACTTCGAGGTTGTCTTGCGCGACTACGACGTGGTGCTGAACAGCCAAGATGGCAAGACGCTCGAAAAGTCTCTTCGCGTCCTCAAGCGCGGCGGCAAGCTCATCTCCATCTCCGGGCCGCCCGACCCCGCATTCGGAAGGGAGATCGCGGCACCCGGGCTCGTGAGACTGGTCATGCGGCTGCTCAGCTCAGGCGTGAGGCGAAAGGCGCAAGCGCTGAGCGCCGACTACTCATTCCTCTTCATGAAGGCGAGCGGGAGCCAACTGCGCGAGATCACCCGACTCATCGAGGCCGGGGCCATCCGCCCCGTGATGGATCGGGTGTTTCCGTTCTCGTCGACCAACGAGGCCCTGGCCTACGTTGAGGCCGGGCGGGCGAAGGGCAAGGTCGTGGTCAGGCTCAAGTGAGCCCCGTCATTCCACTTGTTCAAGGCACGAGCATCAACTCTGGCCGCCATTCGATTTGAGCAGCGCGAGGCGCGACTACTGCGCGTCAAGCCGTTGGAGCTGCTTGGGCCGGTGCGGCCTTGCTGCGAACATGCGCTTTGTTCGCGCGAGCGCGGCTCATCGCGTAGCGCTGAACCGGTTGTTCGCGCGGCAGTGCCGCCACAGCAGAGTCTCCGGCGAGGAAGCGCGTGATGTTGAGTGCGTCGAGCGTGCGCATAGACGTCGCCGGCGAGTCCAGCAGGACGAGCAGCACCGTGCGGCCCGCAGCGCGCAGGCGCATTGCAAGGCAGCGCCCCGCTTCGTTGGTGAAGCCGGTCTTGGACAGCAGGATGTCCCATCCCTTCTTCCCGACCAACTGGTTGGTGTTTTTCAGTCGGGCGACCTTGCCGCCAAGCGCCGCCAAGACACTGGACTGGCTGGTGATGCGTGCGATGTCAGGATAGGTGCTCGCCGCAGCAACAATCTTGACCATGTCGGCCGCGCTGGAGCGATTCTGCGGAGACAGGCCGGTCGGCTCTTCGACGTTGGTCTGGGTCAGCTGCAGCGCCTCAATTTTTTGGTGAGCAGCCGCCAGGAAGGCGCTCATTCCGCCCGGGTAGTTGCGAGCCAAGGCGGACGCGGCGTGGTTGTCGGAGACCAGCAGCGCTCGCTCCAGCAAGTCAGCGCGTGGCAGCGTCGCGCCGGCGCGAACGCCGCTGTGCGTGTGCTTGAGCGTGTCGAGGTCATCGACCGTGACCGTGACCGGTTCGTCAGGGTCTTGCTGCGCATCGAGCACGACCATCGCGGTCAACAGCTTGGTCAACGAGGCCATCGGTGCCTGGTCTTGGGAATTTTTCTGCAGGAGCACTTCGCCTGTCGCCTCGTCGACCACCATGACCCGTGAGGAATTCAACGGAACGTCGGCCCAAGCGGTGCTTGTGGCGAGCAAGGTAAGGCTTGCCAATACGGCGTTCAGCAGTCGACGAATGGTGGTGCGGGGCGTGTTCACGACGGGTATATCGACAGGGCTGGCCGACGCTGAACGTTTTACGCGCCCAATTCGTTGTCGCGACCACCGGATTCAAGGGGCTCCCCGTGAATCAGTGCACGCAGTGGTGCCGCGAGTCGTTTATGCGCCGCACCTGCTCTGCGTGCGGCCACGACCCGTCTACCATTGCGGTTGGCCGGTGTACTGCAACCGCGAACGTTGGAGGCACCGTCATCACGAACATGACGATGATGGATCGTCAATCAACATGACGATGATGGATCGTCAATCAGATCGATGGAGGATCTAGGCATGGACAAATCAATGATCAAGGGAATGGCCGTCGGTGGCATCGCCATGGTGGTGCTCGGCTCAGGCGCCGTCACTGGTTACAAGGCGATGACGAAGCCGAAGTTTGCCGATGTCGTCGCGGTGAAGGAGGTCACCGAAACGGTGGTGACGCCGCAAGAGAAATGCGAAGACGTTCAGGTGCAGCATCAGGCGCCTGTTAAGGACCAGCATCGCATTGCCGGCACCGTGGTGGGCGGACTGGCGGGGGGTCTGTTGGGGAGTGCCGTCGGTGGCGGCAAGGGCAAGACCCTGGCCACCGTCGCCGGGGCCGCGGCTGGGGGCTATGCCGGCAACCGGGTGCAGAAGAACATGCAAGAAAAAGACGTCACGACGACGACCGAGCACCGCTGCAAGACCGTGAACGAAAAGTCGCAAAAGGTGGTCGGCTACAACGTCAGCTATCGCCTCGAGGGCAAGGATGGCGTGGTGCGGACGTCCTTCAAGCCGGGCCCGACGTTGCCGGTGAAGGACGGGCAAGTGGTAACGACCCCGCCGACCTCCGACAGCAAGTCGTAGCCGCGCAGCAGCTGAGGGCGATTGCTCGCTTGCTGCGCTGGTAAATTTCGCGCGCCGGTCCGCTCGACCAACGACTACCTCAAACGGTCAGCACAGGAACGGCAACACTATCAGCGAATCGTGATCGACCCGGCCTGCGTGCATACCTCGTCGACCTTGACGAAGTTGGGCTCGAAGCGCTCGTCATCGCCTTGATCGAGGCGCACTGTGGCCACGCCTTCGTAGCAGGGGGAAGACAAGCAGTGCTCTTGCTGCATTGCTGACCTCGTCAGCGAGCGGCTGCTGCGGAGCCCTTTGCTGTCTTTCGTGTGCTGCCGCTGTCTGACGTCGGACGGCCACAACCGGTCGTACGCGGTGGCGCGCGGAAAGCGGACCCTCAAAGCAATCTGCCCCTCACGCGCCGCTCCCAAACCGATCAAGACGAACCTAAGCCACTCTCTGCATGGCGGCTGGCTGTTCACAAGCGGCGAGCACGCCGACAAGGCTTGCCGCCTTGTCGATCAGCACTCGCACGACCTCGTCGCTGCCTTCTGGTTCGTTGGCTACGCAGACTTTCAGGGTCATCACATCTTGCGCTGCATAGGCGTACTCTGCTCGCAGCACGTCGACTCCGCGCGAGGCGTACAGACCCAGGATGCGACAGAGCAAGCCCGCATCACGTTCGACGAGGTAGACCTGCTCAAGATTGCGCGAGGGTAGGGGATGTTGTGGCTTCATCGTTCGATCCTGATCACTGAGGGTGCCAACCGCAGACAGCGGCAGGCAGCGACATGCGCGTGGGATCGAAGGACGAACGGTATGGCCTGCTCGCGTGGCATCGACCCGGCTGACCGGGACGACGCACGCGTACCCGGTCAGCGGGGAATTCGAATCTTCTCGGAGATCCAGACAGGGCTAGGCATCGCAGAAGTCTAGCAGCGGTTCATCTTGAAGGGCGCTCGCGCAGGGCTGCAGCCGACTCCATCAGGCCAGATCGAAGGGCAACCTGCGCAGCGGCTTGCCCGTCAGCCGCGCGACGGCGTTGGCGAACGCAGGTGCCAGTGGCGGCAGGCCGGGTTCACCCATGCCGGTGGGCGGTTCGGCGCTGGGAACGATGTGCACCGCGATTTCGGGCATGTCGGTGATGCGCGGCACGACGAAGTCGCCGAAGTTGCTCTGCTCCACGACGCCATCCTTGAGCGTGATGGCCGCGCCGGGCAGGCACATCGACAGGCCCATGACCGCCGCGCCCTGCACCTGGGCCTCCACGCTGCGCGGGTTGACCGCGAGGTTGCAGTGCACGCCGGAGGTCACGCGGTGCAGAACCGGCTTGCCATCTCGCACCGAGGCTTCCACCACGTAGGCCACGACACTGTCGAAGGACTCGTGCACCGCCACGCCCCAAGCACGTCCGGTCGGCAGCTGCTTCTTGCCGTAGCCACTCTTGTCCACTGCCAACTGCAGCGCGGTGCGGTGGCGCGGGTGCTTGTCGCCGAACAGGCGCATGCGGTAGGCCACCGGATCCTGCTTCGTGGTGCGGGCGATCTCGTCGAGCAAAGTCTCCATCACGTAGGCCGTGTGTGTGGAGCCCACGCTGCGCCACCACAGCACCGACACGTTGACCTTCGGGTGGTGCACGGTCAGGCGCATCGGCACGCCATAGGGATCACGCATGCCCTCGGTCGCCGTCGCATCGACGCCGTTTTTGACCTGGAACTGGCCGAAGACCGTGCCCGTGGTGATGGACTGGCCGACGATGACGTGGTCCCAGGCCAGCACCTTGCCGCGCTCGTCGAAGCCGATTCGGGCGCGGTGCAGGTGCATCGGGCGGTAGTAGCCGCCCTTGATGTCGTCCTCGCGGCTCCATAGCGTGCGCACCGGTGCGTTCAGGCCCGCTGCGCGCGCGGCCTTGGCGATCGCACAGGCCTCGACCACGTAGTCGCTTGAACCCACGAAACGCCGGCCGAAGCCACCACCCGCCGTCTGCACATTCATCGTCACCTGTTCGGGCTTCAGGCCGAGCACAGTCGCCGCGGCGGCAGCGTCGAGACCGGGGCACTGGGTACCGACCCAGAGCTCGGCGCGCCCGTCGGACAGCTGGACGGTGCAGTTCAGCGGCTCCATGGGTGCATGGGCCAGGTAAGGGAAGACAAACTCGGCCTCGAGTTGCCGCGGCGCGCTGGCCAGCGGCACCATGTCGGCGTCGAAAGCGCGCGGGCCTGGCTGTCCGGCCAGCTCGCGGTACTGGGCGAGCTGGTGTTCGCTGTCCACCTTCTCAACGGCGGCCGTATCCCACTGCAGCTTCAGCGCATCGCGCCCCTGCTTGGCGGGCCAGTAGCCATCGGCCACCACAGCCACACCCTCGCCACCGCTGTCCACTGGGACGCGCAGCACGGCCTTCACGCCCTTGATGGCGCGCGCCGCGCTGTCGTCCACCGCGCTGAGCTTGGCCCCGAACACCGGGGGATGCGCCACCACGGCGGTGAGCTGACCTGGGAGGCGCGTGTCGATGCCGAATGCCTGTCGTCCGCTGCTCTTCGCACGTGCATCAAGCCGCGTGGTGGGCCGGCCGATGATGCGGAAGTCCCTGGGCTCCTTCAGCGCGACCTTCTCGGGTACGGGCAGAGCCATCGCGGCTTCGGCCAGTTCACCGTAGGCTGCCTTGCGGCCGCCCGGTCCCAGCACCGTGCCGGCCTGCGTGCGCAGGCTGGCCACGTCGACGTTCCAGCGGGTTGCCGCTGCAGACAGCAACATCGCCCGGGCGCGGGCACCCAGCTCACGGTATTGCGTGAAGCTGTTCTTGATCGAGTGGGAACCGCCGGTGAGGTGAATGCCGAACAGCGGGTCGAGGTAGGCCGCGTCGGCCGAACCATTGCGACTGCACACCAGGCGCCAGTCCGCGTCGAGTTCTTCGGCCAGAATCATCGGCAGCCCGGTCTGCACGCCCTGACCGAACTCGAGTCGGTTGATGGTGACGGTGACCTCGCCGCTCGACGCGATCTGCACGAAGGCCGAGGGCTGCTGCGTCGGCTTCAGGCCCCCGGCTCCCTGATCCGTGGCTTGAGCCATTGTCGAGTAAGGGAAGGCACCGAGGGCCAAGCCGCCGGCACCGACCAGTTTCATGAAGCTGCGGCGCGGCAGCGCGGTGGTGTCGTCGGCTTGGCCGCGGGTCAGCATGTGCTGCAGGGCGCGCGGCATCTCACCGCGGTCGAAGTGGGGCAACATGGTGGTTCCTTCAGGCCAGGGTCTTGGCGGCATCGGCCACCGCGGCGCGGATGCGGGCGTAGGTGCCACAGCGGCAGATGTTTCCGGCCATCGCTGCGTCGATCTCGTCGGCGCTGGGCTGCTTACCCAAGGGGCGCGCCTTCAGGAATGCGGTCGCACTCATGATCTGGCCGCTCTGGCAGTAGCCGCACTGCGCCACATCGTGTTTGATCCAGGCGGCATGCACGGCGGCGCCGACACGGTCGCTGCCGTCGGTCGCCGCTTCGATCGTCACGACCTTCTTGCCTTCGGCTGAGGAGATCGGCGTGATGCAGGATCGAATGGCCTGGCCGTCCAGGTGCACGGTGCAGGCACCGCACAGCGCAGCGCCGCAGCCGAACTTGGTGCCGGTCATGCCCAGCGTGTCGCGCAGTGCCCAGAGGATGGGGGTGGCCGGGTCGGCGTCGATCGCATGATCCCGGCCGTTGACGTGGAGCTTGCTCATGATGGGTCGGTTCTCCGTAAACAGGTGAAGGGGCGGCGGGGCACCGTGCGGGCCGTGCCTGCAGTCACGCGCTGTCGTGGGAGAGCGAGGACGAAAGAGCGCGGTGGGCATCGGCCTGCTCGAGCAGGGACTTGGCCTTGGCCTCGAAGGTCTGCACAGCATCGGCGCCGGCCGCAAAGCGGGCCGGTGGCTCTTCGAGCCCGGCGAGCTCCACCAGCGCCTTGGCGAGCTTGGCGGGATCACCACCCTGCTTGCCGTCCATGCTGCTCCACGCGGCGACGGTCTCCCTGGTGCGCTCGGTGTAGTCCGCGATGGAGGGACTAGCGTAGGTCGTGGAGTCGAGGGTGAGGAGTTCGGTCCGGAAGAAGCCTGGCTCGACCAGCATCGTTCGAATGCCGAAGGGGGCAATCTCCGGTGTGAGGGACTCCATCCACCCTTCAATGCCGAACTTCGCAGCGGCATACGCCGTGCAGAACATGCCACCCGAGATGCCAGCGGTCGACGAGATCGTGAGCAGCAAGCCCGAGCGCTGCTTGCGCATCACCGGCAGCACGGCGCGGGTGATGTTCATCGGGCCGAACAGCAGCGTCTCGATCTGGTGGCGGACCTGATCGGGGCTGAGTTCCTCGAAGAAGCCCGCATAGAAGTTGCCCGCGTTGTTCACGAGGACGTCGATGCGCCCGAACTTCCCGACGGCGGCATCGATGGCAGCCTGGGCATCCTCGGTGCGAGTGACGTCAAGCTTCACGGTCAACAAGTTGTCGTGCTCGCCGACCGCCGCGGCCACCTTGACGGGGTCGCGGCCGGTGGCGACTACGGCGTGCCCAGCGGCCAGGGCAGCCTTGGCGATGTCGACGCCCAAACCGCGGCCCGCGCCGGTGATGAGCCAAACTTGTCTGTCAGTCATGGTGTGCGTCTGGAGATGCAGAACTTGTCGATGGCCGCGACTGTAGGCACCCTTACTAAGAAGAAAAAGACCCCAACACTGAACACCATATGAAGATAATCTTCAAAGCATGAGACTGAATCAGCTCGACGGATTGCTGGCATTTTGGAAGGTCGCGGAGCACCGCGGGTTCTCCGCTGCCGCGGCGGCGCTCGAAGTCTCTCCGTCGGCACTTAGTCAGGCGATCCGCAGTCTGGAGACGCGACTGGGGGTCCGGCTGCTGAACCGCACCACTCGCAGCGTCAGCCTCACCGAAGCGGGTGAGGCCTATCTGTCACGCATCGGCCCAGCGCTGGGCGAGGTGCTGGGAGCTGGGGAGCAACTGCATGCGCTGCAAGGCCGGCCGTCAGGCGTGTTGCGCATCAATGCGGCGCGCATCTCGATCGCGATGGTCCTGCGGCCGCTGCTGGCCGGGTTCCTGGAGACCCATCCGGACGTGCAGATCGAGTTGAGCAACGACGAGGGCTATGTCGACATCGTCGAAAGAGGGTTCGATGCTGGCGTTCGACTTGGTGAGAGCGTTCAGAAGGACATGGTCGCCGTGCCTCTTGGGGGGCCGGTTGCCGTGGCCGTGGTGGGCTCACCCGCCTACTTCAAGCGGCACCCGGCGCCGCGACATCCATCGGATCTGGTGCGCCATGACTGCGTGCGGTTCCGATTCTCGAGCAGCGGCGCCATCCACAAGTGGGAGCTCAGGGTCGACGACCGCATCGTCGAGTACGAGATCGGCGGCAGCCTCACGATCAGCGACTCGCTGTTCTCGGTCGAGGCCGCATTGGACGGCATCGGGCTGGCCTACACGTTCGAGCAGCTGGCGTTGCCGCACCTTCGGGCCAAGACTCTGAAGCGAGTGCTGGGGGAGTTCTCACCGACGTTTCCCGGGTTCTATCTGTACTACCCCAGCCGACGGCAGCAGCCTTCCAAGCTGAAAGCCTTTGTGGACTACGCGCTGACGCACTCAGGGAAGCATTGATTCATTCAGAGCATCGTCGTCCGATGCGTTGACGAGTGACCGCTGTCTCGTCGCGCGTTGGTCCGCTTAGGGTCGGTCACGACCCTACGGCGGCCAACACGAGCCGACTGCTGAGCGGCACATTGCGTGATTTCGCTTTGGATGACCACATCCGAAATCATGCCCATCGACGCCGTCACCAACCGGCCAGTACAGTCAAATTGACAGCGCGTTCACATCTCATTCCGGGCATTTCCTTGAGCCTCGAGAACGTGAGGAACCGCTTCATCCAACCAGTAACTGCGGGCGCGTTCGACCACCAGTATTTCTTCGAACTTGCACCCACCACCAGGCCAGCCGATATGGGGCTCGATGGCCCAGAGGCCGAGCTTGTTTCCGATGTGTTCGGGAGTGAGCGCCGCCGACAAGCCGAGTTTGAAAAATACCAAGTTTGTTTCGAGCGAGAACCAGCCGAACGACCTGGTGCCGATCCGCAGGGGCTTCTTGCTGCGCGGCTTCACACGAAAGACACGATGGCCGAGCACGCAATGCGGATACTTGCTGTGGACGTTGTCATAGCCGGCCGAGACAATCAGGCGATCCACCTCGCTCCATATTTGCGCGGGCGTCATTTTGCTGGCAAACATGGCGGGGATAGCTGCTCGAAGCTCCAGCATGAAGGCCTTCGCTTTCAGCAGCTGGGCGTTTGGCTGCAGCGATACCGCGTAACCCACATCGCCGATGTAGCCGTCAACGATCGGCGACACGTCCAGAACTGCCACCTCATTGAGAGACAGTGTCCGATCACTCGGGTGATAGTCCGCATACCCGGCGTACCCATCGAAACGAGCGTGTTCGCCAAACCAGGCGAAGGGGCGATGCAGGTAGCGCTCGGTGCCATGCTCTCGCAGATAGTTCTCCAGCAGCTGAGCGGCCTCCTTTTCGGTCATCCCCAGTTTCAGCTGTGTAGACACATGAACGACTGCGTCACAGGCAAGGCGTTGCGCCTTGAGGAATCCTTCCATGGCTCGCGCCGTTGGTGGATGATCGGCACCACCTGCATACTTGGAGCTGACTTTGGAAAGCCAGCGATAAAGACGATCCAACGGGCCGAACGGCTTTGCTGAATAGCCGATTGGCATCACTCGTCCCCTCGAGCACCGCGATCCGAAGCAATCATCAGCAAGCGATATCGCGTTTCAGTCTTGTTCATGGCGTGGGCACTCCATAGTATTTGGCGATTTCGCGCTCGAAGAATCGGGAAGGCACCAAGCCTTTGAGCACGGCGCCCAACCGCTGTTGCCTCTTGCCCACCAGGTAGCGCAGCTTTGGCGTGCTCGCCTCGATCGCCTTCCGCACTGCGACCGCGACCAGTTCCGGGGCAGGCCCCTTGCTCGCTCCTTTGATGGTGAGTTTTCTGCTCCTGCTGCACCAGGGGTCGTAACTCGTCTCTGCAGCTTCCGCTGTGAGGCGACGCGAATCAAGAAAGCCGGTGCTGAAGTCACCGGGTTCGATCATCGAGACCGCGATCCCAAAGGGCCTGAGTTCATAGCGCAGGCTCTCGCTATAACCTTCCATGGCGAATTTGCTGGCCGAATAGATGCCCTGGAACGGCGCGGCGATGCGGCCGCTGATCGAGCTGATATTGATGATCCGTCCCGATCCACGGGCACGCATCGATGGCAGGACTGCCCGACACATTCGGTGCATGCCGAAGAAGTTGGTCTCCATGACCATCTTGGCTTCTTCGACGCTGGTTTCTTCGAGTGCGCCGTAAATGCCGAAGCCGGCGTTGTTCACCAGAACGTCAATGCGCCCTTCGGTGGCAATCACCCTCTCGACTGCGCTCAGCGCCGAATTGTCATCGTCGACATTGCAGGAGATGAGCCTGAAATCGCCGTATGGGTTGCACCCGTCTTCGACTGTCCCGCGTGTGGTCCCCCAGACGTGATAACCCTGTGCATGAAGCAAGCGTGCGGCGAGGAGGCCGAAACCTGTACTGGTTCCAGTAATGAGTACGACCTTTGACTTTGTCGATGTCATCGTCATGGTGTCAGTGGCCTTGTCGAACCATGACGCCGATCAGCAGGTTCGTCAGCGTGGGATACACGCCCCATGCGAGTCCAACGCCGATGACCAATGCCGGTTTGCCTTTCAGGAACGAGCATTTGTCTTCAGGAAAGTACCAGCTGTTGAGAATGGAAAAGTTCAGGATTTCATAGGCGATGCCAATGCCTGCGCCGCACATGAACTGAGTCGGCAGGGACAACCCCGCAGTCAGCCAGGCGAGTGTTCCGTAGATCAGGGCTACGGTGATCAAGACATTCACCAGAACCTTCCACGGCGGTGTATACACCCACAGTCTGAAGTAGCGAGCGGCGATCTCAACGGGGACAGCAAGGGCTGCGCTGATCGCGATGTGGAAAAGCCAGCTGTTCATGGAAGCTCCCTCGCATGGCCTCGCGGTTCAATTGCGATTTCTTCGCGGGACCTTTCGGCTTGGGCATCTGAGTCGCTGGCACCACTGAATGCTTGGCTGTCCAGCCGACTGCGCAGAAAGCCACCGAGCTCCGCCAGCGACACATCCGCGTCCTTGAGCATGCCCGCGTGCAACTGGAAGTCATGCCACAGACCCTCGAATTCGCGCAACTGGATGTCCACTCCAGCTGCGATGGCGCGTTCCCGTAGCCGCAAGGAATCGCTGAGCAAAATCTCCTCGCTTCCAACATGAATCCGAATTGGTGGCAGACCTGTCAAGTCGGCGTAAAGAGGCGAGCACAGCGGGTGGTCCAATGGCAGGCCGTTGGCGTAGGCCTGCGCCCATCTCGCGAGTGCATTCGGCGATTGCGATGGGTCGCGCTGCACGTGAGTCTTGAAGGTCTCGCCTTGGCCTGCCAGATCCAGCCAGGGGGAAATCAAGGCGAGTGCCACCGGCATCGGTTCACCTGCATCACGCAGTGCAATGGCGGTGGCAAGGGTCAGCCCCGCGCCCGCCGAGTCGCCGGCAATCGCGATGTGACGCAGCCCCTGCTGTCGAAGCCAGCGGTAGGCGCAGATGGCGTCGTCCAGCGCTGCGGGATGAGGATGCTCCGGCGCCAGTCGGTAGTCCGGGGTGAACACGGCGACGCCGGCCGAGCGCGCGAAACGGCCGGTGATCACGCGGTAGCCCCGCGGCGAGCCGATGCAGTAGCCGCCGCCGTGCAGATAGAGGATTGCCAGGGCGTCAGCGGGTTTGCCAACTGTCACGCGCTCCGCAGTCACGCCATTCATGGGTTGCACGCTGGCGCGCGTTCGTCGCGGCGCGGGCAACATTGAGGTCAGACCGTTGACCCAGCGGCGCTGGAAGCTGACAGGGAAGCTCGGACGCAGTACCGGCTTGATCCCGACGCGCACTACGCCACTCAAGATTGTCTTCAGCATGTCAAGTTAGGTCGTCCGCGAGAAAGATGCTTATGGTGGTCGCGATGGAGCCATTGCTGAGAGGGCGTGACTGACCAAAACGGGGGGCAAACCGGACATTCGAGCGCAAGGTCGGCGCGTGGGGCGATCAGCGCAGGGAGAGTCCGCTGCATCTGCTCGCGCAACATGGTGGTGCAGCTCTTGCAACGAGAACATCAATAGCCGAGCAGATTGGCAATCCACCTATGCAGACATAAGATTGCACACAAATTGGGTGCTTTGCAGACCAATCGATTGATTCAGACAAGGTGGAAGCATGCTTCGAGCGCCCGAGAGTTCCCGCCTCAGTGAGGCCGTCATCCCGGCGTCAGTGATGTTGGGAGGGTTGGTTTCATACGCGCAGGATCACAGTGTTGACCCTGCCCCTTGGTTTAACGGAGTGGGGCTGAGCAGCGTTCAATGCCAAGAGGGCGCGCGGGTTTCATTCAGACAGGCAGTGCGAGTCATCCGCCGCGCCATGCATTCGTTGCCGAAGGGTCCAGTCGGCCTGCAACTGGGATCACGAAACCCCTTGGTGACGTTTGGTGTGCTCGGCTTTGCAGCGATGTCGTGCCGTACGTTAGGCGAAGCGTTGGAACTCGGTGTACGGCACCATCAGGCATGCGGTAGCTTGATGGATTCAGTGGTCGAGCGTGAGCACGGTTCCACTGCGTTGCGAGTGTTCGAGCGCTTTCCAGAGCCGGACTTGCTGCCGTTTCTCTGCGAAGAAGTCTTTGCCAGTTCCTTGCTGATGGGGCGGGCCTTGCTCAACGACAACTTCAGCCCATTGCGGATCGAACTGAACTATTCGCCGCCGGCGCACTGGGCAGCCTATCGCCGACTGTTCAACTGCGCCGTGCATTTCGACGCTGGCGCCAATCGGATGGTGTTCGATGCGTCATTGCAAGATCTGCCGCTGGCAACCTACAGCCCCACCAACCTCATTGCAGCGCTGTCACTCTGCGCGCAGCAAATTGGCGAGCCGGCATCCACGAGCGATATCGTGACTTCGGTAGAGCGCCTGCTGGACGAACAGCGTCGTGATCGTCGCTCAATGGCGCAAATTGCCGAACAGCTTCACCTGACTGAACGCAGCTTGCGCAGGAAGCTGATGGATGCCGGGCAGAGCTTCAGCGAAATCCGCGACCGGGTGCTGGAACGACACGCGAGAGCCATGGTGCGCGATACGCGCTTGCCGTTGACAACAATCGCAGCAGAGCTCGGTTTCAGTGATGGGCGTGAGTTCCGCCGCGCCTTTCGCCGTTGGAGTGGAACCACGCCGCGGAATGCGCGCGAATAGCGGAATCTCTTCCTATTGCCGGCATCCACCAGGTGTTTCTAGAGATCACTGCGGGAAGTACGGCGACAGTGGACCAGCCCAAATGCTCGGGGCGTCGCGCTCCGAGGTGCCCGACGCAGGCCGCGGTTGATACGCACGGAAGTCGCCACGGTTCGACCCGACGTCTGGGAAAAGAAGCCGCTGGGAGTAGTCCATCTTCAAGATCTCGACAGGGCCCGTGGCGCTCACGGTGTACTCGTCTCCTACGGAGACAGACACTGCGCTTGTCAGAGTGCACTTCTGGATTCCGTAGGCGGCCGACGGCAAGCAACTCGCCTCGGCGCCGGTGCGGGTGTTGCGTATGGTCAGCGTGCCTACGCTGGTCGACGCCGCGACATAGGCGGCGAGCTGCGTGAACGTGCGTGCGTAGGTCGCATTCGGGTACGCCACAGTGCAGCCAGAACAATCGTCGCTGTAAGCGTAGTACGGCTGCCCCGCCAGCCGGGTGCCGTCCACGAGGCGGAACCCGTACTGCGGGATTCGCGTGGCCGGGTGCGCCGTGTCGTCATTGTTCAGGTACGACTGGTACTGGCCGTTCGCTGAACCGTAGCGCCAGGAAGTCCCGCCGTCCGCGGACCAGGCGACATGCTCGCGCGGGTCGAGCGACATGATCGCGCCAGCCGCAGCTGCGCTCAACTCGTTGCGGGCGTGCGGTCCGGCCAGCGTCGTGTCCGCGATGGGCATGTTGAACGAGAAGAAATTGCCCGCCGGATTGGAATGGGAGTTGCTCACGACGAGCCCGTACATCTTGCCGGCTGCGAGTGTCGCTTTGGTGTTGACCCATGCCAGGACCGGAGTCGCGCCATTGGCCTCGGACTTCGCTTCGTTGTGGCGCGTGCAACCGTTGACGGTTTCGGTCGCGATGACATTCCCCGGTCGGCCGGTCGTGTCATCGATTTCCACGAGGTCACCACGCAGCTGTCCGCCGTCCCCTGCGCCGTAAGCGGCGTCGGCCGGGTCGCAGTTCGCGCCGCGCAGCTTGAAGCCGAAATAGAAGCGGTCGATCGCAATCGAGCTTTTCGGCACGAAGCGCAACAGCGTGCGGTAGTTCGCTGCCTTCAGAGGAGAGTCGTTCACGTTCTCGACCCCGACTGGAATCGAAGTCGCACGGCTCGAGGTCGCAGAAGGAGCACCGCCCGAGTTCGTTCCAATCACCTGCACCTCGCTGATGCTGGCGCTCCACGAATTCGCGCCGGTGGCACCGGTGACTCGCACGCCCAGCACACCATCACGCGCGGGGCCCATGAATTGATAGGTCGCGCCACCGGCAGCGGCGCTGTTCGGATAGCTGGGGTTGATCGACCAGGCCGAGTCGACCCACGTCGTACCGTTGGTCGTGAATTGCAAGCGCACGCCCGACTCGAAGTAGCCGTTTCCATCACCGTCCACTTTGCCGTGGACGAACTTGACTGACGAAATAGTCTTGGCAGAACTCCACACGACACCGGCGGCTTCCCACCTGACGTTGCCGCCTTCGCCAGCCGTATTCAGGACCACGGCGGTGGTCGTGCTGCCGTCGTTGATGGCGGACTTGGACGCTCGATTGGCGTTGGACGTCGCGGACGTGTTCTTCGACCACGTATAGCCGATGCCGCTTCGCTCGATGGAAGCAGGCACCGAAGCTGCCGCAAGCTCCACCATGTTGGCCGTGTCTGAGTTGTCCGATTGCGGCGTTGTGAAACTGCTTTCGGAATCCCCGCCCCCGCAACCGGTGAGCAACCCGGCGGCCGCCAAACATGCCACTAGTTCTTTCATCATCTTTGCTGTGAATGAACGCTTTGCCGCGCTGGCGACTATCGACCAAACCGCTACACGTGATCGAGCCATACGGAGTATTTGAGGTTGCGGCCGTTGACGATGTCAAAGAAAGCGGCCTGGATCATTTCTGTGATGGGTCCACGCGCCCCACGACCGATCTCGATTCGGTCCAACTCGCGAATCGGTGTGACCTCGGCGGCGGTGCCGGTGAAAAACGCTTCGTCGGCGATGTAGACCTCGTCGCGCGTGATGCGCCGTTCAATCAGTTCGATGCCGAGGTCCTTGCAAATCGCGAACACCGTGTTGCGCGTGATGCCGTTCAGCGCCCCGGTCGACAAGTCCGGCGTGTGGGCCTTGCCTCCCTTGACAATGAACAAGTTCTCGCCCGCGCCTTCGCTCACGAAGCCTGAGGCGTCGAGCAGCAGCGCTTCGTCGTAGCCGTCGTCCGTCGCCTCCATGTTGGCAAGGATGGAGTTCGTGTAGTTGCTGACCGCCTTGGCCTGCGTCATCGTGATGTTGACGTGGTGGCGCGTGTATGAACTTGTCTTGACGCGGATGCCGCGCTTCAGACCTTCCTCGCCCAGGTAAGCTCCCCACGGCCAGGCGGCCACCATCAAATGGATCCGGTTGCCCTTGGGACTGACGCCCAGTTTCTCCGACCCTATCCAAGTCAGTGGGCGCAGGTAGCAGGTCTCGAGCTTGTTGGCACGCACCACGGCTTTCTGTGCCTCTGCCACCTCCTCCACCGTGAAGGGGATCCTCATGCGCAGGATCTTGGCGCTGTTGAACAAGCGCTCGGTGTGTTCGCGCAGGCGGAAGATTGCCGTGCCCTTGCCGGTCTTGTAAGCCCGCACGCCTTCGAATGCACCGCAGCCGTAGTGGAGGGTGTGGGAAAGTACATGGACCTTGGCATCGCGCCAGTTCACCAACTGGCCGTCCATCCAGATCTGGCCGTCGCGGTCATGCAGGTCTTTCATTGACGCTCCAAAGGTTGAAATGATTCGCGAACCAGCACGAACGATCTCGGTCAGTCGACCGCTGCCCCAGTGGGTACATTGCCTTGGTCAGCCGGGAGTGCCAGCAAGACGCGCTGTTTCGTGAGGATCAGCAGGCACAGGCTGATCGTGAGCACCGGCACCGACAGCCAAAGGCCGGCGAGCCTGTCCAGGTTCAGGCCCGACGCCGTGCTCCCAAGGCCCGCCCAGTCCAGCCCGAAGCCGGCGATGATGCCGCCCGCGGAAGCGCCGAGCTTTTCGGCCGAGAACTGCACGCCCAGGTACAGCCCGAGACTCTCGCCGGCTGCCGACGCCTTCGCCGCGATCTGCATGCCCACCGTGATGATGAGTACCGTGAGCAATCCGGCCCCGAGTCCGAACACGAGGGCGCCGGTGATCATCGGTGCCCATTGCCGCGGCCCGGCTGCAAGCACCAGCACGCCGGTGAGTGCGATCACGTACCCGGTGGCCAGCGCTTGCACTGGACCCGCGCAGCGCAGAAGCCGAGGCGCCGCCGCGACGCCGATGAGCAGCGCGCCGAAGATCGGCATCAACAGCCATGGAAGCTGCGCCGACGTGCCGTGGAGCAGGTGTTGATTCACGTATGGCAGCAGCGCGATCAGGGTTCCTGCCCCGCCCCCGAACAAGGCAACCATCATGACGATCGCCCAGAAGGCGCGATTGGGCAGCGTCGCGCGCAGCGCGCGCAACAGCCGCATGTCGGCCTGAGACTCGTCCATCGAGCGCATGGGCGTGCCGCGAAAAGTTCGCCACGCGACGCCGAGCAAGAGCGCGGACACGCCCGCCAGAGTCAATGCCATCGAGAGATAGCCGCTGGTCCCGTCTCCGTAGGCGGCGACGAGCCCCGGGCCCAGCGCCGAGACGACCAGCGAAGCGAGTGTCGACCCGATAGCGCGTGCCGACATCAACGTGCCGCGCGACGCGAGCGTTTGCGCCAGGTCGCTGGCCAGTCCGGTGTGGGCGACGGCGAACACGGTGGTCAGCAAGGACTGCGCGATCAACAGGAGCGCCGGAACGCCGATGCGCATCCACAGCGGCAGGGTCGAAAGGGGCACGAAGAGCAGCACCAGCAAGACCGGAAGGGCCCACACACTCAGGCCGATCAGGGTGGCTCGCCCGCCGTGCGCGCGCGCGTAGCGATCGCAACCGCGGCCGATCAAGGGGTCGAGCAGCAGGTCGGCGACCTTCGGGAGTGCCAGCAGCGTGCCGGCCCACGCCGGCGGCACACCCGCGTATTCGGTCAGGTAGTACAGGAACAGCAGCGGCACGACGCTGAAGCCCAGCAGCGCGCCGAACGACGCCCCGCCATAGCTGGCCACGGCTTGCCCACGGGGGATGGCCGGTTCAGTCATGCCGGCGAGCCGCGTGCAGGCGCAGGTGGCGCGTGCGCATCGTGTTGAACATCAGCTCGGGCGAGCCGTCCCCGGCCTGGATGAGGCGCAGCGTGCCGTTCATCGGCACGTCGCCGTCGGTATTGCGAATCGCATACACCCCAGCCGCCAGCGGCGTCAGGGCGTATCGGCTGCGGCCGTGCAGGCCACGAACGTGCACGCTGCGGGCATCGTCGCCGCCGATCTCGACGTCGGCACCCAGCTCATCGCTGTGCCAGTCGCCGGCGACCTGCGCGAGCGCTGACGCTTCGTCGATGACCGCGGGATCGATCCTGTCAAAACGATGTCGATAGCCCTGTTCGACCAGGTTCAGCGCGACGACGCCGCCGTCTACGCCGTACTCGGGTGAGAACTGCATCGCGATCACGCTCAACAGGTTCACCGCCAGCATGCCGTCGGAAGCGACCGTCAACGGCAACGGCATGCCGAAGTATTTCAGGTGCCATGCCCCTTCGACGGCGACGAGCTCGACATGGTCGCCGGTGGCCGCACAGTAGTAGTCGCCGGCGAGGCCGTGGAACTGCGACTCGGTGGCCGGTGGATCGGCTGCGGCCAGCGCATCGCCGTGCAGCGCTTCGACGATCTTCAGCGCCAGGTCGGAGGCCGACACGTCGTTGCGGTTGCTCATCACGATGATGCCGAGCTCGTGTGCCGGCACCGCCAGCATCTGGCAGCTGCCTCCCACGACGCCTCCGGCATGGTGAATGAGTTCGACACCGCGCCAGGTCTCGCGAATCAGGCCCAGTCCGTAGGCGCTGGCGAAGCCGTTGTTCAAGCGGGTCGGCGCGAGCAGCATCTGCGTCAATTCGGCGGGCCACAAGGTTGGTGCCTGCAGATGGGCGAGCCAGCGCTGCATGTCATCGAGAGTCGAGATGATGCCGCCCTCGCCAAGAATCGCCGCGGGAAAAACGCCTTTGGCGAAGCCGCCGCCCGGCCGCAGAAGGTGAGCGTTGGCCACGCCCTGCTTCGGATCGCTGTCGACCACCCAGAGTTCGGTGTCGTGCAGGCCCAGCGGCGTGAAGAGCCACTTCTTCAGCGCGTCGGCGAAGGGCATGTCGAGCACGCGCTCGATCGCGATGGACAGCAGCCGGTAGCCGCCGTTGTTGTAGGTGAAGCGTTCGCCCGGCGCGAAGTTGTCCTCCTGTTGCCGGCACTGGTAGTCGAGCGGGCCGTCCATCGGCAGCACCGACATGCCGTTGGACATCAGCGACAGGTCGATGTAGTCACGCGTGCCGCCGGTATGGTTCATCAGCTCGCGCAGCGTGCGCCGCGCCTGACCCGCGGGCAGCTCGTCGAACCAGCGCGACAGCGGGGCATCGATGTCGATCAGCCCCTCGCGCTGCATCAGCAGTGCGAGGACGCAGGCGAAGTGCTTGGTCGTCGAGCCGATGCGCATGCGGGTCGACGGATTGTTGGCGACCATGCTCTCGAAGCTCGACAGCCCGTAGCCCTTGCGCAGCAGTGGCACACCGCGCTGCACCACGCTCGCGACCACACCGGGCGCGTCACTGCGGTTCCACGTTTGAAAGACTGCATCGAGGCGCGCTTGCAGATCGTTGTTCATCAAAGCAATCCTGTCGGGGTTGTAAAAAGAATGATCGTTCTGTTTGTCTTACACTGTTCCCAGCACCACAGACGCCGCGCCCCGGCCGCTTCCATGCCCAAGCGAGACGATGCCCACATGGCTGCGCGGCGACGCCAGATCCTCGACGCCGTGCGACGTTGCGTCGACGAGAAGGGCATCGCCGGGATGTCGATGGAGGACATCTGCAAGGCGGCCGGTATGAGTATTGGCGCGATCTACACGCACTTTCAGTCGAAGGAGGCGATCCTCACCGCGCTCGTCGAGAGCGACCACGCGGATCGACCGCTGTTCGGGTCGTGCCGGACGGCCGCTGAGACGCTGCGACGCTTTGGGGAAATGCTCTCGGAGTTTGCGCAGCGCGAGGACAACAGCCTGCGCGCACGCATCGCGCTCGAGGTGGCAGGCTTGGCGCGCCGGAACCCGAAGATGATGGTGGCGATCGAGGCGGGCTACCGCGGCCAGCGTCAGACCGTACTCGAGCAGGCGACGCGGCTGGCGCACGACGGCCTGGACAAAACGCGCGTCGCCGTGATCGGCGAGTGCCTGTTCGCGCTGATCCTGTCTGCGCAATTGCAGATGCTGGTGGGCGTCTCGCCGGACACCGAGGCCAAGCTGCGTGCGGTGCGCAGCCTGATCGAGGAGCTCCATGGCGGCCCGGTCAGGCTTCGGCATTGAGCGCCTCCGATGGGATCGATACGAAGCCTGCGTCGTAGCGGGCGGCGGGAGAGACGTCGTTCTCGATGATCAGCGGCGCGTCGAGATCGAGGAGATCGGCGAACTGCCCGGCGATGAAGGCGGCACGCATCGCCATCGAGCTGCCGCCCATGCAGCCGACCATCACCGTCATGCCGAGCCGGCGTGCCGCATGGGCGAGCACGAGTGCTTCGCTCAAGCCCCCGCACTTGTCGAGCTTGATGTTGGCGACCTGATAGCGCTCGGCCACGCGGGCTAGATCGGCAAGAGTCTGCAGCGATTCGTCGGCGGCCAGCGGGATCGGGAAGCGGCGCCCGGTCAGCAGGTGGTCATCTTGTGTGGACAGCGGCTGTTCGATCAGCTCGACGCCGCAGTCGGCGAGCGCGCCAACCCAGTGCTCGAGCTGATTCAGGGTCCACCCTTGGTTGGCATCGACCATCAGGCGCACGTCCGGGCGGGCGGCACGCACGCTGGCCACGCGGTGGGGGTCGGCATCGCTGCCGTCGAGCTTCAGCTTCAGGGCGCGGGCACCAGAGTGCCGGCACGCTGCGTCGGCCATCGCTTCGGGCGTGTCGACGCTCAGCGTGATCGTCGTCAGCAGCGGTCGCACTGCATCGAGGTGGGCGAGTTGCCATGTGGGCCAGCCGCGGGCGGCCGCTTCGAGCTGCCACAACGCCCAGTCAAGCGCGTTGCGCACGCCGCCGGCGGGCAGCGACGCGAGCAGGCGCCACGCCTCGGGCAGCGTCGTGTCGCGACCGATGCTCAGCGCACGCGCTTGCGCCAGCAACTCGGACGCGGTATCGCCCCGGTAGAAGACGCCGGCTGCCTCGGCGTGCGCCCGGTGGCGGCCATGGACGATCGTCAGGCGCAGGACCTGCTGGCCGTCGAAGCGGTGGCCCGCGATGACGAGCGGGCGCGGATAGACCAGCGCAGCGATCGTGGCATGCAACTGCATCGCGCCCTCAGAACTCGGTGCTGACCTGGATGCCGACGGTGCGCGGCGTCACGAGGCTCACACGCGCCGGCCCGCCGAGCGAGGCCAGCGTGGTGTCGGCGGACGTCTGGCCACGCGCGTTCGCGAGGTTGCGCACATACGCGCCGAGCGCGACCTTGCCGAGTTGGGTGCCGGCGCGCAGATCGACCGTTGCGAACGCGGGCAACCTGTATTGCGGCTGGTTGGGATTCGCCTTGAAGGTGTTGAAGCGTTCGCCGGTGTAGCGCAGCGTGATGCCGGCGTACGAGGCCCTGCCGCCCCAATCGAAGCTGTAGTCGGTGAGGAACGCCGCGGACACGCGGGCCGTGTCGGGAACGCGGTCGCCCGCTGCGGCGCCCAGGGCGGGGTTGTCCTCGCGCAGCTTCGCGTCGATCAGGCTCAATGCGCCAGACACGCTCAGCGCTGCGCTCGCCTTCGCGCGCAGCGTCAGCTCGAGCCCGCGCGAGACCGCGCTGCCCGCGTTGCCGATGGTCGAGAAGCCCGCCTGCGCCGTGAAAACCTGGATGTTCTTCCAATCGATCCGGTAGATCGCTGCTTCGATCGCGAGACGCCGATCCAGCATCTCGCCCTTCCAGCCGAGCTCGTAGCTCCAAAGACTGTCGGACTTGAAGCTGCCCGTCGTCAGCGGCTCGCCGTTGACGGGGTTGGTGAACACCGGCAGCGGGCCACCGGGCCGGTAGCCGCTGGCGGCGCGCGCATACACCGCGTGCTCGGGAGAGAGCCGATAGCGGCCGGTGATCAGCCAGGTCGTCACGGCCTCCTGTGCGTCGGCATCCGGCGCCTGCGGCGGAGCGAACGCCCCGGTGATGAACTGCTGCGAGCGCTGCCGGTTGCGGCTGTGCCGCGCGCCCAGCGTGAGGTCGGCCTGTTCGCTCAGATAGGTGGTGACGGTGCCGTAGGCTGCGAGTTCGCGAAAGCGTGACGGGAAGTCGGCCGTCAGCAGGTTCAGCGCGACGGGCTGGCGCTGCGCATCCTGCGGAATCAGCGCCTGCGTGCGGTCGCCCGTCTCGTCGGTGTAGTACAGCCCCGCGAGCCACTCCAGGCGGCGCGAAGACGCGGAGGTCAAGCGCACCTCTTGCGTCGTCTTGCGCACGCCGAAGGTGTAGTCGAGCCGATAGCCCGCGTTGACGATGCCGGCGCCGGCGAGCAATGGGGCGTAGAGCGGCGAGACGTCGAGCCTGCCGTCGCTCTGCGAACGTTGCCATCCGCTGATCAGCTGCAGGCGTGCCCACGTCATATCCCAGTCGAGGCTGGCGGACGCGAGGTCGTAGCTCACGTCGAAGGGTTCGCCGTCGAAGCGTGTCTGTGTGCGGGCGCCGCGGCTAGCTTGTCCGGTCGCGATGTCGACGTCTTCGGCCGAGGTGCCGTCGCGCGAGTGTCGCTGCGTCATCGCCGTGAGCCGGAGGTTCACCTCTCGCTGCGGCGCGACCAGCAACGAGACGCGAGCGCCTTCGGTCTGCGATCCGTCGACGCGCCCGCCGCCGCGCGATGGGTCGTGGATGAAGCCCTCGTCGGTGCGCCGATAGACGGTCGCACGCAACGCCGTGGTGCCTTCCGACAAGGGCACGTTCACGGCGCCGCGCAGCGTGTACTGCGTGCCGCCGCCTTGCGTCGATGAGACGTCGGTCGCCGCCAGCCCCGAGAAACCTGTCGGGTCCGGGTCCAGCGTGACGTACTTGATGAGACCACCCATCGCGCCCGCGCCGTAGAGCGTGCCCTGCGGCCCACGCAAGACCTCGATGCGGGTCAGGTCGAACAGACCCAGGTCGAGCGCATTCGAGCTGCCGCCCGCGAAGGCGGAGCTGGACCCGAACGGCACGTCGTCGATGTACATGCTGACGGTCGCGCCCACCTGCGCGCCGGTGCTGACGCCACGCATGGTGACCTCGCTCTGGCCGCCGCCGCCGCCGGTCTGGCTGAACGTCACGCCGGGCAGCAGGGCGGTGAGGTCGCGCAGCGATTGGCTCCCGCCCCGCTCGAGCGTCTCGGCGGAGACCACGTTGGTCGTCAGCGGCACCTCGCGCGCAGGCTCGCGGCGTCGCTGCGCCGTGATCGTCACGGTCTCGAGCCGCTTGGACTCGGCTACGTCGAGCGTTTCAGCAGGGTTCGGTTTCGACGCATCGACTTGCGCCCACGCCGAGCCGCAGGTGACTAACGCCGCGACGAGGGGCCAAGGCCGGTGGACGGGTCGATTGAGCGACTGGCGCATACGTGCTCCTGTTAAACAAAACGAGGGTTCGTTTTTTTATTATGCGTTCCCGGACTGATTTGTCAACGAGGGTCGTCCTCCGGTTGGAGCACCGCACGACTCAGCACGCGCAAGACACGCCCCTCCGTCATGCGGCGCATTCGTCGTCGCGATAGCGCCGCAGCAGGTCGCTGCCTTCGCCGGCCAAATCAGCCAACGCTGGCCTCAGGAAGCTTCGGAGCGCCTGCAGAACTGGGCTAGCGCGGGTCGATGATCCGTTGACCAGGCGCAACGTAGAGTTGCGGCTTCATCATCTGGGGTTCCAGATACGACGTGCCGACAGCAAACCGATCCGGGAGCGCGTTGCCGCCGCCAAACAGAAGGCGTTGAGCCGCATGTCCGGCAGTTCATAGGCGGCCCAGATGTCCGGCACTTCGTGCGCAAACGCCAATCAATTGCCGGATTCCACAAGCGGCGGTGCCGACTGCGCCTCACGGCGCTTGGTGCGACCGGCAGGAATCGAACCTGCGCCTAAGCCTTCGGAGGGCCCAATGATATCCACTTCACCACGGTCGCTCGTGAGCCGTTCATTCTAGCGTCCTGCGTCGTGGCGCCTTTGTCGAGGCGCCAGCACGCAGAGAGTCGCCCGTGGGGGGCCCTATAATTCCGCGGTTTTGCGCACATCTCCGGCCCGACTTGGCGGTGCGCTTTCGCAGTTGAGGACTCCATGAGCGACGCCACCAGCCAACCCGATCACCACAACGATCACGACGACGGTCCGCACGAAGGCCCCATCAAGACACCGAAGCAGCTGATCCTCGCGGTCTTCTATGCGTTCGTGATCCCGATCGCCGTGATCGTGCTGCTGGTCAGCTTCGTCACCAGCGAACATCGCCCCGCTGCCGGCAGCGATGGCCTGACCAAGCAGGCGGTCGCCGAGCGCATCCACCCGGTCGGCGCCGTGCAGGTGAAAGACGCCTCCGATCTGTCGACGCTGAAGACCGGCGAGCAGGTCTTCGCTGCGCAATGCACGACCTGCCACACCGCCGGCCTGGTCGGCGCCCCCAAATTCGGCGACGCCGACGCCTGGGCTCCGCGCATCAAGGCCGGCTATGAGGCGCTGCTGCACTCGGCACTGGCCGGCAAGGGCCAGATGGGCGCGCAAGGCGGCGGCGACTTCACCGACCTCGAGGTCGGCCGCGCCGTGGTCTACATGGCCAACAAGGGCGGTGCCAAGTTCGACGAACCCAAGGCGCCTGCCGCCGGGGCGTCGGCCCCTGCCGCGGCGGCCGCGACACCTGCACCCGCCGCCGCACCGGCCGCGGTCGTTGCCACTGCGGCTGAACCTGCGAAGGCCGACACCGCCAGTGCCGGCGCTGCCGCACCCGCGCTGTACACCCAGATCTGCCAGACCTGCCACGCGTCCGGCGTCGCTGGCGCTCCGAAGGTCGGCGACAAGGCCGCGTGGGCACCGCGCCTGGCACAAGGCGTCGACGGCCTGACCGCGAGCGCGATCAAGGGCAAGAACGCGATGCCGCCCAAGGGCGGCTCGACCGCGTCGGACGCCGACATCAAGGCCGTGGTCGCGTACATGGTGAGCAGCGTCAAATAACGCGCGTTCCCCGCTGCAATGCAAAAGCCGGCTCGCGAGCCGGCTTTTTTGTGCCCGATCAGCCCTGCTTCGCAGGCTTCAGGCAGTAGCCGAAGCGCGCCGGCAAGACATCGAAACACACGTCGGCCGGCACCCAGTGCCCGGCCTCGACCGCATCGGCCGCGAGGTTCATATCGAGCGTGTGCACGATGCCCAGCCCGAGGTCGGTGGCCAGGAACAACCGGCCCTGTTCATCGAGCCAGGCCGACGCGAACCGTGCAGCGCGGCCGGTGTGGCTGACGATGGCGGGCGTGCCGGCGTCACGCGCCGGCGTCAGGCGCCAGATCCAGGGCGCCGCTTCGAGCTCGACATAGACCCGTTGCGGCCCGTTCTGGAAGAACCAGCACCCCGCCTCATCGGCGAGGTAGTTGCGCTCGATGAACTCGCGCAGCTTCTCGTGCAGGATGCGGCTGCCCTTGACGCGCGGGAACGGCCCCGCCGCCTGCACCCGCTCGTCGCGCATGTACCAATCGCCGCGCGCGTCGAGCGCGAGCCAGTCGTAGCAGTGCGGCACGTTGGGCCACTTCTTCAGCGCCTGCTTGACGATGTCGTCCATGCACCGATGGTGGCTCAAATACGCGAGACTATCCAGCCCATCACCTGCTCCGGCAAGGTCAGAACATGGCCGGGCCAGCGCCCTCCGGGGAAGCCGACATGCCCGCCGTGCTGCGGCTGCCACAGCGTCACGAAGTTACCCACCTCGCGCTGGTGCGGCAGGCAGTGCGCCGGCACGAACGGGTCGTTGCGCGCGTTCAGCACCAGCGCCGGGACGCGGATGCGGCGCAGGTGCGGCTTGGCCGAGCCGCGCAGCCAGTAGTCGTCGGTGTTGCGAAAGCCGTGCAAGGGCGCGGTGAACACGTTGTCGAACTCGTACAGCGTGCGCGCCGCGAGCAGCTTGTCGCGATCGAACAGCCCCGGGTGCTGCGCGAGCTTGCGCAGCGCTTTGGGCTTCATCGTGCGCAGGAACATCGGCGTATAGACCCGCCGGTTGAAACCGCTGCCGATCGCGTGGCCGCCTGCGGCGAGATCGATCGGCGACGACACCGCGCACACCGCGCTGACGACTGCGGCGGCGGACTCGCCCGCCTCCTCGGCCCAGCGCAGCAGCGCATTGCCGCCGAGCGAGATGCCGACCGCGGCGATGGTGCCCTCGTGCTGCGAGCGGATGCGCGACAGCATCCACCCGACCTCTTCGAAATCGCCCGAGTGGTAGGCGCGCGGCGCGAGGTTCAGCTCGCCCGAACAACCGCGAAAGTGCGGCACCGCGAAGCGCCAGCCGTGCTGGCGCGCCCAGTGCGCGAAGGCCTGTGCGTAATGGCTCGCCGACGAGCCTTCGAGTCCATGGAACAGCACCAGCAATGGCTTGGACTTGTCGTTGCCCAGCCAGTCAACGTCGACGAAGTCGCCGTCGGGGGTGACCCAGCGTTCGCGCACGAAGCTCGGCACCGGGCCGTCGAAGCGCTTGGAAAACAGCGCAGGCCAGATGGTCTGCGCGTTGCCGCCGATCAGCCAGCGGGGCGCGCGGTAGTGCTGCATGGCGTGGACGTCAATGCAGGACGGACGCGGCCTCGACGATCTCCTGCACCTCGCGCGGCGAACCGGGGCTGGCGTGGTGCGAGACGAGCCGCCAGCCTTGCGCCGTCTTCAGGTAGACATTGGTCGCGACCACCCAGGCCGCCTGCGGGCCTTCGGGCGTCATGATGCGGATCTGCTCGAGCACGCTGTGCACTGCGCAGCTCAGCGTCTGCAGGCGCCGGACCTTCTCGGGGCGCGCATTGACCGCGCCGTTGGCGAAGATCGACTCGAACGCCGAGCGGATCGCCCCCGCGCCGACGACGCGCGGGCCGCCCGGGTGGACGCAGCTAATCTCTTCATCGTCAGACCACACCGCCATCAGGCGCTCGATGTCGCCGCGCTGCAGCGCCTCGTAGAACTGCTGCTCGATTTCGTCGGGCGAGGCGAGCGGCGCGGTTGCCTTGGGTCGGGACATGATGGTGAGTTGGACTTCGGTTCAGCGAAACACGACGGTCTTGCGGCCGTTCAGCAGCACGCGGTGCTCGACGTGCCAGCGTACCGCACGCGCGAGCACGACGCTTTCGACGTCGCGGCCGACCGCAGTGAAGTCTTCGGGGCTGTGCGCGTGGTCGACGCGCTCCACGTCCTGCTCGATGATCGGGCCTTCGTCGAGCTCGGCCGTCACGTAGTGCGCGGTCGCGCCGATCAGCTTCACGCCGCGTTCATGCGCCTGGTAGTACGGCTTCGCGCCCTTGAAGCTGGGCAGGAAGCTGTGGTGGATGTTGATCGCGCGGCCCGTCAGGAACGCGCAGAACTCGGCGCTCAGGATCTGCATGTAGCGGGCCAGCACGA
>Ga0307508_10000375_pt1 | contig 54129 bp, 56 predicted proteins | sample 9_EM_MG_FD_203089 | JGI IMG/M metagenome (GOLD analysis project Ga0307508, IMG submission 203089) | Populus trichocarpa ectomycorrhiza microbial communities from riparian zone in the Pacific Northwest, United States - 9_EM | ecosystem: Host-associated > Plants > Roots > Unclassified | place... | reverse complement strand
TCCGCCTCCAGATAGTTGTTTGGTCTTGAAGACCCATTTAGAACTGATGGGTTTGACACCTGACGGAACGTCTTCCGGTCGAATGTAATCCCATGTATAGTTCGAGTGCAGCGAATGCAACTCCTCCAGAATAGCTTCCGACCACTTCGGGCCATGCCTCGGATGCCTAACAGCATTTTGGTAGGACACCGGACCTGCAGAATCTGGTTCCTCTTCCACCCAGTTCCGGTGGGCAACAGCATGTGGCCTTTTCCGAAGATTATATCTTCTGGTATTCAGGCGTAGTCCATCAGCTGCAGGCGAGCTGGGATCTGTCTTTCGAGGCGAATCGGCATCGGCCTGCCTCGACGTTTCGGTATCGGCGTCAACCTGCCTGCTCCCATCGGCATCTCAGTGCCTGGTTGCATTGGCATCGACCTGCCTGCTTCGATTGGTATCCAGCTTCGCAATCTCTAATGGATCCAATATTGTACTCTAGACTGGTTCGGCAGTTGGTACTAGCTTGTCGATACGAGCTGATATATGTCTGTCTAGGCGAATCGGCATTGGCCTGCCTAGACGTTTCGGCATCGGCATCGACCTGCCTGCTTCCATTGGCATCACACTGCCTGGTCGCGTCGGCAACGACCACTTCCGCCCCAGACTCATGGGAATTCGACTGTTCAGCATCGTGGTATGTGCCTCTGCAATATTGGTCTGAATCATTCACTCGGAAGCACCATTCTTGTGCTGGATGTAAAGCGCAGCAGGTTCATATGCTTCCATCGCCGGAACCAGGTATTTCGGTCTTCGGGAGGCTTTCTGTTTCTCATTCTGCTCCTCTGCTGGGGAGTCCAACTTGTACCACTTCGCAGTGGATTGATCCGGATCTGGTTGATAGGCATCTTGTTCTGCTTGCGACCTTAACGGGTATAGGCTTGAGTTGCGATCGGAGGTCTCGCAAGAATTCTGTCTGCCGGCCAGATGGTGGGAAGCTCAGGAATCGATATGCTAGTTCAGTGAGCCTTTCTCAGATGTCGCTGCATAGGCATGCATCACAGTCGAGTTGTAGTCGGTACTGTCGTTTACGGCGTAGTTTCCGGAGATGGTCTTCTGACCCTTCCACCCATCATTGGTCTCCTTTTTGAGTTTGTCGGCTTTTTGCTTTAGAGAGCAGTCGCTTGCCCGATGGCCTTCTTTTGTGCAGTAAAAGCATTTTCCGACTGACCGTTCATAGAGCTTGCGTCCGTTGCCACGTCCTCTTCCAGATCCTCTTCCTCATGTGCGGCCATGTCCTCGTCCGCGACCACGGGAGGAGTGGTTGGTATTGCCTTGAGTTTCAGCGACTAAGGCATGTCTGTCAACAACAGTACCAGCAGTTATTGTATTTGATCCAACTTGTGTGATGAATAGGGCGTTCGAGGTCTCGTACTTGATCAGCTCGGTGGTGATGGAGTCAACCGTTTTGCGATCTGTTGGCGACCAGAGTGGGATGCGGCCGTGTTAAACTTCTCTCCAAGTGCAGTCCTCGAGTGCTGGGTTCGACGGATGAGTAAACCGTTCCGGTTGCAAGTCCAAGTCGCTTTTTGTAGCTTTCCCTCATGGCAAAAGTTGCATTGGAGGGCGGTGGATCTTTATTGCCGAGCACTATCTCAAGAGCGTTCTCACAGGTAAGAAAGACCATAATGTCAGCCTTCCATGCATAAAATTGCGAGGGGTGAGCATTTCAGTAGAGCCATGCTTGCAGGTGTATGTAGAACTCATGGTGACGTTGGGTGATCGGCGGATCGGCGGATCGACAGATCGTCAGGGATAGTACTGAATCAGGATGGAGGATCAACAGATCGACAATCGACGGGGATAAGATGGTTAAGCGAGGTGGGGATTTTCAGGTGCGAAGAGTATTGTGATCGATTCGGTGTTGAGGATTCGGGCTCATAACCTGTCAAATATATTCGTCTATCGATAGGTAAGAATTCCGTTGCTTAATCTTTTCACCGAGACCGGAGGACCACTCTCTATATATACAGGCACATCCAACCCATTACCAATCACCGGCCTCTAGATCCTTTGGTGGCTACTTGCCACCGCCGGGCCTAGATGTCACCGGTGGCCATTGGCCACCGGCGCCACTCAATGCCTTCCGCGCATCTGCTCGCAGCAGTCTAGGCGGGCCTCGGCGGGCCTCGTTGGGCGATCGATATATCTAACAAATTACAACAGAAAGGACAAAATGAAGCGACAAATGAAACCGCCTAGCCCATCCCCCGCGGATTCCGGGAAGGCAATCGTGGGCAGAAACAGTCGTGTCCCAGCAGCTCCCGGATCCTCGGCCCCCGCTCGCTGTCCAACCGTTCCCGCAGCTTCGCGTTTGCCACCTGGATAACTGAGACTCCCTCGACTGGCACCCGCCTAACCAAATCCGTGCATAGACGTGAGGAAGTCCACTACTGCCCGACTGCCAGACCCGCTTGTGGTGTCTAGTAGCTGCAGAACCAGCAGCATGCAGCAGCAGCCACAGGATTGTCGAGCCCAATCCCTAAACTGGGGTGCAACTCTGGTCGATTTAGCCACGATGTGAAACTAACTGCTGACACCGCAGCCCTCAAGGGCGTGGTGTCGACTGGGCTCCGGCCAACATTACTCACTACTAGCTGGGATTACAACCTGCTGGGAAGTGATGCCGCGGTCGCACGCAGATAGTCGCGGAAGGAAAACCCCGGCTTGGCAACGCGGCCCCTACCTGAACTACCGCTGTTCCTACCCGTGTCTGACTTCATGGCGTCCACAAAAGAGGTCTAGGCGCCTTCCTTCGTTTCTTTATTATTTTGTGCTCCCGTTCCTTTCGTTCGTAATTTTTCATTTGTAATTTTGTTCGAGCGAGATACATCTTCTCGGGACAGGCCTTGGCGGAGTGAGGAAACGGACTGTACGTAATCTCGCCATCATCTAGATAGATCGCACGTGAGTAATGATTAAACAAAAAAAAAAGAATAATTGGAGTCCGGAGATGACGAACTGCAGGTGGCACGTCTGGAGATGGCAGCTGCCTGAGTCTTCCAGCACCCCCCACGAGTGAGCATTCCGTCCTTTCCCCTGACAAGACTGTGGGGCACTTTCTATTTATATAGAGAGTATGTTCCGCCATTGACTACGAATTTTCAATCCAATTCACTATCCTCATCATTTCCGATCCGAATATTCCAACAGGTTGTGAACTCAGGTTGAACGCTCTACCAATCCTCAGCCTAGCTATAAAATGTAGTACCCGCCGTTTTGCGCTGCGCTTCAGCACTGGGGGTCAGCGACGAGCGCACTCTGGGCGCCAAGCACGGCATAACAGCGGGGCGCGAACAGCTCGCGACTCCATACTACAGTGTCAGCACCTCATCCCTGCAGTCTTGTTCTTAAGCCTCAAACGTTTGAGCCGCGTCGCGTGAGGTCGCCCGTGCTGACGACGGTTCGCATTCGCCAACCCACGCAACGCCGTAACTACTGCGCGCGGAGAACGACATGCGATCGCTCCTTACACCTGAGATTGCCCTCAAGATTGTTACGTACCCGCAATTTCATCGAACTCTGACACTGCTGCCCTGGGACGTGATGACGGTCGAGGGACGACCGCATTGCCTCAATGATCTACCTATCGGTTGAACCGTCATCTGCAGTCTCATGCGAACGAAAACGATGCAGCCCGCGTCTGGGGATTCCTTCGCCAGGAATTGAGCTCTAACTTCACACTATCCGGTCGTCAAATACATGCCAGGCGCAGGTCTCCGTGCTTCGAAGATTATGGTAGATCGGCGTAACACTCTCGAGCGCCCTGGTGGTTGAGAGACTCTAGCAGATCGTCGCCAAGCTTGGGAGCGCCTCAGTGTTCCGAATGTTCGCCAGCTGCGGCAGCACCTCGTTCCGCAACGCGTCATCATAGGAAGGTTCACTGGCAGGAATGGTGCATCGTTCCCGAATGCCTCGGCATGAGAAGTTTGCCAGCTGGGAGAGCACATCAGCCTGTGCATCGGGTTGTTCGTTGGTTGGGACGGCACCTCGTGAGCGTCCTAATTCACATTGCCTGCGCCCCTTGCGTTGGGAGCGTTGATGGTGCTGAGAAGCGTCGTCCGGTAGGCGATTACCTTGCCAGCCTGCGTCTGGAAGGGGTTTTTTCTCCTGATCGGCGTCTTGGAATCACACCTAAAGACACAAGATGGGGGCAAGAAATCGAGCCTATTCTAAGGAAGCCATGCCAAACCACACCCGCTTGCGTACCAATCCCACCAGAATCATATTGAGTTACATACTAGCAGAAAGCAATTCCAGCAGCAATAGATGTTGAACCATCAACCCAGAGAGTCCCACCATTTGCGATTCAGCCATTGTCGGCCAATTATTCTCTAAACCCGACAGAAACTACAAATGCCGTCCACCCTACATAGCTTGTCTCGCACCAGACGTTAGTGCCTTGGCAGTCTATTTAATTTATGCCTTTGGCACTAACGTCTGGAAGAACTGGCTCCCGAAAGGGGGGGTGTTGTCAACGCACCAAATTCCCACCTAAATTAGAATTTTTTATTCACTACAAAATTGGAGACCTTCATATAGTGACAGCAACAACTATAGAAATGGCAATATGCCAAAAGAAGTACTCCAGAAAAACCAGTGGGATCACATTTCACGTGGGAATAAAGATCCTAGCAAAACCATCGGAATAGAAGACCGCAAGGACGAAGAAACCTTATTCAACAAGACTAAACTAGTGAACAGGCTATCGACAGTAGCACTCAGCTGTATTTCTACAAGCCCATGGACTCACGAAGATTGCATCCCGCCATATCGGCTAGACCAGGAGGGGCGGTCTGGGAATGAATGGGAGATGAGGTGCTGCTGTTCGAAGCGGTCGTAGGAGTGCGATTGGTAATGGTCGGAGACTCAGCGAATGCAACCGAATCTGAGGAGGCATGACTGGTACCGCGTGTAGCCGACAGGGAAGTAGGAGCCTGAGCACCACGCGAAACAGGTGTAGCAGAGCGGTGTGTTCCAACAGAAGCAGCTTGCAGATTTGCTGGGAATCTGCTACCATTGATGGCACCGTTCGCACCACCAAACCTTGAGAGATGTTGTGCGCGCTTGAAGTCGATCTTGCGGCGGAGACTCTGGGGGACAGCCGGCCAGCGCAAATCAGGCTTCGGCTCTGGAACTTCAGCCAAGTTGGAGGCCATCAATTCCTTTTGCTGTTTGGCAGCCAGCACTTCAGCCATCTCAACGGTCTTGCCCTTGATTTCCGCAAGTAGCTGGTTGTCCCTCTTCACCTTCAGTATGGCCTCCTTAAGGTCGCTGTCAGCCTTGTTGATGAGAACTTGCTGATGCTTCCAGTACAGCAGATGTTCATCAATGCTGCGGTTCGAAGCAGCAAGGTACTGGCGAGCCAGAGTGGAGAACGCAAGTGGACTGAGTCTGCCAATGCTGATGGCTCGCTGGGTGATCTCGCTCCAAGCCCTCTCGTAGGTAAGAACAGCCGAGACGGCCACGGTGTCCGCTTCTTCCTACTCAGCACAAAGTGCTTCAGCACGCTGAAGCATTTCGGGAGTTACAAGTATCTCTTCGCCGGGAATCTCCAGTTCCATGCTCATGCCAGGGTCCTCATTGGGGTCGTATTCGGAAGTGAAGTATCGTCCGGTCTGCGCGTCTCGGTAGACTGGGATTCCGTTCTCCTCCTCGAGATCGTCACCATACTCAGTGGCGACGAAAGATGAATTAGCAGCAATGTCATTGGGATCCTGATGGTTCTGCGTATTGTTATTGTCAGAGACATGAACGTTGTCACTGTCACTATCATACAACTTCTTATTCTGGTAGTCTTCGTCCAGTTGAGACAGTTCCATGGTAAGACTAGGTATCACCTCGAAGTGATCTTCTTCGGTCTCCTTGTCATACTCGTCCTTATCGTGATTGTCGATGCTGCCAGCCAGTTGCAGGTTATTTTGAGTTGCAGTATGAGTGATATCGACAATCATATCGGTCGTCTGGTCAGAATGGGGCTGCTGTTTGGAAGGAGGGTGAGATGGTCCAAGATAGAGCTCAGGGTCCGGAGAATCGTATTGACTTAGACGATGGATCAGCACAAAGGATGCGGCAGAACGGTATCCCTTGGAGTAGTGAAGCGGACGTATCTCCCAACGTTTACGATCTGCTACGCTGGGCATGTTCGGTGAATCCACAGGATAGACAGGGGGCGTTTTGCGGTTTGACAGATCGGAGAGGAACTTCATACGGTTAGTTGCACTGATGTTTCGCTGTGCAATAGGCCCAACAGTGAGTTGTGTTAGGAACTTGCAAATCAAGTTGACGCTACAGTCTCTCATGGCATCGTGTACAGCGCGTCCAATCCGATTGCCTGGCTTCCACTGGCTCGGGTTCCAGTAATCGGGATGGACAACATCTTGGACAGAAGCCCACAAGCCTGCAACATCCTCGGGCTGAAGATTCAAATCTTCCATGATGACATCGTATGTAACCTTCGGGATGCGCTGCATAGAGCCACTGGACCTAGATATGATGTCAGCACATGAACGACTAGAGTACCATACGAATCAATGCATCTTGCAGGGGATGATTACACTGCGTACCTAACAAGATGCTGATCTGCCAAAAATGACAATCCGAGCGGCCCATCCATCCATGCTCTGGCTACACGTTCATGAGTGTGGCATATATCGCTCTGAAGTTCCAATAGCATCCGATAGACATCACTCCTCATAGCGTCAATGTCAACAACATTTGAAGTGGTCGGCATCACGACAGAAAGAATCTTGTCAATATCCTATGGGGATATCACACGAGTGACATACATCATCTTCGCGAAAAGCCACCTCATCTTGGCTGCCCATTCGTTTGACGTCTGAAAACATTATGAGTTGGCCGGAATCCAGGTACGGGGAGATTTTGATGAGGGAACGTACGACAGAAGCCTGGAGACTGAGTACTAGAGTGTTCGGCAGAAGCCCAGCGATATCATCCTTAAGCCAAAGAAGCGCATGTGTGTATCCAGAAGGAAAGACTACCGGACTCGCTTCGCCAGCCTCAGTGGCAGGTGCCACCATGAGGTCCACCATGCGGCGCTTCTGGACAGCAGCACCCGAGGAACTGCTCTTGCGCTTGACCGAACTCATCGATATGTGCAGTTTATCAATCGATTGCTTGTGTCGGTATGAGGAGTGGGGGGGGGGGAAGGCGAGAGGGGTTGAAACGGGGGGGAGAGGTTGTGAATAGGTGGGTTGTGTTGTGTGGGAGGTGAAGGAAAGCAAGGACAGAAACAGGTGCTACGACAAGGTGTAGACGCTAGTGTGGAGAGGGTATCACATACCGTCACTCAATGATGTGCGAGCCTGCCTGTCCGTAAGCCCGCTCGACGAAGTGTGATACTCAGTAGCTACAGCCAGCGCTCCACGAAATCAGGCATCCCGTAGCTACAGCTAGGCCGCTCGACGAAGTCCGGCGTAAAGTGGTTGTGTCGAGCGCAGTCGACGAAGTCCGGTGTCAAGTGGTTGCGGCAAGCCCGCGTGACGGTAGAGCGAGCGCTCCACGACTACAGTCACCCAGTAGCTACAGCAAGCGCTCCACGGTATCAGACATCCAGTAGCTACAGCTAGGCCGCTCGACGAAGTCTGGCGTCAAGTGGTTGTGTCAAGTCGACGAAGTCCAGAGTCAAGTGGTTGCGGGAAGCCTGCGTGACGGTAGAGCGAGCGCTCCACGACTACAGTCACCCACTAGCTACAGCAAGCGCTCCACGATATTAGACATCCAGTAGCTACAGCTAGGCCGCTCGATGAAGTCCGGCGTCAAGTTGTTGTGTCGAGTCGACGAACTCTGGTGTCAATACGTTGCAGCAAGCCCAGTCGACGGAGTCTGATACCCAGTAGCTACAGCAAGCGTTCCACGACTACAGTCACCCAGTGGCTACAGCAAGCGCTCCACGATATTAGACATCCAGTAGCTACAGCTAGGCCACTTGACGAAGTCCGGCGTCAAGTGGTTGTGTCGAGCGCAGTCGACGAAGTCCGGTGTCAATGCGTTGCGGCAAGCCCGGTCGACGGAGTCTGATACCCAGTAGCTACAATGCCGAGCGCAAAAAGATTCACTTTCACTCCAAACAATTGCGTGTACTGCTTTGATCTGAGCGAATGGTGAGGCAAGAATCACAACCAATGTCTTTATACATAGGAGCTGTTGATTGTGACTTTTGTAGTTTAATAATCAGAAGAATCCAATCATCTTGTAACATTGTCGTTTTCATCTAATTCAATCTATTCTCCCTCATATCCACGAGCAGCCCAGTAGGAACGTATAATCGCACGCCGATAGGTCTGTACCATCTTCGAAGGTCGGCCTCGGCCAAGTGGTGGCAGGGTGCTGCGGAGATCGCGTGGTATGGAACGAGGATCGTAGATGTCGGAAGGAATACCCAAAGAGGGTGTGGGGATCGAGTTTGGTAACAGGTCAGCATATGGATTGTTACTGCCAATTAAAACGGTCTCGCGGGCTCTCTGCGTGTCAGTTTGTTGGGCTTTGCGGGTCTGGATGTGCTCTCGCCGTTTCTGGTATTGCAGGTCTGGTTGATCTTCTCGGGCCTCATGTTCCACACCAGTCTGTTCGTTAGCACGCATAGGCTGCTGGGTTGGTGGCGTGTTTACCTCGACATCTTCAGTTATCACATGGAGAGGATGCATTGGACCTCTTGGGTGAAGAGATAGTCCAACTGGTCTTGCAGGCAAGAAGCTATCGGAATACGCCTTGGTGGCAGTAGCAAGGATTCGCGGAAGGAAGGGCACCAATAACAAAGACACCTGTGAAGTCTTTGCTAACGCCACCTGGAGATTGTCTTCTGTTGTAAGTGAGCTGGACATTGACACTATGCGCTCAATGTAGGTGTCCGGTAAAAACTTGTGCGGCGTATACGGAATGAACTGGCTGCCTGCGGCAAGTTCCTCCCATATCTGGAGGCGAAGCTCGCGAAGGGCCTGACGCACTTTCTGTCGCTGCAATCCGGTGACATTGCGCCTGCGTCGCTGGATGGGTCGTGCATCGTCATCTGAGTTGGAGTGGGAGCCTGTTGCAGTCGCTGCAGTTGGTGTTTCCCGCTGACCGGGTGGTAAAAGGCGAATGAGACTGCGTACGGCGTCATTATCGGCATGCTGTGTACGGAAAGCCGCTAGGTGGGAATCACAGCATGTTGGTACACTGCTGTTAGACAGCAAGTATTGGTCTGGATTGTATCCCGCATCGTCAAAGAGGGTAAGAAGTACGGCACGTCGACATCCTTCTGTGTTGATCAACCAGGTGACCCCGCGACATGATGCGGGATATTCACGCCTCCGGGCTTGCCTTCCATGGTACTCCGGGTCAACAGAGACAATGGAAGCACTATCATCTTCTTCAGACTCAGTGTCTGTGTTGGAAAGGTGTGATTGGTGTACTGGAGAATCGTTATCGGATTCGCTATCCTCTTCATATGAGTCTGCGGATGCAGGTGCTAGTGAGACTTTGTCTGGGGGTTCAACGTCAAATGGCACCATGGGGATATCCAAGGGATCTTCAGGAGGTGTCATGCGGAAAGTTCCATTGGACCAGGGTTCAACTGCCTTAATACATTCAATGACACGTGAATCACCCAAACCACGGCTCGCCTGTGTCTTGAAGATAGCCAATGTTGGATCCGATTGGCGATTGATGACGTAGCTCCGGCTGTGGTATAAGATAAATACACCTTGCATCCCGAGACTCCTGGATCCACGTCCAAGTCTCTGGAGGACTGCCGAGATACTCAAGTGAGCACCTACCCGCCACTGAATCACCCGCTCAACGTATGGGAAGTCGATGCCCATACCAGCAACTTCAGTCGTGAATAGTATACGGCATAACCCCGTACGGAATGCGTTCATCACCACTCAACGCCTTTTTGCAGAGAGAACAGTACTGCACTCGCAAAAAATGAAGCTAAAATGACTTGTAGCTAACCACGAGGCTGGTACACGTGTCCAGAATTCGTCGCATGCCTTCTTGGCGTCTGGCCTGCTGTCCACAAACACAATAGTCTGCGGTATGTCGGCTGGATGCTTGATGCCTTCTGGTAGGAGGTAGTACAAATCCCTGTGGTCCTTCGTACCGTGTACTATTGGCTTAACTGCTATGAAAATATTCGGACGATCAACGGTCCTATGGATGAAGGATACGTTTGGTCCTAGGTTCATTGTACGGTGTATCAATCTCCGGGTATAGGCCGTCATCGTAGCTGAGCAAAACATGAATGATGCATGACTGAAGGTGTGACGCATATTGACAAGATGGCCATAAGAAGTGCGGAAGGTTCTCCATTGGTGGATCAGATGAGCTTTGTCCACAACGACACAGAATACCGCTTCAAAAAATCTCGTTCCGCGTGCAGTCATACTTTGCCATAGACCGTTAGATGCATGACAAAACTCCGGCTGAAGAAAAACCAGACGGAACTCCCCCTGTCGGACCTTGTTGACCAGCTCAGGATCTGCTTTGATAGTTTGTTCCGAAATCTGTGCTGCCTTTATCCCGAGACGAGCTGCACCTGCAACCTGGTCATCCATCAAAGCAAGAAGTGGAGATATGACAATTATGCTGCCTGGGCGAGCGAATAGGGCCAGTTGGAAGCACATCGTCTTTCCACTCCCGGTTGCGGTTACCACGTATGTATCGCGGCCGCAAAGAATCTCAGCCGCTGCTGCTATCTGCCACGTACGTTGTTGTACTTTGATTTGGTTCGGATTGACACGAGATGCTTCGTTTTTCTGGAGAACAGCACGGTGAATGGATTCCCGAGCAGCGAATGTCAAATCATCCGGTGATGCCATTGCGACGGTACGAAGTCTACCCATATCCCTAACTTCGGCGTCGCGGAGACAACCATCAAGATAATGAGTGTTGGCCAGGATATCTGCTTCCGCTCCCTCACTGAACGGTGAAGATGCCGGCTACAGCGGTGGGTTAGCCTGGGTATTGGGTAACCACTCTTCATGGCAGGAATTGAGAGGAGAAATTGCGTTTGTCATGCCATCATCTGCGCTCGTTTGGCTCGTATTACTGTACAAGGTGTGACGATCGTTAAAGTTACCACTTTCGAGGTCCATCGCTCCGTATGTGTGATTGTTGTAGTGCAGTTGGTGTACAGCAGACCATGGGGTCATGGTTACATAGTTAGCCAACGATAGCGGGGTTATATTTCACCTAGGTACTTAGGTAACAGAGCGCAGAACCTCACACTTTCACGTACTTTAGTAAGAAGCTAGAATGTACTTCACATGCATGATAAACGTATAATACTTGTATTCAATCGGAAACCTCAGCAAAGACTTCATTCAGAGCTCACAGCAACCGCTGGACCCCGGACTTCGTCGAGCGGCCTAGCTGTAGCTATTGGATCCCTGATGTCATGGAGCGCTTGCTGTAGCTAGTGGGTATCAGACTCCGTGGACCGGGCTTGCCACAACGCATTGACACCGGACTTCGTCGACTGCGCTCGACACAACCACTTGACGCCGGACTTCGTCGAGTGGCCTAGCTGTAGCTACTGGATGTCTAATATCGTGGAGCGCTTGCTGTAGCTACTGGGTGACTGTAGTCGTGCAACGCTTGCTGTAGCTACTGGGTATCAGACTCCATCGACCGGGCTTGCCACAACGTATTGACACCGGACTTCGTCGACTGCGCTCGACACAACCACTTGACGCCGGACTTCGTCGAGTGGCCTAGCTGTAGCTACTGGATGTCTAATATCGTGCAGCGCTTGCTGTAGCTACTGGGTGACTGTAGTCGTGGAACGCTTGCTGTAGCTACTGTGTATCAGACTCCATCGACCGGGCTTGCCGCAACGTATTGACACTGGACTTCGTCGACTGCGCTCAACACAACCCCTTGACGCCGGACTTCGTCGAGTGGCCTAGCTGTAGCCACTTGATGCCTGATATCGTGGAGCGCTTGCTGTAGCTACTGGGTGACTGAAGTGGTCGAGCGCGCGCTGTAGCTACTGGGTATCAGACTCCGTGGACCGGGCTTGCTGCAACGCATTGACACCGGACTTCGTCGACTGTGCTCGACACAACCACTTGACGCCGGACTTCGTTGAGCGGCCTAGCTGTAGCTACTAGATGTCTAATATCGTGGAGCGCTTGCTGTAGCTACTGGGTGACTGAAGTCGTCGAGCGCGCGCTGTAGCTACTGGGTATCAGACTCCATGGACCGGGCTTGCTGCAACGCATTGACACCGGACTTCGTCGACTGCGCTCGACACAACCACTTGACGCCGGACTTCGTCGAGCGGCCTAGCTGTAGCTACTAGATGTCTAATATCGTGGAGCGCTTGCTGTCGCTACTGGGTGACTGAAGTCGTCGAGCGCGCGCTGTAGCTACTGGGTATCAGACTCCGTGGACCGGGCTTGCTGCAACGCATTGACACCGGACTTCGTCGACTGCGCTCGACACAACCACTTGACGCCGGACTTCGTCGAGTGGCCTAGCTGTAGCCACTTGATGCCTGATATCGTGGAGCGCTTGCTGTAGCTACTGGGTGACTGAAGTCGTCGAGTGCACGCTGTAGCTACTGGGTATCAGACTCCGTGGACCGGGCTTGCTGCAACGCATTGACACCGGACTTCGTCGACTCGACACAACCACTTGACGCCGGACTTCGTCGAGTGGCCTAACTGTAGCTACTAGATGTCTAATATCGTGGAGCGCTTGCTGTAGCTACTGGGTGACTGTAGTCGTGGAGCGCTCGCTCTACCGTCACGCGGGCTTGCCGCAACCACTTGACACCGGACTTCGTCGACTCGACACAACCACTTGACGCCGGACTTCGTCGAGCGGCCTACCTGTAGCTACTGGATGTCTGATACCTTGGAGCGCTTGCTGTAGCTACTGGGTGACTGTAGTCGTGGAACGCTTGCTGTAGCTACTGGGTATCAGACTCCATCGATCGGGCTTGCCGCAACCACTAGACCACTTTGTCGACCGGGCTCGAGGCAACCAGTAGATGCCCGATTTCGTCGCGCGGCCTAGCTGTAGCTACTGCGTGACCGACATCGTCGAGCCCTCACTGTAGCCACCTGATGTTGTGAGTGCCCGGCATAGACAAACATTGTAGACTGCAACTGCTAAAGCAAAACATTGACGCTCTTCAAGAAACATCCTTTTGTTTGATTACTCTACTTCGAGATTGAACGCCCGAACCAGTATCATTGAAAGGCTAGTTACCACACTCGTCGTTGTCATTGCCATGCACCTCCATCTGCGAACCATTATCCCTTTGAACAGCCACTTCAGTGTTCCACTCATCGACTGCTCGCTCCAGCACCTCTATCCACCTGTCCTGGTCCACATCAGGGACATAGGGAGCAGCCGGCTTTCTCTGCCTTGAAACTAGGATGGCCTCAACAGCGCCTCCGTACATGACCTTCTCACTTCCAATGTCGAACATATCCACCGTCTCCCTCACTCCAACTTTCGCACCCCCTGGGCCGACGGAGCACCTTCCTGGTTTAGGCGTAAGGATCTTTTCTCGGAGTAGTGTATTCATCACCAGTAGAATGTCGTTATTCGGCTTTGGGCAAGTATGCTGTATTCCGCCGGTCGTCATATCCGAACTCTTGAACACTGAATGCTTCATCTTCCTAAACGGTACCACATTCGGAGAAACAACCTCCCTGTGAAACTTCTCACTCTGCCAGGTGTCTCGTGGGTTGTAGCTATCAGAAATATCTCGGTTGACATGCTCAAGACACTCGTCGATGCCAGTGAATCTTCGCCCTGTGCAGATTACGTTGTTGCGAATATCAATATAGTGATGCTCTGCTGTCCATAGATACTTCTGATCAAACGCACGTTCCAGAAGAAGCTGGGCATACTTTGACTTTCCGCAGCCATGAAAGCACAGCAACATCAGCTTAATGTCCATCTCGAGCCTTCCCACACTGCCACTGCGCATCGACTGTTGGAAGTCTACAGCCACCAATGCCTGTGTCATGAAGAGTATTGCATTCTCAAGTACCTTGTCCCTCTCTGCCAATGTGTGTTGCCGTAGAAAAGCTGATTTTCCGGATTCCTTGGTGAAATTGACCTCCTCTTGGTTTCTGTTGGCCTTTCTCTTCGCTAGAATCCTTTCCCGCTGGACTTCATACTCTGCCAAAACCTTCTCCGAAGCCATTTTGCGCTGCCAGGCAACTTTACCGAACCTGAAGTAATATTCGACCACGCTGTTCACCAGTGTCCGCCAATCGTTCACCTTCACCCACCTCTTCAAGTCTGCCACAGAATTTATTTCCTCCCCTGCAAGCAACGATGCTCGACTCATTAAAGCGGCGGCCACATACCCTCTCAGGACGTGATCAATGAGTCGATATGACGCCTGGAAGTCGGAGGCTGTTTCATTGGCTCTGGATCTGCCCAGAATCACCGCGAATCTCGATAAGCAGCCGGGATCGCGGCCTCCAGTAGTATGGCCCCAATTGCATCTCATCACCGCATTGACCATAGCCATTGAAGCATGTAGGAATCCTGGTTTGCCAACAGCGAAAGTGAATCGATCTGTATCAGCCTCTCGCACTCTCATTTCCTTGAGAGCTGACAGATTCTTCAGAGTGAGCTGGTCACCGTAACAGAATAACACTCTGTTCCCGTCTGTCAACTGACCTGGAGATGTTCCAGCATATTCAAGCAGCGTTTCCACTACGACGCCCGTTCCATCAATGGTTGTCTCGTCAACAGGCATCGTCGGACACGTATGGAATTGTGGGTTATACTGATCCAGCTGAAGGTAACCCAGTGTTGGCAAGTCCCACTTGATGCTCCTTCCACCGAGTTGATACTCCTTCAGGGCTTCTCCACACATCATAGACAATACTTCGACGACCAACTCCCCTGCAATCTTTGGAGTATGTGCCTTCAACGCTTCCAGCTCGAGAAAATCCGCCGCAGTTACGTTCAATGACGAATAGTTGATGTCGTGGAATAGCAGATCTCGAGGAAGGCCCACACCCTTCTTGGCACAGGCTGCCATCACATTGGCATTTGTATCAATTTCCTCCTCTGAAGCACCAGCGGGAGGTGGGGGAAGGTACAAGGGAAGTACCAAGGCGGAAGTGTTCTGTTGGATCTTGGACCCTTGGTTGAAAACCGTCTCCTCGGCCTTACGGTCAAACCTCACCAGATTGTCCCAGCATACCGCCATCGGGGAGACCTGGAATTCATTTGCTAGAGCCACTCGATCGGAAGATGCGTTCTCTTTCAGCCAATATGTGAATGTGTCGTATGCATTACAGAGCCCGCATGCTGCGAGAAAGGTATACATTCTCTTTGGCACTTTCATAGCACACATGAATATACCCATTCGACCGGTTATACCATTGTTGCGTTGTGACCTAGAGGCCATAATGATCGACATGGCCATAATGGACATCATTCCCTTAGGCCTTGGCTTACGTTTCTGCCTATGTGAAACGTGTTCCGTATTCTCGCCGATATTGTCTCCTGTAACCTGATCGTTTTCCGAGTCGGACGACACCATATCGGGTTGGGTTGCACCTTCTCCGTGATCCAGAGCTTCCTCCATCTCCTCCTCAAGTTCTTCTGGTGTCAATGGTTCCCCGATGGGCTGTATCCTTAATGGCTCCATACTGGTATCGACACAGCAAAGAATTCGTAGGAGGCCAAAAAATATCGGTGCCTTCTCCAGGTATAACTTCTCATACTGCTGTAGGTTGAACTGTTCACAAAGCTGTGGCGAGACGTCCTGTGGCCTCATATACATCAGGGGATCTTTGCCAACAGCAATGACCTCCAAGCGAAGCATCCGCATGATTATCGTACAGAAGTAAGGGCCGAAGTCGTCATACAGCTTTTTGTTACGGGCCGTCGTCTGCCGCTTGCTCAAGGCGTAATCTGAATTGTCCAGTAGAACCTGGAAGACACGCGCCATTCCGTGGTCCTTGAAGAAAATGGCGCAGGAGATCTTAGCGAAATGGGTATCACAGGCGAAGTAGGCCTCCAAGAATGTGCACACGGTGAGGCGATGTCTTCGCAAGCACTCCAATACGTCTCTAAGCTTCTCGTCCATCGTGGGATTACTTCTGTGGGTGTGCGCTTTCGAGAGTTGCGGGTGAGGCTTTAGGAAACGTGAAGTTGGCAAATAAGTGGGTAAGTATGCAGTGTGTCTGTACCTTGATGGCAAATGGAAATTTTCTTAGGTGCTGCGATTTTTTTTTGGTAAGGGTACTAAAAAATAATTGGTGTGGTCTACTTAGGCACTTGACCCCTTAACTCGATAGCCAGTTCTTCCAGACCCACTACTGAGTAGTAATATTGCCGAGGAACGAGGCTAATATTACGTGCGACTGGATTGGGTCTGGTGCGAGACAACTACATAGCTACTAAACAATGAGCGTAGCGATGATAGAGCCCTCACTTCGCAATTTGCCGTAGATGTTTCCCACAAAATTTCGTCGCTGACCGTCAGAACATAATGTTCCCACTTGTCGAAACCACTGGGGTTGCAGCGCGAGGGTACTATATTTTGCTCGGAAAGCGTGTTTGTGACATCGGCCAGAACGACAGAGACCAGTATGGGTGGGGTTTCCCTTAGCTTCTCGGGTATTTCCGCCCAAATACGCGCAAGCTCTTTTGCCTTGACAGGCTGTGATGTGCTCACTGTCATTTGGAACAGCACCAGTACCGGTTTATCGGTTGTGGCGAATCTGGTGATGGCAACCGAGTTCAGCGAGCGGAGATTGCAGTGCTCGGGCTTGAAACAGCCGCCAATGATATCCGGATTGATGCTTTGAGGTCCAGGCTGTTTTGGAAGCAGGCTACCGAGTTCTGATATTTGTGAGAAATCTTTGCAAGCCTTGTGGTCTATGTCGTTAGTGATGGCTGCTAATCCAACAAGATTGGTTGCGTTAAAAGGCCCTCCATGCTGGAAGATTTGGTGCATGCGGGCCTCGAAAATCCATCCGGCTGAAGCCTTGGTCTCTCCCATACGCAGAAGAAGTCGGTACAACCTCTGGCCATCCTTCGGGAAAATGGCAATCGTTGCCTCTGAAATCCTACGGCTGATGTCCGCTGTGGCGAGGGCGATAACTGTACGGATGGACACGTACTTGAAGAGCTCCATCTTGGAAGGACGCATCGTATAAATAGTGGGGCTGCAATTGGCGATATACTCTGTGGACAGCACAACATCAGGGTCGAGTGTTACCGACTCAAGGATTTCTCGCTGCAGACGATCCTCATAGATTGTGATTCGATCCTGTAGTGCCGGACCGACATTTCCCGTACGGAATTTGTCAGGAGGAGTTCACCGAAAAGCAAGCGCGGAATTGGACCGTAACGGCCGAAGAGTGTGAACAGCGTGTCCCACATCTCCTGCGAGAGCCCATTGAGGGCCCTGTGTCAGAATAAGGTGGCGTCCGGAGATGAGGATACGTCCGGACATGAGAGGCCTGAGGTGGCGTCCGGACATGACTGAGTCCTAAGCACCGGCTCGGGGGGCAGTCTTCCGTTCTTTGTCCTGACGGCCTTCCTGTATATAGAGAGATCTTGCGCCCACATAATGCTGCAATACAATCTTCACCTTTTATCGACCCATATATTCCAACACCCTGAGTTGAATGTTGGTATTTATATCGAACAAGCTGGCAGAACTGCGGACCCACAACATGTGCGCAAATGGGAGGCAACACTTACGCGGCTGCCACAATTTCGTGCCGGTCCCAGGTAGGGAGGTAGTACTTCTCGGGCGGGTATTGTTTGACCAGGTGCTTGTAATTGGCTTCTCGAGGCGAAGAGGTCACCACGACCAGCCAATTGTGCACCGACACCACTCGCGGTAATCCGAAGGGCGTCTCGTCGGCCGAAACACATATATCAGCCTTATCACTTTCGAAGAAGAGTTGTACTTCGTCTATTTGGCGGACACCATTCCCGTCGATGAGGTAATGACCTGCCGCGCTGAGCCTGCTGTCGCCAATGAAACTAACACCGACCTGGAGGATAGTGAGCTTACCCTTCAAAAGTCTCCGCACGAGAACATAGGTGAGAAACCAAGTTTTTCCGATACCCGGCTGGCCAAGAATCAGTATGATCTTCTACCCATCGGGAATACTTCCCTCTTCAAAATACTTCATCCGGCCTTTCTGAGCTTTAAGAAGGATGTCGTACATCTCCTCATAGGCCTTATGGACGAGTAGCTAATCCGCCCCGACTTACAAAAGTTCGTTCCCCTTAGTTATGTGACTTAGCATCAGCTTTACTGTAGTCCGCGTATCATCACTGTTTATGTGTGGGTTCGTAACGGGGTTCCATGACGGATGCTGAAAGTGGCGAAAAACTTTCCAGCTTTGGCGTTGCTTGCTCAGCCATAATGGTTTGTGGAGAATCTTGAGGCTCTCAGTGGCCCAGTTGCCCAGTGACAGCCACGGAGCTGGCTGAACTGTGAAGGTGTTAGCCGGTTGGTCGGAGCCCAAATGGAGGGCATTATCTCGCGATTTCTCCTTGCCCATATTGTTGAGCTTCGCCGATAAATCTGCAAGCTGGCCGCTAGGTCCGGCCGGCAATTGACACCCATCCATTCAGAAGCGTAGGTCGTCACCATACTCCAGGAATGCCTTGCGGTCGATGTCGGCATCCGTGAATTTTGCCCCGTCCTCTGGATACACCAAAATATTCTGTATTAGGGTGCAGTCTAACACATCCTTGCATGACCACTGTTCGACGACTGATGGAGGTGGAACTATTCCGTTCAATGGAGCAGGAGGTGACTGAACTTCAAAGGTGTCAGGTTAGCCGTGTTTCGACAGCCAGGAGGAAGCCCGTCGCGCTTCCAGTTGCCTGCGGAATCTTGGGCATAGCTTGCTATTGTACCAAAGGATTCTCTAGCCGGATTCTGTAGCAGGTTCCTCTGAGCCGAAGTAGATAGCATTACTTCGCGATTTCTCCTTGCCCATATTCTTGATCGTCTTCGATAATTCTGCAAGGTCACCGTTCGGCCCGATCGGCAGGCCACACTGATGCAACCAGAAGCCTCGGTCGTCACCACGCCTTAGAAATGCCCTGCCACTGATCTCAGCTTTGCTGAATGTCACCCGATCCTCGGCATCGTCCAAAATATTCTCTATTAGGCTGATTCGAACAAAGCCTTTCATTCCCAGTAATTGGTGCAACACCAGTCATCCCGGCATCTGTAGCCATAATGTCGCTAGCCGGTAAACTGTGATGCAAACACGAGGTAGTAGATCAGTCGGAGGGGAGGTAGAGGCGATGGGCATAGCGGAAGCGATGGTGGTGGTAGCGGCAGCGTGATTGTGGATGTGGTTGTCGTAGAGGTGTTTGGTGGAGGGTTGTGTGAGAGGATCGACTCTGCAGCTGTGCAGGCAAGCCGAACTGCCCTCTTGGCACAACTCCGCAGTCATGGTCTCGGCGCCCTGCTTCGACCGGTCCCCACCGCCCCACCGCTGCTGTAACGTACCTTCACTGGGCCAAGGTCCGCCCAGATGCCCAGTGCTGGTTTTTTTTTTGTTTACTCATACTCGCATACGACCTATATAGATCATGGCAGTGTACATTTTGCCCGGTTTTCCTGTCCGCAGTCCGCGCAGTGGCGGCTCGTTGCAAGCTCCCCTTTTGCCCTCCGCCCAGGCCTGTCCCAAGAAAGAAAAGACGCGCCCTAGGAAATTAACAAAGGAAAGAACGAAGGAAATGTGCGGCCCGTCTCCCTAGTCCTCGCCTGCCGCTGCCATGAAATCGGATGTGGGGAGAAACAGTAGGAGTCCCTGTCCGGCACCCATCTCGTGCTCGGCACCCAGCGCCTCCGCCTTTTCCTCCCCCTGCTCTTGCCGCTGCTGATGCTCCTGGAGCTCCCACTCAGACACCTCACTTCCGGCGTTGTCTTCCTCATTGGCCGGCGGCGCCTGTCTTCCCACGTCCGTAGAGGCGGCCAAATCCAGTACTGTCCGCCCACACCTCCCGTCCGTCACCAGGTCCCGGACCGTCCACCTGCTTTTCCACCTTTTGGTCTCCTTCAGCACCTCTGCCCACAGAAGCTTCTGCTGCGTCCGCCACTCTGGACACAACTTGAAGAGGTGGTCTCTCGTTTGCGAGGGGCACTTGCACCACCAGCACTGGGCATCGGGGCAGACCTTTGCCCAGTGCAGGTATTGTCCTGTGCGGGTATGTCCTGGCTTCAGCTGGTAATACCTCGAGGTGAGCCTTTTGGTACTCTCGGCCACCGCGCCATTGGGATTTTGGCTCTTCGGCATGCAGTACTTCGTCTTTGAGGCCTGACCCCAAGCCCACTGTCATGCCTCTGCCCACTTCTTCTCCGAGATCTCCCACTTGAGGTTAGCGAGGGATCGTGGGAGAGGTGCAGCCCACACTTGCATCTGGCCTGAGGAGTTTAGCCACTCCACCCCGTGGGTGTTCGGCTGCGCTGCTGCAATCTTTGCCCACTCATCGGCCTTCTCATTGCCAATGACTTCCTTGTGAGCTGGGCACCATCGGATTTCGGTGACAATACCTCTCCTGGCACTGCGCAGTCTGGTGATGTGTTTCCGCACCTGGAGGGCGTACTGTTGCCTGGGGCAAGGTTCATCTGATGCCATCCGTCTGATAGCTACCTGTACGTCTGAAAAGATGGTGACTCATTCTGGGGTTGAGCTTCTTTGTGCTGCCAGCTCCAGTGCGTGGGCAAGAGCGGCACACTCTGCATCATAGGCCTCTTGGTTGTTGCCCATATGCACTTTGGCGCCCGCCCAAGTTAGGCCCCGCTTCCACACCACCGAGTACCCAGTAGCCCCATTGTCGAGTCGTAAGCTGTCCGTAAAGATGAATAGCCCAGGTCGGTTCCTCTCTGCTTCTGCTTTGGCCTCGGCTTCCTCCTCTTGCAGTAGCTCTGCCTCAAGGGTTTCCGGCTTCTCCAGTAGGACTGTGCTCTCAGTCGGTCCGCTGTGTGCGAGGGCATTTGTGAGCTGCCTTCCGAATTCTGTGGGGGCTCCCACCACCTGCCACGCCTGGTCCCCCTGGGGAAGACTCAGCAGCTGTAGTTCAAAGCGCTGCTGTCTGTTCTCCAGCTGCTCAGTTGCTGCTCTGTGACCCGACTCCATCGAGATGGCTCCCAGGTTGGTTGTCCAGATGCAGCCCATTGTTGCCTGGGCTTCCTGCTTGATCAGCTGCTGGATTTTCTCCGCCTGCCCTTGCGTGCCAGTAGCATAGTCTCCTTTCCACCACAGCTCTGCGCCGAACATGGTGGCTCCTTTCCACCACAGCTCTGTGCCGAACATGGTGGCTGACTGGACACACGCTGTCATAACCTTCCTGCAATTTGCTGGTGTGAGTCCCATCTGCCCCATGAACCACCGGAATCTTGTCACAGCCTTTCTACCTTTGTTCAATCGGGTGGCATGGTGTTCCTTTAGGGAGAGCTGGGCATCGAGCCAGATTCCCAGCCACCTGGCCGCCTCCTTATTGAACGGCTGTTGTTGGTACCGACTGCCACTGTTGCCCTGGGTGCTGACCGTTTCTTGTAGAACAGCACTGCCTCCGTCTTGCCATAGTCAAAGTCTACTCCGTTCTTAGCCGCGTATTCAATCGAGGCTGCAGCTGCCGCCGAGAGCTTTGCTGCCACTGCCGTACTGTCTGTGCCATCTGCCCACCAGCTTATGTCGTCCACAAAGGACAGGCCCTGAATGCCTGGTACTGCTGCCTCCACCTTGTCGAAGATTCCTGATAGATAGGTGGTGAAGAGGATTGGTGCCACTGGACATCCGTGGGGGATTCCCGTGTCCAGTGGCTTCGCCTCACCTGTCTTGCCGTCCAGTGCTAGTTTTACCTGGCGGTCTGACATGAAGCTGCCGGTCCATCGGATCAGGTCTGACTCAATCCGCGGTGCCTGCATACACTTGCCCAAGTGCGTTTTGTTCACATTTTTGAATGCTGACTTGATGTCCATGAACAGTGCGCCTGCCATCTTCTTTGTTGCCCACGTATCCTGGGTGTGATTCATCAAGATTGCTACTGCGTCCACACAGGATCGCCACTTGCGGCACCCATACGGACCCTCACGGAGGGCCTGTTCACGTTCCAGGTGGTCGGCAATCAGATCGGCTGCCATTCGCTCCACCAGCTAGCTGATGACATCAAGAAGTGAGATCACTCTGTATGCTCTCACGTTGACGTAATCTGGCTTCCCGGGCTTTTGGATGACTACCCCCTTTGTTGTCTTCCAATGTCCATATCTTCGGGTGGTCACCGGTCCTGATGCACACTCGTACCGGTTGTGTGATCTGCTGTCGGTCCCACTACCAGAAGACTTTCAAGATGTCTGCCGATATCCTGTCAACGCCTGGTGCTGCTGTATTAGCTGCCTTGGCCAGCAGAGAGCTGACAAAGTGAGCAATGACCTGCTCCAATGCCTGACCACCCGCCGATGGCTTGTACCTTCCTGGCGGTCCCTTCGGGAAGTGCCCTTTGAGGACTGCTGCCTCCCTCTCATCCTGACTCTTTGCAATGTTGCCCTCCTCATCTACCAGTGCCTGTCCAGTCCAGTCAAGTCTGAGTGCAGTATAGTTCGCTGCTGTCCACACCTCCCTCCCCTTTGCCTCCTGTTGGAACTTGTTCCAGCATTCCTTTTTGGTCTTGCGAATGGCCTATGGCAGGTTGCGTCGAGCATCCTGTACATGCCCTATACCTGCCAGCCATCATCTGACCCTCCCCAGCTGCTTCTGTAGCTCCACCAACTCTTCCGTTGACCATGGCTTTGACCTGCTGCACCACCTCTTTGCCCTGGCATGGCTGTTAAGCGTTCCTGCCATAGCCTCCCATAATGCTACTGCTGCTTCCTCTACCTGCTCCGCTGCGCTGGTGTCGTTGAGTGCTGATGTTTCCTTCCCTGATCTTTGAAAGCATTGTGGGGCAAGCACTTTCTTTTCCTGCGAGGCTTGCTGGTCTTCTTCACTCTTTCCGGCACTACTCCAGCCACTAATGTCCCACCCTGTGACCTCCCTGCTGCTATCTCGGTGTCACAAGCCTGGCGCGACTGGCTCCTAGGCACCGGCACCGGTGCCACTCTCACGCTTGTCGCCCTGTGGCTCGTCCTTGTTTCGGCTGCCACAGCCGCGGTTATCCTCCGCGCTCAGGTGCCTCGACCGATCTCCATCATATCGCTCCGGTAGCGATATTCCCGACTGCTGGCTGGTCGAGACCTCTCTCCTTCATCTCCATTATGTTACTTACACGTCCTTCTCCTGTCATCGTTACGTATGTCGTTTCCGTTTGATTATGCTTGTGCATCCTTTCTCCTGTCATCGTTACGTATGTCGTTTCCGGTTGATTATGCTTGCGCGTCCTTTCTCCTGTCCGCTACGTTTGTTGTCTTCTGTTGATGAAGCTTGCACGTCCTGTTCCCTGTTCCTTACCTTTACTGCTTGCGCGTCCTTTCTCCTGTTGCCGCGAGTAGAGTGTTGGCCGTGTGGCGGCCGTGTGCGATCATGTGTTTTCCTTGGGTGCGGCGATCGAGTCATGATGTTAGCCGGAGGAACTGTGTCAGTCTTGCGGGCAAGCTGTGATTCCACAGAGGGAAGGAAAAGTATAAAGGAAGGGCACAGTAGCTAGTCTGGAGATTCTTCTCCACACAATCTATTATCTCTCTCCACAGACCTCTCTCTCTACATTTGTGACCCGGCGCTGCGACCACTACCTGTAAGAACCTATTAGAGATTAAGGCGAAGTCGGATACTGCCACAGCGAAGTCGAATACCCCAACGAGACCACGCCAGGCGTGCAGAGATTAGGGCGAAGTCCAATACCACCAGCGGGCTCCAAGTCCCGTAACACCAGAACCAAGATCAAGACCAGTAACCCCGCAGACACCAGAACAGCAGAGAAGAATGATGGAAGGACCCCACCTGTTAACAACAGAAATGTTGCAAACCCTCCGAGCAGCACGCGACAGACCGCCGCAGACCTATTATGCAAAGCTCCGGGACCCGGAACCTTTCGAAGGAGAAAATGCAAAATTCAAAACCTTTTGTGGCCCAGTGTGAACTGAAATTCAGAACAGAAGGGAACCGATTCGACAACGATGAGAAGAAAATGGGATACGCATCATCCCTACTCCGAGCAGTGGCATGGAACTGGGTGGAAACCTTCCTGAACAAGGAAGGAGGAATCAACCTAACCTGGGAAGAACTGAAAACTAACATGAGGCATGTGTTTGGCCAAGTAGATGTAGAGGAAATCGCTTTCGAGAAATTCCAGAAAATCCAGGAAGGACATCGAATGGCGGCAACCTACTGGGCAGAATTCCAGCGAAGCAAAGCAGACCTCCCCTACACGGATAATGTATGCATTGCATGATTCTGAGATGGACTACACCCCGAAGTCAAAAGACACTTGGTCATAAGCGAAGCACCAGCCACAGTTCTGGTAGACTATGCTACCGCTGCCATCAAAACTGACAGCCACCTGTGCAACCTTGGAGTCATCAGTCGACGGCCCGCTGCCAGCTCAGAAGCGCGGTTCCATGTCCACACCAGGGAACCCCTGTCAGTACCCCCGGGGGACCCAGTGGACATCGACGCCACACGACGATTCAAGTTCGCCCAGAGGACACTGAACCGATTCCCTCAACGTACGAACCCAGATGAATGTTACAACTTTGGAAAGAAAGGGCATTTTTCGAGGGAATGCCCCCAGCCCAAGAAAACACGACTCCCATGGAAAAAGCCATACAGAGCAGTGGAAGCCACGTTTGAAGAAGAAACGGAGGAAGAACCGTTGGGAAACGACTGCCCTTGGGAGTAGACCCTAGCAACAGTCACCCGAGGGAGAAGCCAGTAGCAAAAGAAGAAGAAGAACTGCCCTACAGAATCCGGACAACCCGATACGACCGAGAGGAAAAAATAATGATCAAAGTAAAGGTCCAGTGAGCCAATGGCCAGGAATGTACCACTACAGCCCTGGTAGACAGTGGAGCATCTGAGAACTTCATCCATAGAGCGTATGCAGAAGCCAGCGGAATACAGATGCAACAAAAAGCAGTACCCAGACGAGTCCTGACCGTGGACGGAAGCAAGGTTACCGGCGGGCCGGTAACCCATGACGCTCAAATCCACCTTATGATTAACCATCACGAAGATGACATCCGGCTACACTGCATCACAATCGGAAATGCGCCAATCATCCTATGACATCTATGGCTCAAGCTCCATGACCCAGTGATAGGGTGGAAAAATCATACCATGAAATTCCACTCAGACCACTGCGCCAAAAAATGCTTACCTAGCTCACCAAGAGCGAACACGGTCCCGGAAGAAAAGCCATGGAGCAAAACTACAGGAAAACACAGGAAAATTCTGAGATTGGCGAAACAGACCCATGGGAAGTATGCCAGACCGTTATCAACAAAATCAAGGAAACCTCCAAGACCAGCAAAATTATCCAATTCTGCCGGAATATGACCAGTTCCTTGAAGTATTCACTGAAAAAGAACCTACAGCACCTCTGCCCCACCGCACATGCGACCACTACATCCGACTGGAGGAAGGAAAGATGCGCCTGTACGAGCCCCTGCGACCCCTGAACGAAGAAAAAATGAAGGCTCTCAAGGAATACCTAGAAGTAAATGAAAAGCGGGGATGGATCTGGGCATCTACCTCCCCAGCTGGGGTGCTAATACACTTTGTCAAGAAGAAGGACAGGGAACTACGTCTATGTGTGGATTATTGACAACTGAATGAGATCACAATCAAAGACCAGACACCATTGCCATTAATCGGAGAGTCTCTGGATCAACTATCCTGTGCCACCATCTACACCAAACTCGATATCCGAGATGCTTACTTAAACCTCCGAATCTCAGCAGGAAACGAATGGAAATCAGCGTTCCGAACCCGGTGTGGACTATACGAGTACTGCATTATGCCTTTCGGGTTCACCAATGCACCGACATCATTCCAACGATGGATGAACGAGATTCTGAGCGAATACCTTGATATCTTCTGTGTGGCATATCTGGACGACATCCTCATCTTCTTGCAAAATCTGGAAGACCACCGGAGACACGTCCAGACAATCTTGAGACGAGTTGAGGAAACAGGGCTTACGCTGAAAGCATCCAAATGCGAATTCCATACAATGGAAATAGAATACTTTGGATACGTCATATCACCGCAGGGACGAAGAAAAAATCAGGACAATCAAGGAATGGAAAGAACCAATGAATGTCAAAGGAATCCATAGTTTCCTAGGATTCGCCAACTTCTATAGAAGGTTTATACAAGACTACAGCCGGATCACAATACCCCTCACCCGCCTGACAAGGAAGGAAGTGAGCTGGGAATGGGGCGGCGTCAAGGGCACAGAGCAACAGGATGCCCCGAAGCAGGCAAGCTCGATCCAAGGGAAAGGAAAAGAGGGGAAGATGCCGAAGAGGCTCTAGCCCCCAAACAAGCCAAAGCCGCCCACGTCAAAGTCAAGGAGGAAGACATGTGGGAAGCTGCCGGCATAACGCTGCAGTCAGCCTGGAAAGACGACTCCGATTTTTAGGAGGACGTGGCCCGCCGCACCCAAGGTTCTTCCCAATAATTTGTGGAACAAATCGAAAACGAAAGGGTCCAGAGGAACCAAGTGCTGGGACCTTGCAGGATAGACAACGAAGAAGGCTAAATCCCAATAAAGCCTTGCCCGAAAAGTCTACGAACAAACCACAGTGCGGCAAAAAGCCAATCACCACCAGGATCATTTCGTGGGGCCCGACCCAACACGCGGTGCGGGCTCTACTTGACATCGGTTGCTCAGTATCTTTGATTAGCACCAGGATTACCGAGCAGCTCAACATACCCCGAATCCACAGAAGTAAGGCAGCCCCACTACTGAACTACTCGGGGGTAGAATTCAAAGGGGCAGGAATGGAGTAGAGAGAGCCGCTCCTGCTCCAGCATCAAAAGCAATATTCCCGGGAGGTGTTCGAGGTTGCACCATTGGTGCCGGAAGTCAACCTCTTCCTCCCATTCTGGTGGATTGCGAAGCACCCTCCCCAGGGTGCATGGGACTCAGAAGAACTCCGATTCAGCAGCCACAACTGCCTAGAAAAATGCACGCGATTCGAAACCACGGAATTCTTTCAGTCCCTGGATGAGAAGGTTACCCTTGACCCAGGAGCCAAAGTCATTGGGTATGTCTCAGCAATAAACGAAGAAGACCCTTGGGACCAGATCCGTAAGGAGTTCAGGGGTTATCTCGACATCATGAGCCAGGAGGTGGCAGAGGCGCTGCCACCACACTGGCCATATGATTGTAAGATTGACCTCAAGGAAGGAGAAACCGTCCCCTGCGGACCGATTTACCCCCTTTCGGAGAATGAGCTCCAGACCCTCAGGGAGTGGCTCAAGGAAATGCTAAGAACAGGCAAGATCCAGAGGTCCACCTCACCGGTGGGATGCACGATTTTGTTCGTACCGAAACCAAACGGAAGGGGAGTCCGGCTGTGCGTTGACTACCGAGCCCTGAACCAGATAACGATTCCCAACCGATACACCCTTCCTCTGATGCAGGAGCTACAGGACCGGGTACAAGGAGCCAGATGGTTCACCAAGCTGGACCTGAAAAACGTGTTTAACTTGATCCGCATGCGAGAAGGAGACGAATGGAAAACGGCATTCCAAACCTGTTACGGACTATACGAGTTCCAAGTTATGTCGTTTGGACTAACCAACGCACTGTCAACCTTCCAAGACATGATTAACCATGTCTTCTCCAACATGATAGATCTGGGCCTCTTGGTTTACATGGATGACTTCCTGATCTATGCAAAAACCGTGGAAGAACACGATCGGAGGGTTAAGGAAGTGCTGGCAAGACTACAGGAAAACTGGCTGGCAGTCTTGCTGGACAAATGCCTGTGGAAAACCCAGGAAGTAGAATTCCTGGAATACGTCATCGGAAGTGAAGGGATTAAGATGGCAGACGGAAAAGTGGAGGCGGTACTGGAATGGAAATCCCCAGCATCACTGACGGAAGTACAGGCATTCCTGGGATTTGCCAACTTCGACCGATGCTTCATTCAGGACTACTCTTGAGTAGCCAGACCCCTGACGGAGCTGACCAAAGGGGACAAAAAGGAGTGGAAATGGAACCCACAGGTGGAAGAAGCCTTCCAGGAACTGAAACGGCGATTCACGATGGCGCCGATACTAGCGCACTTCGACGCCACGAAACCTGTGATTATCGAAACGGATGCCTCTGACTTTGCAATCGGGGCCATCCTATCACAGAGAGATGACAGTTGGAGACTACAGCCTGTGGCCTTCCACTCCCGTAAGTTCTAGCTGGCGGAAATCAACTACGAAAGCCATGACAAGGAACTTCTGGCCATTGTCGATGCCTTCAAGCACTGGCGCCGATACTGCAAAGGAGCAACGAATCAGGTCCAGGTGTTTAGCGATCACCAAAACCTTGAGTACTTTACGACTACAAAGATACTCAACCGTCGCCAAGCGCGGTGGGCCCAGGAGCTAGCAGGTGTCGACTTCCGCATTTACTATTGACCAGGGAACCGGAATGGAAAACCAGACGCTCTCTGAAGGCGTTCAGAGTACCGCCCTGAAAAGGGGGGGAGTAAAAACCAGCCGATTACGACAGTTTTGCGAAAAGACAACTTCGCGGAACCAGATTTGCAAAACCAGACAGACGAGAAAGAAAGTTTATCTGCTCTTTGGCAAGGTTGGCATCACTCCCACCACGCCAATGGTCGGAAGAATTCGCGGAAGCAGTCAAAGAGGCAGGAAAGGTGGACAATGAATACCATGGCGCGTGGAAGGAACTGGAAGCAGTGCAGGAGAACGCTGCACTGAACGACCGAAAGGTTAAGGAGGCAGCTACCCACTCCCGTGAGGTGCGGCAGAGGGACCGAAAGGTCAGGACGGAAGAGGTCCTCAAGGTCAAGGACAGGCTTCTCTACCGGAAGGGTATGCTCTGGATCCTGGAGAATGGCAACCTCAAGAACCTGATTCTCAGATCAGAACACAACACGAAAATCGCCGGCCACATGGGCCAGCACAAGACTATCGAGCTAATCCGACACACCTTCTGCTGGCCAAAGATGAACGAAAGAATTATCGACTTCGTCCCGAGCTGCCCCGAATGCCCAAAGAACAAGGCGGCTCAGCACCAAACGTACGGACTTTCCTCCCCCCTGGAACTACCGTACGCACCATGGCAGTCCATTGGAATGGACGCCATTACGGAACTGCCACTCTCGGAAGGATGCAGCCAATTGTGGGTGGTTATAGATCGATTTACAAAGATGGCGCACTTTCTCCCCCTTAGAAGGAAAAGAAGACGGCAGCTGACCTGGCGGTCATCTTTGCCCAGGAAGTCTGGAAACACCATGGGCTACCCTTGGATATCGTCTCAGACAGAGACTCATGATTCACCTCGAAGACATGGCAAGAATTCCTGTGGCTATCTGACATCTGCCCAAGGATGTCAACTGCCTTCCACCTCCAAACCGATGGGCAGACGGAACGCCTCAACCAGACAATCGAAGCGTACCTCCGAGCGTTCGTCGGCCATGAGCAGGACAACTGGGTAGGCTGACTCCCAATGGCGGAGTTTGCCTACAACAATTTGATTACCATGGGCAATGGGATGTCTCCGTTCTACGCTAACTACGGATTCCATCCCGTGTCCTCCAACCCAGCCGCCTCAGGACCCTTGAACCCCACCAGCAAGCTCTACGCCTGCTGGATGCAGGCAGTACACAAGGCGTCCACTGAACAGCTGGAAGCGGCACACGGACGAATGCGCCGCTACACAGATCCCCAGCACACCGAGCCCCCGAAATACCAGATTGGAGACTTGGTGATGCTCAATGGGTGCAAGATCAAGACGCACTGACCCTTCCGGAAGCTGAACCACAAGAACCATGGCCCCTTCCAGGTAGAAAAGATCGTCTCGCCCCTTGCAGTTCGACTCACGCTGCCCCAGAAATGGAAGATTCACAACGTCTTCCATGTATTGCTACTCGAACACTATTGAACCAGCAAACACCGAGTGCCGCTGGACTCGTTGAAGATCCTACGAGAGGCCAACTATATCGAACACAGCCAGGAATACGATGTTGACGAGGTCCTTGGGAGTACCAGGAAAGGGCGCTACGTCCTGTACCTCGTCAAATGGCTCGACTGCCCGGACCTGAAGGACTGGACCGAAGAACCATACAATAACTTTTCGGTACACGGCCTGGAGAAACTCCGAGAGTTTCACCGACGGAATCCAGACGCGCCGAGGGATTACCGGCTCACAGAGAGCAAGACTCCAATCCGCCCCGGGCGCATGACGAAGCCGAAGCGGTTGAAGCACGACCGTGGGGTAGTAGGATGAAGGGGAGGAGGACTTCATCCAAAAAACAATGCAATCAACGAGCAGAAGAGTGAAGGTATTGTAATCCCATTTTGACGACAGTCATCCCTTAACTGTGGCGAGGCGTGGGTGACCAGTTGAGAGCCACTGATTTTGACCGGCTCTGGCGGCGCGAGTACTGTACGGCCAGCCTGATCCCTGGCTACACCAGCGCGCCAGGTCAACCCGTCTTCTGATCACCTCTTCGGGGGAACACGGTCGTCAAATGGTTTTCGTCACAGCACTCCGACAGTAGGATCCTGGACCGGTCGGAAGACCACACAGATCCGAGGGCCGGTCGCCAACCGAATTGGTTCCGAAGTTTTTTCCTGCTGGAGGGTTATCTTTGGAACCAGGCGGCCTGCGGGATGCAGGGGCTGGAGGACTGCATTCCACCATTCAGACGAAGAAGGAGAAGGAGTCAGAATAAATCAGCTTCAGGCCAAAGCTAAGAAAGAGGGGGAGTAGTACTGAAAGAGTTACGACCGATCCTGACTAGGACCTCGATACGAAACCCGTATAGTCTGAAAGACTAGCGCCGGGAGGAATATGAGGTTGCCAACTGTTAGCCTCCACCCTTATCCCTGTGTCAGGCCCAACCACATCCGTGCGTGGATCTCTCTGAGGCCGCGCAACTTGAGACTGAGACCACCGACGTGTCGACGGAAAGAAGGAAACCACCTGACGGGAAAAGAAGTTCGCATATATAACGCACGAAAAACTCCCCCGACTGCCTTCAATTCCCGATCCTCAGATACTACACTCACGAAACACCCCGACACGACAAAACTAAGATTATTCCGCTGTGAATAAAGACCAATCGAACCTGACTCAAAAATACCTTTATGTAGGAGGAGGATTCCGGGCACCGTGGACACCACGCCTAGAGTGGCTAGCATGGCCACTAGCATGGCTTCTAGAGTTTGTGGGACTTAGCAGATGGCTGCCCTAAGGGCTTCTGTAGATAGACAGTCACACACTAGCGTTAGCATACGGACACTTGTATGAGTGTCCAGTGCTCCCCTCTTTAGAATGGACATGTTTCTTGCGACCCCTCAACTGCTAGCAACACTTTATTTTCTCTGCCCTGCATGACCAGTGGCAAGCATTCTTTATTTTCCCTGCCCCGCACAATCAGCGGCGAGCGAAGGAGGGCGCAGAAACATTAAGATCCCGAGAGGACAACGAGAAAATTGAGAAAACGAGGAAACCGAGAGACGAGACACGGGACGGCCCAGCGAACGGACTCTCGGGTAAAATGTAGCTGCGGGAGGGCGTGGCGAGCGGTAAGCGCGGGGGCCGGCGTTTCGGGACCCATACCTTACGTCTCACCAAGCTGTTTCCAGTCACAAACAGTGCGCTAACCTTCAAGAAAAAGTTACTCACACACCGTATTCACACGCCGTATTCACACATGGTATTCACACGCCATATTCACATGCCGTACACACACGCCATACACACACACCATCCAGCAGTCTCAACTACCCATTCACCGGGCTGAGCTATAGCCTATAAAGCCCGTGCATCAGGCAGAAGCACTGAGCGTTTCCAAAGCGCGGCGAGCATTTTCAAGATCCCGCGAGGACAATGAGAAACCTGACAAAAACGAGGAAACCGAGTGACGAGACATGGGACAACCCAATGAATGGACTCTCACGTGAAAAGTAGCTGCGGGAGGGCGTGGCGAGCGATACTCACACACCGTATTCACACGCTGTATTCACACTCCGTACACACATGCCGTCCAGCAGTCTCAACTACCCGTTCACCGGGCTGAGCTATAGCCTATATAACCCATGCATCGGGCAGAAGCGCTGAGCATTTCCAAAACGCGGCGAGCATTTTCAAAGCACGGCAAACAAAACAAGGCATGCAGAAACAGCGAGCAATGTCAAACACCCCGAAACTCTGGCTGGAGCCGGGCGAGCTACTCGGGTGGATTGGTGAAATGAACCTATCGCACGATGAAAACGCGGTAGTCTTAGCTGTTTCAGCCGAAGCGGTCCTAAATGCCTACGCCCAGTGGTACGACAATCACCGGGAGGCTTCTGTGAAGATTGCGGATCTAGCGGCACTGGGGCACCGACTTTGTAAGGCAGAGGAGGAGACGGCAGATTGGAAGCTGCACTGCGATCACCTATTTACCATCAGTGAACAAACCGCAAAACTACAAGATAGGGCCCCGAGCCAAAACCTAATCGTTCAAAAAATCAAGCTGCATGAGCCAAAGAGGTTTGATGGTTCCCAGCACTTGGAGGTTGTCGCTCAATTTATCGAAGACGTGCAGCACTATGTTCGACAGGGCAGAGCAGTCTGTCAAAAAGCGTCGGAAGACAATCAGAAGATCGACACCTTCTGGTGTTTTCTCACCACCAAAGAGTTCCACTGGTTCGAGAACTGCATGAAGAAGCAGGGTGTGGATACTATCCCACCAAAGGATTACAACTACAATACCACATGGGACGCCGTGAAGGTCCACTTCAAGCACCAGTACATTCCAGAAATGGCTATTTCCGTAATCCGCCGCGAATGGTATGCGTTGAAGTTCAATCGTCCGCAGGTTTTGAAGTTCAACCAGCGAGCATTGGAGCTGATCAGCATTCTGGGCGGGTCGCTCACCATTACGAGGGAAAATCTGCTGTGAGGGGAACAACTGATCAAGCTGCCGGAAGCGACGCAAAACGATATATCCCAGCAGGCATGCCTTATGGATATACTCAGTGGTGATAGTCAGAAGCAGATGACGCTCTCCGGCATGATGGATATCGTCGCCGCACGGACTCTGCCATTTATGTCGATGCCGTCCGATAGGGTCACCCAGGCCCAATCCCCAGCCGGACCCCCCACTGCGCATGGCGACCTGATGGACTTGAGTAATATCGAGAATGACGAACTGAATGCGGGTGTTGACGGAAAGATAGAGTGTCACCGTTGCCTCGGGTTCGGTGACATCATACGTCAATGCAGCACTCCAGCCACAGATAACCGTACGGTGCAATTCAAGCCTCGAGGAGGACACGAGGGAGGGCGTGAAGGACTCCAGAAGCGTCATCCACCCCACCAGCCGCCACCTACGCAACAGTCACCATAGCATCAGTCATATCAACAGCTGCCACCTATTCAACAGCCAACGTACGGTACCAACCAAACGAATTGGCGTGCGCTGGTCAAGCGCGTCAACAACATCAACAATCCGGAGGCAAGGTCCAGTGTGTACTTCGATGGAGGTTGGTCAGAGGAGGGAACGCCGGATGAAAATGGAGGATTGACGGACTTGTTGGATTTGGGTGGATCGGATTGGGATAAGACCAGTAAGTTGGCACAGAGCGAGGGAAAAGGGGCTCAGTAGGAGTGACAGAGCATCCTCCTACTAGAGAACGAGAGGCGGCGAGACTTTATTTGACAAACCTTAATGTTATACGGAAGAACATTAATGATAAAAGTGATTTGTTACGTTTTTACGCTAAAGTCCAAACCTCTCGTTCCAAAACTCGCTCAGCCTACACCCTAATGGACCCGGGTGCATCCCACTGTTATATTGACACCACTTTTGCATCACAGCTTGGCTTACCTTTTCGACATGCAGGCCGTATGAGAATCGTCACGGCCGGAACCAAACACCCTCCCGAGGATAGATACCAGGCGTGGCTTAACGGACGTATACGGGGCAGCACGGGGAACTACGCAGATGTTACCGTTTGGTACACTGTGTTTGATCTTAAGGGCGCCTACGACATTATTATTGGAAAAAATTGCAAGCAAAAGAACCAGGTGATGAAATGGAAGAAGGTATTCTGCAAGATTATCAGGCAATTACTGTAAATTACTAATCATCACGGTTTTCACAGAGCGAGGCATTGCTGCTTCAGGCGAATCAGCCTACTGTACGTATACGGCAAAGCAACCCGCGGTGGAAGGAACTTGAGAAACAACTACATGTTGCGTTTGAGGAGCAGCGAAAACTGGGACGAATTGTACGTCGCAAGTGGTTTGAACGTACCTTGAAGCGGTTGTTTACAGAGATCTATCCCTATTCAACTGTTGAATTCTGCTTTTCAAATGGCTGGTTTTCTCGGTTTCTTCACCGCAATGATATCACACTTCGAATCATCACAAACCAAGCCACGGAAACACCGTCACAGCACTGTGAGATCATCATCAATTTTCTATGTTTCAACCGGTGGAATTCACAACTGCGAGATGGTAGTGAAGACACTGTCTGCACTGTTGGCCGATATCTCACCTCAAATATCATCAATATGGATCAAACACCACTACCCTGGGAGTATCTGGAGGGAAGAAGCTACGAAACAAAGGGGAATAAAACTGTATGGGCTAAGAGCCGACAATCTGGATGGGGGAAGCGCCAGGCATCAATGCAGTTTACCATCTTTGCCAACGACATCGCTCATGTCTTGCCACGCATGATCTTCCGAGGAAAAGAGGATAGTAAAACGACAGTCAGAAAGCGTAAAGCTTTACGGTATGATCCTTGAGTTATGGTTTCATTTAACAGCAAAGCCTATGCAACTACCGTAACCATCCTCCATTGGCTGTTGAAACAACTTCTACCGGAACTCGGTGGGCTTCCTGCTCTGCTCATCATGGATCTTCTCCGCTCGCATAGGACCAAGCCAGTAAAGAAACTTCTGAAAAAGAATGACGTCACTCTGTCGTTGGTTCCTGCTGGCTGTACTGGCATTGTTCAGCCTGTCAACATCTCATTCAACAGGCCGTTTAAGGATATGCTGAATGAACAGATCGACAAGGAGTTTGAAGGGGCAGTCAACAATTTCGATCTAGATGATATTACAGGAAGTAGCGCAGTGGGAGAAATGAGAATTATGATGACCAGATGTGTCGGTGTGGCTTGGGAGAGATTCTGTTGGGAGAAGAGAGAGGTTATCATTCGAAGCTTCCGTTGCATTGGTGCATCTCTACCTATTGATGGGTCATCTGACGGTGAGATATCCATCAAAGGGCTACCGACCCCCCACCTAATGACTGCTCTGAAGGACTGGAAGACCCAAGAAGCACCCACTGTGGACGACGGTACAGCGAGTTGCAGTGACGACACTGCGGAAGACTCATCATCATTGGGTAACGAGTCTAACGTTAAAGGTCAGCCTTCAGCATCGGATGCAACTCAAGGTAAACCTAAGGTATGCGGCATGTCTGGCCATGGCAGGGCAGGCAGCATGAGTCAAGGTCGTGGCCGTGGTTGTGGTTGTGGTTGTGGTTGTGGCAAGAACCTAGCATCTGCTCATCTAGTAGCCCCTTCCACTACGGTCATTGCCACATCCCCAGCCTCACCTCAAGCTGCAGCACTGGTCACCCCCGGCACTGCAGAGTCAGTTGCACACAGCTGCAGTGCAGCACCAGTTGTAGGAATACGGCGAAGTGCTATGTTGGCAGGGAGACCACAGTACAGTCATGTAATTTCTTTTCCGCAAATTACCAACACTGAGGGTGACGAGGATGAGGATGAAGATGGTCTTGAGTACGACTTCCTTTGGCACAGAGATGGTTTTTAGTTAGATTTGTGGGTGCTGTGTTGCTGTGTATATGTAGTAGGTAGATTCTGTAGGCATGACGCCATATTTGCAAAATTCAGTCAAGCGCGATTTGATATTGCGGTAGTCCTTAAGTGCCCTAGATCGCGCTAGTCCGTGCTAGGACCTATAGCAGCGGCATTTATAGGGGTACCTCTTAAGTAAGTTAATACGGTACAGGATGAGGAGCTAGCTAGGTCTCGCTCCCATAGATAACGACCCACGGGGACTCACACCTAACCTTACTCACGTAATCAACCTATAATACACAATTCCGGGCGTCGCCCGATTTACCCGATCCGTAGCATTCGCACCAACTTCACCCCTTGGTATTTAGCGAGGTGCCGTATTAACTCATGCAAGTCGCCCGGTTTTTTTGGCGGTAAGCGCCGTCTTGGCGCTGAGTAAGTGGCACTAGCGCACACCAGCGCGCTTCAGGACTAGCACAATAACTATTGAGGGAGGATTCGGAGGATCTAGGCTCAGGGCGAAAATTTTTGGGTTACATTGTTGTATTGCCTTTGGCTCTGTCACTTCATTTCCTTGGGCTCCGTTTCTACATTTCATTCGGTTCAGATGGACCATTGAAGGATTGTGATCCGTGGGTTTGTGGAGGATTGACCACCCTGGTCGGTATATGTAGCGGGGTAATGCGGAGTTGGTTCTAGGTCTTAGTCAATTATTCTATCCTCGTCAATCATCAGATCCTATCATAGTCAATTATCCTCTCTTTTCTCCTTCCCTCTTTTCGTCGTTTGTGACATCGGACCTGGCATAGGTCCTTCATCTGGTGCGCCAAACCCAGATCGACAATTTCCTTCGGAACCCTGGGAGACGCGGTCTACTGGTCGAGAAGACTTCGTTACCTGTGGCAGCAAGCACGGGATGATCACGAGGCAGTTCAATGATTGATTGGTCGAATTAATCAGTTGGGAGCTGAGCAAGGGGAAGGTAATCCGTCAGTGGGGACTAATCTATTGGTGATACCTAGAGGCAGTGAAGGGAGAGGTGGGTTGTCGTCGGCCAATATGCAGGCCGCCATTGGAACGAACCACCCTCCAGGGCCATCAGGTTCAAGTAGTAGGTCTCCTGCAAGGGATGCTAACAATGGCAGTGGGCGTCACGGACGTTCTTACAATGGTCGCTCCAAAGATACACATGGAAGCTTAGTGCCCCAGCATCTTTGCTGCCGGGCCAGCTCCAAAGATAGCGTGATTATCGAAAGGTTTCGTGGAAAGAGGGGAGATGATGTGGACGGTTCTTGAGTGCGGTTCGGAGGCGGATGAACAGGAATCTAGAGGCAAATAAGTATTATACTGATGAGGAACAAAACGCTGATCATGTAGCCCTCATACATAAGAATTGTAGCTCCTGCGTCTGGGAGTACATCAAAAGCCTGAAGGGGAACTGGGAAGAACAACCTGCCCGAGTCGAGGAGGCCCTCAAATGTCAGTACCGAACCATTGGAGCGAGCGGCCTCAATACAGGACGAGACAAGTTTGCTAGCCGCCATCAGCGATTAAACGAATCTTTGGACCGATATATCCGACGGGCACAGAAGTTGACCGGGATATGGGAGGGCTGTGAAGATATGCATGAGGATTTGACGGAACGATTCTGTCATGGCCTTCGGGACAAAGGACATCGGAACTCGCTGGCCACAATGGAAGACATGTGGTCAAAGCCAGGGCGAATCCGTTTCGAAACGTGTATCGCGAATACCTACTGTATCATCCAATCAGATATCTCGTACAGAGAATCCCAGTTCTTGACTGACTCTGGTTCCGATTCCGATTCGGAGTTCTCCACGTACTCGACTTCTGACTCTGACCTGAGCGAAGATGACCGAAGGTTCAGAAGAAAGAGAAAACGTAAGGAGAGGAGACGGAGACGGGACCAGAGGCAGTGAAATCGGAAGGAGAATCCGAGAACCCGGGGGAAAGGTTCAGAAGGAGGAACGGCGGACCCACTTGCTGAACAGGTAAAGGATCTTGGGAAGAAGGTGGAAGAAATCCAAGGGCTAATGTCGACCACGCCTATTGCTCCAGCAAGCCCTGCGAATGGTAATCCTCTCTATGGGACACCACCATACGGGCCGCCGTTGGGCTACGGTGCCACTGAACTGCAAACCCATCCCTCCAATTTAATCAACACAGGAAGGCCTGACTGGATGGCAACAAATCCGAACATCGTCTGTTACAATTGCGAAACGTCCGGCCACTAAGAGTCCCGATACCCGAAGCCATGAGTCTCTTCCAAAGTGCGTGCTGACCATGTTCAGCGGATCAACACAAATTCCGGCCGAAGAAGGTCCTACCAACCTCGCTCTGGGCAGCAGGATAGTCTGATTCAGCAAGAAATGGAGTTCCTTCGAAGACAGGTTCTGGAGTTGAGAGCGGGCCAGATCGCAACCGTTCCTGGCCAGATCCCGGCCGGACAAGGTCAGATCACGGCCGGGTGCACCCCGATTGCGGCCGGACAAGATCAGATCACAGCCGGGTACGCCCCAATCATGGTCGGACAAGGTCAGATCACGGCCGGACAAGGACAGTTTGGTGCCAGGTATGGCCAGATTGCGGCCGGCCCCGGGCAAGGCACGGCTGGGTATGGTCAGACCGCAGCTGGCACCGGACAAGGTCTGGTCGGGTATGGCCGGATCGTGGCCGAACAGAACCGGAACCCAGCGGGACAGGGTCAGATCACACCCGGACAAGGTCAGATCACAGCTGGGTCAGGACACGGTCAACCCGGTGAGCAAGGACAAGGCGCGGCTGTCCACATGGTGGAGACAGACACTATGGGAATGCTAGCCTCGGCCTTGGACGATATGTCCTACGAGGAGAAGGCCGACAACCAATACGAGGACCTGTTTGCTTGGGATGATCCAAAGGCTGAAAACAGCAAGCGAGCAGTCTCTGACGGCGAATCCAACAAGCATCGACCGAAATCAAAGCGCCCGACGTTAAAACAGGTTGTCAGTCAACGACCAGGTGTCACCATCTCAGAAGAAGATCTTGACAGGAGTCCATCAGCACTGAGTCCAGCCGACCTACTGCCAAAACCCAAGAGAAAGCGCCGTCATCCGAAAGAATGAGAGCCAATCCGCATGATGAAGGGACAGCCAACCTGAAATACCATAGAGACCTTGCGAGATACCGAAGTGCGAGATCTGATTTACGGACAACTGACTCTATTGGCTCCAAGTACTAGATAAGAGGTGTCATCTGGGCTGGTGCAAGAGCGCCCGCCGAGGAAGAAGAAGGGGAAGGCGAAAGTTGTTTCGTTCGCTGAGCCGGTCTCCAGACCGTCAGGAAGAGCTATGCCGGAGGCAATTGAAAAAATTGTTAATTTTTACACGACCGCCCGAGTTACACAGTCCGTAGGAAGACACCCGTCAGCCACGTTAAAGAAAGTTCTGGTGGATGGATGCTCAGTATTGAATATGATACCCTTGTCCTTGGCCCGGAAGATGATGTTTACCTTGCGACTGCAGACCGAGATTGTCATGATGTAACACTGGGGTTGTATCGTAACCGGAGTGCATACGGAATCAAAGGTAATCAGGCTACTTTCGATAATTCACAACGGAATAATCTTAGATCTTTCTTGTGGGGTTTTTCTTTTTGTTGAGTGGGCATTCGGTACTGTTCTCACTTCCTTTTCCACCGAGGGGATCTTGCCCAGTAATATAGCCTTCTTGCAGCGTCACGTGGTTCTTTTAGGGAACCCGTACTTCCTATTTTTTCTCAGGAGATTTGCCCGCCAGTCAAGGCCCCGGAACCCCACGGGCTCGGTCCTTACAACCTCATTGGTTCTGGTCGATCTAACGATAAGCCGACTGATCCCCGCACCGCATAAACCCCTCAAGCCCTGCGGGTGAGTGGTTTACCACCCTATCAGGGAAAGAGGAGGTATTGGTTCTTGTGACCTCACCCCTCGTATCCCATATTTAGTTGCGTTTGCTGTTCGTCCGGAGATTAACCCCTAAGGTCAGTTATGGCCGTAAGGTCTAATCCCGGGGCTATCTCCCGCCTAGACTCTCTGTAGCCGACAGGGCTTGACGTCCTTCCGTTTGAGCGGTTTTAGGTAAACTCTCACATGCCCTGACTACATAGCTATCTATTCTTCCTGGTGTTTCGGACTGAGGTGTAACACTACCTCCCCCTCTTCCTAGCTTCGTCCCGAAGCTACGTATGTTCCTTTATCGAAGTAGCCCGCCTTTATCTGAATAAATTTGCCGAGCATAACGCTCGCTCACTGAATGCAGTCCTCCACCCCTGCATCCCTCCCAATCGCTGGCCAGCCGGTTGACACCGGGGAGCCTCGGACGATTGGGCCCTCAGAGTAAGCCGGTGCATACTCTTACTATCGTGCCATATTGAGTCGTACTTGCCGCCGCGCTGCGTCAAGGTTTGGCCGACTTGGTGGGCTTCCGGGGTTGCAGTCGGCACAGGGAATCGGGAGAGGCATGGTGTCCTTCGTGCTAGTAACCCGTATACTCGGCAGTGACCTCGCCCACGTCCTTCCGCGGGGAGACTAGTATGCTGCAGCAGTGACAGCGCTGTCGGGGACTTACTTCACCACTTGTGTGCCGCCTGCGCCGGTTCCGCCGGTTCAAGTTGTTCGCCAAGAGGTTGATACGTTTGTTTTGAATGGTTTTCCTGACTCTCAGCGGTTTCGGTCGCGTACACTCTTCGTCGGGTGCCGGGTCGGCGGCTTTGTTGCACTGTGGTATCGGTGCCCGAGAAGCGGGTCTTTCTCCGGGCTGTTTCCTTATCTTGGATTTTCTTCGAACGTTGGTCAACCGTGCGTCACGGGTGTGTGTGTGTATGAGATGAAGTCCTCCAACCCCTTCATCCCTACTACCGCTCGTGCTTCGTCGGGCCCTTCTATGGACATTCCGTCTAGGCGTCGGCGAGTCGGTAGTCCCTCGGCGCGTCTGGATTCCGTTAGTGGAACTCCTGAAGTTTTTCCAGACCACCTACTGAAAAGTTGTCGAATGGTTCTTCCGTCCAGTCCTTGCATTCCGGATAGTCAAGCCATTTGACGAGGTAAAGGATTCTTTTGTTATTTCCCCGGCCACGTTCGACCGAGGACATAACTTCGTCCACATCGTATTCCTCTGACTGTTCCATGTCGTCAGCCTCTCGGAGCACCTTTGACGGGTCCGGTGGCGCTCGCTGCTCGCTAGTTCGGTATGGCTCGAGTAGCGAGACGTGGAAGACGTTGTGAATCTTCCATTTCCGGGGCAGTGTGAGACGGACGGCCAGGGGCGAGACGATCTTCTTGATCTGAAAGTGACCATCGTTCTTGTGGTCCAGTTTCTTCGAGGGGCAGCGCGTTTTGATGTTGCGCCCGTTGAGCATTACCAAGTCTCCCACCTGGTACGCCGGGGGTTCCTTTCGTGTCGCATCGGTGTATCGGCGCATTCGCTCCTGTGCGTCTTCCAGTCCTTTTTGAGACTCGTCATGTACTGTGTGCATCCAGTGGGCATAGACTTGGCTCACTGGGTTAAGTGGCTCCGTTGACGCAGGGTTCATGGCTACCGGGTGGAAGCCATAGTTAGCGTAAAACGGAGACATACCGTTTCCCGTGGTGGTTGAGTTGTTGTAGGCGAACTCGGCCATCGGTAGTAGGTGGACCCAGTCATCTTGTTCCTTGCTGACGAACGCTCGGAGGTAGGCTTCAATCGTCTGGTTGAGCCACTCGGTCTGGCCATCGGTCTGGGGATGGAATGCCGTCAACATTCGGGGTCGAATTCCCGAAAGCCGTAGGAACTCTTTCCAAGTTTCCAAGGTAAACCTGGAGTTGCAGTCTGACATGATATCAGTGGGTAGGCTGTGGTATTTCCATACTTCCCGGGCAGAAATGACGGCCAGGTCGGTAGCCGTTTTTCCTTCCCTCCTCAGAGGGAGGAAGTGCGCCATCTTGGTGAATCGGTCGATGATTACCCATAGTTGGTCGCATTCGTCCGAGGTTGGAATTTCCATGATGAAGTCCATTGCTATGGATTGCCATGGGGCGTAAGGCAATTCTAGTGGGGAGGACAGCCCATAGGGTTGGTGTCGGGATACCTTATTTTGCTGGCATTCCGGGCAGCTTCTGACAAAGTCGATGATTCGTTCGTTCATCTTTGGCCATCAGAACTTTTGTCGGATTAATTCAATGGTTTTATCCTGCCCCATGTGTCCGGCCACCTTTGTGTCGTGCTCCGATTTCATGACTTTCTGAACCAGACCCTTCGGCACCCATAGCAGGTTCAGTCGGTACAGTAGGCCCTTTTCGTAACTTAACTCCTTAACCTTTCGGTCCTTCGGCGACAGTTCTTCTGCCGCCGCTTCCTGTTTCCTCGCCTGTTCATAGGCCTTGTCCTTCTTTCCCTCTTCCCTGATGTTTGCCAGAAATCCCTCCATCCATCTTCTTTCCGGGAGGGAGGTTAGCTGGGCTGAGGAGCAGATGAACGTTCTTTCCCTTCTCTCGCTCAGACTTCCCTGGTCTAGCTGTTTTTTCTGGAGGATCATCGTGATCGGCTGGTTCTCCACCCCTCCCTTTTCTGGGCAGTACTCCGAACGCCTTGATAGCGCATCCGGTTTGCCGTTCCGCGTACCGGGTCGGTAGTAAATGTGAAAGTCGATTCCAGCGAGTTCGTGTGCCCACCCTGCTTGCCGTCTGTTCAATACCTTCGTTGTCGTGAAATATTCCAGGTTTTGGTGGTCTGAGAACACTTGCACCTGGTGCGTAGCTCCTTCGCAGTAACGTCTCCAGTGTTTGAAGGCGTCCACCACGGCCAGAAGTTCCTTGTCGTGGATTTCATAGTTGATCTCCGCTGGTTGGAACTTTCGGGACTGGAAGGCCACGGGGTGTAATCTTCCGTTCTCTCCCGCTGGGATAGTACTGGTCCGATTGCAAAGTCTGACGCGTCGGTTTCGTTGATGACCGGTTTCTGAGGGTCGAAATGTGCCAGAATTGGCGCTGTTGTGAACCGCCGCTTGAGCTCCTCAAAGGCTTCCTGTGCCTCTTGCTTCCAGGTCCATTCCTTCTTCTCTTTCTTGGTCAGTTCCGTCATTGGCCGCGCTATCCGTAAGTAATTTTCGATGAAGCGTCGGTAGAAGTTGGCGAACCCCAGGAAGGATTGAACTTCGGTTAGGGATGCCGGTGGTTTCCATCCTAAGACTGTCTTCACTTTTTCTTCCGACATGCTTATCCCATTCCTTCCAATGACGTACCCTAGGAACTCCACTTCCTGCGTTTTCCAGACGCATTTCTCTGGGAAAACTGCTAGCCGGTTTTCCTGCAGCCTCTGGAGGACCTCCTTGACCAAGCGGTCATGCTACTCTTCGCTTTTGGCGTATATTAATATGTCGTCCATGTACGCTATCACCCCAGCGTCCAGTAGGTCGGACAGGACATGGTTCATCATGTCCTGGAAGGTGGAAGGTGCATTGGTTAGGCTGAATGGCATGACCTGGAACTCAAATAGCCTGTATCTCGTTCTGAAGGCTGTCTTCCATTCGTCACCTTCCTTCATTCGGATTTGGTGAAATCCGTTTTTGAGGTCCATCTTCGTGAGCCATTGAGCACCCTGAACCCGGTCCTGTAGTTCCTGCATTAGCGGGAGTGGGTATCGGTTTGGGATCGTGATTCGGTTCAGGGCTAGGTAGTCCACGCAGAGGCGAAGCCCTCTTCCATGTTTTTTGGGAACAAAGAGGATTGGAGAGCTGGCCGGCGAAGTCGACCTCTTGATCATCCCGGTTCGTTCCATCTCTTTCAGCCATTCCCGGAGCGTTTGGAGCTCGGTTTCCGATAGGGCTATATAGGCCCCCAGGTGGCGGTGCTGCCTTCTTTCAGTTCGATTTTGCAATCGTACAACCGGTGTTCAGGCAGGGCATCCACGGCTTCTTGGCTCATCATTCCCATGTAAGGTAGGAATTCCATGGGAACATTGGACAGGGCGTCCTCCTGGGAGACCGTTGATACATGTCCGATTGTTTGGGCTTTGGGGTCGAGTGCCACGTTCTAATCCCAGGTGAGCGAGAAGTCAGCTTGCTCGTGCTTTGTGCACTCCTCCAGATATCTGGCACTGTTGAACCGTATCTCTGGGTCATGCCATGCTCCCTAAGGGGGGTGTTTCGCGACCCACCAAAAGGGGAGGAATATGTCGGTTCCTTCCTCCATGGGGAATACCTCAAAACATTCCTGAGTGAAGTGCTGCCAATGTTGTAGGAGCAGGGGCTTGGTGTAATGTTGCCCAGCTACTTCCACGGTTTGTCCCGTGAAATTCTCGATGGGGATCGCCGTGTCGAGTTGTTTTGTCAGGATTCCCAGTCTTTTCACCGTTTTCTGGTTTATTAGCGGTATCGAGCAGCCGGTGTCTAGGAGGACTTGGATGCGGTAGTTCATCTCTCCTTCTTTTAGTACCATCATTAGTACGGGCCTCGGTCCTCGCTTGGGTTTTCTGTTCGCCCTGTTTCCTTCGTCGGTGTTTTTTCTCTTGTGGCCTACTCCACACATTGGGTTTTCGGTCCTGGGGAACGGCCGGGTCCCCAGACCTTCTAAAAATCCTCCTCACTTTCCCACATGGGTTCTATGTCCATAGTGTTGGCTGCTGCCGTTTTCTGTGCTTTCGGCACCGGGTTGGGAGTCTCTTCTTCCCGCTCCGGTTCCCTCTGCCGCTTTGCCCTGGCCGCTATCTTCCAGGGTGCCGTGGGGAGATTGGTGCCTTTCACAGTGGTGTTTGCGAAGCATTTGGCCACTTGATACCCAAGTCGTCCGCATTGGTGGCAGCCTCGGCCGGCTGCTTGCTCCCTTTTTTCTGTAACGGGGACCCCTTCGAATGCTGCGGCTTTGGAGGCCCATCGCTCCGTTCCTCCATACTCGCTGGCCCCAGTTCTTACGGCGCGGTGTTCCTTGTTGGTTTCTTTTGGGGCCGGGCGCAGTGGCCTTACTTCTTTTCTGTTTTCCCCCATTTTCTCGTTTTCCCGCTTTCCGGGTTGGGCCCTTTTGTGTTCCCTTGCTAGCCTGAGGGCTTTTTTCTTTTCCACCTGGAGCGCCGCCTGGTATGTGGCCTGTAGGAATCCTTCATCGTCGGCGAAATTTTCCAGGTAGTGGGTGAACCTCATGTTGAGTATCAAGTCCGGCATCACGAGGTTCAGTTTTTCCTGGAGGCTCTCCCCCGTAGCCCTCACATAGTTGTTCAGAGCTTGGAATTCCGTCATGTCGGCCTGGATGTTGCCATGATACTTGAGCTGCCCCAGCTTTAACTGGGCATCTGCCGCTTCTCGCTCGTTGCGGTACTCGGTCCGAATCGTGGCTGAGTAATTGACTAAGGTGTCGTTGTCGCGCAGCTCTGGGTTGTGATGGAGGTGCCATACCAGGACCGTGTCTGTCAGGAGGGTGCCGACCCAGGCGATTTTTTGTCGGTCAACTGTTTCTGGGTAAAATCCCAGGTACATGGTCACAGATTCCCACCATTGGTTGAAGGTGGTTGGGCTTTTCCCATCGAACTTTGCCGGATTTTCAATTTTGAGATGCGACGTTCGGATCGCTTCTCTTCTGGATTCGCCGTTCGCCTCGGCACGGGTCAATCCTTCCATTACACTATGGGCAACCTCGTTTGCAACTACCCAGGCGAGTTCTTACGGGGTGGGGCCTGGTGGCAGCGGGTCCCATGTTGGGGTTGAGTGACGTTTGAAGAGCCGACTCAGGGGTCTGGGCGGCGATGGCAGGGTAGGCGATCGCCGAGGTGGTCGGTTTGTTGGTGGTGGGCCTCCTCCAGCTCCTCGCGATGCTAGGGGTCCTCGAAGTGTGGGCGCTGTTGCCCATCCCGGTGGGGTGAGTGGGACTGCGGGTGGCCTTTGCCTTTGTGGTCCAAGGCTCAGAGGGCTCCCTATTGTTAGACGGGTGGACAGTCCCGGTGGAGGCCCGGGGTTCCTTGGGCTCGGAGTCGTTTCGGGACTGTGGTTTGTCGAAGGGTTGCCCCGTACCCGCATAATCGCCGTGTGGGGTAGCGGTACCGTTGCGGCCATTCATTGCAGCTCGTCTTGGGCCTGGGCTAGTTGCTGCTGTAGTCCTGCCATCCGGGCCCTGTCCTCCGTTCGTTGCAGTTCGAGCATTTCCACTTTTCGTTGATGGTCAGCTGCCCACAGTTCTACATTACCTTGAAATTCCATCAGGTGCTGGTCCCTGGCCAGATTCGCTTCCGTTAGGAAAGTTACCGCGTCGTGCATTCAGGTTACTTGGGTGGCCTCGTGAAGGTGCTGTGCCTCAACCCCATTGGTTCGCTCGATTATGGCCTCCAATACTTGCCGAATGAAGTTCTGGTATGCGTTAGTGGCTACCATAAGTTCGTTTCTTACCCATTCTTCCACTATGTGCTCCTTTTTCTCTATCTGTTCGTAAACGTATTGGGTGCCCTGGGCCAACTTATTGTAAGCGGCCTCGATCAGGCGAATACGTCGGTCCATTCGATCGATGGTATTGCCGCAGGATTCCGCTAGCCGCTGTAGGTCTTGCTCGGCTTGCTGTTGGTGGTTGGCCAATGCTCGCATCGATCCGAGCAGGTTCGCGATTTCCAGGGCGTCTTCTGTAGTTTCTTTGTCGTTCGTTATCTCGAGTACTCCTCGGGGTGCCTTGTCACGATATCACGGACAAGAAGAAGAAGAGAAGAAAGTCATTCATTCTATCTATGAGCGGGAGGAGCTTGCTTCTTATATATCCATTGCCAAGCCCTTCCTGCGCCGTCACATTCCTTCTTCCGGCGGTGTGCAGCCGGCCGACTGCCCTCCGGCCCCGGCCTACTGCCCTCCGGCCTCGGAGGTGCCGTTCCGGTGAGGTGCTGTTTCGGCATGCTGCCGTCCGGCAACGTGCCGTCGCGGGCAAACATGCACCTGCATGACACCTATCCCATGCATCCCTACCGGCTTAGGGTCACAATCGCCCTCAACTTTGGATGCCGCCCTCGGTGTCCTCAAAGAAAACCTGAAAAAACATGCAAAATCGCAAAGCTCATTACAAAGAGGTAAGTAAAAAGAGAAAACGAAAAAAGAAAAGGAAAGAAAACAAAAAGATGAACAAATTAAAACGTAAAACAGGAAAAGGAAACGAAATCAATTTCTTCATTCTTCAGACTGCTTGATCCGAAGCTTCATAGTCGGCTATGGATTGTTGCGCATTGGGCAAATCCTCTTCGGCATACCAGGTGTCCCATTCAGGTCCGTATCCTTTCCAACGCACTAGATACTCAGTCCGCTTCTTTCAGCCTTTCTTTGACGTACGCTTCCCAACTATTGCCTCTACTTCCCATTCAGGCTCGTCCTCCGGTCCTGCAACTGGTGCTGCGTCGTTGGTTGGGACGGGACGCTCGTATGGATCAGAACCTGGGGCTGGACTAGGTTCCAAGTGTACCACTGAAATCACTGGGTGAATTCCATAATGCGGAGGTAGCTGGAGCTTGTAGGCTTTCCCTTTGCCCACCACTTCGAGGATCCTGAATGGTCCAATACGCTGTTGTGCTATTTTCTTCTTCCGCACTGAGGGAATAGAGTAACCTGCACCAAGGCGTAAAAAGGCATATCCGGTGGAGAAATTTGGCATCGTACGCTTCGTATCGTAATGCTTGGTCATTGCCTTCTGTGCGATCGCAATTGCGGCGATTGCTTCTTCCTGCATCACCTTTCTAAATTCGTGGAGTGGAGCAGCTGACGCTGGCACTGGCAGCGGAATGGTGGCTACTTCGAGAGCGGTTCGTAATTTCTTTCCGTATATCAGCTCGTTTGGAGCCTTCTTTGTCGTAGCTGATTCCATATTATTGCAGGCTGCTTGCAGGGGGAGTAGCTTGCTCAACCAGTCCGACTGGCTTGAGTTGACTAGATACCGTAGCATGACCTCAAGCGTCTGATTCGTCCTCTCCGACTGCCCATCTGCGCTTGGATGGTAGGCTGTTGTGGTAAGGCTCCTGACGCCTGCGGAAGAGAGTAACGCTTGCCATAGCCCTGAGAGAAATCGTTTATCTCGGTCTGATATTATTGTCTTCGGGAAACCCCAACCGTTCAGGACAACATCTTCATAGAAGTATTTGGACCAAGAAACTGCTGACCAATCTTTTCTTCCTGGAATGAAGCGTACCGCTTTACTGAATTTATCAGTCACAGTCATAATTGTGTCGAACATTTCTGATGAACTCTCTCGTTTACACGGCGGCCCATCAGTAAAAACTAGAAAAATGCTCCCGGTGCTCCCGGTGCTCCCGTAAGCTTTATTAAGCTTTATTAAGCTTCTGTAAGAGAGAATTTATATTTTGCTCCCGTAAGGATTTTGAAAAAAATAATCTCTTTTATATCCTCTAAAATGCTGAGAAAGGAAATTTAAAATTGGTGTCTCACTTGGAAAAAAAGCAATATACTTCAACTTTTCATTTTTTTGCTGATGCAGATCTGTAATAAGATCTATTGTGATCGTATCAAATGGCTCCGAAGGCGAAGCCATCGGTGACAACTTTCCGCATGGCTTATGACGTGTTGGTTTGTTGACCAAACAGGCAGTGCAATGTGCGATATAAGCCATAATGTCTTTCACCATTGACGGCCAGTAAAATGCCCCAAGTCGCTTAAAGGTTCGGTAAAATCCACAATGCGTTTCGTCATGCGCCGTTGCTAGCTGCTGCTTTCGTAGCTCCTGATTGCTAAGGACCAACCGCAAACGCTTATCCTTCGGGTCGACAAGGTATAGTAGATCATCATGGAGAGCGTATTGGCATGTTGCCGGAAATGTGAACGCGTTCATTTGAGGATCGTATGTTCCTTCGCTCTTAAGCGTATTATATATCGCTTTCATCCTCTGTGCGCTCTGCGTAGCAGCTTGCAGCTTGCTTCTGTATGCTGGAGCCAACTTGACTGTCATACCTTCAACGGGGGTGGGTTCGCCAACCTCCGTTACTCCCTGAGATGACGGGTTCTTGCTAGCCGGGAGTTCTAGTGCTTCCTTGCTTCCGGCTGAATTCAGGGATTTGATCGCACGTGCTTTTCCCAATCGAGTGACCGCGAAACACTCCTGGACCTCAAACTCCTGCATTTCTGGCTCAACACCTAGCTTAGCAGCCCAGGCGCGTAGATGCTTGGCTTTCGAGGAAATTTCATATCGTAGTCTTGATAATGCGTCAGGACACTCAAGGTCAGCACCTTTGCTGTATACCACTCGCATATGATCTCGATACTGGTCCAAGTAGATTGCCCATGTATGAAGGCGTAGACTAGATCTGTCGGCCGATGCGGTATCGAGGCTCTGCAATTTGCATAGCGCCACATTACTGTGGTGATCGGTAACAAAAGTGACGAATGCTCGTTCCATGTACGGACGCATCTTTTTCGCTGCCCAAACAAGTCCTGACATCTCCAGGTGAGTTGGCCAATACCTGGTTTCTGCCTGCGTCAATGGCTTCGACATGAAATGTAAGGGTACCAAACGAGTCTTTGAGTACACCTTAGGATCTCCAGTAAGCTGGTATACGGCCAGTCCTGTTCCATACTCCTTGGATGAATCCAGAAAGGCGTAAATGGGGAGGTCATCCACTACATGATGCAAGCGAGGCCGGGAGGCGAGCGCCATTCTCACGTCTTCGTAGGCTTCCGTCAGGCTGGCATCGATAGACACAGCGGTACATGCTGCGTAATCCCTCCGGCCTCGCAAGCTTGGTGGAGCACCTTTCAGCAATTTTGTCTTGCACGCTTGTAACGGAGCGATCCGCTGCGCATAGTATGGAATGAGATGGCAATTCCAATTCGTAAGACCGATAAAGTATTCCAATTGTGACAGTGTCGCAGGATATGGAATATTCTGGACTGCCTCAGCCTTTGCTTCGGCTGTAGTGAGGCCTAAGCGGTCGACAAGGTAGCCTAGAATTTCCAAAGAATGGAATCCTAAAAAGCATTTCTTTGCTTAAAGGGGGATACCAAGGTTTCCGAGGATGCTGAAAACCTCATCGACGATACCAAGGAATTTCGCGAATGTTGGTGCGTACATGACAATGTCATCGACATAGCAAGAGGCTCCTCGCCATGACAGACGCTGAATCAATCTCGTATCCATCAGACACTGCTGATGCTGTACCGATGTCTTTCCACCCATGATGGAGACATTAAAAACTTCACGGCCGCGATGAGTGGAAATCGCTGTTCGATAGTGGTACGGAGGATAAATGAGACGTTGATAGAAGGCTGATGTGATATCTGCGGATCCCAGCCACCGCATGCCTTGCATTGCTTGGATGACGTCCTCCTGGTGTGGGAGGGGATTGACATCCCCTATCATAGTTGCATTCAGCTTGCGCATGTCAACCACTGGTCGAGCTTTTGTCCTGCGATATACCACAAACACCTTCAAATCCTAGGGACTAGATTTGTCCAACGCTGCCATACGCCTATACTCCCGATTGAGGTTGAATTGCTCGTCGAGTGCCGCGCGTCCGCCTGCGTTGAGACGATAGAGACCTGTTGGTTTAAGATTTACCTCAAGTTCAGCTGGTACCTCGATCCGTAACCAGTCCTCTTCAGGTTCTCGAACGCATCCCATGACATCATTGAAGATACTCTGATGCCGGTGGATGAGACTTTTCAACGCCGCTACCTGAGCTGCAGATATGTCGTCTTCTGTATTAACTACCACTTGTTTCCACGTTGATGTAGATACATCAGGAACTTTGATATAGGGTGGCAATACATGCTCATATTGAGGTACGTAGTCCTGCTCCAGCCATTGAGGGCACTCAAACAACTCGTTTGCGCAAGGGTCCTCGCTACCGGACGGATCGTACCTTGACTGGGCTGGAACAGGCCGTGGTCTGGGATTATCTTGAAAGATATTTCGCTGCAACAGCTCATGATCCGTATCTTTGTCGGGCAAGATATCCGTCTGATGGGGATTAAAAACCTCCACGGCTGTCATTGCCAATGAACTGCTTCGCGTGGCGCCAAAAAGTGCTTTCATATCTTCCGACGCATCGTCCCAAGAGAGACTAGATGCGGTTTCCAGCGAACGAACATGACCCAGAATTGTCCCCTTGAATATGGTAAGAGGTGTGCTATCGAAGTTGGTATACAACAAGCCACTCTGATCATGCCGTACAACTGCGTGAGGCGCTCCTGCTCCAGCAATGGCTGAACGGGTCTGGAGCGGTGTAAACTGATAGTCCTGGTTCTTTTCAAGCGTTCGTGCAAACTTGACGCCGACTATCGCCGATGTACCGTCAGGTATAATTGTAGCGGTCGTACATCGTACGGGAATTCTATTGTAACGTGGCCCTGAGTGTATGGTAATCTGGACGTAAATGCCATCACAAGTTCCAATTCGCAGACGGTTAGATGAATAGAGCAGATCAAACTTCTCCAGCTTCATAATGTCATTGCCAATCAGCAATGGAACTGAGAGATTCTTGAAAATGTGGAATGGCCTAACGATTTGGGCGTATCATCCATCAATTCCCTTCAGGTACATCCTTATGAGCACAACATGGGTAGCGGTGCATTCTGCCCCACCCAGGCCTTCTACTACTCGCGGCTGAGGTAGTGGCAGACGGGATGCATCTGGATACAGCCTCTGCTGTAGTGCATCATCGATTGCAGAATTGCCAAATCCTGAGTCGATGCAGCTCATGTGAGGGCTGCTGCCAGGCGTAACGTACCAGAAAGCCTGCGCATAATGAAAATCCGCGAGCCCTTCAGTTGGATCTTTAGCAACAACTGCTTTAGATTCCACTATGACGGGAAGTGCATTCTTATCAGTCTGTGAGCTTCCACTCATAAGGTCGTTCGAGACCTTGCAAGGGTCTCGAAGGTGTTTGTGGAGTTTGTTATTTGATGTAAAAACGGCAGCACAGTTTCTGCATGTCACGGAAGGCCTGGGTGCTTTCGTACGAATGGTCTTGTGAGTACCCATAAAGCCTAGTCCTTTCTCTTCCAAATACCGCGTAGCAAGGTACGCATTCTGGTGGTGCTCATACTCCTGTTCCAGAGATGCCTGTGGCTCAAGCTCATCAACTAGGATGTCCTCCGTCACATCGTCGCCATCATCACTCTCTGGTTCACTCTCACAAGGCTCTGCATAATAGGCACGCTTTACTTGATTGCTTGTATTTCCTCTATGAATGCATTGCCAGTCCCAGTGTTCGCCATCTCCACATGATGGGTAGTTCTTGCATTTGCGTAAACGTTCCTGTACCTGCTTACCTGCCCTTGCAGTAGAAGGACTGGAAAGGCTTGAGGCGGAACCAACGGGGTTTCGTGCGCCTACTACGCCGGCCATCATACTTGCGGGTGCCGGAGCTTCCTGTCTCATGTCAGAGAACTGAGTACGAGGCCTGTTGCCAGTTTCGCGGAAAAAGGGGCGGCGCATACTGGAACGTGGCTGAGGCGATGGTATAGTACCTTCGCGCCTTGCGGAGTCTTGCAAACGCGCGACTGCGCGCCAGTATTCCGAAACCGTGTTTCCACCTTCGGTAACATATTTATCTAGATGCAGGTGCAGATTTGGAGCATCAACGAGCCCTCGGTGAAGCTCTTCAACAATTTCGTCCTTGTTGGTTACGTTGGCCATACGAAGTAAATGCAGCTTCTTGGCAACATACTCGGCGGGAGTACGACCCTGGTTCCAGTGGAAGGTTTCTGCGCGTGCCGTCGACCGCCGAGATGCGAGGTATGGCATAAAATCTCCCTCGAGCAAGTCAATCCAGTGGCGACAGTTTGTGCGAAGAAGGTGACGGTCGTCATCTGACATTCCTGCAACCCAATCTTCTGCCGCCGGCCCTTTGCAGCAACGCCGAAGGACGACACGGGTACGTGCTTCTCCGTAATGGGAAATTGCATCGCGGATGGAGTCAATGAATCTTGACGCTGCATCTGAATCTGACTGGTTTCTTGGCTCGAAGGTGGCAATGTCCGATGGCTTTAAAGCCGGGGCCACAGGTTCCATGGGAACCTGTACACGAGCTGGCGCGTTCCGTAAGTCAGCAACCTCCGCCTGCATCGTTCCTTGGTTGCGGCTCAACGCCATTGCGAGGTTTGCCATCTGAGCGGCGATATTATCTAAGGCTGTAGTAGACTGTTGTTGTTGTTGCGGAATTGGCAAATACTGCTGCGGTGGTGTATATTGCTGGGGTTGCTGCTGCGGGTACTGCGGCATCGAATACTGCTGCTGTGGGTACTGCTGCGGTGCCTGCAACGGTAACGGCAACTGCTGAAGCGGCGAGTACTGCTGCGAGGGCTGCTGCTGTACCGGCTGTTGCTGCAGCACCGGCTGCTGCTGCACTTGTTGCTGTTGCGCCATTGACTGCGGCTGCAGCGTCATTTGCTGCGGACAGTACTGTGCCGGTAGCGTTGGCATGTACTGCTCTATTGGAAGATATTGAGGAGCCAACCCGGGCTGCGCCACTTCTGGACCCGTGACTGAAGTAGCTGGCGGCATCTTAGATGGCGGCATCTTAGATGACTGCCGGCGCTCTTCGGGTTTAGCCATCGGGCTGCTAGGAGGTTCCTCAATAGCGTGACGTATCCCCTCCATGGCATCGTCGTCTTCTGACTCGGGAATGACTGATGGCTGTCTGTACCCATGACGTGCGAGGTGGGTTTGCGGGGAACGTTCTCGTTGCTTGCCACGGCGCTTCTCAGACTTGCTCTCTTCAATGGCAAGGCGTCGTGATGGCGGATCAGCACGTGGTTCATCCTCGTATTCGCTTAGTGAGCCAGCAGGTCTATACTCCCTGCGTTTTAACATTCTGCTGCTACTAGACATAGCTTCTGAAGCGTCCGGTAGGTTTAAACAGATCTTGGTGCTAGCGACTTCTGGGCCTGAGTAGGTGCTGCGCTCGGCGAGCAAGACGACCGGTATACTGACCTCGGTGCTTGTGACTTCTGGGCCTGAGTAGGTGCTGCGCTTGGCGAGCGAGACGACCGGTATACTGACCTCGGTGCTAGTGACCTCTGGTCCTGAGTAGGTGCCGCGATCGGCAAGCGGGACGACCGGAGGTTGCACTAACTGCAGCCGAACCTTACGCTTCTTGCTTGAGTTCTCTACCTGGATAGGAATGAGAACAGTACCTGGCGAGCCGGGTACGGCACTTATGCCGTCAGGGAGTTCGTACTCT
>Ga0307508_10000374_pt1 | contig 54141 bp, 40 predicted proteins | sample 9_EM_MG_FD_203089 | JGI IMG/M metagenome (GOLD analysis project Ga0307508, IMG submission 203089) | Populus trichocarpa ectomycorrhiza microbial communities from riparian zone in the Pacific Northwest, United States - 9_EM | ecosystem: Host-associated > Plants > Roots > Unclassified | place... | reverse complement strand
GGGTTCTCAATACTCGCATGCGACCTAAGTAGTTAGATCATGGTGAACCAAAGTTGTCTCTAAAATTTCCAGCCCGCAATAGGTCAAGAAATAAGAGAACGCAACTCAGGGTTCAACCCGCGGAGAAAACCAAAATACACTGACTGAACCGGAAAAGGCCTGGGAATCCATAAACTCAGCAACCAGCAAAAAACTACTTAAACTGCAAGACCCAGTCTAACTCTAATCCGGGGCGAACTGTGATGAAACTTCCAGGCCCAGGGAATCCGTTGTCAAGACTTTCTGGACAAAACTCCTCAGCAGTGCAAAGGATGCCAGCCTCTGGTAGGTTTAGTCAGACGAACACCAAGTCTGAGGAAAGTTTTTGCTATCTGACCAAAGATAGCTTTGGGTTTAACGATCCACTTCGTCGAGTGAGGTTTTGATGCAGACTTCTACGCATGGATTTTAATGACTTCAATCATAGGTAATTTTCCTCCAGAAGACAGACCAGGCTTGGAATTCTTCTGCTCAGGGAGTAGTTGGAGGGCGTGGACGTTCCCTTTGCCCGCCACTGCTAGACTTTAAGGTATGCTCCGGAGAGACTTAGTACCTATTCATCTGGCTCCCAATCTTTCTCCAAGAATAGAGATCACCCCAGTTATAATCACTTCTTCCTGTAGTACAATTGCTTGTAGGGTGAGAAAAGGAAGGGATTTGAGGATATGGAAGATAATGTGGGAAATGAAGGCTGGTGATGGTGCGTTCGAAAAACCAACACGCTAGATAGCGCCGGTACCGACCACCGACTTGAGGGACGGCAAAACAAGCCTGGCCGATATTTGCGGGCTTGTCTTCTGCGTTGCGCCCCACTTGCCGTATTCAGGAGTGGTTTCTTTTTTTTAGAACGCCAAGATCCGCAGTCAACCATATAAGCGGATTCACGGAAGACATCGACTCCGGCTACACACTGACCTAGGTACAACGCGCTTACCGCGTTGGTAGTGCAGGCTAGCGCCACACCTCATTGAGAGAATCATGACGTGTCACTCGTAATGCTATAACTCAGTGCCCGCCCCACGCCCCTACTCCCCCCTCACGCGCTCAGTGCACGCTCAAGAGCGGGGCAGGGCGTCCCGCTGCTCTGGTTACCGTTGATAATTGCTGGTGTCTGCATTACGGAGCAAGTTGGTGGAGCCGACGCCTGGTAAATGAGTGCTACCCAAGTCACAGCAGGTGGGATGTGGAAACAAATTCAAGTCGACATGCGGCTGGACCAATGAAGAAGCCGTAGCGCAGTAAAAATAGGCCTTAGACTAGACCGGACTAATGACTGCCACCTGCTTTCACGGCACAAACTTCCGTCTCACGAATGTCTATGGCGGTATCGAGCGGTACAGCCATGTAATTTGTTTATCAATTCAATCGAAGCCGAGCGCCTGGTTACTAGACATTTTCGGCTGCACTGTATTGTTGTCTACTCATTTGAATCTTCTCTACGCCACCATGATATGCCCTAGGTAGATCGAGATCAGCATCGGCACAAATCTGACTGGATAGTGTCTAATAGAATTGCTGAGCAATATTCCATTCTGAACCGAGTTGATGGTTCCTGCGGACTCGCTAGCCGGCGGAATGGTAATCCATTGACTGTAGTTATTACCTTTCCAGTGACCTTCGTAGGCGAGCGGAAAGATGTGTGCAGCTTCGAAGCCAGTCCAGGAATCGAATTCAGCATTGACCGCCGGTTTTCCCGTAACAACGCATCGACGGTCTCGCTCGCGAACAGCATCACGGAACGCTCCAACACTGGCTCCTCTACCGACCGATGTTGTACAAACCAGCCAACGCTCGTCGCTAACGCCAAAGGAACCTGTTTAAAGCTCAACAAATGCTTCACCGTGTATGCAAGAAAGTCTTTTACCCTCGGCGATGATATAGGAATTGCCGGGCTGAAGCGCCTGCTCATCTCTCGGGATATCCCTCAATCCATCCGTGACATCTTCACGCCGCAGAAAGATGGCTTCCAAGAAAATCATGAAGACCTCGATCATCGCATAGAAGTTTGCATTTGTGAAACCGTTGGTGAGAACTAGGCCACCGAGCGGCTCCGTAAGGTCTCCAGGTTTGTAGATGTGGACGTCGCGTCCTGCTGAGCGATTCGCCGGCATGTTGACGGGTAACGAGAATAGACATAAATGGGTTTGCTCGCAAGCAATCGGTTTGGTCAGCCACCAACAATCCCCAAACCAAATATAGAAATGCTTTGCATGGAAAAGCGCAGGTGCCGGAAGGTGACTCGCACTTTCCTTCGGTGTCGCTTGTCCCTGGTGGTCTGGCAGCTTATTGCTTGTGTGGCGGTGAGCGTCGTTCGTCGTCGCTGAGTTGACGACGGGTCCGGCATTCAGAAACCAGTCCCCCACCTTCGAATTCTCCTGTGTATCTCCTCTTAACCGTGTCCATCTGCCTCCGGCTTGCTATCTCCCCATACCTCACCCACCACACCGACCATCCGCACCATCCCGCCACCGCCACCGCTACCTCAGCCACGTGGGACCGCCGCAATCAGCGCCACCAAGCACTAACTCCATGCGAGTAGCAAGCGCATCCTGCAACAAGCAAAAGCAACGCATCTGACTCCGCTGGGGAATAGCGCAACAGCCGCAGTTCCCCGCGATATCAGGTGTGTCCGCACGGTGTAGGTCTTCGAGTGCGGCCACCAGGGCGGTATCGCAGGTGCGCGCGCGGCATCGTTCCGCGGAGGGGGGAACACTGGCGAGTGCTCACCGTGCGAGCAGCAGGTCGTGGATCTCCGCCGGATGTTCACCCGAGCTCGTCGCCAGATGCAGCGCCGACATCTGGAGGAACGGCCGGCTGGACTGGCATATCCGACGCTCGTCTTTCCAGGCGGGGGGTTCTGTGCGTTCAGTGACGCTCCCGCGTTTCTCTTTACCATGTGCGTTTTTTTTCCCGGGCTGCACGCCGTGAAGCTGCATTTCCTGGCATTCGGTGTTGAAGTTGGGGGGTGATGGTGATGATTCATTGATCGTATGCGACCCTATTGGATCATGACGATATTATATACGGTCCTATATCCTGTTCGCCGTCCGCTGCGACCTCGAACAGTCCGCCAGCGGCCCGCGGCAACTCCCCCTGCTTCCGCCTGGCCTGTCCCATAGAAGAGAAATGGAAAGGAAAATCAATGAGATGAGATGAAGGAGAGACATGATGAAGGCCCGACAATTGAGAGATCGAAATGGAGGAAAAGGCCGTGACAACTAACAGAGCCCCAGTTCGCGCCCCCCTGCCCGCCTCCTGCCCTCACTCTGCTTCCCCTGCTCTTCTCACCTCCGCTTCTTCGACCTCGCCCGGCTTCGGCGGTACTGCGCGCGGTCCCACCCTACTTCCCACCTTCGTGGTGCACAAAAAGTCTAGAATCGCGCTGGTGCACCGCTCATCTGCGAACAGGTCCCGGGTCGTGAAGCGGTCTCTCCCCCTTCCTGTCTCTTTTCGTACTTCCGCCCACAGGGTCTTCTGTTGCGGTTTCCATTCCTTCAAGTGCTTGAACAGGTGTTCCCTCGTCTGTGTCTTGTAGCGGCACCATCCACACTCTGCTCTGTCTGCGTTCTTCGTCCATTCCAGATATTGCCCTGTGCGGCAGTGCCCCGTTCGGAGTTGGTGGGAAGTCCCGCCAGGCGTTTTGGCGCTCGCTCCACCATTCGATTCGGCCGCTGGCTCTTCGACAGCCTGTACTTCTTTCCTCTGACTCGCTCCTCAGCCCAGATCCTCGTTTCGGCCCACTTCTTCTCCGCGATCTCCCTCTTCAGATTGGCTAGGTTGAAGTTGGGGGGTTTCTGTACTGGTCCGGTTGCGCTCTGGATTGAGCACCACGATACTGAAGTCTGACGTGCATCTGCTTCGCCCGCTGTTTCTCCGGCTCAGCCCGACCTCTCCGGACTGCGGTACATCTTCTTTCTCTCACGGCAGGTTTGCCCCCCAGCTCTTTCTCCGGCTCAGTCAATCCTTCCCGCTCAGCGGTGTGTGAGGGGGAGGGAGCTCTGCCGGCCGCGTGCACCGCGACGTGTGGGAAACGGAATTGTTCGACTCGCCATGACCAGCTCCATTACTGCTATAATGGGCGGCTCTAGGCAGAGAAAAACGCAGGAACTGCTCCGCTCGCGACCACGGCATTGCTGGGGATTACGCATGTGGCGTCACTCGCTCGGGAGCGATGTACAACGGCGTGTCGCCGTTTTTTTCACCGTGCTTCGAGGACTACGGGCCGGCGCACGGCTGGCGATGGGGCTCACTGCCGTCCGGCAGCGTCTACGCAGGCGCCATCAACTCACCATCGGAGCGGGACCGTACTCGAAAGGACATCATCTTGCGTGCAAACAGGGTTAAATTAGGGAACTATTTCACATCGAAGCCTGCAGACAATTGCCCAAGCAACAGAAAGGACAGCAACACGCAAAAGAAACCGGTACAATCTCGCCACTCCGCCCACAGACACATCCGGAGCACCGTGCAGCCTACTCACTGCCGAGTGCGCGCCTACGGTGAGTTCGGACGGCTCGTGTAGAGAGACTCGTGCTGCTGCGACGACCTGTCAGTGCCACCGCTTCCGCTCCCTTCGCCACCGCTGCCCGAGGCGTTCAGCCAGCCGGCGGCCTTCTGCACGCCCGGAAGCGGCGGTCGTGGGCTATTCCAGTCCGGCTGCCCGTCGACAGGACGGCGACTGTACCCCCAGTCCTCGGGCCGCGCATCCGCCCAAACGTGCGACGGGACGACGACGGAAGCGTCGGTGTACTCGCTAGGCGCGTACGGGTTCGGTGCGTCCGAGCGGCGGTCGGGGACCGACGACGGCGTGTCGCGGTAGCCGCTGGTGTGGTAGGGAACGTATCTGGCGCCGGGCTTCAGCGACGGATCCTGCTCTTGCGGGTCGTACCTCTGCGTCCCGGGCTGGCCGCGGCTCCCGTGCGCACCCGATCCGGACTGCACGATCGTCGAAGGTGACGATATGCTCTGTGTCGCTTGTATTCGCGCCAGCTCCGTCTGCGCCATCTGCAGCGTCGATTGCTCGGCGCGCCGCTTCTTGCGCTGCGACCAGGCGTAGTATCCGAGCAGTCCGGTGGCAAGGACGACCACGGCAGCACCGACCGCGATGCCGATCGTGGCTCCGGAGGCCATCTCGTTCGCGCCTGGGTCTCGATTCGTGGCGGGGTTCGTGGCGGGGCTCGTGGCAGGACTCGTGGCTGTCGCCGGAGGCAGCTGGATCGGTCCGCTCGTGGTGACGCCCGACGTGCCCGTAAAAACCGTTGTCGTGACAGGTTCCCCGTTGAACCTCGTGTACAGCGTGATCACCGTCTCCACGAAGTGAGTCATCACCATGTCGTTATGCGTCAAGGTCGTGAGGAAGCGGATGGTTGTCGGCGTTCCTTCCAGCTGCGGCGCTCGCGGCACAATCGAGCCTGTCGGAGCGAACGTGAAGACACTCACATCGCGATAGTATTCTTGCGACGTTTGTGGTTGTCCGGTACCCGCCATGGTGATGGTCCCACGGGGCTCCGTCGGGAATACTGACATACTTGGCGTTGCAGTGGATTGTTTCGCCGTCGTGAGGAGGTTGTGTGTCGTGCACCGGCGCTAGCGGGTAGGGAGGTAGATAGGATGGTAGAGGTCGAGCTGGAGGAAAGAACGAGTGGGGTGGCCAGGGAAAGAAGGAGGGTGGTCGAGGACAGAGGGTGGTCGAGAGAAGCTCTAACCTGACAGCAGCACACCACGATAGCCTTGAAATTCAATTTCCAAGGGCTGAATTGAACGACAGCCCGATGGTATACCTAGGTAAACCGTACACAATTATTTACGGGGAGCAGGCGACCGGCCAATCGAAGCTTCAAGCCCTTGGACGTTCGTTATCAGTTTCAAGTCATCGTTGAATCTACATACACAACATCGGCGGCAGGATGTATACCGCCGAGCAACCCCCTACTCAAAGAGGAGCTGGGTGCCGGGGGGAGGATCTACCACTGTTTCTCCCCACCCCCTTCTTCATAGCGTCCACAGGCGAGGGTAGGGACAGACACGCTTTCTTTTTTATCTCTCTTTTGTGATTTCTTTGGTGCGCATTCATCTTGGGACACGTCTGAGTGGAGGGTAAGGGAAGTTTGCAACGTGCTGCCTTCGTGCGGACTGCGGACGGGGAAACCTGAACAGCGTGCCATGATCTACCTAGTTCGCATGCGAGTAATGAATAAAAAAAAACCGCCTACTCAAAGTTCGTGCACTTCATGATGCCTGCGTGTAATCGGTTAGCCCCTGCTCTCGAGATCGGCACGATAGGAAGTTACCACCTCTGAACTGTAGCCCAGTAACGAACAGATCGCCCTTCGGCTTCATCTGCTGCTCCTCGGGCACGTCCTCGTCCTCCGCCTCGTTTTCCTCCATCCCGGCAGACGAGCCCGCCTTGTACGCCTTGAAGATGGATGTCGTGGTCATGTTGGCGAGTTTTCCGTCGTCCTTGACCAGCAGCTCCACGATGGGGTCCGCGGTGTAGCCACCGCCAAAGAAGCCGCCACCGAGCTGCTTGGTGTTGATCCTCTTGACGACCATCCCGGGAGCCCCAGCGGTCGCAGGGTCGCGCATGAAGGCCTCCACGGGCAGGGCCTTCGCGGGCCCAGTGATGTAGAGATCGTCGCCGAACCGTCCGATGTTGTCGCCCAACATGCCCACTTTTACCTGCTGCACCTCCTTCAGCTCGCCTTCGCCGCCGACGGGCTCGAGCACACGGATGACTCCGCCGAAGACCTCGGAGACGTAGACGCGTCTGCCGTCGGTGTGTTTGTCGCCGGCGATGCCATTGGCACTGGCTACATTCTCGAGTACCTTCTTCCAGCCTGTCGTCTCGGAGTAGAACGAAACCCACGCCCATCGCCGCCGCGCAGCCTCCTCGACGAACCGCATCGGGCCGGACGCATGCAGGTGGTCGTTGGTGACGTAGACTGCATTCTCGGCGTCGCGCTCCGGCACGGAGAAGACGTTGTTCGGATGCGGCGGCGCACCCGCGACGGTCGTGTTCAGCCGCGCAACGTGCGTCGCGAATGCGGTGTCGGGCGAGTGGACGAACTTGTCGACCACACTCGCGCTCCGGAGGTGGTTGACGGCGTATATGCTGACGGTGCCGTCGGGGAGGACGTTCACGTCGAAGCCGTGGAAGGAACGACTCTCGGCGGTCCCGTCGTCGCCGGGAATGCCCCGTAGCTCGATCTCGACGACGGTGTCGGCGACGGTGTCCCACCGGAAGAACTTGTCGCCCGCCCACGGCCGCGCCTGGCGCGCGTACTCCGGCCAGTACTTCAGCCGGTTACGGATATCCGCGTTGCAGGCGGTGTAGATGGTGTCGTCGACCAGCTTGATGTCCTCGCAGCCGAGGAAGAGGTCTGCGTGCTGGAGCGAGCAGGACGACGAGAGCGCGGCGACACGGTCGCGGTACGGCGTAAAGTCGTGGACGACGTTGAAGAGCTCGTTGGACTCGCGGAGGAAGGGAGTCAAAACAGCGACGAGGGCTAGCGAGAACGTCAGCATACTCGCCCGCTCGAAGTTGGTATCACGAACCTATGGCGGTCACAGCGCCTGGAAGGATGAGTTTGCCTGCCATTGCGGCCGTGGAGTCGTGAATGGGAGGCGGACGGATTAGCCGTCTGGACACACATCCAAGTGGTTGCCTCGGATAACCAGCGGCAGTGAACGCTATATAGTCAGGTACCTAGTTATCTGCATACAGGCAAGACATCTGGCCGGGTAATCTTACATGGATTTTTGCCCTACCACCACAACTGCAAGAGTGCGGATGTCATCTGGGGCTCGGGCTTCCTATGCAGGTGCGCTCAGAGTTGGGGGTGGTGGGGACGGTGGGGCGGTTTGATTTGATGAGGATTCAATTGATCGCAAGCGACCCAATCGGATCATGGCAGAGCCCGTTCCCGTTCAGGTGTGGTTTGGGTGCGGTGCGGAGTCCACTCAAGGAAGAGTAGAAACCACTAATCTTCCTCTACTTATACAAAAATTGTGTCCAAAGGTCAATCAAGGACTGTACACGGGTTTGGACTTGGCTGGAGTCAAAGCGAAGATGAGTAGTTACTGTCAATATTTGTTGCCCTAGCAGTAGAATGCCAGTCTGTTCATAGCCTCGTGTTCGAGAAGATACACAAGGATAGATAGGACAGACGCCACAATGGATCCATTATATAGTATGCAGATACTGCTGATAATCCGCGAAGTATACGTGAGTGAATAAAGTAGCCTCAAGATGCCGGGCAAAGTCAACCGCTCGACTACCTGGATGCCGACTGGAGGTGGGGCAGGCATGACAAAACAAACGGCAAAAGGAACGACAGCTATGGCTGGCAGAGCTGAGGTAGATACATATGATATGAAGGTGTCCAGGTGCAGACACTAGGGTGGTGGCTGATGTGCATGCCGTGAAAAAAAAAATCATCGGTAAACACATACATAGTGAGGTTAGCGGCGGTGTGTTACCCGGCTGTCTCGCGTCTACCTGACTAACGTTAACTAGCGCCATGAGCCTGCAGTGTCATCACCGGATTTTGCCGCGATCTCGCCTCGCGCTCCAATCACGCCATCACCACCTGCAAGCCCATCAATCTCGTCGCAGTTCGCACAGATATATCTAGAGCGTAGTGCGGGAGCGGAAAGAGAGATGCTCGCCCCATCACCCCACGACACGATCTCGGCGCCATGAACGATCTCGAACTCGACGGAGCGCTCAAAGAATCCGCCAACGACGTCGAGCGCACGCTTGTGCGCCGCCAGGCGAGTGCGACGGTGAGGGACGAGCAGACGCGAGGGCCGGACCGTGCAAGCGCGAGCGCCGTCTTCCAGAAGGAGTTGAAGAAGGAGGCCGAGCGGAAAGCGGCCCATCCTCAGGCGAAGTGGGTTTTTGTCTTTCCAGCGGCGGAGCAGGAGCAGGAGGGAATCAGCTGCTGACGGGGAGCACTGCAGGCGATGGTGGTTCACGTCAACAGTGTTTCCGCTGATCGCGGGAACGTTCGGGCCGTTGGCGAACCTGTTTAGCGTCTGCGCGCTCGTCATGACCTGGCGAGTCAAGGTCTCGCCCGGCGAGACAGAGGCAATGGCGGAGCGCGTGGCGGATCCTACGTGGTTGGTCTGGTCCACAGCGAGGAAGTTCCGCCCCCGGCTAATGTTCGCGCGCGCAGGTTGGTCGCGGTGAATGCTGTTTCCCTCGTTTTCGCTATCGCGGCGAATCTGCTGCTGCTGCTCAATTTCGCCCATCGTGTCCGATATTCCATCGCGCAGCCGCTGACGATCGTGTTCTGGTACGCGGCAACCGTGCGTAGATGGGCCGGGTGGGCGCTGACCGGTCGCAGGTACATATCGTCGCTCCTGCTCGTGGCACTCGTGATCGCGGCGTACAAGCACCTTCGGGTTCCGTCCATGGAGCACGCATTCTCGCAATCCTACTACTACGGGGTCATATCGGCCGCGCTCTACTTCTTCATCTCGACGCTACTCGCGTGGAACGCGGTGGGCGCATACGTCTTCAAGGCGTATGCGCCGTCGTTCACGGCGCTCACCATCGCGCAGCGCACGCTGATGCTGCAGACGATCTCGTACACGCTGTATCTGGCCCTCGGGGCGGGGGTCTTCAGCTCGCTGGAGGGCTGGTCGTTCGTCGACGGTGTGTACTGGGCGGACTTGACGCTGCTGACGATCGGCTTCGGCAGCGATTTCAGTCCGAAGAAGCAGGCGTCGCAGGGCATCCTGATCCCGTACGCCGCTGTCGGCGTGATCATGATCGGACTCGTCGTCGGCTCTGTCCGCGGGCTGTTCCTCGAGCGCGGGAAACGTAAAGTGCGCAACCGCTCGATCCACAAGGAGCGCGAGAAGGTGCTGCGGGACCTCAGGTGCGCCGACACGGACTGGCGGACCGAGTTCGAGCTCATGCGCACCGTGCAGCAGGCCGCAAAAAAGGCACGCCGCTGGTGGGGGCTGTGCACGTCTCTCGTCGCGTTCCTGATCGTCTGGTTCGGCGGCGCGCTGGTGTTCTCGCGCTCGGAGCGGATGCAAGGCTGGTCGTACTTCCAGAGCCTGTACTTCACGTACGTCAGTCTGTTCACCATCGGCTACGGCGACTACTACCCTATGAGCAACTTCGGCAAGCCGTTCTTCGTGGCGTGGTCGCTGGTGGCGATCCCGGCGGTGACGATCCTGATCTCGAGCATGGGCGACACGGTGGTCGGCTGGGTCAAGCATGGCACGCTGTGGGTCGGCCAGAAGACGATCCTGCCGGAGCGGCGCCGGACGGACGGGCCGGGCGACACGGAGCGATTCGACCTGGAGCGCTCGGAGCTACGCTCGGACGTGGCCCGCCTCGGGCGCACGGTCGAGGAGCAGCAAGCGGCCACGCTGGCCGGTGACCCCGCGCAGCCGCCGGAGCGGGGGCGCCAGCGCCGGCTCGCCAGCGGCATCGCGGAGAAGATCGCGGACCTCGCGCAGGACATTGGCGCCCAGCCGCCCCGGACGTACGGCTGGGACGAGTGGAAGGGCTTCCTCGCGCTCCTCGGCCAGACCGAAGACTCCGCGGAGGAGCAGGCGGACATGCAGTGGAAGTGGCTTGGCGACGACGGCCCGCTGCTCAGCACGCAGACCGAGACCGAGTGGATCCTGGCCCGGCTGTGCGAGCACCTGCAGAAGGTCTTGCGCGAGGAACAAGCGTGACGCCGGGGCGACATCTTTGTCTATTTTTGGTTCGCTCGTGCTTCGCTGCGGAAGGTCCTGCGTGAGGAGCACGCGTGACGCCGGGGGATTTTGCACGGCAATATCTTTGTCTCTTTGAGCAGCACCGGGGTTGGGGTGCTTCTGCACGGTGAACCTTTTTTTTTTTTTTTTTTTTTGCCGTTTCTCATGCATTCTCGAGAACTAGTTGGGAGGCTAAGGATTTCGACGCCATAGCTTTCTACGTTGTACTCCTCCAAAATAACACCTTTCTGCGGACAAGCCTTTGGAACGCGTGTCACGGTAGAAGTGGCAGATAGCGCCGATTGTGAGACGTGATCCCCCAGAAACAGCAGACTCTCCAAGTGAGAGCCTGCGGAACGAGCATCCTGCGGTTCTGCTGCCGTTCGGCCTGTTCGTTTCGACCTTTACTTGTTCCAAGACGGCATATTAATCCCCTGACGCCGATGTCAAAGGCTCTACATACGCCCTATGTACCAATGGAACAAAACGCGACCGCCTTTCCTGTGCGCCTCGATTCTCGCAGCAGACGCAAGTGGACTGTGCACGCGAACGGCCGAACGGACAAATAGCAGCCCCGGTGACTATTATTAAACAATATCTTCGCGAGGTCTGGACCAGAGGCGCCATTCCCATGTCCTCCACCACTAGCTATCCCTCTCCACGGATTACATAGCATCCAATATCAAGACCGTGTACCACACCCCTCACCTCCTCTACCCACCACGCATCTTTAGGATTATAGTAGATCGCAAATTATCACAAGTCCAGTTTCCCATGCAAGAATAATCTCAACACATGCAGCAATGCACCTTGTACGCGAACATCAAACCGAACCAAAAAAAAAAAAACGCCGTCGTAATTCTCGTAGTGAAACGCCACGGTTAGGCCGCAGTGGCGGTGACGACGCTGCCCGTGAGCGGCGGGCCGACGCGGGTGGCATGGTACTCGTCGAGCGCCGCCTGCACCTCCTCGACGTCGCCGTAGGCTCGGAGGCGGGCGAAGTTCGGCAGAATCTCATTGCGGAGCGTGCGGACGTTGGTGCCGCGGTACTCCCTGGGCCGGAAACGCGGGTCCATTGGGTCGACGAACCTCGTCGTCTCCGGGTAGCCAAAGTCCGGCAGCTCCGTCACATTGAAGGCAGCCATCATGTCGTGATCCTCGTGGATCAGGTTGTGGCAGTGGAACATGTACACACCGTCCCACGGCGCGTACTTGGCCAGCACCGTGATGCGCTCGTTCGTGCCCAGCGCCGCCACGTCCTTGAGCGAGGCAGCCTCGTACGGCGTCACGTAGTTGCGTCCGACAGTCGTGTTGGTGCCCGGCCGCGGCGCGACGCCCTCGCGCGCGATGATCTGGAAGTCGACCAAGTGGATGTGCACTGGGTGTGACCAGCCGCCACCGCCCTGCAGCGTCCACTTCTCGGTAGTTCCGCGCGGCACGTTGCGCACGATGCGGTTCCGGGCGTCGGCGAACGTGCGGTTGTTGATGGTCCACTCGCCGACGGGCGGCGGGCCCCTCGGTCCGAAGCCGAACTGGAAGTGCTGGTCGACAACGTCGCGGGCCGGTGGAAGTTCGAGGTCGACGAGCTTGGCCGGGAGCGGGCCGTTGCCCTTCTTGCTGGTCACCCGTCGGCCGACATCAAAGCGCATCACGTTATTGGTGCCGATGAAGTCGGCGTCGGCGAAGGTGCGGGAAGACTTGAGAATAAGCTTGCTGTTCCGGTAGCGGGAGAAGTCGATGACAACATCCCAGCGCTCGGCCATGGCCTGGACGAGGGACTCGGTCTCGACCGGGTGCGAGAGGAAGCCGGCGTCCGCGCCGACGACCCACATGGGCACCTTCTCGGCCGGGCTGCGGCTGGTGCTCTCAGTTTCGAGTGTGAAGTTGAAGGTGCGCGAGGAGGCGGCGTTGAGGAAGCGGAACCGGTACTTGCGGGGCTCGACCTTGAAGTGCGGCAGGATCTGTCCGTTGACCGAGAAGGTGTCGCCATAGGTCGAGATGCGCTGGGCGCTCTCGTCGCTGATGTTGCCGTTCGCGGAGTAGAATCGCGACTGGAACATGAGCGGGACGTCGTACTTGCCGCGGGGAAGGTCCAACTTGTCTTCGAGGTCGTCGTCCCCGATGATGTAGAAGCCCGCCTGGCCGGCGTAGGCGTTGAGCGAGGTGATGCCCTGGGCGTGGTCATGGTACCAGAGCGTGCGCGAGGACTGCTTGTTGGGGTAGTAGTAGTCCTTGTACTGTCCAGGGAGGATGGTGTCCGCAGCCCAGCCGTCGAACGGCGCACGGCTGTAGGAGCCGTGGAGATGGATCGAGGACGGGCGGTAGTACTCGTTGACGAACCGGACGACCGCCTCGGTGCCCTTCTTGACCTTGAAGGTAGGGCCCGGCTCCATCCCGTCGTAGCCGATCAGGGTGGCATCGCCAAGGTCGGGGAACAGGTTCTTGGTGAACTCCCTGATCTTGACCTCGTAGAACTCGATCTTGGTGCCGGTCTTCTTGTCGGTGTAGGTGCTGTGGAGAAGTCAGATGGATGCCTCCCAACGAGCGGCGGGGCTGGAGAGACTCACGTCATAGGCTTCTTGACGGGAGGAATAGGAAGCGGATACTCGAAGTCGTGGTTGTACGGCGGCGATACTCGGCCAGAGGGAGCAGCTCCAGCCTGAGCTGCCACGGGAACGACAGGAAGCAGTGCAGCCACTGCGGCGAACATGAGCGAGAGGGAAACCATCTTGGTTGTGATGATTGCGAGAGGAGCTCGATGAGCTGTGAGGCTACGGATGCTGGAGGAGACATTGGCCATGCGGGACATCGCGACGTCTTATATTCTCCCCGTTGAGTTGGCCCGCCCAGCCAGCGGTTGTTGCTCGCAGCTTCCTTCCCAATGCGCAAGCAGCCCCCAAGGGGAACAGCCAGCGTGGGATCTGCCGATGGTCGGCCTGCCACGAGAGCTCAGGAGCCACTGGACCTGTTTACGAGGGACAGTGGCTAGCGTGCGCTGCGGAGGTTATTTTCGAGCGGCATCGTATCATGGTGCCTGAGAGCAAGGGTTGGAAATGGGCCAACAGTCGGACAGAGGCAATAGACTGCGAGCCGGAGGAATCCGTCGTGGCCGGGGATGAAGGACTGCAGCATTCACGCGGACGACATGCCACGGTCCGCCGAAACCGCAATACGGCCAGAAGCTTGTTCGACCGGTGAATAGGGGTAAAAAAAATGGCCAATGCGTCTCCACCGCCTCTTGGCCTTGTCTGCGGAATGGACGTGCAACCAGCAGGTTAACAATAGACAGTACTGACGGTTGCTTCCGCCTCGTATCGCTACAACAGCGACCGTGAGTGCAACTGGGGAATGTGTCTTCCTGCAATGTCGGCTGTGGTATGTAGTGTAGGAGCCTGGAAGAGCGTTTGGTCGGGGGTAGCCGGCATCCCACTCCATCCGCCGGCAAGTTTGTTTTTATCTTCATCCGGTTTTGTTCGGAATTCGCCGAACTGTATAACTACAGCGTGGGATATGATCGATTGACTCCTGCATGCGAACAAGCATCCGACCAACTTGATGTCCCGTTCGCCTGGATGCGAATGGAAAGTGCGGTACGGTTCAATTTGTCTCTCAGGTGAGTGGTGATCCACCTTTCGCTTGCCCCTCTCGGTGCCGTCCAATCCGGTCCGCATTCCTCTAGCGCATCGCGGCGGGGGGGGATCACAAGTGCGGAGGGGCTGGCGGTTTGCCTGTCGTCTGTTTAGCCTATGCGCGCGCACGACTGCTGCACTGCCCTAGAGTAGATATCTACGGCAATTGGTCCCAACATCATCGCGCGTCTGCACGGAAGGTAGATATGTAGGACGATCGAGTGTGCGATTGCAGGCGCACGCGACGGAATCTTGCTGTCTTGCCCTGATCTCGTGTCCAGACCACTCTCCTGGCCTGACCTCAGAAAATAGGAGCGCGTTGCTATTAATACCGTGCGCGACCGTGGATACGACCTGGCTCCCCTACGGATGATACCCGCAGCCGCCGCGTCGGAGCGTCCGCAACCACGATAGTTGTCGATGAAGCTCACCGTTTGGACGCAACAGCTGGCCGGGAAGACCGAACGCACCGCGGGGCACCTTCCGCCGGTGCGGTGGCGGCATGAGGAATTCTTCAGCCCTCCCGCGCCGCGGTCTGGTCAGTCTGCGAGGTACATATAGGTATGAGGTATGTATGTACGCAGGAGTACATATCTCAGCCGCACGCATGACACGACCTGACGACGGGGTATCTCTGCCCCCCGCGTGTATGCAGCTGAAAAGATGGAGGGAGAAGGGGAGATCCCTACTGGCGCCCGCAAAACTCGTTTGCAGTGAGCTGGCTAGCCGGTCCCCGAGCGAAGCGACAGACATTCTGATTCTGTCGTGTTGGCAAGTCCGAGCGGGGGATAGGGCAGACCACTCGCTGTCGATGGAAAGCAGGTGATTTGGGGTCGCAGGTGGAGTTTGACGTGGAGTGGTGGAGCTTGATGACTATTGGCTGCTGGAGTGGAAGGGATGAGAATGGGAGTCGGCGCCAAGCCAATACCGGCACGGGGCAACAAAACAAATTTGAGTTTGCGGTGGGGAGACCGGCAGACGACGCGGGCCCTGGGAGCTCCCGCCGCGGCAGTACCCTGTGCTGATCACCCACAGCCTCAGCATCCGATCACACGGGTGGTCGTTGGTGGCGTGGGGCTGTGCGTAGATAGGTATCTACTCTATGTAGATACCTACTGTATCTAGTCCATGTAGATATCTACTGTATCTACTCCATGTAGATATCTACTGTATCTACTCCATGTAGATATCTACTGTATCTACTCCATGTAGATATCTACTGTATCTACTCCATGTAGATATCTACTGTATCTACTCCATGTAGATATCTACTGTATCTAGCCCCGCGTGCGCTGGCACCGCCACCACACCTTCCAGACGGCCGCCTGTTGAGCCGTCGGTCCGCCACGGGGAACGGAGTGCCGGACCTACACATCGAAGTAAGCGGGCAGCTCCCGTCATTTGTAGATGCCCAGCGCTCTCCCGGACGCCACACCCGACGACACAGCTAAAAAGCATATAAAAAACCAAACTTTTGTTTTCCTCTGTTGGGAGCCTGTATCTTCTTTAGGCAGTTCGCGCGCTATGGTTTGTGGTTGTTGGCAAAAGAGTCCCCCCCTTTGAAATATGTTTAGCGCGCCTCCGGTTAGCGTGGCGCCCGCAATAGAACGTCACCTACTTAGGAGGTTGGGGAGGCTGAAACATCATCTGGGCTGAGCAGCATCGCGAGGCCTTTTGCCGGAGATTAAGCCAACAGGAACCACCGAGGCAATAATGGAGAACGACGGAGCCAATCCCATTATGCCAACCACGCCTACCACAGTCGTATTGCAATCCGCAGCTCTCGTTCCGACACCTACGGTTCAAAAACTTACCAGCAAAGCTCTCGCCAAGATGAAGATGGAGTAATAACATCGAGCCGCCGTCCTCTGCCGCGCCGTGAACCGAAATCGAAGCCTGGCGAAAAGAGGCAGGCGACCGCTGAGCTCTCACGCCATTTTCCTGCTCCGGCCATGCACTCTGTGTATGTAGAGTATGTACGCTTGTCGCCAAACGTTTACGGCTGCATTCAAATTGGGGGCATATGCCTCATATCATGTGCGCAGGATACTTACCCACTCCTCCAGCAGCCTTGGAGCGTGTCTCGGCGTTCGCGGCGGGCGCGCTCGCTGCGAGCTCGGCATTCTCGGCGGGCTCGGCGGGCGGGCACGCGGCGGATTTGGCGGGTTGGGCGGGCTCCGTCTGCAGGCTCCGCGGACGGGCTCGGCGTACACAAGCAAGGGATAACTATCCTGTCGAACCAGCATCTAACTTTAGCTGGAAGTGCGAGACTGGAAGGAGTACGTACATACATACATAGAGTACTCGGCGCGGGGCGACTGCGGGAGGACGTTCAACCAGCGGATATGTAGGAGAAAATCCCTGTCTCGGGTGAAAAGAAACACCGTAAAAGCACCTGATGGAGTCATCCCGTTCACCGCGAGGCGGCCAAACCCGTCGGATGACTATGTAGATACATAGTCACATAGTCATTTCTAAACCACCTGCCGACATGCCTTCTTGCTCTTCCACCTTCGTGTTCCATGTGCAGACGGGAGCATTGACGGAACGGTGATCTGTGAGGGTGCGAGCATGGTTAAACAAAAAAACAAAAGCGGTGATCTGTGGGCACCGATGGGAATGTATCTAACACTAAAAAAAGGTAACTAGATACCCGATACCCTACTAGTAGTTCCAAGAGACTTGCCTCAAGGCCCTATCTATGTACTGGATGAAGACAGGCCACTGCTCTCTGGGCAGTAACCACATACATACCTCCAGTGACGAAGAAGCGCCCCACCGCTCAGTGCTGGCGGTGACGGTGTCTGACGCTGACGCGGGACCACCTCTTCAAGGAGTGCCCAGAATAGAAGGCCGAGCACAGGATCCTGTTGGGGGGGGGAGGAAGGCACAGAAGAAAAGGAGAGTGGAGCGGGAGGAACCACTTTTCCCCCGCCGCCCTCCCTTCATGGGTGTCCACGGAAGATGAGTAAAGGGGGTTTCGTTTTCTTTCGTTTTTTCTTTGGTTTGAATCCTTCTTTTCCTTTGTTTTCCTTAGTGTGCGTTTTTTTTTTTTGGAGGGGGGAGGGGAGAGGCCTGGGGACGGCAAAGGGGAGCTTGCAACGTGCCGCCTCGCACTGACAGCGGACGGGAAACAAGTGTGGTTAAAAAAGTTAGTCTATATACCTAGCAAGGAATCTATATATGCGAGTACTTATCTATGAATAAACAAAAAAAAAAAAAAAAGATACCTTGCCTACATAGAGTAAAGTCCAGAGTGCGCGCGGTCAAGGGTTTTGAAAGAAAACGGGATCAGAAGTTTGCCGGGGCCAGCACCCAGACAGGAAAAGATGGATAAGATAAGCATGTGAACTGACGAAATAAGGTTGGGAGGGGGGGAGAACAGGCAATGCGCGGAGTGCTCCATTAACTCGGCTGAGAATCTTGCGTGTTGGAGTCCGGACGCGAATCTATGCGCCTCAGGAGTGGTGCACGCACATACATTTGGTAGCTTCCTCAGCTCGAAATCTACAAACAGCAAACGGCAAAAACGGCGAGATTCGGTTGTGAGGCAGAGTGCGGCAACATCTGGCAACAGGTCGACGGGGCGACGCTATCTACATATGGTATGCAGCGGCACTTACGCAGCCACCGCTCTCACTGCACCAGCACTAGTTTGCGATAACGGATCCCTCCTGTGCAGCGACAGCCTCGACGACGGCGACGGCATCACCCGGAAGTACACATGGATGGGCAACAACACAAGCAAAAACTTGATGCAACTCTACGCCTCGTGCATTATTCTTGGTCCGCAGTAAAGTACACCGGTCCCCCCCGCCTGGAGCTGGGGACAAGAATACCCTTTCAAATCGCCCTACTCGGCAAACTCGGCGTCGACGGACTCAAAGTGCTCGAAGAGGCCGGCAAAGATCTGGACGCCCAGCCCCGCGTCGAGCGCCCCGCACGCGGCGCGGATCGAGTGCATCGACAGCTGCGCCATGCCCGCGTCAATCGCGCGGCAGCCCATCGCCGCGCTGAGCATCGGCCCGACTGTGCCGCCGCTGCGCGAGTCGTTGCGGATCTGGAACACCTGCAGCGTGTGGCCGCTCTTTTCGGCGATGCGCTGGAGCAGCGCCGTCGAGACCGCGTCGGTCGTCATCTATCGCGGTGGTCAGCAGTCGCGCACGCAGCGGTGAGAGGGGCAGCCCACGTGTCCGTTCGGATCGGCGGCGACGGTGATGCCCACGTTGAGCCGGGGAGCGTGGTCCTCGAGATAGGCGCTCAGGAAGTTGGGGTTGATGGCGTGCGTAACGTCTGCCGACAGCAGGAAGCTGTTGGCGTACGTCTGGTTGACGACGTTCTGCGGCTTCCGAATCAGCGATACGGACGCCCCCGTGCCCCGCGCGGATAGCTTACCGCTCCCGCCTTGCCGTCCTCCGAGAAAGCCTCGACGATGCGCTCGACGGCGCCACTCAGCAGGTTCCCCCGCGCACCCTGGCGCAGCTGGCTGCCGATCTCCTCGTCGTCGAACAGCGCGCAGGCGTTGACGGTACCGCGGCCCTTCAGGTCCTTACTAGCCTCGATGATCCCTTCCAGCGCCGCCCACGAACACAGCTTATCGTCGATGCGCGGCGCAAACAGCAGCTCCTTCGAGAGCCCGCCGAGCCGCGACGGCTCGAACTGGTACAACTCGAGCTCCCAGTTGAGGATCGAGGAGTAGTCCTGGATTCCGAGCGCGGACGAGATCGCCTTGACGAGACGCGCGGGCTGGGTGGCAGCAAAGGTTCCGGCGGGCATCGTCAACTGCTCGTCCTCGGAACTGCGACACCGTCAGCCATCCGAGCCGAGCCGACAGCAGCGGTGGACTCACTTCTCCAGTCCGATCACCGGAGTCATCTGCGTCTCCCGATTGAACGGTCCGGCCGCGGCAGCGCCAAAGTGCGGCGCCAGAGTCGAGATGCGCGCAATCGGCCAGTCAAGGTTCACGAGGCGGCTCTCGATCTTGCCCTCCGCAGTCTTCATCATGACGCGCCCACCAACGCCGAGGTCACTGCAGGTTCGTCAGCAACGCGCGCGCCACCCGCCGAGCCGTGCACGTACCGGTCCCACCAGGTCGAGTTCATCCCGCCCGCGTATGGCGCAACGCCGAGCATCACGTAGCCAGCGGCGTTTGGCTTCTTCGAGACGGGCTTCAGCCGTGCGGTCAGCGCGTCGATGTGTCCCGCGGCCATGGCGACGCCGTTGCCGGCCTCGTACGCGGTCGGGATGCTGAACGCGACGATCGACGATCCGTTCCTGGTCGTGTAGTAATTGCCGCCCCTCTCCAGCTTCGGCTTCCAGTTCTCGCGCTCGGTCAGCTTGACGAAGCCGGCGCCCTCGAGCCGGTCGGCGAAGTAGGCCACGGCGTGGAATACGGTGGGACTGCTGTCGATGAACTTCATGAACGGCTCGGTGTAGTCGGCCGGACAGATGTCCCGCGCCGACCGGTTGCCCCGGACCGTCTGGCAAGCGGACGGCAGAATGTCGCGCAGCGCGGACAGGTTCAGCGGCTCGTTGCCGGCGGTGATCACGCTGCCGTTGGGGTGCAGACGCGCGCCGGAGCGGAGCAGGTGCCTGATGGCGGACTCGAAGGATTCGCGTTCCTGGGCGGCGGCGGCGGCGGCGGAGGACCGCAGATTCGTGTTGCTGGCGGTGTGCATGGCGATGTGGATGTGGATGTAGATGTCTGAGCTGCGGGTGGGGAGAGATGGGTACGAGGAGTACAAGGAGGATAAGGAGGTGCGAGCGCGATGTCGAGTTCCGTTATCGCCAGCACCACGTAGATATGGATGATATGGCTTGGCACTTGTCGCGGGCTCGGGAGCACCCCATCCCTGCCCGATGGCTGGCTCCCGCCTCCTTCCAGGGACCAGCGCCTTGGCAGGCACCGGCAAGACTTGCCTCTCTTGCCGCTTGCCGTGAACAAGAATCCGATGAAGAGTAGTTACAACCAGCCACCAGTCTAGTCGGCAACCGGAGCAGGTACACCCGCTCGCCCTCAACCGGCAGTGTTGCGACACGGATGCTGTGCCTTTCGCAGCGATTACATACATAGCAGACCCTCCTGCGGTTGGCGGAAACAGACAAGTGCGGCGGGTGTTGTCCCGGCAACGGCAGCGAGAGCAGTGCCAGTGGCAGTGCTGGTTGTGGGACAGCCGTCTGGAAATCTTTGCGGATCAGAAGACCGCACCGAAAGAGCTTCGTTGCGCGCCTGACAGGGCCCTCTCGGCTGCATATGTAGACCATCAACGATAGTAGATGATAGGAGAATGCCAATCGGGTTTTGTGTGGACCCATCTAGAAGACTTTTTTGAACAGTTTTTTTTTTATTGTTCATTAACTTCCTGATCGCGTGCGATCCATCTTGACCATGGCATTACCGCCTCCACGGTACCTTTGTATGTAGGTATGTATATATGTATGTGTTTCCCAGTTCCCGTCCATCCAGCCGCGGTGTCTCCCGGTGGTTGCTATCGAGGACGGCAAGACGCATCTGGTGTTTTGGAGCTGGTTGGGTGCTATTAGAGCGAGCGGGGTGTCTGGAGAAGTCAGTCATGGGGTGCTTGTGTGAGACGCAAGCGCAGGCACGCGTCGCATCGACAGGGTGTTCACGCGATCCGCACATCATGGATTGTCACTGCTTAGTAGTTTCTGTAGGATTGTGTTGAACGCACAAAATCCGCGATATTGGATTAAAGCCGCTGAAAAGCCTTGTCTCATGTGACACTATGCACCACTCCAGCGTGACAACTGACGGCTTTTTGTCGAAGGATATGGAAGGACGAGCCCAAGCCCCCAAAACCCCGAACTCGGAACATCTTGTATGCGCGTAACAATGGGTTCTCTTCCTTGCAGACTCCTATAAAGGCGAACGTCTGGATACCGCGAATATTATTATTTCGACACGTCATCGGCTAGCACTCAACCGGCTCGGAGCCAAAGGTGAGGGGTGGGGGCCTGCATTCTTATGCATAGTCGTTCGAATGAAACGAAAGGTCGATGAGCAGGCCGGGCTGGCGGTGGGAGAGTCGGATGAATACCGAGTCGAATGGCTACGGCGCGCGGACCGGAATGGGAGGCGGCCGACGCCCCCGCTCAGGTCTCTCGCGAACATCAAGCGGGAGATCTGAGAGAGGAAGCGGACCGAAGCCCGGCAGTGGGCACTAACCCGGGTTTGCGCCAGGAAGCACAGGGTGCCGGCCAAGCTGCACCTGCGGCCACGGCACCCACCCACCTCCGAAGCGCACCATCCAAATCTTGAGAAACCCGAACCGAAGATACAACGGATGAGGAACCCCAGAGTACCTACAAAGAAAACGCAAAACCCAGACCAGTACACGTCGCCCCTGGCCCAAATCATGAGGAACCCCCGAACCGTAGAGGCACAGTCTCGGAAACTTTGTATGTTTGTATGCAACAAGGGGTGCTTTCCTTCCAGACTCCTATCCACGATGTCGAACATCTACAGCGAATGTTTTTTGACACGTGATCGGCTATCACTCGACCGGCTAGATAGGAGTTAACGAGGCTATAAAACCGTGTAGTGTCTACTTACCGTGTTAAATAGCCGTAAACAAAAGCGGTGAGGGCTTCACTGTTTCTACTACCGGTAGTGAGTGGTCGGATGCTTCCGCGTTTACTTCCGGTCGGTAGAATTTCTATCCACGGCACACTCATCCACAATCGCAATGTCCTGTTCCATCCCACCCGGGAATGGTATCCGGAGAAGAGCATCGACACTAATCGCTATACTAGTTCTCGCTAGCTTCGCTGCGCAGGCGCAAGGCCGATAGCTCGTACTCGCTGGACTTTCTGTGAGCCGCGCGGCTCGCGCGTGGTGCTATCGGGGCAGCGGCGCGCGACGAGCCCGTGGCAGAAGCAGCCGAGGCGACATCCTGGGCACTGCTACGGCGTCCTTCGTTCCCGTCGACGCCGGCCGGATAGTTGAACTGGAAGCTCTCCATGTCCAGATTAAACGCGCCTGGCCGAGCTCTGCGCCACTCCCTCGACGGATCCCACGGCGGGTGGATCGGGCGCAACGGCGCCTTGCCGCAATGCAGCGCCCTCCGCCACGTGCGTTTCGGCGAGAAGCCCCACAGCCAGCACCTGGTCAGCCCGCCCTCGTCGGCCGTGAGCTTCCGCCAGAGCACGCGGTACTGCGGGATCGAAGCCGTCACGATCAGCGCGGCCATGTCGCAGTGCGTGGCGATGGCGGTCAGCGACGACGGCGATGTGAGTGGCGCGCCGGTGTTGACGTCGATGTAGAAGAGGATCGTGAACACGCGCGCGTACCCCGTCACCAGCGGCCACATGCCAAATAGGAAGAAGATGACGAGCGTCTTGATCCGGAGGAGGATACTGCTGCTGCGCATACCCACCGTCGCCTGCAGGGGATAGAGGAGGACTGTCCGGTCAGTGGCGATTCCAGGAAAAGGGAACGAAGGACGAACTCAGCGTCTGCGTCGACAGGTTGAGGATCGCGTTGGCCATCAGCACTGCCAAAAGTTAGTCACTTCGCTCATCATCCGATCCGTGCCCACGGTGTGCTGACTCCACATGTTCAGGAACGGATTGCACATCTCGTAGCGTCCCAGAGCCCTGCACACATCGTTAGTCGGGCGCTACGGCCTGGAAGACAGCCCACAAACCAGCTGTTGCTCGGACGACCGCAGGTGAACATCGACGTCGACAAGGCGACGCAAAAGCCGATGGCGGTGGCGACCCCGAGCACCCGAAGCAGATGATTGTACCGCGGATTGCTCACATGGCGAACTGATGAGTAGTGCGCAAGGTAGGGGACTTTGGTGGCGTAGACGACTACAGCGTAGAGGACCCTCGACGAATACAGGATCTACGCACAAGCCGGTTAGCGCCTCGACCCCACTCAGCCGGAAGCGCTCACCTGTCCCTTCCGTACGCGCATGTCAACCGTCATGCCGAAGTGCGCGCCATACACGGGGTCGATGTGGTCGGCCAGCGCGTGCTCCTCCGTCAGCAGGAAGAACTGGAGCGCGGAGACGGTCAGGTACGTGACGACGGCGATCACGATAGCCGCGTCGCCGATCCTGCGCGACCTGCGCGGTTCGTCGCTGCTGTCGCCTCGGTAGGAGAGGAAGCGCAGGACCAACCCGCCGACCACGAGGAAGGTGCCGACGATATACAGTATATTCTGGCTCAGCGGAATCGGCTCCGTAGCCTTATAGCTGAAACTGGAGCCGATGCCGGACCGGGGGAAAGGCCGGAGCTCGGTGCTAGACGAGGGACCAGGGACGCCATCGGAGACGGTCCGGTCCGCGAGAGACAGGCCGAGAAAGAGGGACGCCAAGAGCAGGGGGGATAGTAGGACGTCGAGCGGCTGGCGGAACATCGCAATCATGTCGGTCCGGAGGGGGTGGGTGGATGGCAGAGCGGGTCCGCCGCTTGTTGGCGGGGTGCTTTTGTCGGGTTGGGAGTTGGCGTGTTTGGACGAGAGTAGGTGGGAACGACGAAAGAAGTCACCCGGGTCGTCCACGGTTCAGCACTCGCTGCATTACGTAAGCAAGGACTACCGTTATACGCCACGCTTTGTGTCAATCCAATCACGATCAATGAATCATCATCAACCACGCTTTGTGTCCATCTCACGGGGGGCCTGCAACGAACCGCCTTCTGGTCGGACAGGAGCTGGGAAAGTGTGTATTGAGATTAACGAATTAAAAAAAAACAGTGTTCAGCTCACGGCAATGGAATACAGGTGGAAGCCCTCGGGTGACATCCACCCCTCTCGAGCTGCCGCAGCAGACTCTAGGACAGCGCCCCGCCCTCTCCCCGAGCGAGGAACCGCGCAGCAAATAGAAAACCGGCTTTTATGCTCAGTTCCTCCTTCCAGCCCGCGAAATATTCGGAGTACCACCCTCGATTTCTTATGTACATAGGTTGTACTCCTGTGTCCCGCGAGTGGTGGGAAGACATTGGCGCAGCCGCAGAGCCACCTGTGGCATTTCCTTCGCCGAGTGAGGTCCACCCTACATTCATGCTGCCCACTGCAGGTGTGAGGTTTTTGGTAACGGCTTCCAGGACGAGGTCTTGTGAAAGGCGTGACTGTCGACAGGCCTCCGCGCTGGTGCCGGCTTCTCCAGAGCAGGCTGAACGGGCTGTTTCCAAGACGGTGCTCTCAACACACTCGGTCGCTTTCCCCCATTGTGTCTGGGCCCTGACGCCGCACTCCTTGTTGCTGCGAACCTGTCTTGGTATCATACGGTCCGGTTTGGTAGCGGGAGGTGAACTCCATGGAGGCGCCTTCCCAAACTAGCGTTTTCTGGCAGTCCTCCAATGTTTGGAGCTCGCGGCCCACCGCAAGCCGTGTTTCGGGCGGTAGCTATAGCGGTCGGCAGACATGATGTGAGGCGAGGAGGGAATGTTTTGGGGCTGAATCGCTGGTGGTGTTTCCAGCGCCGCTGTGTCAGGTCACATCACATCACTGCCGCATCGTGCTAGTGTCGGCTACATAAGAAAATCGAGGGGAGACGGGAAGCCGCAACGAGGCCCCCGCAGACTGAGTGAGGTCGGGGTCGGACGGCCGACGGGAGCTGGTGTGTGTCTCGCCATGAGCTAGATAGGTTACATGCGGTTGATGGCTGAACAGAAAACAAGTGAGGCTGCACTGAGCGTAAAAGCCGACAGAAGATGGATCGCACCGCCCAGCGCAAGAACGATTTCCTCTACAGTCGGGCTCGAGAGCGTGGCGCAGTCTGCGCAGCACTTTTTGGCCTTCGTCCTTCCTCTCAACACCCGGCCTCCCTCCATGCCACGTGGGTTCCCCGCAGCTGTGGCACGTGTCCCCTTGCGAGATGTGAAGCTGCTGGCGTGCCTTCCGCGACGAAACCGGCTGCTGGGTCGCTGGTGCTTGAACGCTTGGCGGGCATACACGACAGGCCGCGAGTCGTGCCTGCACTGCCGACTCCATCTTTTCTACAGGGTCCGCTTGGGTTTTCTGTTTGGCGCGGGGGCTGCTCCGCCGGGCAGACGAGCCTGGCGGGCTGCCCCGTTGTTCGTTTGGACTATCCGGCCAACGTTTCCGGACCGCGTCGTTTACAGTATACACGGAAATGAGAAACCAGGAAACAGTGCTCGCCAACGCCCACGGGAGAGGATAAACAGTAAGTAAACAGTGCTTGCCGCAGCCTTGAGTCTACTACTGCAAAGGATTGGAATTCTCAGGGAGTGGCCATTGGGAAGCTGACTGCTGTGCAAAGAGAAGGATTGCGGAGGGTAACCGAATCCCACACAACGGAATCCAAGAACTCTGCAGGTGGGCATTCTTATAACCATCCCCGGTTTTAAGATAGGAAAGCAAGGGGGAGTGTTGAAAGAGTCCTGAGGTGTCGACGAGGCTAGATGCCGGAGTCTTCTGCGAACAATGTTCATTGAGTTAAAGTTGGCCGCTCCTAAGGACAAATTGTCTAGAAGAGACAACATAAGAGGGATTTTGCAACTCGCTAGGGATCGTTCTCGGGATCACTTTGGGGGTATCACTGTGGCAACCGGTTAAATTCACGATCTTTAGCGTCTGGGGGATCTCCTGCTTAGGACTAGTGGATGTACGATGTCGGCAGCACTAGAGCTGATGAGGAAGGAGTATCTCCAGAAAGACTAACAAGAAAACTCTGCCAGAGACAGTCTCATCGTCACTATCACTTGACAACACAACACCAGCAAGAGGTTGAACATATACCAGAACGACATCACACTATGGACGGAAGGGAGAGCGGAGACCCAGGGAGAGTTCAGCACGACGTTCTCAAGGAAGGGCGTCAGTCCCCTATTGCCTATGAGAACCACCCGCCTCACCGTTCCTATGGGAACCCCCCGCCTCATCGTTCCTACGAGAATCCACTGTCTGATCGTCCTTACGCGAGTAATTAGGTGAATAACGACATCATTGAACACCACCGACAGCCAGGAACGTGATCGTTGGAAGAGTTGCATATGCTCCTTATATCGTGAAGGCGCAGACAGTCGAGACAGCATGACACATATCGCCATTTCTGGAGAACAGCGATACCGGTACCGGAACTCGATCTCTTCAAGCGCGAAATGTTGTATCATCTGTCGAAGCTGAAGGTGTGAAAATCTAACATCAGTCAGAAGAGATGTAGCCCGCCGGATCCTTTGGAAGTCTTACCGAAAGAATTCAAGGCAGTAAGTCTCGTTCAAGTCATCGAGTCTGAACGGTGGCCCTTCCGGTACGCGGAGTGGAAGACGGTAACGGTAGGGGTGTTGTCTTGCAGCTTCCTGTTGCTCGGCCTCCCGTTTCTATGACTGGTAGTAGAGAATGTATCCACTTGCAGCGAGGATACCAGTTAATCCCCCAGACAAGGCGAGCAACTGATTCCGACGTTGGAGGGACATATGAGGGTGTTGATGTTCACGACCCGATGGGGTACAAGGTTTTCAACACTAAAATCTACATGGGTTTCAACACTAAAATCTATAGTAAACTACTTCCGGCGATCCCCCAACCCAGAGTTGCAGAATCCCTTTTTTCATTCTGGGCCCCGGCTCGCTTAACTCATCCCTATTTCATCCCCCACAACAACTGCAAAATCCCTCTATAGAGCGGGAGATTGTTAGCTCGAGACGATAGCAATACACTCATCCCCCGCAATCCGCTGCCGCCACTGTTGCCCTAGCCCTTGGAGTCAATCGCCCGTTAGCACTTGTGTCACCGCGGATGACGCTAGCAAATCCCTGCGCTGCAACAACTGTCAACGCCTGCCACTCGCGACCTCCACTTGCCCCAACCGCACCCCCCGTCCCGCAGTAGTTACCGCCATGAACATCCTCTTCCTTCACGGCTACACGCAATCCGGCCCACTGTTCTCGGCGAAAACCAAGGCCGTCCAGAAAGCGCTAACAAAGTCGCTGGGCCCCACCACGACCCTCCACTTCCCCACCGCGCCGATGAAGCTGTCGCCCGCGGACATCCCCGGCGACGCACCGGGCGACGGCGTGGCCGACCTCGACGCGTACGGGTGGTGGCGGCGCGCAACGCCGCCATCCGCGTACGTCGGGCTGGCGGAGACCTTTCTCTTCATCTCGTCGTATCTTGATGCCCACGGCCCGTTCGACGGCGTGATCGGGTTCTCGCAGGGCGCCGCCTTCGCGGCCATCCTCGCCGCGCTCCTGGAGGGCTGGCGCAGGCGGCCGCAGGAGTTCACGACCGCGCACCCGCCGCTGAAGTTCGCCGTCTGCTACAGCGGGTTCAGAGCGCCGGAGATGTACCGCGAATGGTACGAGCCGCGGATCGAGACGAAGGTGCTTCACGTCATTGGTAGTCTGGACACCGTCGTCGACGAGGAGAGGTGTCTCGCGCTGGCGAACGCGTGCGTGGACGGGGACAAGCGGACAGTGTATCATCCTGGTGGACATTATCTGCCCGCACAGAAGCCCTTGGTGAATGCACTTGTCGGGTTCATCTTGAGCTGCGTGAAGGGGGATACGGTGGAGTAGAGCATGGGCGACCTGGATGCAATGTGTGGTAGGAAACTGGCTGCTTTGCTGTTTGTCGACCGATAGACCGTAGACGATAGACATCAAATTATATCTATTCATCCTACTGTGAACGATAGATCGTGGACAGCAGAAATCAAGCCATACCCATTCACTCCACTGTCGGCACCAGGCAGGATGTAAACCCCGTAAAACAAAAAGCTTCCCCCCCCCCCCCACTCCACCGGCAAAAGAACGCAACGCCATGAAGACATCGCACTTTGGCGAGCTCTGACCCCGATTTGAACGAGGGACCTGTCGATCTGCAATCGACCGCTCTAACCCCTGAGCTACCAGAGCGTTGGACGACAGATCCGGCTGTCGGCACAACTCAGCCGTCGGCTCGGATTGAGTTGCACTTGTTCGGCTAGACACAAGAGCCAGTCGACCGCGTGACCGAAGGAGCTGTGGCCGTCCGCCGGAGAGACCGCCCGACATCGCGTCGAGCAGTGACGCGGTATTGAGGTCACGGACTGCCGGCTTGACACAGTTCGTTCGCACCACCGTGGTTGCCGGACAGGCCCAGTCGCGGAGCTGTGATGGCACGAATGTTCGCCCTGTCTTGCGTGTAATTAAGGCTACCTGAAGTGATGTATTGTAGGATGAAGCATTGCTTTCTTTTTGGTTAACCATTAATCGCATGCGACTTATCTAGATCATGGCGATGAACACCCACCGGGTTTCCGTCCACTGTCTAACCCCGACCTCGATCAGTCTGCGGGTAGCCCGTTGTGGCTCTCCACTGCCCACCGCCCTGGCCTAGCCCATAGATAATATATACACCTATACCCCGCTCTCTCCTAACCTCATCCCTCTCCTGCCTAAAACCCCCGACTTCCAGCTCCTTCACCTGCTGATTCCTCTCCTCGGCCTTCTCCTCCCGTCTCCCCCAGATGGGTCCAGAATCCGCCGCCCCATATCAGTGTCAGCAAAGGAGTTCAGGATTGCCTGGCTGCACCTCGTCGGCGGGGAGGTCCCCAATCTTGATTCGGTTCTTGCGCCCCTGCCTGTCTCTCTCCGTACCCCTTGTCACAGGAGTCTCTGCTGCCTTTTCCACTGCGGGCAGTTCTTGAAGATGCTCTCGCGGGTTTGGTTCTTGTACTAACACCATCCACACCTGGCAATGGTGCGGTTCGTCGTCCATTTCAGGTCCGGCCGGTCAATGCGTGCCCAGTTTTCAGCTGGTAGAACCGCAAGGCGATACTCTCCCCGTCGCTAGCTACCATCCCATCTGGTCGCTACTTGCCGGGCAGCCTGTACTTCCTTCCAGTGATCCTGCGAGCGGACGAACAGCGAGCTTCCACCCACTTCCTCTCCAAGATCCAAGATCTCCCGCTTAAGATGTGCAAGGGATCTGGGCAGGAGCATCTCCCGGCCACCATGCCGGCCTGAGGGCCTGAGCAACTCGGCCCCTCTGGTGTCTGACTCTCCTGCGGCCAGCTTTGCCCACTCATCAGCCTTTTCGTTCCCTGGGGCACCCTCATGTACAGGACACCAACGAACCTCGGTGGTGATATCTGGCCTTGCCTTTCGCAGTGTTGCAATCCGTTTCCTGGCTTGTATGGCATACATCTGTCCTGGCCCCGGGTCTTTCGAAGCCATCCGTTTGATAGCTACTTGAGCGTCTGTGAAGATGGTAACCCTTTCAGGGAGTGACTGCCGTCTCACTGCTATTTCCAAAGCTCTTGCAAGGGCTCGTTAACCGCGTGTGATGATGATGCTTCGTTACTCGCATGCGACCTTGTCGGATCATGACGAGCTATTAATCGCGTGTGTAGTATTTGGAGTGATGTATTGTGGAATGATCTATTGTGAAGTAATGAGCAGGGTACGCTTAGGTCAGCATTCCATGGGTGGCACTGGGTCCAAAGCCCTTAGCGTTGTGACTGCATTTTTGCCCACCACACTTTGCCAATGCACACAACCCGGACACGCATCGTCAAACTTGTCGGTTCTGTCATTCCGCGCGAAACTAACCGACCGACCAGCAACTCTCACGACCAACCCACGAGACCTTCTACGACTCCGTCCCTCGTAATCGACAAAAATGGCCCGTGGACCGTAAGTCATGCTCCGATCTCTGCGTTGTTGACGAGGCACGGCCGACGGAGAAGAATACTGCGACAACGATTCGGAGGTTGGGGGAGTGGATGACGGAAAGCGACGCGTGGGAATATACGATCATCGCCGCGAGTACTACACAGACCTCTGCTTTCGATATCATGAGTCGCATCATTCTCTCCCGGCGGGGCGGTGTTGTTTGATCCGGTTCGGAGGGGGATCGCTAACTGTCGAGCAGCAAGAAGCATCTCAAGCGGCTCAATGCCCCCTCGCACTGGCTCCTCGACAAGTTGTCGGGATCCTACGCGCCACGCCCTTCGCCTGGTATGCATCGCTTCTTCGAGAAGTAGTCTCCGTACCTCGTCGCTGACGGGTATTGTCATCAGGTCCCCACAAGTTGAGGGATTGCATGCCTCTTGTTGTGTTCATCCGCAACAGGCTGAAGTATGCTCTTAACGGACGGTATGGACATCTTGCTTTCCCCGCTTCGTTCTGCCATCTGTGTGCTGACGATCCGCAGCGAGGTCAAGGCTATCGTCATGCAGCGCCTGATCAAGGTGGACGGCAAGGTCCGCACGGACCCAACCTTCCCCGCCGGCTTCATGGACGTCATCGCGATCGAGAAGACCGGCGAGAACTTCCGTCTCATCTACGACACCAAGGGTCGCTTCACCATTCATCGTATCACCGATACCGAGGCCGAGTACAAGCTCTGCAAGGTCAAGCGTGTCCAGCTCGGCAAGAAGGGCATCCCGTACCTCGTCACGCACGATGCCCGCACCATCCGCTATCCCGATCCCACCATCCGTGTCAACGACACCGTCAAGGTCGACCTCGCCACCGGCAAGATCAGCGAGTTCATCCGCTTCGATACCGGTGTCATCGCCATGGTCACTGGTGGTCGCAACATGGGACGTGTCGGTGTCATCACTCACCGCGAGCGTCACGACGGTGGTTTCGACATTGTGCACATGAAGGACGCCGTTGACAACACCTTCGCCACCCGGCTGAGCAATGTCTTCGTCATCGGACAGGAGAAGCCCTGGGTTTCGCTGCCGAAGGGCAAGGGTGTCAAGGTAAACAATCCCCGTCATGGCACGTTGCGGAACGAGTCGCTAACCCACAACAGCTTTCCATCGCCGAGGAGCGTGACCGCCGCCGTGCCGCCGCCACCGCCAACTAAATGTCATGAAAATCGTCACGGGTCGCTCTGGGTTGGATTTGTTTTTCGTTTCTAGGCACCGGGAGCGGGAATACATATAGTCCAAAAAGTTCCTTGGATTGGAGTTTGGGTTGCTTTTCACCGCCGAATTCACATGCACCTCGTTTCGTGATACTCGTGACATTTGCCGTTCCACAGTCCGTCCATGCTGCCAGATCCTTTGTCCTATTGGACATTACACTCCTAGCTGTCGCAAAGCGTACACCGAGTAGTAGTAATAGGCTCCTCTAAATGCATCTCAACTGGTACGGTGCACGGATTTGCTGTCTGGCGACAGAATTCTTTTGTGGGGAAGTTAATATTTGCTTTAGTACGGGTTGCGCGACGCGGGATCACCGGGGGTCACTCCCGTGGACTCTCCTATGCGAAAAAAAAGTGGATTTGCGGTACATAAAAGCTGGTTTGCCAAACATTCCTGATCTGTTGTCGGATTCGAGCTCATGCGTGATGACAAGAGCTATGTAGAAAGACCTCCCCGCGCTGCTCATCATGGAGCTCCGACACCCGTCACGTGTCTCCACCTCCCTGCAATCCCCTTCCCCTTCCCCTCCCCTTCTTTTAGACCTCTTCTGTCAAGATGCTGGCCTCCGACATCCGCCGGAGCTCGAGCTTCAGAGCGATGCCCGTGTGCATCGTACTGTAGCATACTTGGCGGTTCGATTCGACTGCCCCTCCGCCCCACGAGATTCCCGCGATGGAGTGCGCCGCCGCCTTCGTCCGGGAGGCAATTTCTGGAGGCGCATTGATCGCGGTCTGGGAGGTTCGTGCTCTCCTCGGCCCGCGTGCTGTAGTTCCGTCAATATCGACCGCCTGCCAGTCGCCGCGGTCTACCACCACACCGCCGGGTCGTCAAATATTGCCGACGGCACCGTCATCAAGACTCCGAAACCCCTCGGCCAGCTAGAACCTCATCGGCCTCTTCACCGACTCCGGGGGCGCCTCGGTTGACCGCGGGATCGCGTTGAAGCTGGCGGCGATCCCGCAGCAGAACACTCTCGCCGCTTTCCCGACCATCCGTGACGCCGCCGCTGCCGCGTCAGAGAGATGAGGGTAGGAGTGCCCGTGGCGGCGGTGGGGGTAACTGACAAGGCCTAGATGGTGGTGGTCAACAACGCCGGTGCGACCGGAAAGGCATGGAAGGAGGCTCCTCTAATTCTCCGGGACTAAGGCCGGAGTGTTGGGCTACATCTCCACGGGCAAAGAGATCGCCAAGCGGCACAGCGCCGGAGATTTCGCGCTCGCCAAGAGCGACGGAGAGGCGAAGAAACGTGGGGTGTGCGTAAGGAGAGCTTGTGGGGAATGCTCGACCGGCGACGAGGTGTGAAGAACTGACGTGGCTGTTGCTGATCAGTTCGGTGGCTGATATCATCGGTTAGTTCCCTGCCCTCCCTTTCTCCGGCGGTTTCGCTGATCCAAGAAGATATCTCCAAAAAGGAAATGGACTTGTCCGCATGTTCGCCAGCATCCCGGACACATCGGCGACGGAAACTTCCACGGGAGCGTCATGTGTGGGGTGAAACCCCGGAGGGTTGGCGCGCATCGAGAGCGTGGTTCACGACATGGCCGACAGAGCCCTTGGGATGACGGCGCATGCACCGGAGAGCACGGCATCGGACTCGGGAAGAAGGGGTTCCCCAGGAAGGAGCTCCGTGCCGAGACGCTGGGTGTTATGAGGACCGTCACGGCTGCGTTGGATCCGCTGTGAGTTCTCCACGCAGTGACGGGCGAAGAGAGACCACTCCGATTAGGTGGTTGCTGGATCCGGGAATGATCGTGGGATATAGATATAATGTTCTATCGCTTTTCCGGCACTGATTGTGTTTCCTGAAGCGCTTCAGCAACTAGTAGAATAGGCGCTCGGCAGCCATCCGCCAGTCGCCAGCTAGCCGCCCGGTGGCATTTTAGTGGAAAAAAAAAGCGATGGAGTTTCAAAAGCGATGGCATTAACTATACATAGAGGTTTGCCGGAGAAAACAAGGAAATCTGCCGGTGCGGGAGCGTGAGGCTGGCGGGGCATGCCATTCTTGCTTTGCCGTCGGTATCTGTCCCACTGTTTCGCATCCAGAGAGGTAACTAAGTATTCCTGTCCTGGTTCCATCCGACACAGATTGCATTCCTGTCCTGGTTTCAATACACGCGGTCGTGACAGCACTGCCAGCCCTCGAGTGGGATGATTTTCGCGTGAGCACGTCACGTGCCGCTAGATGTTCCAGCTGTCCGCCAACAACGCAGACCGCTTATCTCTCCAAAGCGGAAGGCCTATACTTATCCAATCCGAGCCGCTGGCGCTGTTGCACATCGGCTTTTTTTTTTTTTTTTTTTCTCTCGTTCAGCCGCGATAGTGCCCCTAGATGCAGGCACATACGGCGTCAAATCATAGGTGATGCCCGCCCGGCACTGCCAGCTGAGACAAAGGAAGCCGGACAACTTGATACTATGGTGCCAGGAAGAGCTGAGCTGAAGAAGGGAAGTCGGCGCGAGATCCTTGTTTCCGCCTCGAACATAAGCTTACGTTCAAGAATTTTTTTTCTCCGGCCAGCGGCAGGCCAGATCTACCGCTAGGTATTTATACTCGGGTACAAGAAAACTTGTCTCTACACTGCTCCTCCTTTCTCCACATAATTTCCGCCAGTGCTCGCTGCCTCTTCGGCCGTCGTCTCTCTCTCTCTCTCTCTCTCTCTCTCTCCTCTCTCTTCTTCTTCCGGGTTTCCGTTTTTTTTTCGCTCCCTTCCGCTGTCGTTACACGGTACAGGTACGGTGCGTATACATTCCTTCGGTCGATCGCCCGAAATGCCGGCGCTATCTCAGCTGCCGCTTCCCGTGGAGCTCATCCACGAAGTCATCCGCCACCTGTGTGCTTCGAGCGACTGTCCTACGTGTCTGCAGACAGACCTCTCGTCCATCTGCGCTTCGTCTCGACTCCTCAACGCTATCGCAACCCCTTGCCTCTACGCGGCACCCGTCCTCGTCTCCTCCCACAACGCCGACGACGAGAGCCCGTCGCCGTACGAGCAGCACCTCCACGCGTTGCGAAAGACCGTCGCCAGCGCTCCCGCCCTCGGCGCGTTGGTGCAGCATCTCCAGTTCGCGCACGAAGAGCCCGCGACCGCTCTCCTCTGGAAAGATGTGGTCTCCGCCACCCCGCAGCTGCGCACCGTCAGCGGCGTCGAGACCTACTTCCCTGAGGACGAGGGTTCCAGTGACGCCGCGGCCGCCGCTTTCGCGGCGCTTTCGGGCCTATCGCGCCTGCGGACCGCCGTCCTCCACGACGAGACGCTGTCCGACCGCTCGCTGGCGTCGCTCTTCAACGCCTGGTCGTCGCTCGAAACGCTCGCGCTGGGCAGCATCATCGCCGACGGGAGCAGCTACGCCGATCTCGCGGCGCTGTCGAGCACGAGGCTGAAGCACTTGTACCTCACCGACTTCGACCTGGACTACACGCGGCCGGCGGAGCGCGCCGACGCGCTCGCGGGGCTGCCGCCGCTCGAGACGCTAAGCATCGACTACACATCCGGCTTCACGCTGGACGGCGTAGCGCGCTTCCTCTCGCGGAGCGCGCGCCACGCGGCGGGTCTGCGCACGCTCGAGTTCCGCCGGCAGATGCGGCAGGACAACCCGCTGTCGGACCTGTCGGCCGTGCTCGCCGCCGCGCCAGCACTGCGGAGGCTCGACGTCGCGCTGGCGGTGTACGCGAAGGACGGCCACCACGCGCTCGACGATGACCTGCCGCTGCTGCGCTCCGCCGAGCTGCGCGAGCTGTCGTACGCGACCATCTACGCCGCCGCCGACCTCGCCGCCGCCGACAGCAGCGCCGCCCCCGCCGTCGAGCGCCTCCTGATCGCGTCGCTCCCGTCGCTGCCGCAGCTGCAGACCCTCCGCGTCGGCACCGCGATCAAGACCCGCGAGGACGCGCCGCGAGCGCACCCGTGGACCGCCCTGCGCGACGAGGCCGACAGCGACGCCAGCGTGCTCACCACCGACCCCGCCGCGCTCGGAAGGAACGGAAAGAGGGTGCTCCTGGTCCTCGACGACGATGTCAAGCTCGAGATGCCCGCCCAGCGGATCAGCGAGCTGAAGCGCGGCTTGGGCAGGGGTGCGGTCGTGTGCGCCGTTTCCGGAGAGGAGGAGCAAGAGGCGGGGGCGGGGGCGGAGGCGGAGGCGGAGGCGGAGGAGGCGGCCGAGGCGAAGGAGTGCGCTGGGGCGCAGTAATGGCTTGTTCTTTTCTCAGAGATGGGACGCAACTAGAGGAGGAGTGATGGCTTGTTCTTGTTGAAGCGGGATAGAACTAGAGGAGGAGTAATGGCTTGTCGGAGCGATGGGATAGAACTAGAACTAGAACTAGAAGTTATTTCTATATTTCGTTGCCATTTATGTAGATGTTATGCGCGAGCGGTCGGACGGACGGACGGGGGGCTAGACGGATGATGGTGGACGACGGTTGAATCACTAGATACATATAGCCGCCTGCCTGGAGTTTTTTTTCTCCTCCATCTTCACGAGCCGTGCTGGTTCCTGCGGAGATATCGGTCGTCATCCGCGCCGAGTCGCAGATTATGGCCCGTTCTCGGCTGGGAGTTGTAGTTTCTCACTCCGGCCCACCATCATAACACGGTGGGCGGCTACATGGTCTGTCACCCACGGGGAAACTCATAAAGTCGCCAATCTCGCCTTCGGGCTCCATTGCACCCTCCGGCGCTCAGCTACAGCTAGATCCGGCGCGGACAGCAAAACGTTCCCTCATCACCCATCGCGCCCCCCTTTGGCTCACACCGATAGTACACGTACACGGCGCAGTCGACGGCGATTTCCTCCGGCCACCACCCACTACGCTCCCACCCGACACACTATAGAGATTGCGCAGACTAAATGAAAGATGCGAACGGAAGAGAAAACGAAAGGAAAACGAGAACTGGGGGTTTCGGCACAGGGCTGTCACTCGTCTGCGCTGCGCCGGACGAGGCTGGCGCTGGCGCCTCGTTCGGCTCAGGCAACCCTGACGAACTTACCCACGGAGGGGATGCCGTCGGCCTTGGGGGGACGGTAGTCAGCAGCGATCTGTGGGCGATCAGGAAGGGAGAGAGGGAACCCACCACAGCGTAGATCACGTAAGGACCCGGCGGCGCGACGTTCAGGTTCTGCGGCGCTTTGACGGTGAGCGTCTGCTTGGCCTGCCCTGCCTTCCACCCAGCGACGTCCAGGAACAGCATGCGATGTCCCATGTGGACGCTGTGCGTCACGAAGCCTCCATGGTACAACGCGATCCGGATGCTCTTGGCCGTGGCGGGAACGGCGAACGAAACCGTGAAGGAGCCTCCATTCGCGTTGACCGTGGCGGGAACCTGGAGACTGGTCGGACGGAGCGACGCCTTCGAGCCTTGTAGGTACGGAGGAGTGAAGCGCTCGACCCGGAACTCGGTCACGTACGGGTTATTCGGCGTCGGGTTCAGGACTGGCATCTCGTTCGGACCGCTGCCGGCGACCAGGACGGTCCCATCCAACAGCAGTAGGGCCACCGAATGGTACAGGCGTGGGATCTTGGAAGCTGCCAGCTGAGCCCAACGGCTGCCCTTCGCCTTCTTAGGGTCGTAGAGCAATGGGCGCAGCGTGGGATCCGTCGCCAAGAGAAAGCCCTGCGCACCGCGGTTCGCTCCGTTTATCCACAGAACGGTGCCATCGGGCAACAATACACCCTCCACCATACCGCGTCCCTCGGGCATCGACTCCATCGACCAGGTAGGGTTGGAGGATTCCGGCGAGATGGTACCGCAGCTGGGTTCAGTGGGGGAAGTGATGTCCTAGTGCGGGGGTCAGCAAAATACAAGCCGAATGTTTTCCCTTGCCTCACCTGGTACGCTCCGCCACCGCAGACCATCACCGAAGAGAGCCAGTTGTTGCTGCTCGAAAGAGGCAGCAGCACACTACCGCCGGAGTTGGGATAGGTGCGGTAATCTCCAGCGAGGTTCGGAAGCTTCTTGACGATGCTGTTGGTGTTGATGTTGAAGATCTGCGAGGCTTTAGCGGTGAAGATGAAGATGTTTCCGTCCTTGAGGAGGTGCATGAACGGGTACATGTAGTACGGTTGGTTCTCCTTAAGGATCGCCATCGGAATGCTTCCGCCTTGTGGGAGTCCGCTGGCAGAGAGTATCTCGTACGTAGGATTGTTGTTGGCCGGCACCGACGGGTCCCTAGATCCGTTAGCAGAGCGTCGGTACATACGGTTCGCCGGCCAGAGCCTACAATCTGCATCGTCGTCAGTACACTACGCTCTAGTCAAGGGGGGCGCGACTTACCCATTGAGCGAGCCAGAAACAACAAAGACCTTTCCGTTGGCCAATGTCTGCAGCGACGGATACCAACGCTTCGAGTTCAGCTTGTGGCCGGGCTCCTTCCATCCTTGCCCATCAAACGCAGGGTTTGTCGAAGACCTCGTCAGGTACCGCACACCGTCGAAGCCATCCCCCACCGAATCGTCAAGCCAGGTGAGTGGGCCGTTGCCGCCGACGGCCAACATATCACCATTCGCGAGGAAAGTGCCGCCGGCGCAGAAAGCGTTGGTCTCCAGACGATCAGCACCACACCGCCTCGGTGAGAAACCATGAAGCACATACTTTGTATGACAAGCCGACAACCATGTTGGTCGCCGGATTGTACTCGCTCGAGTAGGCATACCTTCCGTTGGGCAGCTTCAGCTGAGTGTAGTCCTCAATCTTGTCCAGAAACATGACGCGTCCGTTTGGCATGAGGGCCGCGTGCATCGCGGGCACCCCCGACTGGCCGATGACATCGAATCGCCCGCCGTTGGTGATCGGAGCCGGAGCAGGTCCCGGAGCTTCCGGATCTCCCCCTCCCTCTTTGCAGGGGCCCGACTGACACCCCTTGCCGCAGTGGTCATCTGTCTTCAGCGTTAGCAGCCGTTCAGCTCACGATCGACCGTTCGCCGAACCCGTATTTCCACACCAGCCGTACATGGAACAGCACTCTCCCGTGGGCCACCCTTCACAGGTAGTATCGCCGTTGAGCTTGCCGCACGTTCCGTCCTGAGTTGGGGGTCCGGCAGCCTGCGAGAGCAAACCGGGCCGAGAAAGCACGGGCTCGCTCAACGAAGAGGGAGCAGCATCTCCCTGTGCGACGGCCGCCGGTGCTGCATCGGCTGCTGCCTTGGCTGCTGGCCATGGATGTCGACGGCTGAGACCTCTTGGACGGCGATACTCGCAGCTAGGAAGTTCAGCGACTGGCACATCACACGGAATCGAAGAAGGAAGCTCACAGCTCATTGACACACTCCATTCCGCGCAGGCATTGGAGCACGCTCTTTGGGCACTCGATGTAGGGTGCAGGAAAGGAGATGTTTGCTTCGACAACGGCAAGGAGGGACATCCAGAGGAAGGGGAAGATCGTGAGCGGCATCATGTTTGCAGCCGGTGCAGGAGTAAGGATGCGGAACAGCGGGAATTTGAAGTAGCGACTGACGGGGGGGGGATATTTAAGAGGGGTATGCAGAACGAAGGAGACCAGCTCACAGAGAGAGGATAACGACGGCTGAGGGGCGAGAGAGGAAGGAAGGCCGGAGGAGAGCAGGAGAAACAATGCGACATGAGGGCAAAGTCCCACTCCGCAGCCGCTAACCCGATGCGGCCGAACAGCAGCCCAGCCCAATCAGGGAACGGGACGACGAAACGGTGGCCGGGCTGTTCCTGCATAGATTCTCCAGGCCGGGCGGGCACCGTGCAGCCGTTCTGTGGGGAGCCGCAGCGCGAGCAGCTGCGACGGAGGATTTTCCGTGGCCGCTGCTGTTGCCAACGCATCCAGCTGCAGCGACGTTGCTCTGTGCGCCGGAACCACCACCAGCAGCAGCATGGCGACCAACGAGCGTGCGCGGGACCGCCGGGGATTCCGCCAGCCAGTCGAAGCGCACCGCGTGCGGGAGCACGGCAGCTTAAAGACCTGCGTGGCCCCTCCGTCGCGCCGTTCGCCCGCCGTCCTCCGCCCGCCTGCGCGCTCTCCCAAACTGCTCTCCACATCCGATGTCCGCAGTTACCCGGCAAAGCGTGCCGCTGCCACGGCTGCTCGCAGCCCTCACCGCCGTGCTCGCCCTCACCTCGTCCCTCGCCGCGGCGCACATGGCGCTCGCGGATCCGCCGGCACTGCGTTACAAGACGAACCCCTACAAGGTCGCCGAGGACTACGACTACCTGTCGCCGCTGTCGCCGTCGGGGAGCAACTATCCGTGCAAGGGCTACCACACGGATCTGGGCACGCCCGGCGGCAAGTCGGTCGCGACGTACAGTCCCGGCGGAACCTACAAGATCAGGTGCGTGGTTGCGCCACTGTATGTAGCGTCGCCGGAGGTGTGGTCTGACTGTAGCGGGGTGGGGAAAGGCTCGACGGCTCGGCGACACATCTTGGCGGCTCGTGCCAGCTGTCGTTCTCGTTCGACGGCGGACGGTCCTGGCAGGTCATCAAGTCGTTCGTCGGCGGCTGCGTCAAGCCGCAGCCCGGCGACGACCAGTCGTTCTCGTTCACGGTGCCGCGGGGGACGCCCGGCGGCGAGGCACTGCTGGCATGGTATCGCGCCGCGCTCCGCCCCGTCCCGCCGTCTTCGCGTGCTGACGGATGCGCGCGGACAGGACGTGGTTCAACAACCAGGGAAACCGCGAGATGTACATGAACTGCGCGGTCGTGACCGTCTCCGGCGGCCGGCGGAAGCTGATGCCGCGCGCGGAGGTCAACTCGCTGCCGTCGGTCGAGAAGCGCGCGCTGGGTCCGCAGATCTTCCTCGCGAATCTCGGCAACGGCTGCTCGACGCGGGCCGGCGCCGACGTCGAGTTCCCGGACCCTGGAAACAGCGTCGAGCGCGGAGGCTCGGGGGACACTGCCGCGCCGGTGGGAGATTGCGGCGACGTCGTCGTGAGCGGCGGCGGCGGCGGCGGCGGCGGCGGCAGCGGCGGCAAGGACTGTGCTTTCTGGAGGGCCCAGGGCTACTACTGCTCCGGCGCGATCGGGGTCGAGGTGCAGCGGACGCTGGTGGTGCTGGTGGTGGTGGCGGCGTTCGCTGCGGCGCTCTGGTGATGTCTGGTCGGCGATGTACCGGCTGTATGGTCACGCGGTTTTGTTTGCGTCCCCACGAGGTCATGAGGCATGTTCTTCAATGGAGACGGATTGTGTACGTACCGCTTTGGTAAAACGACGGGCATTGTGTACCCTCACTCAATGGGGGAGGATTCCTGCAGCGTTCCCTCGGTCCGATGCTACGGCTCGCAGCTGCCGGCGCCATGCGACAAATACAATAGCTGTTCGGCACTGCCGCATTCCGCACTCGCCACCCGCACCCTCTTGGCGCCTCGAATCTGAAGCTTCGGGAGAGGCGTATCGCAGCACAGTCCGTCCAGAGCTCGGACCAGCCTAGCAATATCCAGCGCGGACCCGGACCGTGGAGAACACTGGATCGGCCCATAGTCGCTAGTCTCCTTGCAGGGGGGGGGGGGCACCTTAGAGATGGGCGGTCGGGTGAAGCGGTTTAACCAGGTGGACTGAACGAACCAGTTCGGGAGCGAGTTAGTCAGTCGGGGCAGTTCGGGCTTTGGTCGTTGAGCTCCACCAGTAGTGCTGGTCGGGGGTCTGTTGATTGCCCCGACGATTTCCCGAACGGTCGATCTGTTGTATGGTCTTTGTGGCCGTTTCGCGCAAGGCATGGGTGCTGCCACTTTTGTGCTTGCTAGACGAAGTGGCACAGACAGTGTGGTTGCCGTTCGGGACAGTATCCTCGATGCATCCGATCTTCGCCCTGGACATCGCCGTACACGAATGGTGCATTCCTGTGCCCAGTAGCCGGCCAGTTCCACAGTGCGGGCAGACTGGCCAGCATTCCCGGCGGTGGTGGCGGTGGTGTGTAGTGAAGGATCGCTGATGTGTGTGTGCTGTCGTACGAAATGATATTTGTCAAAATGGGGGGGTGTACCAGGTTAGATATCCTTTCATCTCCCACAATTCACGAGTTATCTTTCATGACTGACCACCAGGAGGGAGGCTCCCCGACAAACACAGTGCCAGCGCCGGGCAGGCCGGAGCCTGACTGATGTACGCACTTGACTGTGGCAGGCTTTGGGACTCTTGGCGCATCAATCGTCTGATCGGAAGGTCTCTTGTTTTGTACCGTTGCCACATCCGGGTGTCTGGATCCTTGGGTAAAGCAGCGACAGGCGAGCTATACTGGAAGCCACCTGGGGGCTGCCTGGGAGAGCGGTCAGACATTTGGCGTCTTTTGTCGCTATGACGGGAGGGTAGTGTTGGTAGGGTGGGTTGTAGAGGTGTTGTCTGGCGCTCACTGGTGACCGGTCATGGACGATAACTCGTATGTTAGGAGATGTGGCTAAGCGATGCGCTGGGGACGGACAGGCGAGCGGGAAAAAACAGCCGTTCCTTCCGTTTTCCCCCCTTGTGGCTGGGAGTTCAGTGCCAAACATGATCGGGGCGGGACCAGACGAACGCCTCCGAGGGAGCGAAACTGCCCACCACGGCGAATCTCCACTGCGATGGCCGCTGCGGCAACATGCGCCGTCCAATTAGATAAGCCGGTGGTTGCATCCCCGCTCCGGATTTGCACGCTACGTGCAATACGAGTGTTTCCGTGTCGTGCCCGGGTTGAGCCGAAACAGCGCAACGAACGGGACGGCGCAGGCTCGCAAGATGGACGCCAAGCCGCCTCAGTCTGCGCCAAGGATCGCTCGGTCGGTACGCATGAAAGCGGTGGGTGCGATTCCGGCGGCAGATTTGCCGGAGAGGAGGGGCGCATTCCCGGTGCTGTTCGTTCGCGGGCGGCCACTGCGCGGAAACGGGATGCAGCTCCGAACCTGGGAGCGCGATGATACAATGGGGCGATGGCAGCGAGGGCCGATCGTTGCTGAAGAGCGCATGGCGCGCCGTCCCAGTGCGCATTCCGCAACGCTGCGGTCGGCGGCAGGATGCTGCCCCGCGCCGGCCAGTCACGCGAGCGATGCCGGCTGCGACGGACGGCTCCAGGCTGCCTCCCGTTTGCCGCCGCCCACTTCAGCTGCGACGCCCCGCGGGAGGGCGCAGCGGACCCGCCGGCCGGCGCCGTGCCCCACGCCTGTGGGAGCCGACTGCACAGCGCCGTCCGCGCGCCAGCACGGCCAACACAGAGGGCCCGCCGCCCGCCAGCCTCCGCGCCGGACGCAGTGCTGCGCTGCGCATCCCTTGCGTTCTCGCCGCGCGCAGGAGGACAGTCGGGGCGTCGGCATGTGCGCGAGTCCGCAGCGTCGGACGCTGCTCGGCGGTGTCTGATGCCACTCGCCGCAGCGCTGGCCGGTCCGTCTCCCCCCCGCCGTCCGCCCCGCCGTGCTGGCTCACTCTGCGCTCCGCCGCCGCCCAGGTCGGCCGCAAGTCCTTGGCGCCCGCCTCCCGTCCGGACGCCAGCCGTTCCGGTGTCTGCCACGCCCCTTGCCTCGCGCCCGGGTCCGTCGCCATCCGCCATCCGCCATCCGCCATCCGCCGTCCGCCTCCGCCGCCCGCAGAGGGGCTCGCGCGGGGAATGCGGAAATGCTGGCTGCTGGCTGCGTGCGGCCGTCGCACGCGCTCCGCTCCGTTTCCGGCCCTGCTCCGCGCAGGAGACGTGGAGCCAGGCGTGCGCTGGTTCGTCCCTTCTCGACCCGCTCGCGACCGGACGGCGGCTGCGGGCCTTATAACTGCGAGTGTCCTGTCGCTCGTGTCCGTTCGCAGCATCTTCGTCTGGACCCACCGTCCGAGCCCCGCGCTGTCCAATCCTCCATCGCAGCCCCTCCTCGCCCGCGCCTCTGCCCCCCGTTGCTGTCGTCGCCTGCCCCGAGCTCCCTCCCACCATCCGCGTTGATATCCGCGTCGATATCCGCCTCGCTCCTCGTCTCTGCCCGCCGCGGCCGCGAACCCGAACTCGCCTCGCCGTCACTCGCCACCCCCACCGCCATGTGCCAGTACAAGCTCCAGATCTTCGCCTGCGGCGACTCCTACATCACCCGCGAGAAGCCGTGCGCGAACGGGTACCCGGCCCACTGCAACACGTTCGAGGTCCCGCTCGAGACGCGGCACGCCGTGGACTGCTATCCGTGCCGTAGGAACCCGATGAGGCGCATTCTGCCCGCCATGGCGCGCGGCATCTATGCGCCGCGCTGAACGGCGGAACGAGCCCCGGTGGGGGGAGGCCCCCAATCGTGTGTTTTTTCTCTCTTCTGCAGGTTGCGCGATGTTTGGAGGGGTGCGGTTCGCGAGGTGCCATCTGTAACGTGCGATTTGCGGGATCAAATTGAATCGCTGGGGAGTGCGCGAAAGCCTTCGTCATCCCGACGTGTGCCGGAATCGCCGTGACGCTGAACAAACGAAAAAAAACCGCTTCATAGAGCATTGATACATGGAGGTTTCTTGACTCCGCGGCCGTAGATGTTCATCGCCACCGGGGGCGACAGTACATACCTCTTCGAGCCGAATGGCGACTGAACCGAATGACGACTGGCTTGGTCGAACAGAATGGTACAGCACCAGCTACACAATTGGTCCGGCGCTGGCTCAAATCCGGTGCGACGAACCCATCCGGGCTGGCCATATCTGCACCTCTCGAGGCTGCATTCTCGTCGAGAGTTGAAACAGCCCTTTCACGGTGGCGGGTCGCGGTCAGGCGAGCCGAGTGACCACCGGTGTCGCCGAAGCATGTTCTCTGCATACTCGGCAGTACGTAAGCACTGCCGGCTTGGCAGCGACGGAGTTGGTTCTCTCTCTGCCGTCGCTGCCCGACTTGCCATCCCGCCACTACCCCACCGTCGCCGCACTCCCTCTCTCCCTCCCACGCCCGCAGCATGAACGTGTCTGCCGCCCTCCGCCTCCTACGGCGCCCTTCGCCCCAGTGCCTCGTCCGCGCGCGCCCGAATCAATTCCACTCTTCGCCGTCGCTCCGCAAATTCCGCACTGTCGAGGAGGCGAAGGCTCGGCACCGCAGTGGGGTCAGTAGACGCTCCCTTCCCCCACCCCCTCACCACACGCGGGAGAGAGTGAGAAAAGGAGGGAGAGCGGGGGTGAGAGAGGGAGGAGAAAGAGAGCGCGATGGATCGATGGGTGGGCTGACTCCTCGCCGACATAGCCGTTCTCGTGGAAAGCGGGACTCCTCTTCGTAGTCTCCAGTGTCGGTCTCACCCTCTACTTCCGCTCGGAGAAGGAACGCATGGCGCGGGAGAAGATTGCCCAGCTCTCCAAGGGCGTCGGTAGACCGAAGGTCGGCGGCCCGGTGACCGGCCTGGTGGATCAGAACGGGAAAGTGCGGGACGACGCCGAGTTTGTGGGCAAGCACCGATTGGTGAGTCGTCGGTGGAGGCGGAAGCCGGGCACGCAGCGGATCAATTGACGGCAGCCGCAGGTCTACTTCGGTTTCACCCACTGTCCGGATATCTGTCCCGAGGAGTTGGACAAGATGGCCGCGATGATCGACCGTATGCGTGTCCTCCCTTCGATCCCCCTTCTCTCCGCGGCTGACAACGGTTGGTTCACAGTGGTCAAGAAGGAACACGGCAACATCGTGACGCCGATGTTCATCACCTGCGATCCAGCACGCGATACGCCCGCAGTCGTACGCTGTCACCTTGCGAGTTGGTTGTTCGTGGGGGGAGTCTGCGGTTGATATGGAATTGAACCCGCCGACTGACTAGCGGGGCGCACATGCAGATGAAAGAATATCTGGAAGAGTTCCACCCGGATCTCGTCGGATTGACCGGTCAGTGAAGCCCACCGCCCCGCACTATCGGATCCGCCTGGACGCAAGATGGAGAAGCTTTCTTCGTGTTCTTGCCGCGTGGTGTCTCACCGACTGGATCGCTCACGCGCACTCCTCAAGATGGCATGGTATCTAGCCGGAACCTGACACTTGAAACAGGAACGTACGATCAGATCAAACAACTCTGCAAAGCGTACCGCGTGTACTTCTCGACCCCGCCGGACATTGAGCCTGGACAGGACTACCTCGTCGACCACTCGATCTACTTCTACTTGATGGGTACGTAGAGCACCGCTGTCTAGTTTATGCATCAAAATAGGGTGGGGGCCGGCGCTTCTGTGCATGACGGGGGGTGTGGATCGCGCAGGTTTCTGGGCGGAGGCATATTCCGTAGGTGAGATCACCGTTGGAGGTCTCTCGATTTTCGCTTTGCTTGCCCCTGGCCCTCACTGAATGCGGGGCACTTCCAACATCGGCCACCCGACGCTTGCCCCAATCAGCTCCCCTCCACTCCTGTGACCGTTGCATCGACGGGCTATCTGCCGCACCGTTCCTTCGATGGGATCGCTAGATAGCTGATTGATACTGGTAGATCCCGACGGTGATTTCGTCGAAGCGCTGGGCCGCCAACACACGCCGCAGCAGGCAGCAGGTATCATCGGAAAACATATTCGCGATTGGGGGAAGCCGTTGCGGACGGATTAAATGCTGGAGATGAGGTGGCCGTCAGGTATCAGTAGCAGATGTGTATTGCTGTAAGTACAGCTCTGTAGGATTGCTTAGATTATTACCGCTCGCGGGGGGCTTTCGGACAACGATCGGACACTTAGGAAGGGTCGCCGTGGCGCGCGGCGGGTGTTCGACTGCTCGAATTCCGCATCTATTCGTTCCTGTTTCCGGAGAATCGCGACCGGGCACCGGGCGGCGGCGGATACATACTAGCGGGTGTTCAGGTGTCCGCGCACATATCTATCTATCTACTCTGCACATACCTACATGTGCTTATTCATCTCCGGTAAAAGTCCCTCTCCCGCCCGTGCCCCGCCCTCCGTCTGTCGGTGCAACCCGGGGAGAATGCCGCTCGATCTGTGCACCGCATTTAAAGCTCACCCGCAGCATTGGGTCGAGCAGGCCGGTCGGACATGAAAGCGGAGGAGGGGAAGGGCTGGCTGCGTTTTGGTTAAGGTGGGTGCCGTGAGCCAGAGCTAGTCTATTGGGTGGTGGCGCGACCTTAACCGACCCCTTCGGCACAAGGAAATAATGTGGGCACGGCGACGGTCACTCGGGTGTATATGTACGGCTTTGGTGTGCTGTCGGCAGTCGTTGCTGGTTCTCCTGTCGATCTTGCGCTGTCGTGGCCGGACACTGCAGCGGTTTGGTATCCGCCTGTCCCCCTGGACTCCGCTTGTTTTGTGTGGGTGAAGCGAGGGGGAGCGAGCCTCGTGGAGCGAGTTGAGTGAGAGGCTATGTTCGCTGGCGGCAAGGAATGGGGCAGTCAAGCAAGGAGGATTGCGATTGCGGCGTCTGGAATGCGGTGTTATCTATACATAGATAGATGGTTGTTTTTGGGGCGGGACATGATAGATATAAAGAGTCGTGCGGGCAGCGGTATTTTCTTTCACCCCCTCCCCGCCGTTCCCCAGCGGTCTCCTCGTTCTCTTCCCCCCATCCCCACCCCCCCGCGCAGCGTCGCGAGACATAACAGCAGGCAACTACGAAATGGATCCCGTCCAGCAGCCAGCACCCTCTCCGCACGTTACCGCTGAGGAACCGCCTTCGATCGATGAGAAGAAGGGCTCGCACAATGTGGACATCATCGACGATGACAGGAGTGTTCTCGAGATCGAGTTGGATCCGTTTCTTCCCTTCACCGACGACGAGAACATGCCGCAGGAGTCGCACTCCCAGATCCTGACGATCAGAGCTATCCTCACGGGCTGCATCCTCGGTGGTCTCGTCAACGCCTCGAACGTTTACCTCGGGCTGAAGGCGGGCTACACTGTAAGCATGCGTCCCGCGTCGACCTCACCTGTGCCCCACTATCAGCGCTGTTCTTCCCTTCCTGAGCGCTGCTGATTTGTCCGGTGCCTCCCAAGTTTTCGGCAAACCTCTTCGGCACGATCTTGGGCTTCGCGTTTCTCAAGTTCTGCAGCACCGCGCTCGGCGAGAATTTCCCCATCTTCGGTGGCAGCTTCGGTCCGAAGGAGAACGCCATCGTTCAGACAGCTGCGACGGCGGCGGGCGGGCTCGGCGGCATCTTCATCTCGGCGATCCCGGCGCTGTACCAGATGAAGCTTCTCGAGGATCCGATCTCCGACTTCCCAAGGCTGCTCACGTTCACGGTCGTGTCCGCGTACTATGGACTGCTCTTTGCTACCCCCCGTAAGTGCCTCCCCCCCGGATGAACGGGCGTTACAGGGGCGGCTTCTGATTGCATCAGTGCGAAAGTTCTTCATCATCCACGTTGCCCGTGAGCTGAATCTCGTCTTCCCAACTGCCACGGCTGCCGCCGTGACGATCAGATCCATGCACACCATCGGCGGCGACGCCAGCGTCAACGCGAAGAAGAGGACTCGCGCACTGGCCATTTCGTTCGTCTTTTGCTTGGTCTTCCGTGTTGGGGCTTCGTACGCTCCCGGCGTCTTGTGGGATTGGCACATCTTCAGTTGGTTCTATCAGGTGTGCTGGTGCACTCGATCGAGCTGGGGGATGGATGCTAACTTGCTTCGTAGTGGAGCAACTATTCCAATGCCGCCCTGGCTGTCGAGAACTGGGGATGGTTCATCGAGTGGACGCCTGCTCTCATTGGGTCCGGCATGCTCGTCGGTCTCAACCCGGCCCTCTCGTTCCTTGGAGGTAGTGTTATTGCGTGGGGTAAGTGGGGCCCCTGGCTGGTGGAAGTGTTCAAGGTGTGGGGGGCTGACAACGACAGGTATCATCGGACCCGCGCTGGTGCGCAACGGTTCTGCATACGGTGTCTCCTACTTCACCCCGGTAGACCCCCAATACGAGCACTGGGGCGGTCTCGTTTCCTTCATGTCTCTCAATCTGGAGGATCCCAAGAACATGCCATCGCCCCGGTACTGGATGTTGTGGCCGTAAGTGTAGTAGCTCCGTCTTGGCGATGTGGAATATTGACGGAGGGACAGCGGTGTCATGGTCATGATCTGTACTTCCTTCGCCGAGCTCGGTGTCCAGTACAAGCTCGTCGGCTTTGCCGTGAAGAGCGTCTGGAAAGCAACTGCCGAAAGCGGGAGCTTCGTGGCTGCCAAGTTAGGAAAACCGAGTGCGTTCCTCGAGAAGCACGCCGCTGCCGAATCCAAGATGCTCGTTCAGGACCCTGCGCCGGAGGAGGACCAGATCAAGCTGTGGCAATGGGGACCTTCCTTGATCATCGTCATCGTCGCGACTTGTATCGTCCTCGGTCTCCAGTACCAACTGAATGTCGGCCTGTCGATTCTTGCCATCCTTCTGGGCTTCGTCTTTTCCTTCTTGGCTATCCAGTGCACGGGAGCGACCGACATGACTCCACTTACCGCCGCAGCAAAGGCGAGCCAGCTGATCTTGGGCGCTGCGACCAAAGGCCGCGCTGTCAGCGTCGCCCAGCGCATGAATCTCGTCGGAGGTGCGATCGCGTCCGGCGCGGCGGGCCAGGCCACCGATCTCGTCACCGACTTCCGTGTCGGATTCCTGCTCAAGACTCCACCCAGATTGCAGTGGTACGCGCAAATTATCGGTAGCGTCGTCGCCATGTTTCTTTCGCCTGGCATGTTCATGTAACTTCCCTGCCCGTTCTCTCCGGCTCCCTAATCCATGCTAATCGCACCCAGTCTTTTCATGAAAGCGTATCCCTGCGTCATCGACCTAACTGCCGAGAAGTGTACCTTTGCCGCACCGAGCGTTGCCTCGTGGCGTGCGGTCGCCATCGCTGTCACAGATCCGACCTTCCCGGTCCCCAATAGCTCGGGCATCTTCTCCATCGCCCTAGGCGCGTTTTCGGCCATCGTCGTCTTCTTCCGCCACAACTACCTTGTCGGCGAGCGCGCCAAGTACTGCAAGTGGGTCCCGAACTTCATGGCACTCGGCCTCGCGTTCGTCCTGCCGGCGACTCAGTACGGCACGGCCATGGTGATCGGATCCATCATCGCCGTGGTCTGGGCCAAGCGTTACCCGGCGGGCTACGACATCTACTTCTTCGCCGTCGCCGCGGGGATGATCGCTGGAGAGGGAATGGGCGGCGTCGGGAATGCGCTCCTCGAGATCGCCGGCGTTGGCAGCAGTGTCTACGCATCGCCCGCGGGATGTCCCGGCGGCGTCGTCTGCTGATTATCATGTTTTTCCGAATTGTGATGGCTATTTGTTGACGTTAGATAGACGTGCTGCTTTGGCCGACAGGCAGTGGGAACGGAGGTACTGACGTGATTTTGTGAGCAAGCGAAGGCCGTCTCCGTAGATGTATGGTAGTTAGTAGTGACGCGGTAAAATTTGCGCGTGGACAGGTGCCAACCGTCCAGCGATGCGAAGTCGAGCGACTATCGCCAGACCCCGCCACAGTACGTGCTGGATCAAGTCCCATGGCCAAAACTTGAGCCACACTGACCCGACCGACTCGCGGAACGGGGCAGCGGACACGTGAGCCGCGAGCGTGCCCGTCGCCTGGTGAAGCCGGAGACAGGGTCTCTTCTTCGCCGGCTGGGAGCGGGCGGGTTTGCTGCAGGTTGGTGTGCGCGACTGCGTGATCACAGCTTGCGAACCGCCCGTCCCTGCAATCTATTGTTTTTGGTGTGTTCACTCCGCAGACCGGGACCAGCTGCGGACCAGCTGCGGACCAGCCGCACAGCTGGAAAACCCTTGTCCGGCCGAAGAATAGTGCGCGCCGGGTGAAAGCCGGCAGAAAAAAAATATATCTGCAACTATCCGCGAGTGACCGCCTGTGGGGGGACTGCTGGGGAGATGGGGGGAGGCCCGTGGACATGAGCAGAGAAGCGCCGCTGGCGAGCGAGCTACCTGCCGCACTGCGGGCACGCAATTGGCTGCAGAAAAGGACCGGTTGCTGGGGCAAAAATGAGCTGTGGCGTCGTGGCAACCCATGGATGCTCACTCGGCTGGCGACGAGGCGCACACAACGCCCAATTCGCACGTAAGGAAATGGCGCCGCCGCTGCTAGAAGTCAGCGCCGGGGTGTGTGTGCGTGCGCCGTACTGTCATGATTTGGTCCGGAGTGAATGCTGCGATGGCGAAGTTTTTTTTTATTCGTGACTTTAACCTTTATTTGATTTATTGCATGCAACTTGCATAATCATGGTGATGCACAAACTGGTCAGTTCCTGTCCGCTGTCCGGCCCCGCCCTCCTGCACCTATTCCCTCCATTTCGTCCCCAGAGTTCCCACGCCGATGCCTTGCTCTTGACGTCTTCCTCAGCCGGCTTCAACACCTGCCTCCCAATATCAGTGATGGCAAGGACGTCCAAGATCGCCTGGCTACATCCCTCATTGGCGAAGAGGTCCCTGATCTCGAACCAGTCCTTGCCCCTCTCTGTTTTCTGTACTCTCCATCCACAGAATCTTCTGCTGGGGCCTTCCACTTGAGGGCAGTTCTTGAACAGGTGCTCATCTCAGTCAGATTCAGGTGCCTCTGGCACTTGGTAGTAGGTTGGTTCTTGGTCTATGGCGGATACTGGCCAGTGAGGTAGTGGCCCGGCTTCAGCTAGTAGAATCTCACGGTGACCTACTCGTCAGACTTCTGTCATGGCTTCCAATGCCGACTGTACTGGTATTTCCTCGCAGGAACCTTAGCCCTTAGTTTGCACCCACCTGGCCTCGGCGATTGAGTGCTTCAGATGGGCGAGCGACCGAGGTGGCTGGCCATCCTACACTGAGCCGGAGCTGCTCCACATCCAGACCGATAGCACTGGGCTCGTCTGCAGCTAGCTTCGCCCACTCATCCGCCTTCCCGATTTTCCCGCTTTCCTCTTATGAGTAGAGCTCGATTGTTGCCGATGGCTGTATCTGCCAGGATATGGAGAATTGCCATCCTCTTAGGTTTGAGGGGAAGGGTAGAGGGCACATGGCCACCATGCTGCCGTTTTCAGAGCTCCAACATTCTGCATCAAAGGCTTCTTGCAGAGCCTATCAAGATATGTGTATCAGTATACAGTATATTCAGTGTAGAGCGAACGTCCCGGCATGGGATGCCCCATTATATCAGTCTCCGTATCTAATCCACCGGAGGCCGGTATACTGATGCTATCGGTCTCGGTGGCTAGTCTACCGGACAATACACCGACGCTATCAGTCTCATCTCTGAGAATGTGCCCGGACCCTGTCTGAGCTACATCTCACGACACTTCCCCTCTTGCTGCTTACTGTCGAAGAAAGAGCAGCAAGTAAGCAACAAAGAGCAGCAAGACAGTAAAGTCAACCTCATAAAACAAATCCCCACTGGCCTCATTAAAACCTCTGCAGTTGCAAAACCTTGTGGGAAAAAGCTGATCTGCTAGAGGACAAAAGAGTGCTAGCTCAACACAAGTAACCAGACAAAGATCCAGAACAACAACCTTGCTAACGCTGTAGCCCAATACCCTCCATAAAGCGTCTATACTTCTCAGGTCCCAATGCCTTCGTCATGATGTATGCCAAGTTGTCGTTGGTGGAAACGTAGGAGAATTCCAACTCTTGAGTGGCATAAAGGTCGTAGCAGTGGTGGAACTTCACATCGATGTACTTGTTCCTGCTTTTCCCATATCCAGCTGCCTGGATGTTCATCAATACGCCATTGGAATCGGTGCAGACCAGGAGAGGACATCTGAGATTCCCGACAATGTTGGTGTGAAGCTTGGCAAGCCACTGGGCTTCTCAAGCGGCTTCTGAGCAAGCGACATATTCGGCTTCCATTGTGGAGAGTGCTACCATCGACTGCTTATAGGATTTCCATGAGACTGGTCCGTTGTAGACTTGGAAGACATAGCCTCCCTGCGACTTTCTTCTGTTGATATCACCTGCAAAGTTGGAGTCTGTGAATCCAAGTATCGGTGACGGAGTGATGGATATGTGAGGGAACACTAGTTTGAGGTCGGTGGTTCCTTTGAGGTATTGGAGGACTTGTTTGGCAGCTGTTAGGTGCAACATGAAGGGTCCGCTGGTGTAGCGGCTGAGTGCCGATACGGCAAAGGCTATATCAGGATGGGATGCTGTGGCTGCGTACGACAAGCTGCCAACGATACTCTGGTAGTGTCCAGTATCTACATCTATCTCTCCTTGCGGCTCGGTTTCAAGAGTCATTTTGTCATGGAGAGGAGTGGGAGCGGGGTTTGCATCTTCCATCCTGAAGCGTTTGACGATGGTGTGGATGTATTTGGCTTGTCTAAGGGTGATGGCACCGGAGTCCTGACACACTATTTCCAGGCCTAGGAACAGCTTGGCTTTCCTGAGGTCCATCATCTTGTATTCCTTCTTCAGTGCTATCTTGAGATCCTCCGCAGCCTCGGAGGCTAATTGCGGGTACAGGATTGTGGTGTCGTCGACATAGAGAAGGAGAAAGATTCTGGAGTGCAGGTATAGATTCTTGTCTGCATATGCATGTATACAGCCAATCGACAGGAGGAACTCATTTATGGTAGTGTGCCATAGGAGAGGTGCTTGCTTGAGGCCGTAGAGTGCCTTGTTGAGTCTCAGGGAGCCGTTCATGTAGATTGGCATTGCCATAGGATCTGGTGCAGTCGTCCTACTTACACGCCATGAGTTGTCAGGCATCGTACTCATGCTCTGTAAGTTGCTGGATGTTGTACTCACATACTGTGAGTTGCTGGACATTGTACTCACATGCTGTGAGTTGCCGTCCGGCATCCGAATCGACTCAACAAACCTCTCCTCGGCCCTACTCACTCAATGTGCCTCGGCGTATGGATTGTGAGTAGATTTGTGAGTAGAGTCGGCCGGTGACAAGGAGGAAGATGAGGAGAGTGGCTCAGCAATGAGCCACTTGATATCTTCAGGAAGCTGCATGTAGACTTCCTTGTCGATTGCTGGGTTCAGGAACGCGGTGACGACGTCAAGCTGATCCATCTCCCAGCCTTCCTGGACGGTACGACACATTAGATAGTGAAGGGTAGTTATCTTACTGACTGGAGCATATGTTTCATCGAAGTCGATACCCTGCATCTGTTCATAGCCTTTGATGACAAGCCTAGCTTTGTATCTCAGGGTGCCGTTAGGGTTCGTCTACGTCTTGTATACCCATTCGCAGCCGAAAGGCTTGCTACGGGCATACTTTACTGGAGTGAAGGTGTGGTTCTCTAACAGAGATGTGTACTCCTGTTGCATAGCAACCTTCCACTGGTGCTGAAGAGGGCCACTCATGGCTTCTCTGTACGATCGTGGGTTGTCATCAGTTGTGACCTCAGTAGCCAGGGCTGTATTGGCTCTGGCTGCCTGTCTTAACTGGATTCTTGTCAGCATGCGGGGCTGAGAGGGAATAGCAGTGATGACTCTGTCGGGCTCACTTTGTGGATCTTGCGCAGGTGCCTCTTCTATCACCTCGGTGACCACTGGTTTCTCTTCCGGCAGTCCGAGTGGGTCACCTGTTCTGTCACTATCTGCCATGCAGGACATATAGGCAGTATGGCCCTCATTGAAGTAGAGGTCTGAGCAGTTGACAGCTTTGCCGAAGTTGGGATCCCATATCCGCCAAATCTGGATGTTATCTTGAACGTATTTGAGCATCATGCAAGCCTTTGGAATGGCACCCTGTTACACCCAGTGTGCTGGTGACACCCCAAGACATGCAATTAGTATGACTAGCTGGACTCAATTATCAAGATATGTGTATCGGTATACAGTATATTCAGTGTAGAGCGAACGTCCCAGCGCGGGACGCCCCATTATATCAGTCTCCGTGGCTATTCCACCGGTGGCCGGTATGCCGACGCTATCAGTCTTGGTGGCTAGTCCACCGGACAATGCGCCGACGCTATCAGTCTCATCTCCGAGGATGTGCCCGGACCCTGTCCGAGCCACATCTCAGGACACTTCCCCTCTTGCTGCGTACTGTCGAAGACAGAGCAGCAAGTAAGCAACAAAGAGCAGCAAGACAGTAAAGTCAACCTCATAAAGCAAATCCCCGCTGGCCTCATTAAAACCTCTGCAGTTGCAAAACCTCGTGGGAAAAAGCTGAT